>WUUC01189096.1_pt1 | contig 110755 bp, 97 predicted proteins | sample 6278441 | NCBI WGS metagenome assembly WUUC01 (sample SAMN13675441, study PRJNA597444) | soil metagenome | isolation source: soil | place: USA: Washington | collected 2017-10 | reverse complement strand
AGCGAAGCGCGCAGAGAGCGAAGCGAACGCAGGGCCGCAGGCGGGCTTGTCCCGCCGCTAACGGCCAAAACAGCAAGCGAAGCGCGCAGAGAGCGAAGCGAACGCAGGGCCGCAGGCGGGCTTGTCCCGCCGCTAACGGCCAAAAGTTCGCTCTCAGGTTCCTCACCGCTAGAGAGCTGAGCGGCCGCTGTGTCACCATCGAAATCTCTGTTTCCGCGCGGACGCATCCTGGTCTCTTTGGCGCTCGCGCTCTCCGCGTGTTCGGACGAGACCGGGCTGATGGATTGTAACGCGACGCTGCTGACCGATGAGCCCGTGCTCGATCTCGGACGTGTCTTCCTCGGTGCTTCTGCGCGCGGCTCATTCAATCTGACCAGCCCGGGTTGTACTGGCACAACGTACAGGACGGCCCTCGAGCTCGATGCGTTCGGCTGGCAGGTCGGTCCCGCCGTCGGCAACATCGCCGCGAACACCGGCGTAGAGATCGTGGTGGTCTTTCGGCCAGGTCGCGCGGGCCCTTCCCACGCGCGGGCCGTGTTCACGCCGGAGGGCAGCGAAACCGCCAGCGTCACCGTCGATCTCTTCGGAAACGGCACCGCGATTCCCGACTGCGAAGACGGCAATGGTTGCACCGTCGACGAGTTCAACCTCGACAGCGGTGAATGTGAGCATCGCGCCGAACGGCTGGTCTGCGACGACTTCAACTCGTGCACCGGCAGCGATCTCTGCGTCGAAGGTGTTTGCCTCGGCGAAAGTTTCTCTTGCGACGACAACAACGTCTGCACCGACGATCTCTGCGATCCGCGCACCGGTTGTACGAACATCCTGACGTCGGCCTGCAGCGACGGAAATCCGTGCACGCTCGACAGCTGCGATCCGGTGATGGGTTGCCAACACAACGTGCTCGACGACGGCACGCCCTGCAACGATCTCGAGCAATGCACCATCGGCGACATCTGTATCCGCGGCGAGTGTATCGGCGCGACGGTGCCCGAGGGCGCTGTCTGCGACGACGGCGATCCGTGCTCGAAGAACGATCAATGTGTCGAAGGGACGTGCCTCGATCCCGGCTACCACCGCCCCGGAACCGGCGAGCTCAAATACGTCACCGAGGTCGGCCAGCTCGCCGAGGGTGCAGAAGAGAATCCGATCATCGATCGCGACGGTTCGGTCTACGTAGGCATCGAAGGTGGCGTCACCGCGCTCGATCTGTGCGGTGAAGTGTTGTGGACCAACACCGCGCTCGGTACGCCGCGCTGGCAAGGTGCGGTCTCCATCCCCGGCGTGCTCAGCGTGCCCATCGGTGAAAAGATCGTCGACATCGACGCGAGGACCGGCATGCCGCTTCGCGAGCTCGACGCACGTGTCTTGTTCACCGGCACGGCGAGCAGCGGTGCACGCGTGCTCGACCTCGCGATCCGCGCTTCAGGTGGTCTGGTCGTTTCGGTGATCAGCGAGATCGAGTCCTCTTCGGTCGCGGACACCATCGAGCGCGCCGGGATGATCGCCGAAGTCGATCCTTTCCACTTGGTGATCACACCCGCCTACGAGCTCGGCGCCCGGCACGCGAGCCGCGTGGCGATCGACAACGACGAAGCGATCGTCACCCTGCTCCGCGAAGGTGCGCCCGACAAAGGTGTCGCTCGCGAGCTCGTGGTGCGTTTCGGTTTGGCCGCCTTCCCGAATACCACCTGGTCGTCGAGCGACATCCTGGCCAGAAGGACACAGCTGGCCTTTGGACCAGGGAGCGAAGTGTTGTGGAGCAACGGGCTGATCAGCCTCACCAAGAACGGCGAGGTCCGCACGCTCTACGAACCGATCTTCGACACCGAAAATCCGCTCGAAACCGGCTCACCGGTGACGTTCATGAATCGCGCGCTGATCATCGAAAAGAATACGGCGATCGGCAGCTCTGGTTGGGGCGGGCTCGGCTTCGGCGATCGTTTGTTGGCCATCGATCTCGACAGCGGAGAGGTCGTCTTTCGCAGCGATCTGGTGAGCCGTGCGAAACGGATGAGCCCGGCGGTCGATCTCGCCGGTACGAGTTATGTGCTCACCGAAGACGGCATGTTGCGCGCGTTCGATCTGGAAGGCGCGCCGTTCTTCGCGATCCCGCTTCCGCTGGAAGGTGATCGCGTCGAAAACGTCGCGCTCGGAATCACCCCCGGCTCGGTCGTGGTGGGAATCTCCGCCGGCCGCGTCTTCGGCGTACAATCCGAGCAACCGCTCGCCAATTCGTCCTGGCCGAGACATCGGCGGGACAATCTCTCGACGGGGCACAAATGACGCGCATCCAACGAGCTTTTTATGCGTGCCTGGCGACCGTCGCTTGCGGCGCGTGCGACTGCAATGAAGGCGGAGTCGGGCGGCTGAATCCGGTGATGGTCGTCGAGCCCGAGGCCGTCGACTTCGGAGAGGTCCCGCTCGGCGTGCGGGTGCAGGCGGCGCTGACCATCCGCAACTCCGGGTCGGCGATGCTCGAGCTGTTGAGCTTCGAAGTCGGCGACGGCATCTTCAAACGCGCGAACGCTCCGATGAACCTGTTGCCGCCGACGGGCAGCGACGTGTTGCTCGTCGAAGCGCGTCCCGACGTGCTCGGTGAGCATCGCGGTCACGCACGGATCGCTTCCGACGATCCACTCGCCCCGATCGTTGAAGTCCCGATCACATTGATCGCCATTCCTCAGCCACCTTGCGACGACGGCAATCCCTGTACTTTGGATCAGTTCGACGCCGAGCTGAACGATTGTCAGCACACCTTCGTCGACGGCAGCTCCTGCGAATCCGCCGACAAATGTATCGAAGGCGCCGTCTGCTCGCAGGGCGTGTGTCTGGGGACGCCGAAGACCTGCGACGATCAGAGCACTTGCACGCGCGACTTCTGCCGCCAGACGACCGGCGAATGTATCTTCCTCGAAGACGTGCGGAACTGCGAAGACGACAATCCATGCACCGTCGACTCCTGCGCGGAGAACGGTTGTGAGCACGTGGCGCTCCCTTCGGGCTCACCGTGCGACGACGGCGATCTCTGCACCACCGGCGACTCGTGTTTCACGGGCGAGTGCCGCGGCACCGGTATTCCGGACGGCAGCGCGTGCGACGACAACGACTCCTGCACCGTCGCCGATACGTGCACCGCGGGCGTCTGCGGCGGCGACTCGATCATCGAGAGCGCGAACGAAGGTGAAGAAGTCTTCAGCTTCCCGCTGATCTCTTGGGAGAACGCGTTCATCCACCGCCGCGAAGTGAGCATGTCGAACGACGGCGTGATGTACGTGCTCGATCATCTCCCGCTGATGAATCCCGACGGCCTGACGCACGTGGTGACCGCCATGGAGCAGTGCGGAACCGAACACTACACCTTCGCCTACCGACCGCCGGATACACACGTGTTGGTGCGTTTCGTGCGCCGCGAGATGCAGGTGCAGACCGACAACACGGTGCGCGTCGTCGTCGGCGTGCGGCAATTGCCGAGCGACGGTTATCGCCCGGAGACGACGACCTATCTGCTCGATCAAGACGGAAACGTTTTGCTCTCACGCATTCAAACGCTCGGCGGTGAGACCGGCCGCGCGTTGTTGCCCGACGGCTCACACATCTTCGGCGTGATCTTCCCGCTGACCACCGGCGAGCCGACGCCGGAGATGCCGGCTGAACAGAACTTGGTGGTGGTCCGCGAGGACGTCAGCGGCAACGTATTGTGGCGCCACGAACGTTCCTCCTTCGATTGGGCGGAGTTCTTGGGCGTCGCCGGGCCGCGCGTCTTGTTCTGGGCGAGCGGGCGTTTCGGTGCGCTCGACTTCAACACCGGCAATTTGGTGTGGTCTGCGGATACGGCGCACATCACCAAAGAGATGGCGCTCTCGACGAACCTCAATCTCGGCGTCGCCCGTGCGACCGATCAGCTGATCGGCGTGGAGATCCTGCACGGCAACCAGGTGTTCGCGTACCCTGCCGAGCCGGACAACACGTACGTACCGCGCACCGATCCGGTGATCTCGTCGGACGGACGCGTCTTGGTGTTGATGCAGCGAAACAACGCGGAAACTTTCCGCGGCGAAGGCCTCGACTGGGTGGAGCTCGCGCCCGATGGAACGGTGATGTCTTCCACGCCGCTCGATTACATGTTCCCCGAAGAATTCGGGCTCACGCGGCACGAAGACGACCCGTACCCCACCGTGGCCGACGATGGTGTCTCCTACGTGGGTTACGGCAGCAAATTCTGGGCGATCGAACCGGGCGGCGGAGTCCGCTGGACGCTGACCTCTTCGGTCCCGAACGCGTACACCGGCACAGTGCCGCTGCTCCGAAACGATGGCGTGGTGTTGATCTCCGAAGACCACCGCACCATCAAAGGTATCCGCTCGAACGGCGGACGGATGAGCGAGACCGGCTGGGCTTCATTCAGACACGACAACCGTCGCACCAATTTTACTCCCTGATCTAAAGTACAGCTGTCCTAAAGATCAGATGGAATTGGCTTTGGTGGAGGTCGCGGCGCTTGGCTGGCGCGCCGGAGCCGCCGGCTTCGCTAAGAGGCGTTCGATCTCGGTGATGTGTTTTTCGGCGCGCGCTTCGTCGTTGTCGCCGAGCGCCAAGCCCGCGTTGGCGATCAATTCCCAGGCACGCGGAGGCACCTGTTCGCCGCGTGCGCTGCGCGTATCCATCTCGGTCTTGAGGCGCACCAGACGATCGCGGAGCACCGCTGCGGGCGATTCGATGGTCACGCTGCCGGGATTTTTCAGAGACGCAACCAACACTCCGATACCGATGCCCATGACGATGGCCACCGCCAACAGCGCGAACAACACCGCCAAGTTCTTGGCGACGCTGTTCGACTGCACCACCCGTTGTTGGGGTCGCGAGAGATTGCTCGCCGCTGCACCGACCATGCTCGGGCTCGTCGGACGCTGCACCGGCACCGGGCCTTGATTCTGCGAAGGCACCGCAGACTTCATCACCGGAGGCACAGAGCCGTCAGGCTTGCGGATCGGCTCGCGACCACCACTTCGCGACGGCGACGGATCCGGCGACAACATCGATCCTGGCTGCGCCACGCGGGAAGGACGCGAGGGACGCGGCGGTATCGGCGAAGGGACGGTCGGGGCCGCGATCTGCGAAGGCGAAACACGCGGGCGCGGCGGCATATCGAGGAAACCGGGGAGATGCGTCTCGTCCGAATCGGAGATGATCGGCCCGAACTTGGTCGGATCGTTCGCCGGACCATCATGGGTGTCCGCAGGATCGTTCGACTCGTCGGCCCGGATCTTCGTTTTCTCCTCGCGGACCGAATAGATGGTGACCGCTTTCGTCGGCATCCCTTCGATGCTGTCGTCGTCGAAGCTCGGGCTCTTGATGAAGTCGAGCTCCACCTTCTTCGCAGCTTCCGTGACGTCGGACGGACGTGAAGGCGCGAGCTGCGCTTCCCGCATCGGCACGGGACGGCGGCGCACCTCATTCGAGACGTAGGCGCGCACGTCGTTCTCGGAGAGCTCGAGCTCGGTGCCTTGCGAGTCGACCTCTTCTTCCTCTTCGTCGGGCGCCTCCACCTTCGCGGGCGCTTCGAGCTTCGAGCCCACGCGCGGCCGCGCGAGCACCACCGTGCCCTCGGGTTTGTCGGGGATCGAAGCGGGCTCGAGCGCCGCGACGCGATCGCGCTCCTCGAGCTCGTCGACTTTCTCGACCTCGAACAAGGTACCGAGCCAACGCGCCACCGACGCGCGCGGCACGAGCAAGCCCGACGCGCGCGCATCGTGCGTGAGCTGTTTCAAGAGCAAGCTCGCGTCGTAAGGACGGCGTGTCGGATCCGTCTCCAACATGCGGTGCGTGAAAGCGACGATCCACGGCGGAAGATCAGGACGCAGATCCGACAAAGGACGCGGTTGCTCGGACAACACTTTCAATAAAACTTCGGCGGTCGTCCCTTGATGGGGCGCAACACCCGTGAGGAAGCGGTACATCACCGCGCCGAGACCGTAGAGATCGGAGGCCGGGGTCGCGCCTTCACCGCGGATCACTTCCGGCGCGAGATAGTGCGGCGTGCCGAGAATTTCGCCGTGATTCGTCAGTTTGCTGCGCTCGGTGAGCAGCGACTTCGCGAGACCAAAATCGGCGAGACGCGCGATGCCGTCGTACCCGACGAGCACGTTTCCCGGGGTGACGTCGCGGTGGACCAGCACCAGCGGGCGGCCGTCGGGCTCGCGGACGCCGTGCACATAAGCGAGACCGGCGAGCGCATCGAGCAACAGGCGGATAGCCACCGCCGCAGGACCGCCCTGCCCGCGTTCGCGCAAGCGATCGGCGATGACTCCGGTGTCTTTGCCGAGCACCAATTCGGAGCAGACGTAGAGCTGTCCTTCGACGGATCCGACGTCCAGGGTACCGACGACGTTCGGATGATCGAGTCGCACCGCGAGCTCGGCTTCGTGTTTGAATCGATCGGCAAAAGTAGGAACACGAGCGACGTCGGGACGCAGCCGTTTGACTGCTGCGAGCGGATTTTCGTCCCACGGCGTGCGCGCGACGAACACCTCACCCATTCCGCCGCGGCCGAGCGTGCGGACGATGATGAACGGCCCGAAACGATGGAAGCTCTCGTTCAGCAATTCCCGGGCCCCGAGCATAGTCTCAGTTGGCCGCCGAGTCCCGCTTCTTGTTCCACATGGCCCACTCGACGTCGTCGCCCGAGTCCGCGAAATCCTCGGCGGGCGAAATCTCCCCGGCCGCGGTGACCTTCACCTGCTTCATCGAGCCCGCGATGATCTCTTCCCATTGTTTCTTGTCGATCTGCGAAGGACCCGGGATCTGTTTGCGAGTCTTGGCGTTTCCGAACGCCTCCGCACCGTCTCCTTTGCGAACACCGACCGTACCGGCATAGACGCGCACCACCGCGGAAAGATCCGCGGCGGCATGCACCGCGAACGACGTACCGCGCACTCCGGCGACCGCGTTGCGGGTCTCGACCTCGAACGTGTCCGAGCCCCCGACGGCCTTCGCAACCTTCGCCCAAACGCGGCCGACCCAAGTGCTCACGCTGACGTTGCGCTCCTTGTTCGCGCCGAAGTGCGCCTCGGTCAGCGTCACTTTCGTCGAAGCGCCGAGCCGCAATTTTGAGCCATCCGGCAGCGCGAGCTCGAGAAGCGACTTCTCTTTCGTTTCGATCGTATCGCCTTCACTCACCGTCTTGCCGACAGCGAGCGCGACACCTTTGCCTTCCGGCGAGCTCTTCACTTCGGCCTTGCCGGTCAAGAGCGACACTTTGATCGGCGCGGCCGCAAAAGCCGGCGCCGCGAGACTGACGAGGAGACCCGCGAAAAGAAAGCTACGCATGTGAATCCTTCACTTACTTGCCCGCGCTGACCGCGAGCTTCACCTTCGCCTTAGAGACGTTCTCCACTTCAACCGCGAAGTCTTTGAACGCCTTCCCTTCCATCTCGCGTGCGAATCCCATCGCATCGCCCCGGAAGCGGACGTCGTAATACGCGTTGCCTTTGTTGCGGCGGCGCAAGGTCGCGCTCTCCACGCCGCGAACTTCGCTGGACATGACGCGCGTCAGCTCGTCGATCACTTTCGAGCTCTTGGCGTTGGCCACGATCAGCTCGAGCGACATGGCGCTCGCCGCGTCCGCTGTCCATTTGGACAGGATCTTCTTTTCGACGTCGCTGTTGAGCTTCTGCGCCAGGGCCTTGATCGCAAGTCTTCCGCCCATGTTCGCGTCGATGTGCGGAGCGACGCCCGTCTCATCCGCGACCGCGATGATCTCGCCGGTGTCGACGTTCAACACGCGCACCGTGCCGACCGCGTGAAAGGAGTGCATGTTGACACCTTCCATCACGGGACCTGCGTCGGTGACCAACACCTTGCCGACGATCGCGATGTCCGCATCTGCACCTTTGGACAGGGTGAGCGCGTCCGCGTTCGACAGCTCGGGCGTGGTCATCGCTTTGCCGACCTTCAATTTGCCGCGCAACATTCCCGGCTCGATGAACTTGAAGCCCTTCGGCTGCCACTCACCGATCAGCGTGGTTTGAAAGACGTCCATCTCCGAAGAGAAGCCGCCGTTGCCCCACCAATAACTCATGTTTTTGCCGCCGACGTTTTGTTCGGCGATCATCACGATCACCCGCGGCTTCGCTTTGAAGAGCAGATCGAGATTTTCGGCGATGGCGTTCGCGTCGACCGTCGCTTTGATCTTTACGCGATAGGTCTCGCCGTCTTTGAGCTCGCTGGAGATCGAGAAGTTTTTCACGAATCCGCTGGAGCGCGCGTAGATCTTGTCTTCGACGAGCTGAAAGTTCTCCGAGATACTCTGCGAAGAAACTTGTGTGCCGGCGACCTGTTCGACCGCGCGACGTTTCGCGTCGTCGATCGCTTTGTCGCGCGCGTGAGCGATGTCGTTGTTCACCACCGCGGCGAGGCCTTCGACCTCCACGGTTTGGGGCTCCGCGGCGATCGCCGGAAGCGCAAAAAGAAGCAGGGCAGCCGAGGTCATCAACATATTCGTCCTCTGTGTCTTCATGTTCGCTGACTCCCGAGGATCACGGAGCGTCCGTGGCGATGACCACGCGGCCTTCGGTTAAAAAGTATTGATTCTCGGCGGCGAGCTTCGCCGCTTCGTCCTTCGAGAGGACGACATCGCTCGGCGTGGTGCCGACGCCCGATGCTTTGAGCACCAACGGATTCGAGCCGACGCGCGCTTCACGCTTGGCGGCATCGAGCGTGCGCGAGTAGGTGACCGCGCCGTTCTGTCGCAGGGTCGCAGGCGCGACCATCTCGCGGACGTAGACTTCGTTTCCGGCATCGTCGACGATACGCGGAGCGATCGCCGGCTGCGCTTTGAGCCCGACCGCATCGACGATCAGACCGGTGTAGCGCTTCTCGCCTTTTTCGCTGACCGCTTTTTTCTCTTTGACCGGCGCGAGCGCGACCGCGAGGCCGCCGTCGAGCGGGCACTTGATGACCACGTCGACGCCGCCGTCCGAGTAATAACGGGTGTCGACCGTTTTACAGCCTTGGATGATCCCTTGAACTTGCGTGCGGATCGCGTTGTCCGAGAGGCTTTGTTCGCCGGACAGGCTGGCGGTGACTTTGACACCTTTGAGCGTCTCCAGCACGTTGCGATAGGCAGCGAGCTGCGCGGCGCGTTCGGCGTTGAGACGCACCGCGGCGACATTCGGTTGTTTGAGATCCGGCGCGCCGCTTCCCGTGGCGATCACCGTTTTTTTGGTCCAGTTCACTTCACCGTGCTGAAGTTTCTCGACGACCGAATCTTCTTCGGCAAATGCCGGAAGCACCCAGACTGTACTGAGCACCATGGCGGCCCTTCCCAACGAACGCATGTAAGCTCCCATATCTCTCGCAGGGGTAACACGAAAGCGTTTCGCTTGCTCCCCCTTGGGCGCGGGTTGGACGGAGCGAGCTTCGACTTCATTCAAAGTGATCACGTTGACGGTGGAGCCGACCCGAGCAACGATGGGCACGCCCATGCCCTTGGGACAAATCTACCTGCGCGATCGCGAAGGTGAGTCGATCGGGCCGCTGCCGGTCCGCGCGCTCGAGGTGCTCTTCGATGCGCGCGTGGTCGATGATGGCACACCACTTTCGGAAGATGGTGTGATGTATCGCGCCCTCCGTGACTTCCCGGAGCTCTACGCCCGCGTCATCGACGTGAAAGAGATGTTGGGCCGCGGAGAAGATCCGTGGGCCCCACCCGCCACACCTCCACCGGTCGCTCGAGCGGCGAGCCGGATGGCGGATCCTTCCTCGGCCGCGTCGGCGCCGGCCTACGCATCGGCGCGCCCGCTCGGTGCGATGTTGCGAACGGCGATCGGCAAAGAGAGCGGTTTGCTCTCCTTGTCCTCCGATGAAGGCTCGCTCTCGCTTCACTACAAGGACGGAAAGATCGTCGTCATCGAGACGGACATCGAAGCGCTCGGGCTCGCGCCTTATCTCGTCGAGATGGGCGTGGCTTCGAAAGAGGCGATCGCGCGCGGCGAAGAACGTGCGCCGGCGATGGGCGGCGATCTCGGCGGAGCGTTGATCGCGCTTGGTTTGGTCCAACCGCACACCTATTTCGAGAAGCTGCTCGGTTGGGCGAAACGTGCGCTCGGGTCGGTGATCGTCCCGGGCTACCGCGAGATCGGCTTCGAGCCGCGCGACGTTCCAAATCCCCCGATCCCGCTCGGGCTCGATCGTTTCGGAATTTTGATCGAGCTGGTGCGCAGCCGTGCAGATCGCGGGTGGCTCGAAGAACATCTCGGCACGCAGCGAAACTCGCCGCTCATCTTGTCGCAGGTCGAAGGCGGCAAGCTCGAGGACATGAAGCTGAAGGCGGCGGAGCTGCGGGCGATCAACGCGGTCAACGGGGTGAAGACGCTCGGCGAGATCATCGACGCCATGGGCGGCACCGAACAGAAGACGCTCGAAGTTTTGCAGGTGGTGTACTTCGCCGTCGAGACCGGCTTCGTGGTGCTCGGAACGGACCCGCTGCTCAGCAAAGAGGTGCAGGAAGCAGCTCGCGTGCGCGATCAAGTCGAGAAGGTGAAGCGCAAAAGTTACTTCGAGATCCTGGGCGTCAACGAACGCACCAGCGACGAAGAGACGCGCAACCGTTACACCGAGCTCGCGAAACACAATCACCCGGACACGTTGCGGCGCGGGGTCGCGCCCGAGCTCGTCGAAGCGAAACGTGAGATGTTCGCGTTGATCAGCGAAGCGTTCGAAGCGCTCACCACCGAAACTCAGCGCCTTACTTACGCCCACGAGATCGAAGCGGGACGTGCCGGCAGCTCCGACGATCTGATGAAGGTGCAGGCCGTGCTCCAGGCCGAGACCTTGTTCAAAAAAGCCGAGGTGCTCGCCAAGCTGAAGAAGCTCGACGAAGCGATCGCCATGCTGGACGAAGCGATCAAGCTGAAAGGCGACGACACCGAGTTCAAGGTGTTCCGCGCGTTTTACGGCTTCCTCGCGGCGCAACGCGCCGGTGTCCCCGAGCTCGAAGTCGAAGCGGAACGGGCGATCAAACAGATCCTCGCGCTGATGAAGAACGACTCCAACATCGCCGCGGGCTACATGTTCCTCGGGCAGCTCAACAAAGTGATCGGCAAGCAGGCGCTCTCCGCGAAGTACTTCGAGAAGGTCCTCGAATACGACGAGCGCAACCCCGAAGCGCAACGAGAGGTGAGACTGCACAATATGCGAGCGGAGAAGGATAAGAAGAAGAAGTGGTTTTAGTTGCGTCTTTGTCTACGTAACCTTTGCGTCCTACCCTGAACGCGCACGTGTTGCGTTCCCCTGATCGCGAACGTGATCACAAACGTGTTTCGTTGGCGAGGCGCGCTTCAACGAACTGTGAGCCGGTCTGTTTCGATTCGAAGACCTCGAACTGATTTTGCATGCGGCGTGCGGCTTCGCGGAATCGCTCCGCGGCGAACATCTCGCTGATCGAGCGCGCGAGATCGCCGGCGTCGAGGTGGGCGATGTCCTTGCGGACACCCAAGCCGTGATAGGTGATGCGCGCGCCGTTTCCCGGCTGATCGACGGCCAGCGGGATGGCGATCATCGGGACCGCGTTGGCGATACACTCTTTTACGCTGCCGAGGCCGCCGTGGGTGATCACCAGCTTCGCGCGTTTCAAGAGATCGAGCTGCGGCGCGCGCTGGACGGCGATGACGTTCGCGGGCGTGGGGCCGAGCTCTTTAGGGGTTGCGCTCCGGCCCAAAGAGAGGACCGCTTGCCAGTGCGAGTGGCGCGCGAAGATGCCGGCGAGCGTGACGAACAAGGCGCGCACGCGGGCGAGCTCTTGCGCTTGGCTGGACATCGACACGTAGACCAGCGGCTTTTCGGGATCGAGGCGCTCCCAAGGAAAAGCGACATCGCTCTTTCTTTCGACGTCGAGCGACTCGGAGTACGCACGAAGAGCATGCGGGGCGCGCGGAAAGTCGAGCGGCTCGGGGCACAAGACGAGCTCGGGGACCCCGCGAAGCTGCGGCATATAAGCGGTCTCGGTATCGAGCTCACCGGGAGCGACGCCGAATTTATGCGCCGCACGACGCGCCAGATCATACGGCGGTGCCATGCGGAACGGGCGCATCGCGGTCGCAGCGAGCTGGCGCTTTCGCACCATACGTTGCCACTCGAGCTCCGCGGCGAGCTCGCCGGGTATGCCTGATCGAAAGACCAGGTGACTGCGCGAAGGCGGAATGCCGCGATCGCGCACTTGCGGGAAGGTGGTGCTGAGCCCGATCTGCGGGACACCCATCCGCTTGGCGAGCATGGACATCGACGTGTGGCAGACGTCGATGAGGAACATCTTCGGAGAGAGCGCGCGCAGCTTGTCCTCGGTCGACCTGTCCGACAGTACAGTGGCCAACCGATCAAAACGGCTCGACAGAGCACGCCGCCGTTCCAGCTTGCCGAGCGCGTCGAGCTCTTTTTCGAAACCTGCGGGATAGACGTCGCCGAGAAAGGGAATGGTGCGAAATCCTTGCGACTCGATGTGTTTCTCGAAGTCCGGGATCGCGAGGTAAGCGACCTCATGCCCGCGCGCCATCAGGTTGCGCGCGAGCCGAAACGACGGGTTCAGGTGCCCGTGTTCTTGAAGCATGGCGACGAGGATCAAGACGGCGCGCAGCCTATACCAACAGTCTGCTGACCGCGACGTTCGACTGACCAGTCACCCAGACCTCGCCGTTAGCGGCGAGCAAGCTCGCCTGCGGCTCTTCGTTCGCTGCGCTCACTGCGCGCTACGCTTGCGTGTGCTGACCAGTCACCCACACCCGAGGGCTACACTTCTCGGGCGCGCGCCGTATGCGGTGAAGCGATGCACGAGGGTTTGATGCGTGCGTGCTGAAGAGAGCTGCTCTGTTGATGTTCACCACCACCCTCGCCTGTGTACCTGCGGGCGATTCGAAGGTTCTGCCTGCAGAGGAGCAGGATATTGCGGTCGGCGAGACCGAGCTCGCCGGATGTGTCACCGCGCCGATCTCCGCGGAGGAATCGAGCGGACACCAGCGGATCGCGCTTCGCACCGTCGCAGCGTCCGCACCGGCGGTCGTCTATCTGAACCGCTTGGGCGGGACCTATTCCCCAGGCGCGAACGACTCGGCGACGAACCGCTCGTCGATCGTCTCACGCAGCTACACGATTCCAGCGTATTCGCGCGGCGACGCGAGCTGGACGCGCGTGGTCGCCTGCGTGCGCGAACAGTTCGCCGCTTACAACGTAGCGATCACCGAAGTGGAGCCGGGCGCGGGCAACTATGTGGAAGCGGTGGTCGCGGGACATCCGAGCCAGATCGGCCTGCAAAGCGGCATCGGCGGTATCGCCCCGATCGACACCTATTCGTGCCGTCCGATCGAACGCGCGATCGCTTTCGTGTTCGAACGCAATTTGGGGAACGACCAACATCTCTGCGAGATCGTCGCGCACGAAGTCGGCCATACGATCTCGTTGGAGCATGAATACAAATGCCAAGACCCGATGACCTATCTGACGGGCTGCGGGAACAAGACGTTTCAAAACTCGAGTGAATGGTGCGGCACGTACGCCGCCGAACGTTGTGCCTGCCGCGGTGGCCAACAGAACACGCACGCTGCGTTGCTCAATCTGCTCGGCCCCTCGACCGGGATGCCGCCGCCCGACACCGAAAACGATCGCGAGCCGCCGCGGGTCGTGGTGACCTCCCCGAACGATGGCGCGATCCTCGCGGAGAATCAGCCGCTCGAGGTGGTCGCGTCGGCGAGCGATGACCTACAATTGGCTCGCGTCGATCTACTCTGGGATTTCAACGGGGAAACGTATCCTTGCCCGTCGACCTTGCAGTACGTGAGTTGTGTGATCGAGGCTGACCTGTACCGTTGGACACTGCGCGTGGGTACAGGTACCCGCTCTTTCCGGGTGCGGGCTGCGGATGTCGCCGGCAAAGAGACGACCACCGCTTCACAAACGTTGATCCTTACGCCGGGCGGGCAGCCGCCGCCGGACACCACTGATCGCACGCCGCCGGTGATCGCCGTAGCCGCACCGGCGAACGTGCCTCCGCGATCGCGCATCGTCATCGAGGCGGAGCTCACCGATGATTCGAGCGTGGAACGCGCGATCTTGAATTGGGCGTTCAACGGCAGCACCTATCCGTGCCCAACGAATCAACAGTACGTGACCTGTACTGTCTCCGCGAACACTTATACCTGGAGCGTGGAGGTGACGCTCGAAGGTGCGCGCAGCTTCACTGTGGTGGCTTCGGATCCCGCGGGCAATGAAGCGGTGAGCCCGCAACAGACGGTCAACGTTGCCGCGGTACAAGATCGCGCAGCCCCTACGGTCGCGGTCGATGCACCGGAGCCGACATATCCCGCGAACAGCACCGTCTTGGTGACGGCGACGATCTCCGACGATATCGGCGTCACCTCGGCGTCACTCGAATGGGACTTCAATGGCCTGAAATATCCGTGTCCGCACGCTTCGCAGTTCGTGGATTGCGCCATCGAAGGTGAGCGCTACACCTGGGTCGTCCGTGCCGGCACGGGACCGCGTGTGTATCGCGTGCGCGCGTCGGACGCGTCCGGCAAAACAGCGGCGTCTTCCGAGCTCGGTTTCGTCCTTCAATGAGCGATCGTCGACGTCGATGTCGAGGAGGTTTCGGTGGAGATGTACTCTTCGATCAGTTTGATTCCTTCGCTGTACTTCCCTCGATCGAACAAGATCCGCCCGGCATAATAGAGCGTGGCCGGGTTCGCCCGCGAGAACGCCTTATCCTCGATCACCTTCTCCATCAGGTACTCGGCATCGAGGTCGCGTTCGCGCCGATAACACAAATACGCATACAAAAAGCGATGCGCGAGTGAGACCTCCTCGAGATCCTTTTCGCGCTCGAACATCATCAAGGCGTCTTTGTCGTTCTTCTGCGTCATCGTCATGACGACGCGCGCATAACGTTCATCGCCCTTCGTCTGATCGGTGATGACCACCACCGGCTGAGAATCGGCCTCGGTCGTCAGCTCCAATAAACGAGCGACCCGCCCGATATCCGCGCCCTTCTCTTTCGCGCGCTCGAGAAAGGCCTCGGCATCCGTAAGCTGACCTTGCCGCAGCAGACGATCCGCCGCATGCACCAGCGCCGGCCCGCTCTGAAAATCGAAGCCCACGAAATATTCGGGCGTGATCTCCAGCCGTTTGCCGTCGATCCCTTCGACGAACGGTAAGCGCGCATCTTTGGTCGCGTAGGTGATCAGATCGCGTGGGGCTCCGTACTCGATCATCGCGTTGTCGTCGGTGTTGAGCGGACCCTTGCCGACGAAACGTTCGATCTGATTCGTACCCAACAAGAACAGCCCCAACAAATCTTCGGGCTCGAAGACTTCGGCGCGCACCAGCTCCGCTTTCATCCGCGGATCGCTGAAGGCCTTCGCGAGACGCGCATGATCGACGCGGATCGGATTCTTCGAGCCGAGCAACAAGGTGTCGTTGGAGAACGGATCCGGCGAGAAGATCAGCACCTCCGGGAACACCGAGCGAAAGGTGCGGATCAACGCGTGGATGTTTTCCGGCGAGAGCTCATAGAGCTGGAGCCACTGCAAAAAGATCCCATCGTCCTTCAATCGCCGCCGCGCGATCTGGAAAAAATCGACCGTGAACAAGGAGGCCGCACCGGACATCCACGGGTTCGACGGCTCGCTGATGATGACGTCGAACTCTTCGTTGCGCGTGAGCAGGAAGTTGCGGCCGTCGTCGATCACCGCCTCGAAACGTTCGTCTTTCGCCGGCTCGTGATTCACGTGTGAAAAATGCAGGTTCGACGCTTCGTAGACCGCCGATTCGATCTCCGCGAGGAACACTTTTTTCACCGGCGCTTGCAGCACCGCGCCCGGCGTCACTCCGGAGCCGTAACCGATCACCAACACACGCTCGGCCGCGTCGTGCATCAAGATCGGCAACAAGCCCGACAACACCTGCGTCGGCATGTCGCCGATGTCGCTCGCATCGACCTTGCCGTTCACCTTCAAGGAAACGCCGACACCGTCCGACTCCTTCTCCACCGTCACCGTCGTGGAGATGCCGTCCTTGTGATAGACGAGCTGCCCCGAGGGCGACCAACCATCCGCATAGATGTTCCGCGCGATGTGCATGCGGAATAGGCCGCTGGTCCACGCTTGTACGTTCCACTTCGGCCCGAAGATCATCAGCAAAAAACACGCAACCGCGACGCTGGCGATCGGCGTGACTCCGCGCCTTCGAGCGAGCGCCAAAACCAAGCCGAGCGTCACGCTGGTGCCCGCGGCGATGGCGATTCCGCGCTCCACACCGATGAAAGGAATGATCACGAAACCCGCGAGGAAGCTGCCGAGAATTCCGCCGACGGTGTTCACCGCATACGCGCGACCGACGATCGGCCCCGCGTGTTGCGCGCCGTTCGGCGTGAGAATGCGGACCACCAGCGGCATCACCGTACCGAGCGCGACCGTCGCCGGGAACGTCACCGCCGCGGCGATCAAGAAGTTGGTGAAGTACACCGCGTTCATCGTCACGTCGTGCGCGCGCGCGGTGCTGTGGATCCACGTCGGCAAGGTGTCGACCAACATGCTCCCGAGCAACGCCAACACACCGACCGTGACCTCGACCCACGCCAGCACGTAGACCGGATCGGCGATGCGATCGATACGCCGGCTCATGAACGTCGCGCCGAGCGCCAAGCCGATCAAGAAGGTCACCAAGATCAGCGTGAACGAATAGGTGCTCGCGCCGATCACCACACCGACCGTGCGCGAGCAGAGCACTTCCAGCGCCATGGCCGCCGCACCGGAGAGCGCGAACACCAACAGGCTGAGCTTCTGGGTGCGCTCGTCGATGCCGACCAGCTCGACACCTTCGAGGCGCGTCAGGATCTCGTCAGGTGATTCTTCAGCATCGACCTTCGTCAGCAAACGATCGCTTCCGGAGATCTTGAACAACAACACCACCACGCCGGCGACGAAGAGATCGATCACCGCCGCGAGATAGACCGTGGTGGTGATCCCGAGCGTGGGGATAAAAACAAAACCCGCAAAAAACGCCCCGAAAACGGCCCCAAAAGTGTTCGCCGCGTAGAGCTGACCTGTCTTCGAGGCCATGTGGTGCTCCGCTTTGACCACACCCTCGGCGAGGAACGGCAACGTCGCGCCCATGGCCGTCGTGGGGATGAGCACGATCAAGGTGACGACCACGAAGCGCAGGATCGAATAACCGAGCACGCCGGTGCCGAGATCCGCGCCGATCAAACGCTGTACGCCGGGCAGCAGCGAGAATAACCCCGGCACCAACAACCCGTACAGACCGACGAGCGACTCGAGCACCGCAAACGCCAACAACGGTCGCTTCAAACGTGGTGCGATCTTTCCGCCGAGATGACTGCCGAGCGCGAGCCCGCCCATGAACGCGGTCAGCGTCGTCGCGATCGCCAGCGTAGTTGCGCCGAAGACATGCCCAAGCATGCGGGTCCACAAAACTTGAAGGATCAGCGCCGCTGCACCGGAGAGAAAAAAACAGATCGTAACCGGCATGAGCTAACTCTCGGCCGGGACCGGCTCGAGCCGTCCGTCCTTCATCAACAACCGGCGCGGCATGCGGTGCGCGAGATGTGAGGAGTGCGTGACGAGGATGATCGTCAGACCCGTCTCTTTGTTCATCCTGTCCAAAAGATCATGGATGCCCGAAGCCGAAGTTTCGTCGAGATTTCCCGTCGGTTCGTCCGCGAGCAACAGGCGCGGGCGCAACACCAACGCGCGCGCGATCGCCACACGTTGTTGTTCACCACCCGACAGCTCACCGGGCCGGTGGTGCACGCGGTGCCCGAGGCCGACCTTCTCGAGGATCTCCTGCGCGCGCGCTTCCGCCTCGTTTTGCCCGAGCCGTTGGATCATCGCCGGCATGGCCACGTTCTCGCGCGCGGTGAACTCGGGGAGCAGATGATGGAACTGGAAGACGAAGCCGATCATCTTGTTGCGAAACGCTGCGAGATCCGCGGACGAGCTGTTGAAGATGTGCCGTCCCTCGAACTTCACCTCGCCCGCGGAAGGCAGATCGAGCGTGCCGAGCACGTGCAAAAACGTGGACTTTCCCGAGCCTGAAGGCCCGATGATCGAGATACGTTCACCCGCCTCGATCGTCACGTCTACGCCCCGCAAAACGGGAATTTTTTGGCCGTCGAGGAAATAGTCTTTCCTCAAACCGTTGATCTCGATCAGCGGATTAGTCATCCCGCAAGCCCTCGACCGGCCGGAGCTGCGCCGCGGTGATCGCCGGATAGATCGTCGCGAGATAACTGATGACCACCGCCGCCGCTGCGATGGCGATGATCTCGCCCCAGCTCATCACCACCGGAAGCCGCTCGATGTAGAACACTTTTTGATCGAGCTCCACGCCGTATTTGGCGATCAACGCGCAGATGCTCACGCCGCCGGTGAGGCCGAGCAGCGCGCCTCCAACCCCGACGAGCAGCCCCTGCACGACGAACACTTTCATGATCGATGCGTCGCTCGCGCCGATCGATTTGAGAATGGCGATCTCTTTGCCCTTCTCGAGAACGATCATGATCAAGGTCGCGACGATGTTGAACGAGGCCACCAAGATGATGAAGGTGAGGATGATGAACATCGCCAGTTTCTCGAGCAACAGCGCCGAGAACAGCTCTTTGTTCATCTCGCGCCAATCTTTGATCTTGTACGGATATCCGCCGACCTTGCGCTTCAGCTCTTCGACGACGCGCGGTGTATCGTCGACGTCGCTCACTTTGATCTCCACGCCGCTCGCACGATCGCGCTTTCCGAAGAAGGTCTGCGCTTGTTTCATCTCCACGTACGTGAACTTCGCGTCGTATTCGTACATCCCGGAGTAAAACACGCCCGCCACGCGGAAGCGGCGCAGCTTCGGCTGCGGACCCATGGGGCCGATCTCATCGGACACCGGCGAGACCAACTTCACCGTATCGCCGACGTACGCGTGAAGCGTCTTCGATAATTCGCGGCCGATGATGATCCCCGGAAGCACTTTGCCGGTCACCTCTTTCGCTTCGCGGATGATCGGCAATGCGCCGTCGACCCGCGTCGAAGTGTTCGTCGGATCGAGCTCGAGCTTGATGCGCGCGCCGGGGATCTCTTCGGGACGCAAAAGATGATCGAGCGATCCTTTGTCGACGTTCTGCCGGAGCTCGGCCACCGCGTTCGTGTTCAGCGGATCGATCCCTTTGACCAGCGTGCCCGAGAGGCCCGCATCGCTGGAGATCATGCCGTCGCCGAGCACGTAGGCGGCGGCCGATTGAATGCCGTCCACTTCCTGCGCGCGCGCCTCGACGTCGCTGTATTCGTAGAAGTCGTCGCCGGTTTTTTCCAGCACCACGTGTGCATGCGCGCCGAGGATCTTGCTCTTCAGATCCTCTTCGAAGCCGCTCATCACCGACAACACCACGATCAGCGACATCACCCCGAGGCACACGCCGACGATGGAAATGATCGTCACTTTGCCGATGAAACGATCGCGTCTTCCGGCCTGGAGATAACGGAGCGCGACGCTCGTCTCATAACCAAGGCCGGCATCGAAACGCCCGCCGCCGAGCAACAAAAAGCCGAAGCTTCCGCCGACGGTCAGCGCGATCAAGAGGCCCATCACCGGCGCGACCACCAGCGCGAGCAACACCTGTTCTTCAGGCAGGTTCGCCTGCGAGACCCACTCTTTTGGGCCGAGCGCTGCGGTGAAATACAACGCATAGCTCGCGAAGAGCGCGACCAAAAATTGTTCCACGAACGCCAAGCGCCGGCGGGCCACCGAGATCACGGCGCCGACCAACAGCGCGGACGCGGCGATCAACGCGACCGTATACGCACGCACCAAAGCGACATCGTAAGAGGTCTGCTCCGCGAGCTTCGCGCAGCCGAAAGAGAGCAGCGCCAAAACGATCGTCGCCGCGAGGGCGATCAACACCGTGAAGGCGCGCGAGCCCGCACCGAGCAACGCGCCGAGCGACAACAACACCAGCGCCGGAAGCACGATCGCATCGGCGGCGAAAGCTGCGCGCGCCATTCCGCCGGTGTCGAGCGCACTGTCCGGAAGGACAGCAGCAAAAATCTGCGTGAAATAACCGGCCGAACCGACCAACGCCAAGAGCGAGGCCGCGATGAAGATCGCCGACCACGGCACCGCATCCGAGCCGCTGCGCAGCACTTCGCTGAGCACTTCGAGGCGTGATCTTCCGGCCAGGAGCGCGGTGTGCTCACCGGTCGCTTTTTCGGCGGCGATACGGCGGGCGCGCAGTCCGAGCACGAAGCCGCTCACCAACAAAGACAAGGTCGCGATACACGCACCGAGCGCTTGCCCGCGCGTACCGCTGCTCGCGGTTTCGATCACCAGCACCAATCCGAGCTGGATGACCAGCGCGAAGAGCGCGTGTTGCAGAGCGAGCAGAAAGTGCTTCACGGCGTCAGGTATTGCGGAGCAGCGGGAAAAGGATGACGTCGCGGATCGACGGCTGATTGGTGAGGATCATCGCCAAACGATCGATGCCCACACCTTCGCCGGCGGTCGGCGGCATGCCGATCTCCAGCGCGTGACAGTAGTCTTCGTCGTAGTCCATCGCCTCCTGCGCCCCTTTGGTCTTCGACTCCACCTGCGCTTTGAAACGCGCGCGTTGATCGTCCGGATCGTTCAGCTCGGAGAACGCGTTCCCCAATTCACGCCCGCACACGTAGACCTCGAAACGATCGGTGAGCGAAGGATCGGACGCTTTTCTTCGCGCGAGCGGCGACACCTCCACCGGAAAATCGATGACGAACGTCGGCTGCACCAGCTCCGCCTCGAACAGATGTTCGAACAGATCCATCTGCAGCTTCCCGATGGGCTCGTTCGGGTTCAGCTTGATCTGTTTCGCAGAAGAGGCCGCGATCAGCGCACCCGGATCGGCAATGTCGACGCCCGGCAATTTATCGCGCAAACCATCGCGCACCGGAATGCGCGCAAACTTTTTCTCGAAGTCGATCGTCACCGCGGTCTCTGCCGGACCGTACGGAAGCTGCAGCATGCCCGCGACTTCTTGCGCCGCACCGCGGAACATCTCTTCGGTGAGATCCATCAGCGTGTGATACGTGGCCCACGCGCAGTAAAACTCGAGCATGGTGAACTCGGGGTTGTGGCGCGTCGACAGACCTTCGTTGCGGAAGTTGCGGTTGATCTCGTAAACGCGTTCGAACCCGCCGACGACCAACCGTTTCAGGTGCAGCTCGGGCGCGATGCGGCAATACAGCTGCATGTCGAGCGCGTTGTGGTGCGTGATGAACGGCTTCGCCGCGGCGCCGCCGATCAAGGAGTGGAGCATCGGCGTCTCCACTTCCATGTAGCCGCGATCGTCGAGGAACTTGCGGAGATAACGGATCAGCTTGGTGCGTTTCTCGAAGACCGCGCGCGAGTCTTTGTTCACCAGGAGGTCGAGGTAACGTTCGCGATAACGCGATTCGACGTCGGTGAGACCGTAGTGCGCGCTGGTGTCGGGCAGCGGATACAGGCTCTTGGTCGCGAGCACGGCTTCGCGCACCTGCAACGTCAGCTCGCCTTGGCGCGTGAGGAAACGCGGCCCTTCCGCGACGATGAAATCGCCGATGTCGAGCAGCTTCATCTTGGCGAAGGTCTCTTCACCGACGACGTCTTTGCGCATCTGGACTTGGATCTTACCTGTCCGATCGTACAGGTCGATGAAGACCACTTTGCCCATGCCGCGTACGGCCATGATGCGTCCGCCCACCCTGTACCGAGGATCAGTGTCCTGCGGATCAGTGGTCGCTTCGCCCGGCACGGCCTTCACTTCGGCGGCCGTGTGTTTCACCTCGATGCCGTTGGGGAAGGATGGCCACCCCAGGGTCGCGAGCTTGTCCGCTTTTTCCCGGCGGATTCGCAGGATTTCATCGAGGCCCGTTTCCATAATTTCGGCGGAGCCTTACACAATGCGACCTCAAGCGGCAACAGATGTGCTATGAGGCGCGCCATTCATGACGGCTGATTTCGTTTATACGATGCACGACCTCCGGAAGGTGTATCCGGGCAAAGAGGTCCTCAAAGGCATCCGCCTCTCCTTCTATTACGGCGCGAAGATCGGCGTGCTCGGCAACAACGGCGCCGGCAAAAGCACGCTCCTTCGCATCATGGCCGGCTTAGACACGGAGTTCGTGGGTGAAGCGAAGCCCGGCAAAAATGTCCGCGTCGGTTATCTGCCCCAGGAGCCGAAGCTCGATCCGACGAAAACCGTGCGGCAAAACGTGGAAGAAGCCGTCAAGGAAACGAAAGATCTCCTCGCGCGTTTCGACACCTTGTCCGCGAAGCTCGGCGAAGATCTGACGCCCGAAGAAATGGACAAAGTGCTCGCCGAACAATCGCGCGTGCAGGACGAGATCGAAGCGAAGAACGCGTGGGAGCTGGACAACCAGCTCGAACGCGCCATGGACGCGCTTCGCTGTCCGCCGCCCGACTCCGAGGTCACACACCTCTCCGGCGGTGAAAAACGCCGCGTCGCGCTGTGCAAGATCCTCCTCGAAAAGCCCGACCTTCTGCTCCTCGACGAGCCCACCAACCATCTCGACGCCGACTCGGTCGCCTGGCTCGAGCGCCACTTGCACGACTACGAAGGCACCGTTGTGGCGATCACCCATGATCGCTACTTCCTCGACAACGTCGCGGGTTGGATCCTGGAGCTCGATCGCGGCTCGGGCATTCCTTGGCAGGGCAATTATTCGTCTTGGCTCGATCAAAAGACGAAACGTCTCGCGACGGAAGAGAAGCAGCAGAGCGCCAAGCGCCGCACGCTCGAACGCGAGCTCGAATGGGTGCGCCAGGCACCACGCGCGCGCCAAGCGAAGAGCAAAGCGCGTTTGCAGGCCTACGATAAGTTGGTCGAGGAAGGCGAGGCGACGAAGATCGAGACGGTGGAAATTCATATTCCGCCGGGACCGCGCCTCGGAAACGTCGTCGTCGAAGCGACCGCGGTGAAGAAGTCCTACGACGACAAGATCTTGTTCGACGATCTGACGTTCCAGCTGCCGCCCGCGGGCATCGTCGGCGTCATCGGGCCGAACGGCGCCGGCAAAACGACGCTCTTCAAGATGTTGACCGGCCAAGAAAAAGCGGACGGCGGCACCATGCGCGTCGGCGAGACGGTGAAGTTCGCGTACGTCGATCAGAGCCGCGACTCGCTCGATCCGGATCGCACTGTTTGGGAAGAGATCTCCGACGGACGCGACATCGTCGAGCTCGGCACGAAAAAAGTGCCGGCCCGCGCGTACGCCGCGACGTTCAACTTCAAGGGCGCCGATCAACAAAAAGAGGTCGGCTCTCTATCGGGTGGTGAACGAAACCGCGTCCACCTCGCGAAACTTTTGAAGAGCGGCGGCAACGTGTTGCTCCTCGACGAACCGACGAACGATCTCGACGTCGACACGCTGCGCGCGCTGGAAGACGCGATCTTGGCGTTCGCCGGATGTGTCGTGGTGATCAGCCATGATCGCTGGTTCCTCGATCGCATCGCCACGCACATCCTCGCGTTCGAGGGCGATTCGCGCACCGTGTACTTCCAGGGCAACTTCCAAGACTACGAGGCCGACCGTAAGAAACGCCTCGGCGCCGACGCGGATCGCCCACACCGCATCAAGTATCGCAAGCTGACCGCCTGACCGAGCTCCTTAACGAACCTGGGGTCGAGCCGTCGCGCTTCCGTTCAAGTAGTCGCGCACGAAGACCCGGACCTTATCGAGCTCGAACGGCTTCTCGAAGCGCATGTTGGGCACCACTTCGAGAAACTCACCCGCCCGCTGCGTAAACGCGCCGCCGCTCATGAAGACCACGCGTTCTTCCATGCCGGGACGCGCGTCGCGCAACCAATCGTAGACGTCCATGCCGGTGAGCTCCGGCATCATCAAGTCGCAGAAGACGAGATCGAAAGCGGCGTCTTTCTCGAGCATTTCGATCGCCATCCGCCCGCTGGAGACCACCGTAACGTCGTGATCGCGTAAGGCGCGCTTCAGCGAGGTGGCGATCAGCAGCTCGTCGTCGATCACCAAGACGCGGCCGCGGCCCGTGATCTGTTGGACAGGTCCAGACGGGCTCGAGATCGGCCGCGCGTGTTTCTCCACCGCGCGCGGCAAAGAGAGCGTGTAAATCGTGCCGCCGCCGGGTGCTTCATCGGCGCGCAGCGTTCCACCGAGCTCACCGACGATGGTGTTGGCGATCGACACGCCGACGCCGCTCGCCGAAAACGGATCGAACAGGCGCGCACGTTTTGCTTCCGAGAGCGGCGGGCCGGTATCAGAGATCTCCACCAACACCTGATCACCTTCGGCGCGCGTCGCGACGCGGATCTGATGTTTCTCGGCGCCCCCTTCGGGCAACGACTGCGCCGCGTTCAAGAGCAGCGACAAGAACACTTGGCCGAGCAAAGCTTCGCTCGCTTCGACCGGTGGCACTTCCTGGAGATCGCGCACCAAACGCGCGCGATGGCGGATCTCGATCCACACCATGTTGATCGACAGCTCGACCACGCGCCGCGCATCGACCGAACGCGAGGTCTGATGATCCGCGCGCCCGAAGGACTGGAGATCGCGCACGATCTGCCGGACGCGCTCCGCACCTTCGCGGGCTTCGTCGAGTGCTTCTTGAATGTCGGGACGGCCGGCGAACAACACCGGCGCTTCCTCGGCGAGAAAAGAGAGATTGCCGATGACGTAGGAGAGCGGATTGTTGATCTCGTGCGCCACGCCCGCGGCAAGTGTCCCCACGGACATCAGCCGATCGTGCAGCACCACCTTGGCGAGCTTCTGTGCGAGGTCGCTTTTTTCCCGAAGCGCGACCGCTTTGAGCTCGAGCCCATCATCGAAGAAGGACTTCTCGAAGACGACGATGTGCGGCGCGCCGCTTCCGACCAACGTCGCATAAGCGGCGTTCGCAGCGATCACCTGTTCACCGTAGAACACCGCGACGGCGTCGGCACTTTGGAGCAACACGGGCAGAAGAGGATTCCGAGCGATCACTTCTTTTGCGCGCTCATCTGGGGCGCGGGCGTTCATAGACTCGAGTGAAAAAGTTACACGCGAGCTCGAGAGGTGTCGAGGAGCGCCGATGTTTCATCAAGAGGCGAATCGAAATTGAAATGCCAGCCCGCCCTGCCACACAGGTCGAGCAAACTTTTTGTAGTCGCTGAGATATGGGAAGTGAAAGTTCAGCTCCGGAAAGAGCGCAAAGTTGTCGGTGAGCATGAGCTCGAAACCGACGACTCCGCCGGGATAAAAGACGAGCTCGCCGCTGTTCGTGGTCCTGCCGTCCTCCTCGACCTCGATCGTCGAGATGGCCGCGATAATCTTCGCGCCCAGCAAAAGCGTGGTCGTTGAGCCGACATGCACGCCCGCGAGGATGGGCGCGCCGAAGGTGACGATGCCGGCCTGCCGGTGCCCGCTCGAAGCGTCGAAGGCGACGATGCCCGCGCTCGGAACGATGCCGAGGTCGAAGCTGTCGGTGAGGATCAAAGCGATCCGCGAATTGAGCTCCACTGTGCCGGCGTTCACTTTGCCACCGATGTCCACGGTGTCCGAGAGGCCATATCGCAGGCCCAGCTCGACGTTGGGAAACACGCGGCGATCTCCGTCGTCGGCTGTGTACGCGTAGACGTTTACGTGCGCGTCGAGCTCGGTTTTGCCTTTGGTGGTCGGTCTCGGGGTCAGGTGCGTCGAGAAGCTCGCACACCCTGTCCAAAGGATCGTGGCCAAGACAATCAGCGCGCGAATCGGCATGGTTCCATGTTTACCAGGTCTGCTCCAGGGACCGCGAGGGCCGCGCAGCGAGCAGAGCGAGCGTAGGTCCGCAGGCGGACTTGCTCCGCCGCTAACGGACAAGGGCCGGCCCGCAAGCGAAGCGCGCAGCGAGCAGAGCGAGCGTAGGTCCGCAGGCGGACTTGCTCCGCCGCTAACGGACAAGGGTCTGTTCGTAGTAGCCTTCCTTACTCAGTGACTGAGCGCCTAGGTCGCTATCATCTGATCCGTTCACTCGCCGCCGGCGGCATGGGCGAGATCTTCCTCGCCGAACACACCGGCATCGCGGGCTTCGCGAAGCGCGTGGCGCTGAAACGTATTCGACCTACGCTCGCCAAAGATCCGGCCTACGTGCAGCTCTTCTTGAACGAAGCGCGGATCGGCTCGTTCCTCAATCATCCGAACATCGTCCACATCTTCGACGTCGGCCACGAACAAGACGAGCTGTGGTTGGTGATGGAGTATGTCGAGGGCGTCGATCTCAAACGCCTGCAGCGGCGCGCCGCGCTCGCGGGTCATCCGCTGACGCCTTTTCACATCGCTTCGATCATGACCGAGGTCTTGTCGGCGCTCGAAGAAGCGCACGAAGGTGGACCGACACACGGCGAGCCGATCATCCACCGCGACATGTCGCCGGAGAACATTCTCATCGCGCGCAGCGGTGCGGTGAAGGTGCTCGATTTCGGGCTCGCCAAGTGGTGGCCCGGCAAACGCAGCGTGCCTTCGCTCGAAGGCAGCATGATCTTCGGCAAGGTCCGCTACATGCCGCCGGAGCAGCTGCGCGGTCATCTGATCGACGTGCGCGCCGATCTCTTCGCGCTCGGCGTGGTGATGTACGAAGCGTTGCGCGGGAACTTGCCGTTCGGCAGCGGCGATTCCAATCAGGTGCTCGCGCAGATCCTGGCCGGAAGGCCACCCTCGCCCACCGAGACACGTTTCGGCAAAGATCCGCTCGACGCGATCATCTACAAAGCGTTGTCGAAAGATCCGGACGATCGTTACCAAACGGCCCACGACATGCGCTGCGCCTTGATCGAATACGTCGAGGCCAAAGAGAGCGGACTGCCGCTCGAAGCGATGCGCAGGATGTTGCGACCCGGCAGCAGCGTGCTGAGCGATCGTTCCGAAGAACGCACGCTGCTCGAAGATCAGATGGACGACGAACGGGAGCGTACGCCGACGAAGATCTCTTTGTCGGTGGTCGAACGCTGCGGCAAATGTGGTGGTCCTTTTGCGGCGTTGTTCTTGGATGGTTTGATCGTCGATCGCTGTTCGCAGTGCCGCGGCGTGTGGCTCGACGCCGGTGAGCTCGAACGTTTGATCGGGACCGCGTCGAAGAAGTCGCTGGAGAATGAGCCGACGGATCGCATGAAACGTGCGCCGCTCGATCGCCTCGTCGGTTCTTGTCCTTCGTGCAAGATCGGTTTGCACGCGTTCGAGGTCCCGAATCAACCCGCCAGCTTCGAGGTGTGCCCGCTGTGTTACGGCATGTGGTTCGATCGCGGGGAGCTGCGTTTGTTGCGCGAGCCCGAGATCGTGCTCTGGCTGCGCCGTCGCTTGTCTGAGGTTCGAGAGACTCGTTAGCGAGCTGTCCGCAAGGACATCTCCGCCCAGCGTTACATTTCCCGTCGCCCGCTGAACGCACGCGAAATGGTCGCGGGATCGGCGTATTCGAAATCCCCGCCGATGGGCATGCCGGAGGCGATCCGCGTGACGCGCACGCCGAGCGGCTGAATGATCTTTTGAATATAAAGCGCGGTCGCTTCACCTTCGACGCTCGGATTGGTGGCCAAAATGATCTCTTTGACCGGGAGGCGCGAGAGCAGCTCCTTGATCTTGAGATCATCGGGCCCGATGCCTTCGAGCGGGGCGAGCGTCCCGTGCAGCACGTGATATTGGCCGCGATATTCACCGCTGCGCTCGATCGCGCGCAGATCCGGCACCCGCTCGACGACACACACCAGCGCCGGATCGCGCCGGCCGTCGCCGCAGATGGTGCACAGCTCGGCGTCGGTCAGGTTCATACAGCGCGAACAAAACCGCGTGCGCTCGGTGGCGTCGATCAACGCTTCCGCCAACGCTTTGGCGCGCTCGCGACCCTGCTTCAAGATGTGGAACGCGAGCCGCGTGGCCGTCTTCTCGCCGATGCCCGGCAAACGCGACAGCTCCTGCACCAGACGCGCGATCGGATCGATCCTTTGGTTCATTAGAAGACGCCCGGGATCCCCATTCCGCCGGTGACCTTCGACATCTCTTCCGTCATCACTTCGGTGGCGCGCGAGATCGCTTGGTTCGTCGCGGCGACGATCAGATCTTGGAGCATGTCCAAATCCTCGGGATTGACGACATCTTTCTCGAGCTTCACCGAGACGATCTCGTTTTTCCCGTTCGCGGTCACGACGACCATGCCGCCGCCCGCGCTTCCCTCGAAGGTGCGTTTGCGGACCTCGTCCTGCACCTTCTCCATCTTCGCCTTCATCTTCTGGGCTTGGCGCATCATCTCTTGGATGTTCATTTCGTCCTCCCTATTCAGGGTCGATCACGCGAACTTTGCTGATCGTCGCGCCGAGCTCGTCGGCGACGGTTTGTACGGCCGAGCGCGAACGCGCATCGGTCCCTTTTTCGTTTCGCCTCGTTTCGCGCTTTTCGTCCGCGACCTCCGCGAGCGACTTCTCCGCCGGCGGCGGGCCTCCCGCGTTGCGGTACGTGCGCGAGACTTTGAGCAGCGTCTTCGTGTTGAACAGCTCGCTCAACAGCGCTTCGAGATAATCCTTCGTTTCTTGATCCTTGAGCTTGGCTTCGTCGAAAGCGGTCTCACAACCCAGCTCGACCTCACCTGGTCTAAAGGACAGGGGCCTCACTTGGGTCAACGTCGCCGCCAAGCTGGGACGTTTTTTCGTCAACAGCTGGTGGAACGCGGCGAACGTTTGAGCGGGCTTGTCGCTCGCCGGCGGCGGAGCAGACACGGGTGCCGGCACCTCTTCGGTCCGGGCGACAGGCGTAGACACGGCCGGCGCGGGAACGATCGGCTCAGACACAACCGGCGTGCTCAACCGGGCGTCAGGCTCGGCTTCGGCGGCCGTCTTCGCGTATTGCGCAGGCGTCCGGCCCCCTGCGCGCCAATCATTTTGCGTGCGGCGCACAAGTGAATTCGGCGACGGCGCCGTGCCCGCCAGCAAGGTCTCGAGCTTGGAGATCTTCTCCAGCAGGATCTCGACGGGAACATGCGCCGGCTTCTCCGCGAGCGCCGCGAGGTTCACCTCGAGCACGAAACGCGGATGCGCCGCTTCCTTCACTTCTTCGACGATCGCCGCCAGCCCGTGAAAGAGCCGCTCGATCTGCATCGACTCGAGCGACTTCGCGCGTTCGACCAAAGCCGCGATCTCGTCCTTCGGCCGATCGAGCGCCGACGACGGATCGGGCAAGAGTTTCGCCACCAAAAGATCGCGCGCCTCTTCGACGAGCGCATCGGCGAAACGTTTGAGATCGAGCCCGCGAAGATGAACCTCCGCAGCGAGCTCGATCAACGCACCCGGATTGCGGCCGAGGAGCGCGTCGAACGCACGGGCGATCAGCGCACCGTCGACGACGCCGAGCGCATCGCGCACCAAGGCACCGTCCAGCCTGCGATCACCCGCATAAGCGAGCACCTGCTCGAGCAGCGACTGCGCATCGCGCATCGATCCTTCGGCCTCGCGCGCGATGAGCGACAGCGCCGACGGATCGTGGACGATCTTCTCCTCATCGAGGATCTTCGAGAGACGCTCGGCGATCTCCGCCAAAGAAATGCGCCGAAAATCGTAACGCTGGCAGCGCGACAAAATGGTGACCGGCACCTTGTGCACGTCGGTCGTCGCCAAGATGAACTTCACGTGCGCCGGCGGCTCTTCGAGCGTCTTCAACAACGCGTTGAACGCGCCGGTCGACAACATGTGAACTTCGTCGATGACGTAGATCTTGAACCGCGCCGACGACGGCAGGTAGCGCACATTGTCGATGATGTCGCGGACGTTATCGACACCAGTATGGGAGGCGGCGTCGATCTCGAACACGTCGGTCGAACGTCCTTCGGTGATCTCCACGCAGCGTTTGCACACGCCGCATGGCGCAGGCGTGGGACCGGGCGTGCTCTCACAGCACAAAGCCTTCGCGAGAATGCGCGCCGCGGAGGTCTTTCCAACACCGCGCGGCCCCGAGAAAAGAAACGCATGCGCGATGCGGCTCGATTGAATCGCGTTGGTCAGCGTGCGCGTGACATGATCTTGTCCGAGCACGTCTGCGAGCAGTTGCGGGCGCCACTTCCGCGCGAGGACGACGTAGGTGATGGAAGCCTCCGCGAATTAGGATACGAAGGAATGGGTGCGGAGAGAGAGGGATTCGAACCCTCGGTGGGGGTTAACCCACACACGATTTCCAGTCGTGCACCTTAAGCCACTCGGCCATCTCTCCGTAGTCTTCGATCCCGAATCCGGCCGGTGGTGTATCGGCGGCGCAGTCGAATGGCAAGCCAATCGCGCTGTTCTTTGTTGCGGCCGCACCGTTCGTTCGCTAAGGTCCCGCCCGATCGCCGGGTCCTACGCAACGGGCGGCTCTGAACCCCGCCAGGTCCGGAAGGAAGCAACGGTAGGAGCTCAGCACGTGTGTTGTAGGGTGCCTGGCGATCACTTTTTCACCCACCGCTTTTTCTCGAACGTTTGTTCTTGAAGTAAGCGCGCAAAATCCCGCCGCAATCTTCGGAGAGCACCCCGCTCGTGATCGAGATCCGGTGGTTCAAACGTTCATCGTCGCACAGCTGAAATAACGAGCGCACTGCGCCGGCCTTTGGATCGGGTGCACCGTAGATCAGCCGCCCGATGCGCGCATTCACCAGCGCACCCGCACACATCGCGCACGGCTCGAGCGTCACATAGAGCGAGGCGTCGTCGAGGCGCCAGCGGCCGAGCGTCCTCGATGCACGTTGGAGCGCCAGGATCTCGCAGTGCGCCGTCGGATCGCGCGCGATCTCCCGTTCGTTGTGCGCAGCAGAGATCACGCGATCGCCGATCGCCACCACCGCCCCGATCGGCACCTCATCAATCGCCTCCGCCCGCCGCGCAAAGTCGAGCGCGAGCCTCATCATTTGCTCGTCCACCACCCCGCAGAATGCAGGAATGCATCCCGCAAGCGAAGCGCCAGAGTGAGCGCAGCGCACGTAGGGGTCGCAGGCGGACTTGCTCCGCCGCCAACGACCCAAGACCGGTGCAGTGCACTGCTTCTGTGCTGTTACACGTCGTGTGGTCACGGAGATCTTCGTTTGGCACAGCGCTCGCTAACGTTTCTGTGTATGGACCGCGCAACGCTGACCGACCGCCTCGCCGAACAAGAGAGCGCCCGCATCGCGAAGAACACCCGCGAGATGGACGCTGAATCCGCCGTGAACTGGGAGAAGCTGCTCGCGCTCGCTCTGGATCGCCCACCCGCGCTGACCGCGATCGCCCAGGCTCACGCACCCGAAGCCGCCGCGCGCACGATCACCAAAAGTGAATCGGTGCGACCATGACCTCGCGCGAACAATGGAGCCGCTGGCATCCGCTCGCTCGCGAGGTCGCGCAGACTTTGGTGAAACGCGACGAGCCCGATCTCACCGCCGACGAGCTCAGCGAGACGAAACTAAAATTGTCTTCGCTCACCGACAAAAAGGCGCTCGAGACCGCCGTCCGCGATCTGTTGTTTTTGGCGGCGGCCTTGGAGCACGAAGGGCTCTCGGCGATCGCCGCGAAGATCTTCGCGACGGTGGAGTCGAAGGTGGTCACCGGGACGATCGACACCATCAACCGCGCCCGCAGCTTCGATCGCGCCGAGGCGATCGCTTCGTCGGCGAAACGTTTCGAGAAGTTTCAGAAACACGAAAGCTCGGCCCGGCACGCACCTGACCGAAAGGACAGTCTTCCGCGCGGCCTTCGCCCGCGGGATCTCGGCGTTTTCCGGATCGCCGGCTGAGCTCGGGCGGATGTGCTCGCACGTAAGAGCGCACCGTCCACCGACCACTGGTCCAGCGCCGCACCCGACTAAGACCCGATTTGATCGGCGCGCCGAATCTCGTAGCCTGGCTTTTGATGTCCACGCGCCGCCCGCACGAGACGGTCATCGCGGAGCTGAAAAGCGCCGACTTCGGAGCGAGCTTCGGGGGCTCGCCGCCGGAAAAAGCAAAGATCGGCGGCCTCGCGCTTCCTCCGCCGACCGAGAGCATTCCCATTCCCAAGAACGTGCGCAGCACGGAAGCCGTGGTCCACAGCTACGTCGCCGAGAAGCCACCGATCACGCTGCGCCTGGAGAAGCTCGCGCGCACGACTCGCGAACGTACGCGTACTGGTCTTTTGGCCATCGCGGATTATGCACGGGACGCCGCCGGCTTCGTCGCACGCCAATTCGATCGCGAAGCCGTGGTGGAGCTCGTGCGCACCAGCGCCGAAAGCGCCACCAAAGCGACCGTCGTCTCCGCCCGCGCGATGAAGAATGCCTACGTCACCGTGAAAGGTGCGATCGGCGAAGGGATCGAGCTGGCCACCGAACAACAAACCGAGGTCGGCCCGCCGCCCGCGCACCGGAAGATCGTCAAAGTCAGCGTGGCCTCCGCGCTCCGCGCACGCGGAAGCTTGGCCTCGCTCCCGCTCATCGAGCTTCGCGCCGGCAGCACGCTGACGATCTATCCGCAACACGAAGCACCCGCAGGTTGGATCCTGGCTCAGTCGGCCGACGGTGAGATCGGCTTCGTGCCGCACGAACACGTAAGTTAGGCGGGTAACCTAGCCCAAAGATCAGCTGTCCTAAAGATCAGCTGTTCTAAGGACCAGCTTCTACAACAGCTCGCGGATCGCTGCTTCCAGCTCCGGGAGCGCCGAAGACAGGCGCGCCCTCGCGACCTCTTTGCCGAGCGCGCCGGTCCGGGCGAGGATCACTTTCGCAGCCGCACGGCGATCCGCGGACGGATCATCGAGCAGCTCGACCATCGCTTCCACATCGGCTTTGGTCGCGCCGTTCGCGGCGAGCTCGCTGAGCGCGATCTTCCGGGTTTCATCGCGCATCCGGCCGATCGCGCCGATCAATTCACGCCGCCCTTCCGCGCCCAGACCCGCGAGCGTTTCGCCCGCACGTCGCCACGCGAGCTCCGTCGACTCCGAATCCGAGACAATCGACGCCAGCTCCAACAACGCGACGGTGCCTCCGTTTTTCGCCAACGCCGAAACTGCGAGCTCCGCGACTTGCGCGTTCATGCTGCGCGCCAGCTCCGCGATGCGAAAGATCGACGCCGAAAGTACGTTCGCTTCCGCGCGCAACACATAGGTCAGCGCCAACGCACGTTCTGTGTCCGAGCCGGTCGCGAGCATCCGCGCGGCGTGTATCGCGCCGGTCTCGCCGAGCGCGAACAAATATTGAGCGGCCGCTTCGCGCACCACGGGATGATCGGTTTGCGCCGCGCGCAACACCGCGTTCGTCGCGCGGCCGCGTTTCGCCAAACCGCGGATCGCACCGGCGCGGCCGTGTTGATCGCCGCCCTTCAGCTCCATGGTCAGGGCCCACTCCGCTTCCTCGGAAGCAAAGTCGCCGATCGCCGCGAACAGATGTCCGCGCGCTTCACCGCTCTGGTTTTTCGCCGCTTCGTGGAGCGCCCACAAACCGGGGCGGCCGAGCGCCGCGGTTCGTTTTGCGGCGTCGAGGTCACCTTGAGCGACCGCGTTCACCGTACACGTCACGGAGCGACAATCACTGTCTGAAGCAGAAACAGCGAGGACCAGCGCGAGCGCAAACACCATACGGTCCAATATCGGCCGGGCGGAGCACCTCTTGAGCGCCGGCGCGACAGGCCCGCCTGCGGCCCTACGTTCGGCTTCGCCTCACTGCGCGCTTCGCTTGCGACTCGGCCTACGACCTGTCCTTTGTGACAGAGCGGTGCCGGACGTCCCGACCGCGCACCATGTAGACGACTTCTTCAGCGATGTTTTTCGCATGATCGCCGATGCGCTCGAGCGAGCGTGCAACACTGGTCAGCGGAATGATGCGATTCGCGGTCGCCGGCTCGTCGGCCACCCGTCCGATCAACGCGGTGAACAGGCTCGCATTCTCGCGATCGATCTCGACGTCACCGTCGATCACCGAAGCGGCTTTCTCCGCGTCGCGCCGCACGAAGCTGTCGAGCGCGTGTCTCAGCGACGCCTGCACGCGTTCACCGAGCGGACCAAATTCGACCGCCGGCGCGAGCGACGGAAGCCGATTCAGCTCTTTGGCGCGTTTGGCGATGTTCGAGGCGAGATCGCCGATGCGCTCCAGATCGGTCACCAGCTTCATCGACATGGTGATGAACCGGAGATCGGAAGCCACCGGTTGGCGCGTGGCGATGATCGTTTGTGCGAGCTCGTCGATCTCGATCTCGTCGCGATCGATCTCGTCGTCACCGAGGATCACGCGCTCCGCTGCGTCGTCGTCGCGGGTTTCGAACGCTCGAAGCGCCTCGAAGATGCGCTTCTCCGCCCGTCCGCCCATGGCGAGCAAACGGTCCCGTAACATCTTCAGCTCCAGGTCGAAGCCAGTGCTCGTATGCCGGTTCATGCAGCCTGCCGACCAGGATTCATCACAAATGGATTCTTGTCACGTTCCCGTCACAGGCGCGAGTTAAGGAATCGGCATGTCGGGTCTCGTGCTCATCGTCGACGACGAAAAAGACCTCGCGAACGCCATCGATTTTCACCTGCAACGCGAGGGATTCACGACGCGAGTGGCCTATGACGGCACCTCCGCCCTGGCGTTCGCCGAGGCGGAACGACCCGACCTGGTCATCCTCGACCTCATGCTTCCCGACGTTCCCGGCACCGAGGTCTGCCGCCGGATGCGGGCCATGGAGACGCCACGCCCGACCGCGATCTTGATGCTCACCGCACGGAGCGAAGAGATCGATCGTGTCGTCGGCTTCGAAGTCGGCGCCGACGATTACATGACCAAGCCGTTCAGCATGCGCGAGCTCGGGCTCCGCGTGCGCGCCATCCTTCGCCGAACTCAAGAAGGTGAACGGCCGAGCGAGCACGCGGCGATCAACCTCGGCGTGGTGCGGATCGATCTCGAAGCCCACCGCGCTTATGTCGCCGGCGAAGAAGTCCGCCTCACCGCGCTCGAGTTCCGCTTGCTCGCGCTCTTCGTGCAGCGCCGCGGCCGCGTACAGACGCGCGAAACTCTGCTCTCCGACGTGTGGGGAATCGAAGCGGACGTCACCACGCGCACCGTCGACACCCACGTGAAACGTTTGCGCGAAAAATTGGGCAGCGCGGGTGATTACATCGAAACGATCCGCGGTGTCGGCTATCGTTTCTTGGCGGAACCGCCGGCGAAGTCCGCATGAGACCATGAACCTCACCACACGAGCGAAGTTGTTCCTCGTCTCCACCGCAGTCTTCATCGCGGCGGCGGCGGCGGCGGGCTTCGAGCTCGAACGCGACCTGCGCGAACACATCGAAGCGCGCATGCAAATCGATCTCTATCACCGCGCAGAGCTCGCGCGAGAAAGGATCGAAGCGTTCCCCGATCCCGCATCGCGCGAGACGATGCAGCCGATCGCCGTCGCGCTCGGAAAAGCGAGCGCAGGACGGATCACCATCGTGGCGCCGGACGGGACCGTGCTCGCCGACTCCGCGCTGAGCGATCTCAGCAAAGTCGAAAATCACCGTGCGCGTCCGGAGATCATCGACGCGATCGACGCGGGCCGCGGCTTTCACCGCCGGCAGAGCAACACCCGCGAAACCGAGACGATGTACGTAGCGATCGCCGTGAAAAAAACTGAAGGTGTCGGCGCGGTCCGCATTGCGACGCCGCTCGCGGAGATCGACGACGCGGTCAGCGAGCTCCGCAGAAACATCATCATCGCCGGTTTATTCGGCCTCGCTTTTGCGCTGGCGCTCGGCGCGATCACCTCGCACATCGCGACCCGGCAATTGCGCGCGCTGGTCCACCGCGCATCGAGCGGAAGCAGCGGCGACGAGCTGGCCGGCATCGCCGGATCTTTTCGCATGATGGGCGCAGAGCTGGAGAAGACGATCGCCGCGCTGAAGAGCGAACGGCGGCGCTTCGAATCCGTGCTCGAAGGTTTGTCGGACGCGGTGCTGGCGATCGATCGCAGCGGCGCAGTCACGGTGGCGAATCGCGCGGCGTTGACCTTGCTGGAGCTGGAAGCGCCGCCGATCGGACGCACACTGCTCGAGACGATCCGCAGCCCGGAGCTGAAGTCGCTCGTCGATCGTGCGGCGCGTGAAGGGACAGTTCACGGCGAGTTGGAGCTCCCCGGCGCACGAACGCGTGCGGTGCATGCGCGCGTCCGTTCCAACGACGGCGCGGTGATCGTGTTGGTCGATCTCACCGACATTCGCCGCTTGGAAGCGGTGCGCAGAGACTTCGTGGCGAACGTTTCGCACGAGCTGCGCACGCCGGTCAGCGTGATCCGCGCGCACGCCGAGTTGCTCGAAATGGGCGGGCTCGAAGATCCGACACGCGCCAAAACGTTCATCGACGCGTTGTCGCGGCACTCCGAACGTTTGAGCCGTTTGATCGACGAGCTGCTCGATCTGTCGAAGCTCGAAGCCGGACGTTACCCGCTCGACATCGAACCGGTGACCGCACAAGGCGCAGTGGAACGCGCGATCGACGCAGTCGACGTGGCGGCCAAAGAAAAGAAGATCGCGCTTCTGCCTGGATCGATTCCGACTGATCTTTCGATCAGCGCGGACCGGCGCGCGTTGGAGCAGATTTTGGTGAACTATCTCGAGAACGCCGTGAAGTATTCGCAGGGCGGCGGAAACGTGCGCGTCGACGTGCGCCTGCAAGAAGATGAAGCGTTGCTCCTGGTGATCGACGACGGCCCGGGCATCGAGCGCCGCCACCGAGACCGAATTTTCGAACGTTTCTATCGGATCGATACCGGACGTTCGCGGGAGAGCGGCGGCACGGGTTTGGGATTAGCGATCGTCAAACACCTTGCAGAAGCGATGGGCGGCTCGGTCGGCGTGGAACCGAATGAGCCAAAAGGCTCGATTTTTTGGGTGCGATTGCCGCTCGCACTTTCGAGTGGATCTAATTTGCCGGCTTGATAGAGGACGCGGCGATGATCTCCGCCGTCCCGCAACACTCGGCTGCATTCCGTTTTCGGCGCGTGATGAACTGGTTCCCGCTCGGGTTGGCTTACGCCTTCCTCTACATGGGTCGCTACAACTTGACCGTCGCGAAGAACGCGCTCGGCGACCTGATGACCAAAGCGGACTTCGGAGAGATCTTCTCCATCGGCGCGGTGGTCTACGGCATCGCCTTCGTGATCAACGGGCCGCTCACGGATCGGGTCGGCGGCCGCAAGTCGATGTTGATCGGCGTGTTCGGCGCGCTGGTGATGAACTTCTCGATGGGCCTCGCGATCTACGGCGTCTCGCAGCTCGGCTGGAACCTGCCGATCGTCGGCACGTTGATGGTGCTCTTCGCGGGCAACATGTACTTCCAATCGTTCGGCGCGGTGGCGATCGTCAGCACCAAAGCGCCGTGGTTTCACGTCGGCGAGCGCGGCACCTTCTCGACGATCTTCGGCGTGATGATCTCCATGGGCGTGTACTTCGCCTTCGATTGGGGCGCAGCGATCGTCCAAGCGACGCGCGCCACCGTCGGTGAGCTCGGCTACGTCGCGAGCTTCGTGCGTTGGATCCTGCCGTCGAGCGAGCTGGCCCGCGGCACCGATCTCAACTGGTGGCTCTTCTTCATCCCCTCGATCGCGCTCGCCGCGATGTGGCTCATCCTCTACCGTTTCCTCCGCAACACGCCGAAGGAAGCCGGCTTCGAGGACTTCGACACCGGCGAAGAGTCGATGTCCGACAACGGCGAACGTTTGCCCGCGTCGAAGATCTTTCTCCGCATTTTGAAGCACCCAGTGTTGATGGTCGTCTGCGGAATCGCAGTGGCCAACGGTGTCCTCAAAAACGGCGTAATGAACTGGTACCCGATCTACGCCAAAGAGGTCGGGCTCAAGATCTTCATCACCGAAAACTGGGGCCTGGTCATGTTGATCGCCGGCGTCGGCGGCTCGCTGCTCACCGGTTGGACCTCGGATAAATTGTTCGGCTCGCGCCGCGCACCGATGACCGCCATCCTCTACGGCGGAATGATCGCCGCGACGGTGATCATGTATTTCTCGATGACCGCGAACCCGTGGATCATGGGCGCTTGCGTGATCTATCTCTCGGCGAGCTTCATCGGCATCCACGGCATCTTGTCGGGCACTTCGACGATCGATTTCGGCGGGCGCAAGAACGCCGGCGCGGCGGTCGGGATCATCGACGGCTTAGTGTACCTTGGTACAGGTTTCCAAAATCTCGCCGCAGGCTACATGTCCCCGACCGGCGCGGACGCCAAAGATCCCTCGCGCTGGTCCAGTTGGCCCGCGCTCTTGATCCCCTTCGCGATGATCGGTTTCGTGCTCGCGATCCGCATTTGGAGCGCCTTGCCCAAAGGCAAGATCACCAAGCCATCAGCTCCCGAAGCGCTCGCTCTACCGTCTGCTCATTCGGACGAAAGTACGTCTCCAAGCCCTGTTCTGCCGGCGTCGGCGCATCAGGTGCCGCCACGCGCCTGATCGGCGCATCGAGCTCATCGAGGATCAGATCGGCGATCGTCGCCGACACTTCGGACGCAAAGCCGGACGTCCGCGTCGCTTCGGTCACGATCAACACGCGGCCCGTCTTCGCCACCGACTCCACCACCGCCTGCCAGTCCCACGGCACCAGCGTGCGCAGATCGATCACTTCGACGTCGAAGCCGTCTTTGACCACCGCTTCTGCGGCGGCCAGGGCGAGCCCGACGCCGTTTGCGTAGCTCACGATCGTCGCGTGTTTACCGGCGCGGGCGATGCGCGCTTTGCCGAGCGGAACGAACACGTCGTCGGCGACCTTCTCTTTGAGGCGCCGGTAGAGAAATTTTTGTTCGAGATAGATCACCGGATCGGGATCGCGGATCGCCGCTTTCAACAGACCCTTCGCGTCGCTCGGCGTCGCCGGCGCGACCACTTTGATCCCCGGCGCATGGGTGAACCAAGCCTCGGGATTTCTCGAGTGAAACGGACCTCCGCCAACACCGCCGCCCGAAGGCAGGCGCATCACCATGGGCACCGAAACTTTGAGGCGATAGTGGAACGTCGCCGCGTTGTTCACCAACTGAGAAAACGCACCGCTGACGAAATCCGCGAACTGCATCTCCGCGACCGGACGTTGTCCGCGGATCGCGGCACCGATCGCGGCACCCGCGATCAACGCTTCGGAGATCGGCGCGTCGATCACCCGCAGCGCGCCAAACTCTTCGATCAATCCCTGCGTCACTTTGAACGCGCCGCCGAAGTAACCGATGTCTTGCCCGATCAAAAACACGCGCGGATCGGCGCGCATCTCTTCGGCGAGCCCTGAGCGGATCGCTTCGAGGTAAGTGATCTCGCCGCTCACGACTTCTTCCTCCGCGACCAGGTCGTCCCCGAAGGCACGTCCCACTCCGGTTTCCACTCGCGAAACACGTCGCGCACGGCAGCGCTCGGCTCCGGCGGCGGCTCTTTTTCCACCTGCTCCACCGCGCGATCGATCTCTTCATCCGCACGCGCGCGCATCGCGGCCAGCTCCGCTTCGGGGAGCACCGCTTTCAAACGTTGGATCGGATCCCAGGTCTTCCAGCGATCGATCAACGCACCCGGCACGTACTTGTAATCGTCGTGCTCGGAGTGCCCGCGCATCCGCATGGTGACGCTCTCCATCAGCGTCGGTCCTTCGCCGCGACGTCCCGCTTCGTACGCCGCTTTCGCCGCAGCGTAGACCTCGAGGATATCTGTACCATCGACCAGGACACCGCGCATGCCGTAGCCCACTGCCCGATCGGACAGGTGGGCGCAGGCGTATTGCAACGTCACCGGCGTGGAGTACGCGTATTGATTGTTCTCGATGACAAAAAGGATCGGCAGCTTGTGAACCGCGGCGAAGTTCAGCGCTTCGTGAAAATCGCCGAGCGAGGTCGCGCCGTCACCGACCGTGGTCACCACCGCGGTGTTCTTTCCTTGTTGCCGTTCCGCCAGAGCGATGCCCGCCGCGACCGGCGCCATATGCGCGAGATGCGAGATCATGCCGATGATGTTTGCGCCTTCGACGCCGAGGTGCAGGCCGCTGTCTTTGCCTTCGGTCTGGCTCGTTCCGCGCTTCAAATATTGGCGGAAGATGGTCACCGCATCATGGCCGCGCACCACGTGCATGCCCATGTCGCGATGCGTGGGCACGATGACGTCGTTCGGATCGAGCGCGAGCGCGCAGCCGACGCTGGTCGCTTCGTTGCCGATGCCGGTGTAACAGCCGCCGGTGATCTTGCCGAGCCGGTAAAGCTCGACGATCCGCTCTTCGATCGCCCGCGAGCGCACCATGTTTTCGGCGAGCGCACGCAGCGTCGCAGCGTCGGGGCGAAACGCAGGATCTGCTTTGGTCCCGAGCGGCGGTACCGTTTCATTCGGCAGCGGTGGAGCTCGTAGTTGTGCCCGAACGTCGTTCACGCGCGCGAAGGTCTACCACGAACCGAAGCGCGCCGCCGGGCTTCGTGTTAGGAGGGCATCCATGAGCGAGGAGAGGCGCGTGTCGATGCCGCGGCTCGGCGAGAGCATCGTCGAAGCGACGCTGGTGAAGTGGCGTGTCAAAGTGAAAGACACCGTCGCGCGCGGGCAGATCCTCGCCGAGGTCGAGACCGATAAAGCGACGAACGAGATCCCCGCTCCGCGCGACGGCGTGATTGCGTCGATCTTGGTCGAAGAAGGCCAGACGGTCGCGGTCGGCACGCCGTTGCTCGAGCTCGAAGGCGCGGATGGTCGAAGCGAAGCGCCCAAAGTGGAGCCCGCTTCGCAGCGGCTTCCGACAAAAATTTTCATCGAAGGCGGAGGTCCGCCGCACAACTCCCCCGCGGTGCGTCGCTTGGCGCGCGAACACGCGCTCGATCTGGGGAGGATCGCGGGCACGGGAAAAAACGGGCGGGTCACGCGCGAAGACGTTTTGCGCTCGCTCGACAAACCGTCGGTGACGCCGGTGATCGCGCGCGCCGAAGCGACTCCGTTCGAGACAGTGCTCCCGCAGCCGATCGTCGAACGCCAAGAGCCCGTGCGCGGTCCGATCTACCACGCGAAGCCGGGCGATCGTGTGGTGCCGTTTTCACGACGCCGAAAAGCGATCGCGCAAAATCTGCTCTACAGCTTGGAGACCTCGGCGCACGTCTTCGCGCTCGCGGAGATCGATATGTCGCGGGTGATCGCCGCGAAGAACGTTGATGCGATCCACGCGGAGCGCGCCGGTTTGAAGCTGACGTTCATGCCCTACGTGGTGCAAGCGGTCGCGCGCGCGCTCGCGGAACATCCGGAGCTGAACGCCACGGTGCAAAACGACGCGCTGATCCTTCGTGCAGAGCGGAACGTCGGCGTCGCGGTCGACACCAAGGAAGGTTTGGTGGTGCCGGTGATCCGGCGCGCGGACGAGCTCGCGTTGTTGGGCCTCGCGCGGCAACTGCAAGAGCTGTCCGATCGCGCGCGGAGCGGGAAGCTCTCCGCAGACGACATGAGCGGCGGTTCGTTCACCATCTCCAACCCCGGAAAAGACGGGAATCTCGTTGGCCTTTCGATCATCCGGCAGCCGGAAGTGGCGATCCTCCGCATGGGCTCGATCGTGAAGCGCGCGGTCGTCCGGGAAATCGACGGCGAGGATGTGATCGTCGTTCGGCCGATGATGTTCGCGGCGCTTTCCTATGACCACCGCGTCATCGACGGGCGTCTCGGAAACGCATTTTTACACCGCGTCTCCGAGCTGATTTCCTCTACGCGTCCCGCGCTTGCGGTCTAATCGGTTCCCGCTTAGGGTCGGGCCGCTTGAGCTCGAAAATCGCGACTAAGATGGCGCAAGACCTACTCGATCGCTTCTTTCGCGATGGAGAAGGAAAGACCAATCGGCAGATCGACGTCTACTTCGCGCTGGAAGATATCGGCGTGCAACGCGACAAGGCCGAAGAGGGCCTCGAGTATCTGTCGAGCCGCGGGCTGATCAACATGTTCGGCCCCGACGTCGCGTTTTTGACCGAGCTCGGCATTCAAGCGATCAGCGAAGATCGCGACATTTCCAAGATGCCGAAGCTCCAGCGCGAGTTCGTGCAGCAACGTCCCGGTCAAACGACGCCGCCGAAAGCGACGACGGTTCCGCCGCCCGCGCAGGTCGCGCCGCAACCGAAGCTCCCGGATCGCCCGCAGCTCCGCTACACGGACATGGAAGGCAACGCGCACGTCGTCGAGCTGGGATGGACCTGTACCATTGGCCGGATCGAAGGCAACACGATCCATCTCGACGATCAACGCGCTTCGAAAAAACACGCTGAGGTCCGATTCGAAAACGGTCGTTTTACAGTGAACGATCTCGGCGCGGCGAACGGCACCATGGTGAACGGCTCGTACATCGACGCGCAGCCGCTTTCGCACGGTGACGAGATCCTGATCGGAAGGACAACGCTGACCTTCGAGGCGCCGCGGGTGATCGTGCCGCCGCAACGCGAGCAACCGAAGGACGACGATCAAGAAACACCGCTGCTGGCGCCCGCGGTTCAGCGGGAGATCATTCGCGAGACGGAACGTCCCTCGCCGAGTGAAGGGATCCGTGTCGTCAAAGGACGGCCCGAGCCTGCGCGTTCACAGCCTGTACCTATGGCCAGTGCGTCCTCCGGTGGGGATCTCTTTGACGACGCGCCTCTCAAGCCGCGCGTTCCGCCCTTCCCCGGTCCGGGCTCGCGGCCTCAGCCCGCGGCGGATCCAGACGATCTGTTCGCCGAGCCGATCCCGTCCGGGCAGCTGCGGGACGAGCAGGAAGAACAGCGCGAGCTGCGCAGCGATTCGCTCGACCTGTTCGGAGAAACCGCGAAACGTCCGAAGCTGGACGGCGATCTCTTCGCGGACACGAACGACGTCGATCATCACGAGCACCACGAGGATCAGCAGCGCCACGAGCCGAGCGCGCAGGATCTGTTCTCCGAAGCGGCGATCCCGCGGCCGATGCCCGAGGCGCCGTCGAATTTGTTCGACGAAGAGCCGAACACCGTCTTCGCACGCACCGATCACCGCATCACCTCGGAAGAGGTTCCGCTCGCACCGGCGGAGCACATCGAAGAGCTCGACAACATCTCGATGCTCGAACCGATCATCGAGCCGCTCTCCGATCCGATGCTCGAACCCGTTCCTCTGGAGTCGACGCTGGTCAACACCTCGCTGCAGGAGCTGGCCGAAAGATCAGGTGTCGAGGTTCCGCAGATCTGGCAGGGCCACGACGAGCACACGCCCGCCGATCAGATCCTGCGGCATTCGGCGGAGCACCGCGACGACGATCCCGCGACCGAACAACACAGCCGCGCCGATCTTTTGGCGAATGCCAAGGTCGAGCTTCCGCAGGACGCCGACACCGAAGGCGCGACTCCGCGTTCAGCACGCCCGGGTCTGCCGATGAAACATCCCGTGTCGCGGGCGCCGAGCGAGGATCTCCCGCGCTGGGGTGAAGACCTCGGCGCACAACCGATCGGGAGCCATCCGAGCTTCGCCCACGGTTCCCATGAGCACATCTCGCGGATCGAGGACGAGGCGCCCGGCGAGGATCTGCCGGACGCGAGCGAGGAGCTCGCCGATCTCTCGATGTCGGCGATCCCGAGCCCGGTGAGCCCAGAGTCCCATTTCCACCGGACTCTGCGGACTTTGCGCTTCCACGTGGAGCGAACGAGCCTCCCCGACCGCGATCACGTGCTCTCCGCGCTCGACCTCCTCGAGCGTCACCCCTACATCCGGGTGGCTCTCAATCTCTCCGAGCCGGATCTTGGCCGTTAACGGCGGGACAAGCCCGCCTGCGGCCCTGCGTTCGCGCCGCTCACTGCGCGCTTTGCTTGCTCGAGCTTGGCCGTTAACGGCGGGACAAGCCCGCCTGCGGCCCTGCGTTCGCGCCGCTCACTGCGCGCTTTGCTTGCGATCGCTAAAAATCCACCCTTCCCGTGGCTCTTAGGCAAAAAAGTTATTGAAAAGGACCGGACTGTCGCCTATGAGTCGCGGCCTATGTCTCGCTATACCGGTCCGCGTCTGCGCATCGTCCGCCGTTTGGGTGGAACTGAGCTTCCTGGCTTGATGGTTCCGAAGGAGCTTCGCCGTCCTTATCCCCCGGGTCAGCATGGGCCCACGCAGCGGATCAAGCTCTCCGACTACGCGATCCGTTTGCGCGAGAAGCAGAAGCTGCGCATGCACTACGGCGTCGGCGAGAAACAATTCCGAAGCTACATGAAGCGCGCGAAACGCGCGGGCGGCAACACGGGCGACAATCTCTTGTTGTTGCTCGAGAGCCGGCTCGACAACGTCGTGTACCGTCTCGGCTTCTCGCGCACTGTTCGTGGCTCACGCCAGTTGGTGAATCACGGACACATCAACGTGAACGGCAAACGCGTAGACATTGCGTCGTACCAGCTCCGCCCGGGCGATGAAATTCAGCTCCGCCCGAACAGCAAGCACAAAGAAAAGATCCTCGCCGAAGTGCAGGGTCCGGTGCTGCTCGCGTTGCCGTCGTACCTCGAGCGTTTCGAGGCCGAGCTCAAGGGCGCTTTCAAGAGCCCGCCGGATCACAACGACTGCCCGCTCTCGATCAACGAAGCGTTGGTCGTCGAGCTCTACGCGCTCTCGCTCTAAACAGAAAATCGTATCCGCGAGGCCGCAGCGTTCAACGCGCGGCCCGCGCGGGCGCTCCGTCTTTCCCGGTCGCCCGCAAGTCCGCGTTCACTACTTTTTCGGCTTGGGCTGCGGCAGCGATGGCTTCCGCAAAGGCGCACGTCCCACCGGCGCCTTCATCGTCTGCGAGATCGACGCGGCCGCCGGCGCTCTTTGCACGGCTTCGACCGACACGGCGGTCACCGCGGTCGCCGTCGATTCGGACATCGACGCACGTACGGGAACGTCGGTGCGCAGCGGGCTCCAATCCATGCGGCGGAGCTCATCGAGATCGAAGGGCCCCGTTTTTCCGAGCGCCTTCCACAGCGGACCATAAAGATCACCGACTTCGAACGCTTCGACGACCACCTTCGAATACGCGAGCGCGACGACCGGATCGATCCCGATATCGCCGAGCACGTTGCTGAAGGCGACGACCGAGAGCTTCTGCAGATCATCGTCGTAAAACGGCAGCCCCACATCACCGCGACCGATGATGCGATTCATGCTGACCAGCGGATCGCGCACCAAAAAATCGACCAGCGATGCGCGCCGCTGCGGTCCCGCAATGCGCGGCCGCTCTCGACGCAACAACCGCAACAACGTTTCATCCGCAGCTTTCGCTGCTTGTTCCGCAGGTAACCCCACGTCTTCGTAAAGCTTCGTCAGCCACGTCTTCTCCACGACGGCGCGTTCTCCTCGATGCCCACGATCGCGCCCGCGTTCACACGGATTCGCACATCGCTCGGCCGCCCCATCATGCCCGGGATCGCTCCGCACATGAATAGCCCACGGGTTTTGCAGGCGGCTCTCGATTTCGGGGCAAATAGCGATATTCTCTGACGGCTCGATGACCGGACCGCTCGCGGCGCCTCCTCTCACGCCCATTTCGGGCGGGTCACGGAGCATTGGGCCTTTCAAGATCTCGGCGCTGATCGCCGAGGGCCGCCGCACCACCGCCTATGTCGGAAACAAAGATGCGAGCGATGGACTGCTCGTCATCCGCGAGCTGAAGAGCGAGCTCGACCCGGAAGCGTTCGAAGCCGAAGCGCGCGGAGCACGTGTCTTCGAGGGCAAAGACAGCCCGGAGCTGGTGCGCTTTCCCGGCGGCGTCGTCACCCGTGCACCCGCAGTCGTAGGCGAGAGCTTGGCGACGATCCTCGCGCACGCGCTCGCCGTGAAACGTCCGCTCGATCTCGACGCCTCGCTGGCGATCGCCATGGGAATCGCGGGAAAACTGGCGCGTTCCGGTGAAAAACGTTTTCACGGTGATCTCGCGCCGCATCACGTGTTGATCGGTTACGACGGCACGATCCATCTGATCGACGCCGCCTGCGCCGCGTTTCGCGAACGGATGAAAGCGCCCGGCCGCGCAGGTTACCGCTCGCCGGAACACGTGAAAGCCGAATCGCTCGCGCCTTCCTCGGACATCTTCGTGCTCGGTGTGTTGTTGTTCGAGATGACGACGGCGACGCGTCTCTTCGGACAAACAACACCGCGCGACAACGATGCAGCGATCGCCGAAGCGCGCCTGCCGCGACCGCGCGATCTGGTCGGCGACGGTTACCCGATCGAGCTGCAATTGGTGCTGCGAAAATTGCTCCGGCCGGCACAAGCGGGCCGCTTTCCCGACGGGGCCAGCGCCCGCGACGCGCTTCGTTTAGTGGCCGGTGCGCGCGCGGAGCTGACCAGTCCACAGCTCGGCAATTGGCTGCGCACCACCTTCCCCGATCGTTGGGCTGCGTGGCGTCCGCTGATGAGCCCGAGCGCCGTGTTGGCCATCGAAGATCCGAGCCCGCCGGTGCGCTCCCCTTCGCGCGCACCGACGCGTCTGGCGAGCGCGACCTTCCGCATCTCTTCGGACCGCATTCCGCCGGATCCCACGGAACCTTATGTGCCCGCGTTGCGCGCGTCGGATACCGCACGTACGGTCGAAGCCGATCTCCACCACCTGCTCGGTGGTACAGCTGTCCATTCGGACAGTGGCGAACACACCATCGACGATCGTTTGCAGCGCCGGCCCATGGAAGAGGTCGTAGCGCTCAAAAAACGTTCCACTTCGTACATCGGGCGGGGACCGGTCGAGGATCGGGCCGCCGAAGAAGCCGCGTCGTACGCGACGAAGCTGGCGCTCGAAAACATCGAATCGCTCGACGATCTGCCGCCGCGCGCGCGCCTCACGGTGGCGAGCGACGTGACGCCGACGCCGCTGATGGAGATGGAGCTGATCGACGGGCAGTTGGTCGGCCCGGGCGGACGCCTCCAAGTTCCGATCGACGTGGTGCAGCCGATGAATCGGTTGACCTCGCGCGGCTCCGCGACACCGACGCCGCTGCTCGACATGGAGCCGCTCTCGGTGACCCCGCCGCTTCACATCGGGCCCGACTATGGCGCCCCGCTCGACGACGATCCTTTCGCCGACTTCGCGCCCGTCGCCGAGCAGCTCAACCAAGAAGAGCCCCCGGATTGGCTGGCCGACGGCGAAATAGAGCTGCTCTCCGGCGAGCCCGATCCTTTGGACAGGACGCCCGCGGCGAATCCGGCGGCGGATCTGTTGTTGTCCGAAGCGACGCCGGCGCCGGTGCTGCGACACCTGACGAACGATCTGAACACCGCCCGGTCGAGCGCACCGGAGGTGGTCTACGAAGACGACGGCAACGATACGATCGACGAAGGCTCGCCGATCGAAGCGTTGCCCGACGCGCTGGTCGCGCAGGTGCTCGCGGAAGCGGAGGTGTCCGCGGACGGCGAAGACGATGAAGATCGCGAAGCGACGGTCACCGAAGAAAAACCGGCGCCCCGCCTCACGCTCTCCGAATCCCGTGCGGAAGCGCGGGCGGAGTCGCGAGCCGACACCCATACCTCGCATCCTCCGCGTTCGGATACGGAGCCGATGGGCGAAGCGGCGCGCGCGCGGATGAACGCGCTGATCAAATCGCAGAGCACGCACACCCTCGCCGAAGAGCGCCGCGCGAAGATGAACATCCCCGCGGGTGGAACTTCGCCCAGCGCGGCGAAGCCGAACTTGGTGTTCGCAAAACCAAAGCTCACGGTCGAAGAGAGCCCGCCGCCGATGTTGTGGGGCGCGCCGAAACAGCTCGACGGGATCAACGAAGCGGTGGTGCCGACGCAGGTGATCCGCGAGCGCGTCGGCCCGTCGAAAAAAGTCGATAAGTCGATCCAAGCGCGCGTGCCGACCTTGGTGGTGCGCGAGCGGATCGTGCCGAACGATCCTTCGGATGACGACGGGCCGGTGTTACCGCGCGAGCCGCACCCTGCACCGCCGACCCCGCGTGCACCGGAGACCGCGCGCGTGCGCGAGCCGATCGTTCCGCAAGAAGACACCTCGTCGACGTCGATGGTCATTCCGATCGCCGACGAGGAGCTCGATCGCGACGCACGGAAAAAGAAGCTCACCGCGTTCGCCACCATCGCTTTTGCGGTCTTTCTCTTCGTCGCGGCCGGGGCGTCGTTGTTGATCTTCCTTCTCCGGAGCGACGAGATTCCGCTGTCGCTCTCCCCTCCGCCCGCTCAAGAAGAGGTGCTCGAGCCTCCCCTACGCGAAGAACACAACGCACAGATGCCGGCTCAAACCGCGCCCGCGATGCCGGTGCTCCCGATCGAAACGGCGAGCGCTGCCCGCGGCGCCACGACCACCGAGAGCGAGCGCGACGTTGCTCCTCCGCCCGAAGTCGTGCCGGACGAACAGCTTCGTGAGCCTTCGCGCGTCTTCGTCCGGGTGCGCCCGCGAACCGCGAAGATCTTCGCCGACGGGCGCGAAGTCCAAAACGACAGCTACATCGAGGTCGGCACCGACACCGTCGAAGTGTTGATCACCGCACCGGGTTACGAAGACGAACGCGCGAGCTTGCAGCCCGGCAGCACCAAACCGCTCGAGAAGCTGCTCCGAAAAAAGAAGCTCCGTTAGTCGAGCTCGGCGAGATCTCCGTCAGTCGAGATCTACGCGGAGGCCGGTGCGTCCCATGAAGGTCGCATCACCGCCGCGATAATTTTGGACAGCGCCGCCCAGCATGATCGAAAGATCAGGTGTCCGAAAGACCCGGTAGCGCGCTCCGAAAGAAGCTTCGCCGCCGTACGCTTCGTCGAGCTCGAGGAGATAAGAGTACGCGCCCTCGAAGGCCAACATGTCGAGGGGTGCCCACTCCAGCGCCACGCGCAGCTCGACGCTGGTGTACTTTTCGCGGCCGAGCGCGGTCTCCGCTTCCACGCGGTGAAAACCGACCGCGGGCGACATCGCCACGTGGAGCGCGTCGATGCCGAGGCGCCAACCCAGACGTGCGCCGAGCTCGCCGTAAGACGCTGCGAACGCACGCCGGTAGCGCGCTTCGAGGAACAGCGGCAGCGCGAGCTCCAGCGGATGCGCCCTGACCAAAAGACCAGGTGCCGGCACCAGCTCGGACGGCTCCTTACGCAAGCCAAGATCGAGCTCGACCACCGCGCGTACGGGCGATCGTTTCGGCGTTTTGGGGCGTGGCTCTTTGAACGCGCCTTCCGCCCGCGTGTTCTCCACCGCGATCTCCAGCAGCACTTTTTCCTTTTCCACTTTGGTGTCGCTCGAGATCTGCGGTGTCAGGTCGACCTGCGGCGTCGGTGGATGCGTGCGGTGCGCGTCCTGTTGTCGTTGCGCCGGCTCTTCTTTCACCGACAACAGCTCGGGCGCGCGCGGGCCGTCGATGCCCAGCGCTTCGCGGACCATGGTGAGGACGATCTGTTTTCCGCCCGCGTTGAGCTTGCACGCTTTGCCCGGCGCGACGCTCTTCAAGCCGACGAGCTTCACGCGGCGAAGATCGTAGGCTTCGAGCACCAGCGCGTTCTTCGATACTGATCCGAGGATCACCACGCCGACGCCGACGTCGTGGCCGCGTTCATCGAGCCAAGCGGAGAGCTTCTTCCAGCTCGAAGGCACCCGTTTTTCTTCCCAGGGCTGCACCTCGGTGATGCTGGCCGCGAGGTCGCGCACGACTTTGGTGCACTGTTTGCCGATTTTTCCCGAGAAGGGTGCGACCGCGATCCCTTCGGCGAAAGCCGCAGAAGGAAAAAGACAGAAGATCCCCAAAGCTGCGAGGAACGCTTTACAAAGGTCCGCCGATCTCCAATTGTCTCCGCGAAGACCCATGAGCCTCAAACGTATCACCGCCGACGAAGCCAAGCGGATGATGGACGAGCAAGGTTACAAGCTGCTCGACGTCCGGTCGATGCCCGAATACAACGCGGAGCATCCAAAGGACGCATACAACGTTCCGTATCTCCATCGCGCCCCACACGGAATGATCCCCAACGCGGATTTCTCGCGGGTGGTCCAGAGCCTGTTCCCGGACAAATCGACCAAGATCATCACCTCCTGCCAGATGGGGGGCCGCTCGGTCCGCGCCGCGGCGGAGCTGATCAATCTCGGTTACACGGAGGTCCTCGATCTCCGCGGCGGGTTCGGCAGCGAACGCGACGACGGCGGCAACGTCGTGGTCAAAGGATGGAAGGATTCGAACCTTCCGGTCGAAGCCGGCGAAACCGCGGGCCGCGCCTACAAAGAGGTCAACAACCAGGCGAACACCGCCGTGCAGGCCGCGCCCGCTCCCGAGGCGCAAGGCCATGGACACGATCATGCGGGGCACGATCATGCCGGTCACGATCATGCCGGTCACGATCATGGCCACAGCCACGGCGGCGGCGGTCATTCGCACGCTGCGGCCGCGCCCACGGGCCGTCCCTCGCGATTCGCGAATCCGAACAAGATCGTCCACTGTGTCCGCTTCGACAAAGATCTGCCGGGCCTGAAGCGCCGTCCGATGCCGGGCGCGCTCGGCGAACGGATCTTCGCCGAGGTCTCCGCGGAGGCCTGGGAAGCTTGGGCCGAACACGCGAAGATGTTGATCAACGAATATCGGTTGAACCCGTCGGATCCGCGCTCGCAGGATCTGTTGATGCAACAATGCGAAGCGTTCTTCTGGGGTGACGGCGCGCGCCCGCCGGAAGGCTTCATGCCGCAACAACCCGGGAAGTGACCTCGAGCGAAACCGACTTCGTCGCGACGCGTTTCTTGATCCGGCGCAGGCTGGGTGAAGGCGCGGTCGGCGTCGTCTATCTCGCGCACGATCTCGAGAAGAAACAAGACGTCGCGCTCAAGTCCCTGCGCAGAAGCGACGCGCTCGCGCTGTACCGTTTCAAACAAGAGTTCCGTTCGCTCGCAGACGTTTCGCACCCGAACCTGGCGAGTATCTATGAGCTCGTCCACAGCGGCGACGAGTGGTTCTTCACCATGGAGCTCGTCGACGGCGTCGACTTTCTCTCCTACGTCCGTCCCGCGGTCCTGCTCGTCCCACCCGGCACCGAGATCGTGCGCGACACTTTGATCGATCGCGCTTTGGTCACCACCGATCGCGGCGACGGCGTGAGCAGCTCCCGCCGGGTGCTCGGAGCCCCCGAAACACGGTATCCGCTCGATGAAACACGCCTGCGCCGAGCACTGGTGCAGCTCGCGCGGGGAACCGTCGCGCTTCACGACGCGGGCAAGCTTCACCGCGACATCAAACCGACGAACGTGTTGGTCACCAAAGATCACCGCGTAGTGTTGCTCGACTTCGGTTTGGTCACCGAGCTCTCCGTCGGCGGCTTGGAGCTCGGCGGAAAACGTCACGTCTGCGGAACGGCGGGATACATGTCGCCGGAACAAGCGGGCGCCGTCGATGCGCTCTCGCCGGCGAGCGATTGGTACAGCGTCGGGGTCGTCTTCTACGAAGCATTGACCGGAACGTTGCCGTTCACCGGCAGCGTCGCCGAGGTCCTGGAGCAAAAACAAAAATACGAGACGCGCGCGCCGAAAGAGCTCGCACCGCATGTCGCGCCGGATCTCGATCGCCTCTGTTTCGATCTCTTGAAACGAAAGCCCGAAGATCGCCCGAGCGGACGCGAGATCTTGGAGCGCCTCGGCGATCGTTTCGAGCTCGACGGACCGATCGAAATCTCCACCACCGCCTCCGCCTTCGTGCCCCTGAGCGGCCCGTTGTTCATCGGCCGCGACACCCATCTCGAAGCACTGCGCGCCGCATTTTCACGCACGCAAGCAGGGCACGCCGTCGCGGTGATCGCCGAAGGCCCTTCGGGCGTCGGCAAAAGCGCGCTGTTGAAAAAGTTTCGCGACGAGCTGAGCACGAACCCGGAAACGATCGTGCTTTCGGGCCGCTGCTACGAACGCGAATCCGTGCCGTTCAAAGCGCTCGATGCGCTGATCGACGTGCTCTCCGGCTGGCTGATCTCTCGGACAGATGCCTTCGTGGAACGTATTCTGCCGAAAGACGTCACCGCACTGGCGCGCCTCTTTCCGGTGCTCACGCGCGTCAAAGCGATCAGCCGGGCGATGAGCGGGCGCAAAGGTGTGGTCGATCCGCAGGAGCTGCGGCGCCGCGCATTTTTGGCGATGCGCGAGCTGCTCACAGCGCTCTCGCGCGAACATCGCGTGGTGTTGTCGATCGACGACGTGCAGTGGAGCGATCGCGACAGCAACGCGCTGCTCTCCGACGTGTTGCGTCCGCCGCAGGCGCCGCCGATCTTGTTGCTCGCTTCGTACCGTCCGATCGGGGACGTCGAGCTTCCGCTCCATTTTCCGCCGAACGTCGAAGTCCAGCACCTCGAGGTCTCTCGGCTCACCGAAGAAGAAGCGCGCTCGCTCGCTATGTCCTTGCTCGCGCCGATCCTCGGGTCCCTGCCGGAACATGCAGACACGATCGCCCGCGAATCCGGCGGAAATCCGTTCTTTGTCGCTGAGCTCGTCCGTTATCTCCAGCTGAACAACGCCGCACCGCAGAAGATCACGCTGGATGAAGTGCTCGGCGCACGCATCGCGCATCTTCCGCATGACGCTCGCCGCCTCTTGGCTCTGATCGCGGTGGCCGGCGGACCGATCGAGCTCGGCGTGGTCGCGCTCGCCGCGAACCTCGACAATGAAGACAAAACGACGATCCCGCTCCTGCGCACCGCACACCTCGTCCGCACGCGGGGCTCGCGCGGACACGATCGCGTCGAATGTTTTCACGACCGCGTGAAGACGGTGGTGCTCGCGTCCCTGAAACGCGAAGAGCTCGCTGGACATCACCTCTCACTCGCGCAAGCGATCGAGATGAGCGACCTCCGCGATCTCGAAGGGCTGGCGATGCATTACCGCGGCGCCGGAAGGCTGGAACGTGCGGCGCAATTGTGCTCCGCCGCAGCCGGAGAAGCCGCCGAGAGCTTGGCGTTCGAACGTGCCGCGCGGCTCCTACGACTCTCGTTGTCGCTGCACGCTTCGAGCGAAGGCTCTCGCGAAATCTACGCGCGGCTCGGCGATGCGCTGGCCAATGCGGGTCGTGGTGCAGATTCGGCGACCGCGTATTTGCAGGCGGCGCGCGCCGCACCGGCCGCGCTCTCTATCGAACGCAAACGCCGTGCGGCCGAACAATTCCTGCGCAGCGGTCACGTCGATCGCGGCATGAGCGCGCTCGACGAAGTGCTCGGCACGCTCGGCATGCGACTGGCGACCACGCCGCAACGCGCGCTGGCCTCACTGCTGTTTCAACGCGCGCGCCGCAAAGTGCGCGGTTTGTCGTTCGTCGAAAAACGCGCGGAAGAGATCGATCCCGCGGTGCTCGCCAAAGTCGACGCGTGTTGGTCGGTCGCGCTCGGCCTCGGCATGGTCGACGTGATCCGCTCGAGCGAGTTTCAAACGCGAAATCTTTTGTTGGCGCTCGACGCCGGCGAGCCTTATCGCATCGCGCGAGCCCTTGCGGCGGAAGCACTTGCGGTCGCGACGCGCGGGAGCGAGAGCCACGCCGAGACCGAATCGATCTTGGATAAAGCGGCCGCGATCTCTGCAGAGCTCGATCATCCGCACGCGCTCGGCATGTCGATCCTCGCGCGCGGAATGGCCGCGAATCTCGAAGGTTTCTACAGGCGCGGGCGCCAATTTTTAGAACGTGCGCTCGTCATGTTCGAGGAGCGCTGCACCGGCGTCGCCTGGGAGACGTCGACCTCGGCGCATATGGCGTTGTGGGCGCTCGCCTATCTCGGCGAGATCGGCGAGCTCGTCGAACGTGTTCCGCTCCTCCTTCACGCGGCGAACGCGCGCGGCGATCTCTACGCGGCCACGCTCCTCACGACGGGCCTCCCGAATCTGTTTTGGCTGGCGAACGACGACGCAGAATCCGCGAAGCTCATCCTGTCCGAAGGTATGGGTCGTTGGTCGCAGCGCGGATTTCATCTGCAGCACTACAACCATCTGCTCGCTGAGGTGCAGGTCGATCTTTATCTCGGCGACGGGGCGACCGCGCTCCGCCGTCTCGAGCTGCGTTGGCCGATGTTGTCCAGCTCCCTGTTGTTACGTGTCCAACAGATCAGGATCGAGGCGACCCACCTTCGGGCCCGCGCCGAGCTCGCTTGCGCCGTGCACGGCCCCAGCGAAGATCGCGCGCGACACTTGGACCGGGCCGAACGCGATGCCAAGGCGATCGAAAAAGAAGCGGTCGCCTGGGCCACCCCGCTCGCCACCTTGGTGCGCTCCGGGATCGCCGCGTTGCGCGGACAAACCAAAGAGGCGATCCGCCTCGCCGACCACGCATCGATGAGCTTCGAGGGCGCGGACATGGCGTTGTATGCGGCGATCGCCCGGCTGCGGGCCGGTGAGCTCGACGCCTCCGAGACTGGAAAAACAGCGGTCGAAGCGGCGAACCGTTGGATGTATGGACAAAGAATTCGGCGCCCGGACCGGTTCGCGGATATGCTGGCGCCGGCCCGTGCTCGCTGAAGTGAAGACCTCGTTCGGCCCGTACTACGTGCAGAACGTCATCGCAGTCTCCGAGGTTGCGGAGCTCTCGCTCGCCACTTTGTTCGGCGCGGACGGGTCGAGGCCCTTGATCGCGCTCCGCCGTTTGAAACGGACTCCCGCCGCGCCCGACGAAGCCGTCTTCCTCGAACGCGCGATGCGCTACGCGGTGCTCCGCCACCCGAACGTCGCCGAGGTCAAAGATCTCGGTACACTCGAAGGCACGAGTTACGTCGCGACCGAATACGTGCACGGAAAAAGTTTGCTCTCTGCGCTCGCCGCGTGCGGGCGGATGGGCCTCGGCTTTCCCACCGACGTCGCGCTCTACATCATCTTGAAGACGCTCGAAGCGCTCGACCACGTGCACAACGTGAAAGGCCGAAACGGCGAACGACTCGGCATCCTCCACAAAGATCTACGCCACTCGAACGTGTTGCTCGGCCTCGACGGCTCCGTAAAGATCAGCGACTTCGAGATCGGCCTCGCGAGCACGCACGCGCGCACCGCGAACGGTGTTTGTGTCGGCGGACGCCAAGGATTTTTCTCCTATCTCGCGCCCGAACAGACCAAAGACGAAGCGGTCGATCCGCGCACCGATCTCTTCTCGGTCGGCGTGGTGCTCTACGAGCTCGTCACCGGCCGCCACCTCTTCTCCGACAAAGCGGAAGATCGCCTGATCCAGCGTCTCGGCCAAGGAGCGTACGATCTGCCGACCACGCGTTACCGGCCCGATCTCCATCCGGAGCTCGCGAGTATCATCCGCACGGCCCTCGCGCCTGAGCCCGCAGATCGCTTCGGATCAGCCGCGGTCTTCCTCGATGCGTTGACCACCTTCTTGTCGAGCGTCGGCGTGACGCCGGGAAAAGAATCCCTGCGCGAGCTGATGGAGCGACTCTTCGGAACCGAAGAAGAACCGGAGTAAACATGCTCGCGCGCCGGATCGATCTGCCGGGGGCTATTACCATCGGCCTCGGCGCGATGATCGGCGCGGGCATCTTCTCCTCCGTCGCACCCGCCGCAGCCGTCGCCGGTCCGTGGCTGTTCGCCAGCTTGTTGCTCGCGGCTTTCGTCGCGTTCTTGAACGCCAAGAGCGTCGCACGTTTGGCCGCGCTCCACCCGGAATCCGGCGGCGCGTACACCTACGGGCGTTTGCGCCTGCACCGCGCCGCGGGCGTCGCTGCGGGCCTCGCATTCATCGGCGGCAAATCCGCGAGCGCGGCGGCCATGGCGCTCACTTTTGCGGCGTACGTCGCGCCGGATGATCGGGCAAAACCGGCCGCTTTATCGGCGATCGCTCTCATGGCCGCCATCAACTACGCGGGGATCAAAAAGACGATCGGAGTGACCACCGCGATCTTGGCGGTGGTCTTTCTCGCGCTCGGCATCGCCGTCTTCGCGGCGCTCGCCGGAGACGGCGTACGATTCGATCGACTGTCCTTTAGTACAGCTGACCTTCCGGACACAAGCGATCTCATGCGAGGAGCCGCGTTGCTCTTCTTCGCCTTCGCCGGCTACGCGCGCATCGCCACACTCGGCGAAGAAGTCATCGAGCCGGAGCGCACCATTCCGCGCGCGATCGCCGTGTCTTTTTTAGTCGCGCTGACCGTGTACACCGTGGTGATGTTCGCCGCGGTGGTGGCGCTCGATCCCGCGCGGCTCAAGGCCTCCTCCGCACCTCTAGCCGAAGCTGCAGCTTCTTTCCCGCGCCTCGCGATGATCGTACGCGGCGGTGCGGCGATCGCCAGCCTCGGCGTGTTGCTCTCGTTGATCGCCGGCATCAGCCGCACCATGTACGCCATGGGCAAAAACGGCGATGCACCGCGTTTTCTCGCTGCGATCCATCCCAGACACGACGTCCCCCACCGCGCTGTGCTCACCTCGACGGCGTTGGCCTCGATCGTCGTTTTTTTCGGCGACGTGGTGCAGTCGATCGCCCTCTCCTCTTTTTGTGTCTTGCTCTACTACGCGGTGGCCAATGCTTCCGCGCTCCGTCTCCCGCACGCACTTCGAGGCTCGATCGTCTTTCCTTTGCTCGGCCTTTTCGGATGTGTGGCGATCGCTTTGTCGCTTTTGAGGTGAACGGGTGGACCCGCTGAAGTCGACGCTGCTCTTCTGCGCCTCTTTTCTCGCGGGTGTCCTCAACTCCGTGCTCGGCGGCGGCTCGTTCATCAGTTTTCCCGCCCTGATCTTCGCCGGTGTCCCGCCGCGTATCGCGAACGCAACGAACGCGGTCTCTTTGTGGCCGGCCGGTGTCGCGAGCGCGATCGGTTACGCCAAAGACATCGAAGTTCCGCGAAATCAGATCGTCCACCTGGCGGCTGCGAGCACGATCGGCGCCATGGGCGGCGCGTTGCTGCTCTTGCTCACGCCGGAAGCGAGCTTCGTGCAGCTGATGCCGTTCTTGATGCTCGGCGCGACGTTGATCTTCACCTTCGGAAAAAAGATCGCCGCGTTCGCGCGCGGCTTCGGCGCGGGACACGCCGCCTTCGGTTTGATCGTGCAGACTTTGATCGCGGTCTACGGCGGATATTTCGGCGGCGGGATGGGTGTGTTGATGCTCGCCGGTTTCGCCATCCTCGGCATGGACAACGTTCACTCCATGAACGGCCTTCGCTCGATCCTCGGCGCGGTGATCAACGGCGTGGCGATGATCGCTTTTGTCGCCGCCGGTGCCGTCGCTTGGGAACCGGCGATCATCATGTCGCTCGGCGCATCCCTCGGCGGTTATCTCGGCGCACGTGTGGCCCGCAGGGTCGATCCGAAGCTGGTCCGCACCTTGGTCACCATCCTCGCGTGGGGCATGACGCTGTACTTCTTCATCGGCCTCATGGGCTGCCGGACGCCGGACGATCGCATGCCGTTCGGCATCCCCCAAAAAACCGTGGAGCTGGGACCCACTCGCCTGGTCGAAAGATCAGGATACCTCCTGGAGCACAGCGACCAGCGGCGCATCCCGCTGTGGGTCGTCGAACACCTCACCGCCGAAGATCTCCAACCTGTACCAGAGTACAGGAGGCCGCGTTGGAAAGCGGATCCCGAGCTTCCTCCCGAACACCGCGCCGAGGATCAGGACTACCGGGAGCTCTCCAAAGATCGCGACGTCGACCGCGGGCACCTCGCACCCTCCGCCGACTTCGGCACCAAAGAGTCGCGCGACGAAACGTTCTACCTCTCGAACGCAGTGCCGCAGAACAGCCGCCTCAACCGCGGCGCCTGGCGCATCCTCGAAGAACGGGTGCGCGCCTGGGCCGCCGAATGTGGAGAAGCCTGGGTGATCACCGGAGCGATCGCGCGTGAACCTTTGGGCACCGAACGGGTGACCGTCCCGCAGGCCGTCTTCAAGATCATCCTGGCCAAAAGGACAGGTCGCTGGGAGGCGCTCGCATTCGCTGCAGCGAACGACGAGCCCGAAGCGAAGACGAAGATCGAAACGTTTTTGGTGGCCATCGACGCCATCGAAGCGGCCGCCGGGCTCGACTTTTTCCCACAGCTCTCCGCCGAGCTGGAGCGTCTCCTCGAACGCAGCGTCGGCCGTCTTTGGGATTGAGCTTGCTCCTAAGCCTTCAGTTGAGCGGCGGCCCGTTCGACGCCGGCCCGCCCTTCGGGACTGAACCAAGTGTCGAGCCATTCATCGAGGTCTTGTTCGCGTTTGCCGTCGATGTTTTTGATCGCGGTCTGCCGGAGCGCACGTTTGACTTGCGACACGCCGCTCCGAGGAGCCTTGGCCAAGTTATTCGCCATGACGTAGGCGCGCGCCTCGAGCTCGATGGGCAACAACACTTCGGAGACGAGCCCGAGCGCCTGCGCTTGTTCCGGGGTCAACAGCGCGCCTTCGAGCGCGATGCGGGGCAGCGAAGTCGCCGGCAGGTGAAACAAGAGCGGCTCGATCACCACCGACGGGAGCCCGATGCCGAGCTGCGTTTCATTGAGCCCGATCTTTTGCGGGCCCGTCGCCATGATCCGCACGTCGGCCATCAACGCGAGCACACAACCGCCGGCGATCGCGTGACCGTTGATCGCGGCGATCACCGGGCGATCGCAGGCGAACACGCGCGACATCGCGCGATCGAAGTGCTGCATGAAGTCGCGCATGGCCGGGCGATCGAGACCGACGAGCTCGGGCAAAGCGAGGCCGGCAGAGAAGAATCTCTCATAACCGGTCATCACAAAGGCGCGGGCCGCTGAGGCCTCGGCGCGATCGATGAGCATGAGGAGCTGATCGAGAAAGACGCGGGTCATCGCGTTCGCCTTCCCACCGCGCAGGCGGAGGATTGCTACATCACCACGGTCTTCGAGCTCCATGCACGCAAGCTAGCCCAACGGCATCACGCTTGCACCTCGCACCGGCATGCGGTGGAACCGAGGACACAGAAGCAATGATGTCGAAGTGCGGCGCGGCGGCGGCTCACAGATGGCAGGAATGGGCGGGAGCGCGTTCGGCTTGCTCGCCTCGTTGGCGGGGCGCCGATTCGGAATCGTCGGCATCCTGGTCGTCGTCGGCGCGTTCTTCTTATACAGCCGTTTTTCTTCGGTCGGCGACAGCTCGCAAGCGGTCGCGCCAACCGAGACGCAACAAACCTCGAGCGACGAACGTGTGCAGTTCACCTCCTTCGTCCTCGACGATGTGCAAGACACTTGGACGCGTATCTTCACCCAACAAAATCGCCAATACGCGCGCGCCAAAATGGTGATCTTCGAAAATGCGACGTCGACGGGCTGCGGTTACGGCGAATCCGCGACGGGACCGTTCTACTGTCCTTTAGATCAGCAGGTCTATCTCGACCTCTCCTTCTTCCGCACGTTGGAGCGCGGCCTCGGCGCGAGCGGCGACTTCGCTCAGGCTTACGTCATCGCGCACGAAGTCGGTCACCACGTACAACATTTGAGCGGCGCGATGAAGCGCGGTGGAAGTATCGCGCTCGAGCTGCAAGCGGATTGTTACGCCGGCGTGTGGGCCGCAGGCACGAAGCAACGCGACCTGCTCGAGAAAGGTGATCTCGAAGAAGCGCTCGGTGCTGCGGCGGCGGTCGGCGACGATCGTTTGCAAGAACGCGACGGCGGCACGGTGCAACCGGAGAAGTGGACGCACGGCTCGGCGAAAGAACGCGCGGCTTGGTTCCGCCGCGGTTACGACAGCGGCGATCCTGCGTCCTGCGACACCTTCAAGGACGCTTCCGCGCAAAGATAATGCACGTCGTGCTGGCGTGCGCGAGCAGCTTGCCGTTCTCCGCGAGCAAACGCCCTTCGGCGGTGGCCACTGTTCTCCCTCGATGAACGATGCGGCCTTCCGCGATCACCGGCCCGCTGTTGGCGAAGATCGGCCGGATCAAATGCACCGTGAGATCGGCGGTGGTGTACATCTCGGTCGCGTCGAGCACGCTCATCACCGCAGATCCCATCGCTGAATCGAGCAAGGTCGACGACCATCCACCGTGGACGGTGCTCATCGGGTTGTATTGATACTCCGCGGGCTCGCCGCGAAAACGCACCACACCTTCTTCGGCAAAGACCAAGCTGAAGCCGAGCGTCGCGGCGATCGGGGGCTGCGGAAGCTCACCCGAGACCATCGCCCGCAGAAACTCGAGACCTGCCCTCTTGGCCAGTCCCTCCGCCAGCAGCTGGGGATCGTTCCATTCGATGGTGCGGGTGCGCGTCACAGTGCGGCGAGCATACCTGATCGAGCGGCCCGTGCGTGCCTGCGGCCGGCCAGCGCGGATCGGGCCTTCGAGCAGGGGTGTTCGGCTGGCACGAGCCTTGGGATGTGCCGGGCGCATGGGATTGTCCGTAAGAAAGATCAGCGCACCCACGGTGGTGATGCCGGCGGCACAAAGCTCTCCGGCCGCGCCCGCACCGCTCACGGCGGAGGCGACGCCCGAACCGAACACCTTCAACGCGGAGCTCGCCCGGCCCGGACCTCGAGCCGGCGGCGATCCGGCGAAGCTGAAGGCGCTCGCGGTGATGCGCGAATTCGACGGCAAGGTCGCGAAGGTCAAAACACACCCTGAATACAAAGCGATGAGCCCCGACGATCAAAAAAAGATCGACGAGTCGATCGCCATCGCGCGCACGCGGCCGAATCCAAACTACTACGCGAACAAGCTGCTGGTGTTGCTCGACACCAAAGACGCGCCACCCGCGGCGACGGGCGCGATGAACGCGGCGAGCGCGGACGCGTCGAAAGCGGAAGCCTCCGCGCGCCTCGCGACACCGGCAGGCAAAGCCGAGGAGAACAAAGAGGAGCTGGCGACCGCCGACAAAACACGCAAGTGGACGACGCTCACCGGCGAGCCCGCGACGTATCAGGTCGATCGTGAGAATCGAAACGACGTCTACGTGAAAATGAAAGTGCGGCTCAGCGGGACGAAGCCGAACGTCGATCGCGTCAAAGCGATGGAAGACGACATCGAGAAGAAGGGCAGCACCAAAGGATACACGCTCGACCTGGAATTCGTCGACGCATCCGGGCCCGACGTGTTCGAGGCCAATGTCGATCCGAACAAATGGGTCGACGCGGGCAATTGGTCGGGTGCGTCGGATCATTTGGCGCATGAAGCGCATCACCTCTTGGGGCTCGACGACCGCTACGACTACATCGAGTCGCATGCGGATAACGCGGACATGAATATGTCGGAACGCCTGCACTGGTTTCACGTACAGATGAACAAGAAGCCCGATCCCGAAGGGTACAAGAGCATCATGGCGGGTGGCCCGAAGGTGCTCGACGATGATGCCTGCAAGGTGATCCAGGCCCCCGATGCGGCAGCGTGTCAGACAGAGAGGAAACGGAGCACGGGGATCAAGTGAGCTGCCCTTTTGGCCAGTTGTAATTTCGCGTGTCGGTCAGCCAGGCTGAGAGAGTCGATGTGGACCGGCATCTTCCTGGTGCTCAGCGTTTTGATCGTGCTCGGAACGATCCGCTGGCGCGCAGATCGCGCCGCCCGCACCAACCTCGATCGGGTCGGCGCCGCGCTCAACCTCGATGTCCACCCGCTCTTTCCGCACGCTTTGACCGGTCGCGTGCGAGATGTCGAGCTCTCCATCCGCGTCGAAGAGTGGCACGGCCCGGGGATGATCGAGCTGCGTATCGTCGTCGGCCACCCGCTCTCTGATCTGCAGATCAAACAACGCGATCCCTCGGTCGCGGCGGTGGCGACGGGTGACCTGCGCTTCGATCAGATGGTGACCGTGCTCGGCGACGAGCGGGACATCCTTGCGTTGTTGCCGTCCACGTTGCGCGCGGACGTGTTGCAGGCGGCGGAGAAGAACGCGTTCACGCTGGCCGGCGGAGAGATGCGCGCGTGGGTTTCGGATCACGATCCGGAGTACGCGGTGCGGCGGGCGAAAAGTCTCTGCGAGCTGGCAGAAGAGCTGAGACAGCTCGGAGCGAAGAATCGCGACACGCTCTTGGAGCACAACGCCGGCTTCGACAAGAACATCAACGTGCGGGCGCGGAACTTGAGCGTCTTGCTGGCCTCCGCGCCCCAGAGCGTGGAGGCGGAGCGCGCCCTGAAACATGCGCTCGACAGCGACGAGCCGCTGTTGCTGTACATCGCGGCGACGGAAGCCGGCGACACCCGCCTCGATGTACTGGCGGACATCGCACAGATGCGGCGTGCTGATCCAAAGATCAGGGAAGACGCCATCCACGAGCTGGCCATGGAAGCGCCGGTCGAATCGCTCGAGCTGTTCACACGTTTGTTCGATTCCGCGTCGCCGGCAGTGGCCGGCGCGGCGTTGAGCGCGATGAACATGCTCGACTTCAGCATGTTGCCTATCGCGGAGATGCTCGACCGTTTGAGCCGCAACGAGCCCGCGTTGGTGCCGGCCATACTCAACGTGTTGTCGCGCGTCGACGACGAAGGGCACCTCATTGAGCACAGCCTACGGCGCCAGGTGTTGGAGACGTTGCACCAGCGTGGTTTCTTCGGAAACGGTGAGCGAGGCTCGCTCTCGCTGGCGATGGCCGAAGGATCAGGATCGCTCAGCATGCCGCCGGATCCAGGGATGCTCGCTTTTGCCGAGACACCTGATCGGAAGGACAGTTAACACGCACCGTCGAGGGCGCTACGCTTTCGCGCGATGAGCACCCTCGACGAGCGCCTCGATGATTTTCGCCATGTGTTCGCGCAGATGGTGATCGCGCGAAGCGGAGCGCGGTCGCCGGCGATCCGGGCGGCCTTCGAGCGGGTGCCGCGGCATCAGTTCGTCGGTGCGGGGCCGTGGTACGTGACGGAAGACGGCGATCCGACGCCGACCAACGATCCGGCATTGGTCTACCAAGACGTGGCGATGGCGCTGGTCCCGGAGCGCGGGATCACCACCGGGCTGCCGAGCCTGCATGCGCGGTGTTTCGATGCGTGTGCCATCCATGCGGGCGAGACGGTGGTGCACGTCGGAGCGGGAGCCGGTTACTTCTCGGCGATCTTGGCCGAGCTGGTCGGAAGTACAGGTCGCGTATACGCGTACGAGATCGATGCGCCGCTCGCAGAACGTGCACGGGCGAGCCTGAGCGCGCTCTCGCAGGTGAGCGTCTCGTCGGAATCAGGAGTCACCGTGCTGCCGGCGGGCGTCGACCTGATCTACGTCTGCGCGGGTCTCCAGCAATTGCCGCGACCGTGGATCGAAGCGCTGTCCGAGCGCGGGCGTATCGCGTGTCCGCTGACGCCGGGTTCCGAAGAAGGCGGCATGTTGAAGCTGGAACGCACGGCCGATCCACAAGTGTTACGCGCGTCGTTCATCTGCAGGGCGCGCTTCGTCCCCTGTATCGGAGCGCAGAACCCAGAAGCAAACGTGCGCCTCGCAGCGGCATTCCGGTCCGGCACGCACCGCGAAGTGCGAAGTCTGAGGCTAGACACGCCCCCCGACGAAACTGCCTGGTTCAGCGGGGACACCTGGTGGCTCTCGACGGCAGACTGTCCTTGAGGACAGTGTCCTCGAGACCATCAAGCGTAACGAGCGGGCGATGCGCCGCCTCTTGCGCCCACCTCGGGCGGTGTGGAACGAATCGCGGTTACACACATGGGATTCGCAGAAGACCTCGCCCGACACGCTGAACAGATCAAATCGCGCGTAGCCCACATCAAGGGAGAAGAAGCGACGAAACACGCTCTGGTCGTTCCGTTCCTTCAGGTACTCGGCTACGACGTCTTCGATCCACGCCAAGTGCAGCCCGAATACGTCGCCGATTTTGCGAAGAAGAAGGCCGGTCAGTTCGAGAAGATCGACTATGCGGTTTGGCTGGAAGAAGCGCCGCAGATCTTCATCGAATGCAAACCGATCGGGGGCGTGCTCGCCGATCACGACGGACAGCTCGGGCGTTATTTCAACGCAACGCCGTCCGTAAAAGTGGCTATGTTGACCGACGGAGTCCGTCTGCGGGTGTTCGGGGATCTTCAACAGCCGAACATCATGGACACGACACCTTGGCTCGACGTCGATCTGACGGCGCTCAAACCAGCGGAGATCGAGGCACTGCGCAGGTTTCGCAAAGTCGACTTCTCGTCTGATGAGATCGTCGCGCTCGCAGAAGAGATGGTCTATTTCAACTCGATGGTCTCCTTCCTCGCTGTGCAGTTGAGGGAGCCCACCGAGACATTCGTTCGTTTCGTGGCGGGCGAGATCTCCACCGCCGGCCGGGTGACGCAGAAAGTGGTCGAGCGTCTGGCGCCCATCCTTCGGAAAGCGATTCAAACTGCGATCCTGGATCATGTCGCCCGCTCCTTCGAGCGCGCAGCCGATCCGCATCCGACGACGTCCGATCTCCCGCCTGCGCCTCCGAAAGCAATGCCGAACGATGCGCCGATCGCCGTTCAATCGATCGACGCCGTTCCCGAGGGACGAGCGGGTATCGTGACGACCGCCGAAGAGCTGCAGTGTTGGGAGCAGATCAAAGAGCTCATCCAAGAAGTAAATAGTGGAGCACCTCTCGGCTATCGTGACGCGAAAGCCTATTTCACGATCTATCAAACAGGACTGCGCAAATGGTTCCTGCGTTTGAATGCCACCAAGGCGCCGTTCTGGATGACCTTCCGAGGTATGTCCGTCGACGAGCTGCGCAAGCTCGCACCGGGAATGGAGGTCAGCGAAGCCCGAGAAGGAGCGTCGCGGATCACGCTCAAGAACCTCGGCGAGATCGCCAAAATGAGAACCGCGATCCTGGCCGCCTACGATCGCGAAACAAATCGCTCAGGAGACGAAGGCGACGCGCTGTCCGAAGAGCCCGCAACAGCCAACGTGATCAATTGAGAGCTCGACGTCGGATCGTCGTCGTGGCATATGAGCCCTATTCAAGATGCAGCGTTCGCAACAACAAGATCTGGCGTTGAAGAGCTGGGGTGGGCGTCGCAAAGGAGCGGGCCGGCCGCGCCTTGGCAAGGGGAGCACGCCGCATCGCGCTCGCGAGAATGTGACGCGACACCACGCGGTGCATCTCACGCTCCGTGTTGTTCGGGAGCTCGGCAATCTTCGCGCAAAGACACATTATCGACGCGTTCGCGACGCACTGGCCGCTGGTCGTGAAGGTGGTGGATTTCGCTTGGTGCGTTTCAGCGTGCAGAGCAATCACTTGCACTAGCAGTTTTCAGAGGATTGTCCGCCTCGCCTTTTCCGCTGTTTTTTCGGCTCAGAAACGTTCCGAGGTCAAAAGCACCCTTGAGCTTGTAGCCCTCGCCGGCGGGGGTCAGCGTCACAGGGCCGAGGCATCGCAGGAGAACCTCACGGCCGCGATTCACATCCGTCGTAACCAACTTCATAAGGTCGGACGTCAGCGCCGCAACCTCCTTTGACGAGGGCACCTTGATCGCTGCGGGCTTGGTCTTCGTCGCTTGAGCCTTCCAGGCGTCTCGCTTCGCTTGCTCACTCTTGAGCTTCCCCACCAGGTCTTGGTTCAGCCCAAGCGCCGCGATCGCGTTCACGAGGTTGGCGATGCGAGCTTCGACAGCGGAAATCTCTAGCTCGACATCTTCCGCGTCCGACGGAGCCTTGGCCGCGTTCTTCGCGAGTCGCTTATTAAAAGCTGCGATAAACGCAGCCACGTACGTGGGATCGGCAAACATGTCTTGAAGCGCACCGACCAGCGCAGACGTTAACGTCCGTGCTGATATCGACGGCTTGTTCGTGCAGGCTTTCGCTCCTCGGGTTCGAGCAATGGTGCAGCTGTAATAGGCATAGACACCGTTGCCCTTCTTCCCTCTGTGCGCGAGGCTGATCGTGCCGCCGCAAACACCGCACTTGAGCAGACCGCCGATCAGCGTCGGATGCTCCGTCGATCCCGCTGGCCGGCCTCCCGTGCCTGGGCTAAAACGAGCCGAGACTCGAGCCCAAAGCTCGTCATCAATGATCCGCAGGTCCGGCTTTTCAACTGTGATGGTTTCGTCGCCGATCGTTCGGACGAGCTGTCCCCTATAGACCGGGTTATGCAACATGAAGCGGATCGTGGAGTGCGTCCAGCCGTTCGCGCTCTTCACAGTCGTGTGCCCATCGCGTGGCGCCGCGATGCCTTCCTCATTGAGCGACAGCGCGACCTGCCGATAGCCCATCCCGTCCGCGTACATCTCGAAGATGCGCCGCACGAGCTTTGCGCTCTCTGGCTCGATGACTTGGAGCTTGCGGACGTGTTTCGGGTCCGGTGGATTCGGTTCGTCGACGTTGCGATAACCGAGCGTGGGGCCGCCGGTCGACACGAAGCCCGATCGGGCACGGTTCGCTTGGCCGCGCCGAACTTGGTAAGCGAGCTGCTCGAGATAGTTCTCCGCGACGGCGGCTTTGATGCCAAACATCAGGGCCGCTCCGGGTTGAGACGTCCGCATGCCGGTCTGAACGTCATAGAGGGTGACACCGGATTTTTCGAGCTCGCGACGAAGCTTCGCCATGACGTCGGAGCCCGCGCGTGTCAGGCGCGAGACGTCGTCAACCATCACGACGTCGAAGCGACCGGACTTCGCATCCGCAAGCAGGCGGTCGAGCGCTGGGCGTGATTCCTTTTTTCCGCTGATCGCGCTGTCCGCGTAGGCTTCGATGAAGCTCCAGGCCATTGGCTCCGCAGCGTGGCGGCATCGCGTTTCCTGATCGGCGTTCGACCTCGGATCTTGATGATCGCTCGAATAGCGCGTGTACGCTACCGCCCGAACGTCTTCATTACTTAGTGTGCCTTTGTTCTTTCTTGATCTCGACATATCAACCTCCGCTCATCAACGAAACGAGGGGTCCGATAGTCTGTGAATACCGAAGCCCATACAATTTAGACGCTCGCCGTACCTCTGTATTCACAGCAGCGCCATCCCTGCTCGGAGCGTTGCAAGTGTCTTTCGAAGAGTCGAGTTGCGTAGGTGATGCGCCCGCTCATCCCTCACAACTTTCCTTCGGCGAAGAGATCGGCTGCCAGCCTCCCTAATTCTTCCGCCAAGGTGATCTTACACTCGGAGGGGCTCGGCGACGATGACTCGGAAGCGTCCTGGATCTCGGGACCCTTCTCACCGCCAGGCTTGGGCGTCAGCTCGAAGGCGTCGGCGATGGTCCGGCGCATGGCTTCGCGCGCCTCTGGATCCATCAACTTGACCTCGAGCTTTCTCACGTCTTCCTTTCGGGATTGGAAAATTAAAAAGGAATATCTGCGTAATTTGCTTCGAGCGCCTGAGCGCTCACGATGTCGTCATAAGCGCGATCAGGAATGCGCAGCAGAAACAGCCCTGGAAACTCACGAATAAAACCCATGAGAGATTGATCGCCGGCGAAGCCGCGGCGTTCGAGATCATCCCAAGATTTCGGCTTCGCCCAGCGAAGGAGAGTCTCAAGGCCGGCGCGTATCCAGCGCGTCGAGGGCTGCTTCGCGATTGGAATAATCATCCGCTCCGGCAACACGGATGCGAGGTGATCGATCCATCCGTCCGGCTCGACCGCGGTGATATCGAAACCAGAGGCATCGATGAGCTCGCGAAGGATGCGCTTCGGATCCTTCGGCATGGCAAATCGCGCGAGCTGAGCCTTCGCCTGGCGTGCGAGCACACGCGCATCGAGCCGATTGAGACGCTCGTTGATGCGCTCGCTGTTGGGAAGCCGCTCGGCGATCGCCCGCGCTCGCTTTGTCGCGCGCGCAGCTGTCACGACGGCCCGGCGCGAGAGCGCGTCTCGCGCGGCATCCTCCGCGCGCTCGAGCCGACAACGAAGACGCGTCTCCTTTTCTCTCGCTTTCTTCTTGGTCTCTTCGTCCGCGCGCCGATGCGTTGGAATGCGCCCGAGGTACTGTCCGCGATTGCGATAGTGTTTCGCACGAACACGAACGGTGCGGCCGCAAATGATGCAGGCGTGGCGCTCGTCGCTGGAGAGAATTGCGACGATCGACCCAGACGCCGGACACGACTCGGAATCCATCGAGCACCGAAGCAAAGGAATCATTCCGCCTCGCTCCGACTTTGGCGGCCTCTTCGGATTCGTCTTGTCCGATATGCGTGCTCGCTTCGCGCTCACTCTCTTTTTGATCTGATAGTCTCGAGCCATAATTCCCCCGATTCGATAATCTCTCTAAAATTCGCGCTCACGGCGCCCGCTCCGTCCGATAAGATTCGAGGGATCGAATCCCGTCGAAATGTCCTAGCGGACACGTCGACGGACGCGCCGCTCCGGTCGGCCGCGAACGCTCAACTCTTCGGATTCGGGAGCTCCATCGATCGACATCTCCCCGAGCCCCTGCCAAACCTCCGCAGCAGCAGCCGCTGTCCGCCGCGCAAACTCACGAATGAGCCTCTTCTGATTCGGCGTGAATTCCCTTTTTTGTTTCCGATTTTGAGCGGGATTTAATTTCTTCATAACTCATACCTTGATCGTGGATCTGCACGGCGATCGAGCGCGGTGCGGGACCATGTCGATTCTTTCGAACCTTCAAGACGCCGTCCTCCGCATCTTCGGGCCGCGTCATTTCTAAGAGCACGTCCGCATCATGATCGACGCCCGTCGTCCCGGACGCGTCGCCCTCTCGATTGACGTGGCTAATCGCGAGGACCACCAGATCTTCGAGGCGCGCCAGAGCCACGAGCTCTTCGATCGCGTGCAAGAGCTGGCCGTTCGAGCCTGCGGCGCCGGTGACCTCGGACGATTTCAGTCGATGAAGAGAATCGACGACCACCAAGCGTACGCCCTTCGGAACGTCGTCGACGTCTTCAGCCGAAGAGATTTCGCCGATCATCATTTCGCTGGTCGAAGCTTCGAGCATGCGATCGAACCGCAGGCGGATCGCAGATGCGCTCTCTTCCGCGGTGGCATAGATCGATGGAATACGCGTCGCGAGATCGAGCGCGACCGTGCTCTTTCCGGAGCCCGGCGGTCCCGAAAGACGATAGACGCAACCCGGAACCCATCCTCCGCCGAGCAACCAATCGATCTGCGGAATGCCGGTCGAGATCCGCTGAATCGGCCGCTGCTCGAGCTCCGAGACCGATCTCCAGCGGGCGATCGTTCCCCAGCGCCCGCAGTGCGGACACCGGGGTTCTTTCGTGGCCACACTCTGCGAACAGTTCGAGCACTTCACGATTTATTCTCCTTGTCGCCGAGCTTCGCGAGAACTGTGGGAATCATCGCCATACCCACGTCGAGCAACTTGTCGGTGCGCGCTTGCTTCGCCGCTTCCGCGAACATCGCCCGCTCACTTTCGAGGTGCTCAACGCGATTCTCTCGGAGCGTCTTCAACGCCGCCTCATGCGTCTCCGCGATATTTGCGAAGTGGCTCGAGAGTCCCTGGACCATTCCGCCCATCGCCATAAGGCACGCGGGCACGACCTGCGCGATCACTCGATTTTGTTTGTCGACGTGCTCGAGAAGAAGCCGGAGCGAATTCCGCTCCTCATAACGTTCAGGCTCGTGCAGCGGTGCCGACGCGGGGACAACTAAGCTGCGCGACGGCCAAGGGCCCGAGCCATCGTTCACGGCTTGCACTTGAAATGAGGTTGAGACCTCGGCGCCTTGGGCGTTGGAAAACGCATCGGCGACGATCGCCTCGATCGACTTTTTGTCGGCGGCATATCGATCAACCAGAGATAGTTGCGAGCCGTCGCGGACAAAGAGCTCGAAGCCCTTAAACCCTTTTTCAATTTGCCGATTCGCCCAATTTGCAAATTGGGCCAAAATATCTTGCTGCGACATACTATCCTCCGAACCCAAGCTGAAAGACTGCGCGCGCGCTCGTGAGCGGCGCGGCGCCAAAGTTTGTCACCGTGAAGGCGCGCGCGCCGGGCGGGACGATCAGCTCAGTCTCCTGAGCATCGCTCGACCACGCTGTTCCGATCTCCACATTGACCGCATCGAAGAACCGGACGACGCCCGCGAGCTGCGGGGCGCGAACCAAAGTTAGGCGGCGGGCGAAGGCGGGGACCGCGCGAATATTCGACACCGAGCCCGCGTCGAGCGGCCCGAATCGAACGGCACGAAGCGGCGGAAAATGTTCCCGCGCGTCACCGAGGCTTGCGGTCGCGCGATACCGGCTCTTCACCGGATGCGCCGCCGTCGCTTCGATGCTTCGTAGGCTGACGATCAATCGGGTTCCGGTAATTCCGAAAATGGTCCCGGTGCCGATATCGATCTCTGCCCGTTGCGAAGTTCCGTCCGTTGCGCCCCACTCGACGATCGCTTCCGCCTCGAGGACCGGCGAAAGAGAGTCTTCCCCGGGGCTCGGCGCGATCACGACGCTGATCCTTCGAGACTCTTCATTCTCGACAGCCACGTCGAGAATTCGAAGCGCTCCCGCATCCGCTCGAAGATCTCCGCTCCATCCGGAGCTTGATCCCATCGTAAAGCCGCGCATCGCCCGCCACCTTCCTTTCCTAAAGTCGCTCGGCCGAGAGGAAGAACATCGTGTCCTTTTTCTCCGGTCCGCTGTACGTGTGGACTTCGAGGCTCACGCCTCCTGTCCCCTCGGCCAGCTGGAGCGTGCGGCGCTCGTTGCTGATCGCGGTCAGGGTGATCTTGTGCGTCTCCGGGCGAATGAACCGGTCCGCCGGAAATCGAATCACATATTTTCCGTTGTCGGCCCGATTCGTCGCCACGACGTTTCGTTTACTGGTCGATGTCCCATCCGCCGCGATGACCGCGAAGACTTCGGGACGATTTCGCAAACCCATACTCATTTCTCCTTTTGTGTGTTTCCTGAGTTTAGAATTCTCCGGGTGCGACCGAACGAATGAGGGCCATCGTTTTTTCGCCACCCGGCAGTGCGTACTTGCCGATCGTCTGCAGCGCCTTGGGATCTCCTTTCTTCGCGCCTTCTGCAATGGCCATGGCCGCCCGGACACCTGCATAGCCAGCAAGCGCGATGGGTCCGACGCCGGGCACGAAGCTCGCGACGCCCATCATGGCCCCGAAGACAGGTGACCTGACGATTTTTCCGGCCGCCTTGAGCGTCTTCTCCGCACCCTTCTTCACGGCGCTGAGAACTTTGGTCACGCCGACCGCACGGGCGATTGTTTTCGCGCGTTTCCAAACACTCTTAAATGCCTTTTTCAGGAACCCGAACCCGACCTCATTTCGGTTCACTCCGGCTTTCTGGATCTCTTTTTTGAGAAGCACTTGAGCGACGGCTTTTCCAATGGGCCGAAGCGGAATAATCGCGAAAACGGGGAGCGGCCCCATCATCGTATGAACTGTGGCAGCGCCGATGAATGCGTCCTGCGTGGAATCGTAGACAATGTGAATGCGAGACATTTTTTCTCCTCAACTATCGGAAATGATCAGATCAGAAATTCGGGACATAGTTCGTGAATTGTCCGCTGCCGGTTTTCGGCGGCATGGACTCGCCCGTGTACCATTTGACCGCGCCCGCGCTTCTCGGGCCGTAAATGCCGTCCGGCGTGAGTCCCGCCTCGCGCTGAAATTGTTTGACCAGCGCTCGGTCATATTTCGCGCCCGACTGCTTCAGATTCAGCAGGACGCGCTTTGCCAGCTCGGCGGCGCGATCGAGACGTTCCCGGTCTTTGACAATCGGCGCCGTGGGCGCTGGCTTCGCGTTTTGTGTCGGCGCTGGCTTCGCCGGCACAGCGGGCGCCGGGGGCTTCTTTTGGGGCGTTGGTTCTTCGACCTTCGGCAGGGGCTTCGCGGTGGCGTCGAGCGTGGGGGCGTAGGTCGCGAGCGCCCCGCCTCCGATGGGAGGGATCGTCTCGCCCGTGTACCACTTCACTGCGCCCGCAGTGCGAGGCCCATAGATGCCATCCGCTGCGAGACCGGCCTCCCTTTGAAAGGCGGTGACGGTGACTCGGTCGTAGGACTTGCCGCGCGCCTTCACGCTCGCGGCGACCTGCTTGCCGAGCGCCGCCGCTCGGTCCAATCGCTTCGCGGATTCGTTCGTGAGCGACACAGAAGGCGTTTCGGCGGGCTTCGCTTCCGCCGGTTTTTGCGGCTCCGTCTTCGGCGCTGTCGGAGTGCTCGGCTGCTCCGGCGGCGTCTTCGGTTTCTGCTCTGTGGCTGTCGGCGCGTTCGTCGCCGGCTTCTGCTCCGTCGCAGCGGGTCTGTTCGTCGCGGGCTTCGCGGGGGGAACTGGAGGCGTCGTCCGCGGAGTCTGCGGAGATTGCGGCGTCGTTTTCGGCGGCGTCTTCGAGCTCGTCGTCGTCTTCGGAGCGCTTGCTTTCGACGAGCCCGGCGCGGGTGGTCGCGGAGCGGTGGCCGACTGCGCGGAGCCAAAGGGAGCGTAGGGGTCGAATCGGCCGGTATTCGGAGCGATCGACTCGCCCGTATACCATTTCAGCGCGCCCGCGGTGCGGGAGCCATAGATGCCATCTGCAACGAGCCCTGCTTCGCGCTGGAAGGCCGCGATGAGCTCGCGGCTGTTGTCGGACCCCTGCGCTTTGATGGCCTGGGCAACCTGCATCGCGAGCGTATGCGCGCGTTGGAGACGAGCCGCATCCGGAGCACCCGGCGGCGACTGTGGCGGCTCGCGCGGGGGAGGCGGCCGGTCCTGCAAGACCGTCGTCGGCGTGGGATTCGGCGGCGCGGAGCTCGCCTTCTCAGGGGTTGATTTCTTCCCGAGTAACTTCGCGGCTGCGAGCAACACGGCGGTGACAATGAGCGCTTCCATATTAATTCCTTCCTCACATTCCGAGCCGACGGCTCGGGTCCTCATATCCACGTGGGCCGCGAACCAAGATATGAAATAGGCGTGAGCCGAAAGGACGCTGATACCAGCGCACCACCAAGCTCACCGGACGAACGCCTTTGTGAACTAAATAGGCGGCCAGATAAGAGGCGAGATCTTCACAGTCGCCTTCGCCGTCCTCGATAATTTTCGGGATGGATTTCCAACGTTCCTCCCCCTCCTCGCGTTTGTATCGAACGCCCGCTCGATACGGATGAGGAGCGTTCGGAGTTCTCGCGAGATAGTCGAGATTGCTCTCGACGAGGGCCCGCAAAAGAAGCGTGATAATTTCTGCCGTCTTTTTCGCGCCCATCTTGTTTTCAAGCAGGCCCCCGTCGAAAAGCACTCTCATGATTTCGTCCTTCCGCTATTTCGTCTTCGAGCCCTTGAAGGAGGCGTAGAACGGTTTCGGATCCGGCATCCGATTCCGCACGCGGATGGTGATTTGCTGACTGGTCTGTCCCGTCCGCGTGCGGAGCGCGTTCAAAATGGCGTCCGCCGAAAACTGCGATGCCGGGATCGGGCCCGAATTCACAAAAAATGAATCCGTCCCGATTTTGATATCGACGATCAGAAACTCGCGAAGGCACTCATCGTCGATGACCAGCGCTTCGGGGCGAAATGGCTTTTGCGGCTCGCCCACGACATCCGCTTCTCCACCCGGCGGAATGAGTCCGCCGTTGGTCGCGTCGCGATACATCGACAGATAGGCCGTCTCGGTGTCCGAGGCGTTCACTTTCCGCTCGACCGCGACCGGGCTTCCGCCGCCGTTGCGCGCGTTCTGCGAGATCATTTGCGACGCCATTCTCATGGCGCTCTTCTGCACGACGTTCCGCAGCTGATTCGCGCTGACACGGCGCTTGGCCTGCGGCTTCGCAGGCTCGGCGCCGACAATTTCGATCTCGGCGCCGATCTCTTCGTCGTACTCGTCACCGACGATATCGATCTCGCCGGCGATCCCGCTGTTCACCAGCGCTCGAGCGAGCGCCAAATCATCCTGACTGACCGGACCGCCGACAAAATCGCCAGCAATCAGTGTTTCGAGCTCATCCATAACTATCTCCGACAACTAATTATATAGTTGTGCTGATCGAGCTGATTTCTCAGCTCGAGGTTGTTTGTGAGTCGGCCGACCTCGGCCGCGAAAATCCAGACCTGTCCCTCGAGCTGATTTCTCAGCTCCAAAATTCACTGTTCTCTTATCCAGAGCCGCGAGGAGCGGCCCATTCAAACGATCTAGAGTCCGATGCTCAGTCGCTATCTTTGGTTGATCCGTTCCAAGATCTGCACCGCCGAATCGATCTCATCCGCTCCGATCGCCGAAGCCTCAACGACGACCGGCCTGATCGCTTGCTTCTCCTGCACCACGGCGGGCGCGAGCTGCTCCGGTTGCGCTTCCATCGGAACCGCCGCCGGGAGCATTTGCATTTGCATTTGCGGTGCACCGGGCGCGACAGCCCACGGCGCGGGCGCCGGCAAATAGTAACAAGTCACCTGCGGCGGAGCGCCACTGACCTGATTCTCATTTGCCTGCTCCTCCGCAGGCGGCTTTGCATTCGCGAGCCCGGCCTCGAATCCAAGACGCGCTGTATAGGCCGCGATACAACCGGCCCCGAGCGCCAGAAGATGTTCCGCAGCCTCCTCTGCTTTCTCTGAGAGACCGCTTCGCGAGAGGTGCCCGTGTCCGATGAGGACAAGACCGGCACCGCCGATCAGCGCTCCTGCCCAAAGCTCGATCCCGGCGTTTAAGATCTTTTTCCCTTCCGGCCCTCCACCGCCCGCGACCCGAGAGGCCACGTAGCTCGCGCCCGCAACCTCCGCCACGAAGAGCGCTTCTTTGACCACGTCTCGCGGTCGAGCTTTCACCAAGTCCTTCGCGCGATTCTGATACTCCTCTTTCTTCGCCTGCGCTTGCAGGTATGCCGGGTGCAGGAGATATGAATTTCCATTTCCCATGAGACTGACCTCCTTTACAGCTCGGTTCATGCCGTCTGTTGAGCTTTTATATCGGAGGCTCGGTTGCGAACGCCCATATTAAGAATGTGGCTCTGTCGCTTTGCAGTATGAATGCTCGAATTCATTCTAAAAACAGGCGCGAATGCGGTTCGCGATAATTAACTATCCTCAAATCGCAAACATGATCAAAAACAAGCGAATTCAATCCGGAATCCGCGATTTCGCCAAAGGGCGATAATTTATTATCGCTCCGACAGCAGCAAAAGTAAGGTCCGCAAAGCAAGACGATGACCAACTTTTTTTGCAGCGAGATCTCGACATGCCCGACTCGTTTTTCGATTTCCGAACTCTGCAAAAGAAAAATTAGAAAAGATCTTGAAGAGGGCTGAACGATGAACCGCGGGTGACTAAGGGGCGCCCGATGAACAGATCTGTGCTTCTCGCCGCGGGCGTGCTTGCCGCAATTCTATTGTTGCCGCGACGTGTTCGCGCGGACATCAAAGCAGCAACACAAAAGCCCAGGCTCCCGCGATGGCGACAGCAGCTCGATGCGCTTTCGACCGGCGACCGCTGGCGATCGAACGTGCCGAATTGGGCAATGCCGCTCGTGGATGAGGGGTCGAATCAGACTGGAGTGCCCGGTGTGCTTTTGGCCGCGCTTCTTCGGACCGAGTCTGCGTGGCAGCCGTACGTCGTCAGCGCCGCGGGCGCGATCGGTCTCGCGCAGCTCATGCCGGCGACGGCCGCGGAGCTCGGTGTCGATCCCTGGAATCCGGTCGAAAATGTCATCGGCGGGGCGCGCTACCTTCGCCAGCAGCTCGACGCATTCGACGATGTCAGCTTCGCGCTGGCCGCCTATAACGCCGGTCCTCACCGGGTGCGCCAATACGGTGGAGTACCGCCGTATCGAGAGACACAAGCCTACGTCGCGCGGATTCTGGAACGGATACGCGCCTGAGCTCACTTGCCTTGTTTCAGCCCATCGAGCACGCCTTCGAGGAGCGTGGCGGACCCATCGAGATGGGTCGCGAGGTTCGTCCTCATGCAGAGCTCGAACGCGTCTTCGAGAAACGCGGCCTCGCGCATACGGCGAATCCTGCGAACCTCCTCACGCCATTTCGATACGGTTCTCGGTTTAATCCTGCGACTCATTTTGATTTGTCTCCTTTTTTCGTTCGCCATCGAGGGCGACAGCGACGAACTATCGCAAGAATATTGCCACGCTCATTTCCAGCGCTGGCTTCACAAGCGAGCACGCCTTGGCTGAACGCTGCTCATGTCCTGCGGAACAGCTCGCGCTCAGGTTACACTTTCTTGCTCGATAGCAGATTTCAACCCGCTGGAGCTGAAGAGCTTGCCAATGGTCACAACCAACGCACCGCACCATCTTTTCGAAGCGGAGATGCGCGAGAGAGCGAGCGTTCTTCTATGAGAAGACGCGGCTCTCATCTCTTGTCCGCGTGCTCGTGGTGCTTGTCGCTTTGAACGTCGTGACGACATGGCGAGCGCCATGGCTTCGACCTCACCCTCGCATGACTTGCACGCTGTCTTCGATCTGCCGATCGACGATCTAATCATCGACGTATCGCAGAGCGTCCGCGGTCGGCCGGCGGACGACGAAGTGATTCGCATGGCGCGCTCACTCGGTGCGCTTGGACAACTTCAAAACGTGCTCGTCATTTGGCGCGGACACGCTTACGAGCTCGTGACCGGCTACGCGCGCGCCTTCGCCATCCGCGAGCTCGGCGACAGGATCGGCCTCCGAACGATCCGCGCGATGAGCATCGCGGTCGAGGAAGTCGAGCTCGCGCGACTGTCTGAAAACTTCATTCGCCGGACTCCCGGCACGTTCGAGCTGGCGAAGTTCCTCGCTGGCTTCGCGGCCAGCGGGACGTCGATCCCGAATCTCTCCGTCTACCTGGGCAAGAGCGAGGAATACGTGCGCGGACTGCTCCGCCTCTTTCGCGAGCTGCCTCCGAACGTCAAAGCCGCTTGGGAGGCCGATCGCGATCAGCGGCTCACTTTCGAGCGCCTGAACGATCTCGTCCGGCTCAAGCAAGCGGGTGACATCGCGGGGCTGAATGCGCGCCTTGAAAAGATTCTCGCCACCCCATCGAAGCGACGCGGAGCCGCCGCGAACATGCGATTTGGATCCCCCGAGAGATGCTTGGCCGATGCTCTCAAGGGATGCGGGCTCGTACAGCAGGAGAACGGAGCGCTCGCGCTGGCTTCAGCGCGAAACGAGGAGAAGAATGAGAAGCGCCGTAGCCGGCGCATGTCGCGCCGTCAGCTCGAGAAGATGGAAGCGCGGCTCGGCTCGATCACCTCAGACCGGCTGACTCAATTCACCGTCGGTGCGGACACGTTCCACCGCTTTGTGTGTGCGGTCCTCGGGAAGGCGCCTCGCTCGGACGCTTGGTCTATCGTTGAGCGGCTGATTTCCGAAGCAGCAGGCGAAAGCGGAGGCGACGACTCGGATATGGCTCTCGACGTGGCCGAGTATCCACAACAACCCGATTTCATGGACTCGCGCGAGGGAGGCTCGCTCCCGCTCGCGGACAATGATCTTGCGGACGATGATCTCGATGATCCCGCACCTGAGGCAGAGATGGAGGACGATCCGCCGACCGAAGAGCTCCTCGCGGCCGAATATCGACAACAGCCCGATTCCGCGCCCTTTCCTAGCTCGGACCGACTCGACAGCGACGGAGCTAGTGCGGAGCGGCTCGTGCGCGACGTGGACGCGGTCGTTCCTCTTGCGAGTGCGCCAGAAGAGCGGCGCTCGGGATGGTCGAATATGGATAACAACTCGATCCGCCGCCACTTCTCCGAGCGAACTTCCAACGAACGAGAGGTCGGATCTGGCGACGAGACTGCTGCCGGGCCACCGGCGCCGCTGGTCTCGGCGCTAAAATCACGGAGGCGTTCCGCCGCGACGATGAGCGACTAGCGAAAAGCAGGGCCCACGCTCCGCTCGACGCTTCTCACTCGGGCTGAGTGTGCATCGTTCGCAAGGGTTCCCGAGAAGTGATTCGATCCGTGCGGATGTTAGATGCGCTCATCGCAGATAGCTGCGTTCGCCTCCTTCCGAGCTCGCTGATGAAAGTCAGCGCGCCGCGATCGTGAGCTCCTCATCGGCTCGATCGAGGATGGCCTGCAAGTCCGGCGGAATCGGCATCGGCGCGTTCATGGGGACCCGTGCACGACCCGTGTTGCCGAGCGGATAGCTTCTGGCCAACGAACCGACTCCGGCGACGAGCACGCGAACCAGTTGGCCGAAGACCTCGCGGATGTCGAGGTCGGTGGTGGCTGCGACGAGCATGGCGACGTGCACGCGCGTATGGAGAGCCGCCGAGGGCTGCGAGAGGATGTGCGCGCGTTCGAGGTGCTTCCAGGCGACCGCGACGTTTTGTGCATGGCGCGCAGCCAAGAGCTCGGCATCGACATGGGGACGGAGCAAGCTCGTGTGATTCATGCTCCCAGAGTAAAGACGCACCGCTGTCGGCGCTTGAACGATCCGGTCGCAAAGTGCTCCGATGCATTCGATGGCCGGCGCACCATGGCGGGGGCGGATCTTCCTCGACGCGGGGTTGATCCTGTACGTCGGGCCAGGTGCGGGCGCGGACGAGCACACGCACAACTCCGTGCAGCTCGTTTGGAGCCCCGACGAGCCATTTGAGATCACCATCGCCGGCCGGCGGCTTGAGCGCACGGCTGTTCTCGTGCCCGCCAACAGCGTCCACACGCTCGACGCCTCGGGACGCATGGTCGCACTTCTCCTCGTCGAGTCTCACGGCGAACGCGGCGCGAACCTGAACCGCGCCGCGGAGCGCGAAGCCGGCCGTGACCTCGCAGCCGGGCTCGCCTCGACTCCTTTTCCACGCATCGATCTCGACGCCCGCGAAGTCGCCTCATGGTGCGACGGCGCGATAGGCGCGCTCGGTGTTGAGCCTCATCGATTTCCCATCACCGCGACCACGCGTCGCGCGATCCGCTACATCGAGGATCACCTCGACGGCGTGCCCCGCGTCGCCGAGCTCGCGCGCCGGCTCCGCCTATCCGAGACCCGCGTGACCCACGTGTTCACACGGGAGGTCGGGATCCCGTTCCGGCGCTTCGTGCTGTGGACCCGGATCAAACGCGCCGTCTCCGCACATCAGTCCGGCTGCGACTTGACGGCCGCGTCGATCGCCGCAGGGTTCAGCGACGCGGCGCATTTCAGCAGGACCTTCCGCGCGATGTTCGGTCTCAGCCCATCGCTCGTGCTCGCCGCCGCCGAGATCACGGGGAGCGTGTGGAGCGAACCCGATTCCTAAGTGTACGAGCGCCCTCTTCCCGCACGATAATGAATCTGGCTCGTGGGTCTGCGTCGTTCAGACCGCAGCTTCGCGACTGCAACAGCCCCGCTCTTCACATCCGCACTCCGCGCACGACCGCGGCGCTGTCGTCCCGCAATGCTCGCGCATACGATCTCGCAAGGCCTTTCGAGCACGATGGAGCCGCACCATCGCTGCGTTGGGCTTCAAACCGAGCTGTCGTGCCACCTCAGTCACTGCGACCCCTTCGACGACGACACGACGAAGTATCTCCGCATAGTCCGGCTTGAGCTCAGCCGCCTGAACCAGCACGCAAGAACAGTCGATCGAGTCATCCTCCACCGAGGACAGATCAAGCTCATCGATCGGCAAAAAGACGTGGCGACGTTTGCGGAGCTCGTCGAGCAGCACGTTTCTAACGACCCGTGCCACCCACGCATCGACGCGGTCGAAGTCTCGGAGCTGCTGAGAACGTTCGAGAGCGCGCGCCGAGGCGTTGTGAAGAATGTCCTCCGCGGTCGGGAGGTCGTGAACACGACGCAAAATAAGCGCGAGCATCGCGGGGCGCGCTTTTGCGAGCGCATCGCGAACCGCCGACGTCTCGGAAAATACCTGTTCCGCTCCAGACACGCTCCTTCTTCGTAAGGTTTGCGACCGAGCCCCGTCAATTATGGTGTGAGGGCAGAGATGAACCTGATCGAGGACAAGTGTTGCGCCGCTGAGACCTGCGGAGCGCAGCCCACCCGAACCGAGCATCTCGGTAAGGCGCTTCAGCTCGAATATCTCACGGTCGGTTGGAACGCGATCGAGGGGATCGTCGCGGTCCTCGCCGCGCTCGCGGCCGGAAGCATTGCCCTCCTCGGATTTGGTATCGACAGCTTCGTCGAGTGTAGCTCGGGCTTGGTGATGATCTGGCGTCTTCGCGCTGAACGAAACCGACGAGCGTCACCCGTGGAGATCGAACGCATCGAGCATCGTGCACGGAAGCTCGTCGCGATGTCGTTGTTCGCGCTCGCTGCGTTTGTGGGTTTTGAATCGTGCCGAAGATTGATCGATGCCGAGCGTCCCGATTTCACGCTCGTGGGAGTTGTTCTCACCACGGTCTCTTTGCTCGTTATGCAATGGCTCGCGCGAGCAAAGCACCGACTCGCTCGTGCTCTGAAGAGCGGAGCGATGAAGAGCGATGCGTTTCAAACAACGGCGTGCATGTGGCTGTCTGCTGCCGCCCTCGCTGGGATCGCACTCAACGGCGTGCTCGGCTGGTGGTGGGCCGATCCGATCGCAGCGCTGGTGATCGCGATTCTGATCGCACGAGAGGCTCGCGAAGCATGGAAGGGTGAAGATTGTTGTTGATCGCTCGGTTGAAGCATGTGGCGACGGCTGATCCGATGGAGCTGCTGGACGTCCTGGCCCGCGCGGTTCATGTTGCTCCATGGGCTCATCTGACCCGTTCAAGCTCTACACCGACGTCTTTAAGCAGATGGCGGCCGTCGAAAAGCTTCAACCCACGTTGAAGCTTCATATGGAGATCGCTCGAATCAATTCGCATTTTCAAAGCGTATCGAAGCTCGAGCGAGAATTTTTGACCGCATCGAAACTTCTTCAACACGGGACGGTTGCATCCGCCGCCGCAAAAGCGATGCCCGATTTTAGCGCTGTCGATCAGTGTCTCAAAGCGCTGAGCGCGTCGTCCTATCCGCGCATCGCGGATGATTTTCGCAAGTGGGAGCGGCTCTGGGACCGCCCAGCATTCCAGAGGCCGGCGGCGGGATGGTCCGCGTCCATGGCTGATCTTTCTGTCGCAGCAACCCGCGCATCATTGGGCGACCCGTTGCTCTCTCGCTTGTTCGCACCCGCGTCTGCCTTTACGAAGCTTGCGAATCGCACGGCTCAAAGGATCGATTCCGCATCGTCGGACGAAGTCAAAAGCCGTCTTGGAGCGTCGCTCGACGTGATCGAGGCCCAGCTCGTAGGGCACACAAGCACGCTCGCGTCAGCGATCGATAGCGCGATCGGAATCGAGGAGGACCAGTTCGCTATCGATGTCCCTCTGACCCTTGGTCGGCGTGAGCAAATCGAGATGCTCGAGGCCGAGGTGAGCGATTCGACCGACCTCGTCCAGCTTGCGCAAGCAGCTCCTTCAACGAACGTGAACACGCTCGCTCGCGAGGTTGTCGAGCTCGTCGTTCAGTGCAACGAGCACGCGCGCATGCGAAGCCTTGATGACGTTTTCAAACTCACGAATCGGCTGCTTCAAGTCGCGAGTCAGTTGCCGTGGATTGACGCGAAGAACGGTGTTCACTTCGGTCAATTCTTGGATGGTCTGTACTTCATTCTCTACGAAGGAGCCGGGAAAGATCACCTGCGATACATGAAGGCTTGGGGCGGCCCGCTGGACGACGATGCCTGTGAGGTTGTTTTCATCGTCAAGCATCTTAGAAATAAGTGGCTGAGACACGACCCCGAGCACGGTGATCAAAAAAGCATCAAGAAATCTTACGAACAGCTTCGAGAGCGTTTCAAAGAGCTCGGTCTTGCGGCGCCCCCCCGTCGAGCCTCGGACTATCGACGTTTGCAGGCGCGTTTGCTCAAAGAGGTGCACACGTTTTTAGTGCGTCTGTTCGACGAGCTCGAGCGCGCAGGTTCCGCGCCATGAATCCAGCGGCGGGCCCGCGCCTATCCCGGCTACAAACCGCATAGTCATCCACGCGGATGGCAAGCCGTCTGCGCAGCATCTAACCTTCAGCAGTGGGTCGAGCGCTAACCATCGCGCGCGTTCTCGGCGCGGCGTTGATTGTGGTTGCAAGCCCATCGTGCGGCGACGCCTCGATGAGCAACGCTACGGACACGCCGGACGGAAGCATCGCTGACTCGCAGCCGATCTCCGGCGATTCCGGCGTACCGCGAACGCCCGGGCCGCCACTTCAGATCGAGCTCGGCACAGGCGACTCCGAGTTTATGCCGCTGGAACACGGCGACCTGGTCCCTCTCCATTATGGCCCGCAAGGCGGCTACCATCTTTGGATGGCCCTTCGCGTTCATGAAGGGAGCGCCGGCAGTCTGCGCCTCAACATCCAGTTGATCGACGACCAGGGAGCTCCCCTGTTTGAACGCTCCCTGCGGGACCGCGTCTCTTCGATTCCAGATGATCTGACGGGCATCGCGGTCTACGTGCGGAGTCCGGAGCGCGTTCTCGGACACCAAGGTTGTTTTGGCCGTCATCGCCGAAGACGGGTTCGGTCAAAGCTTCGCAGCAACGCGGACCGTAACGGGTACGACGGCGCAGCCTTAATGCCTCCAGGTCGAGTCTTCGCGTGAACGCGGGCGAGGAGTCCTGCCCCAGCGTCTGGGCTAGATTCGCCGAACGCACCGACCACGCAATCCCACGTGTTGCGCGACCCTCTGCCCTCTCGGGTTCATCTGTGCTACGGCCCGAGTGCGTGCTCCGCGTCCTTCTCATCATCATGCTGATCCACGGGCTCGTGCCCGGCATCAGTGAGTTGATCGAGACGGTCGTTCATCGCGTGGCTACCGGTCATTTCGCGCACGTCGCAGGTGATGTGCACGACGAGGATCAAGGCGCCGAACATGGATGTGGCGCGACCGCCCATCGCTGTGGATGTTGCGTCAGCCTGCCGATGCTCTCTAGCGTTCGCCTTGAGCTTCCCGGGAGCGTTTTCCGGTGTCTCGGATTGGCGGCGGCGCTCGACGTCCCGCACCCCGACGGTTTCGTGAGCGATCTGTTCAGACCTCCGATCGGCTGATCGTCCTCCCTCCCAGCTTTGGTTTGCGGGCAGCGCCTCGGGCGTCGCTCGCGGAGGTCCGTCATGATCGATTCGATCGTGGTCGCGAGCGCCCTTCTGCTCGCGACCGCTACCACCACGTCTTCTCCATCGGAGGAGAGCTTGACCCTCGAACGTGCGCTCACGATGGCGTTCGAGAAAAATCCTGAGCTGCGTGCGCTCGCAGAAGACGTCTCGATAGCGCGCGCACGCCTCGATGCTGTCGGGCGCCTGTTTCGAGAGAATCCTGAAATCGAAGCTTCCGCCGGCCCCCGGCTTCGATCCGGTGAGGACACTTCGATCGATGTCGAAGTTTCGCTCGAACAGCCGCTCGAGGTGTTCGGCCAACGCGGCCTGCGCATCGACGCCGCTGAGCAAACGCTGCGTGCATCGGAGCTGCGTCACAAGGCTCGGAAGAACGAGCTCGCGTTCGAGGTTCGAGCGGCCTTCGCCCGCGCCCTGGCTGCCAAACGGCGCGTTGCGCTCGCCAACGACATCGACGCGCTCGCACAGGAAACTCTCCGCGCAGCCGACGAACGGCAGCGATCGGGCGCCGCATCTCGGATCGAGGTGAACTCGGCCCGTGTAGAGCTGGGACGGGCGGCCCGCGATCGTTCTGAATCGGAGAGGGAGCTCGCCGGCGCCGAAGCGGAGCTGGGAATGTTGCTCGCGCTCGAATCGGTCCGATCCGTCGACGGAGATCTCGCAAACGCCGCAGCGCGTGAAGTGAAGGCCACCGTCGTGACACGCGCGGAGATCGAGGCAGCGAAATATGAGCAACGAGCGGCGGCGCTGGAGCGTCAAAGCGCCGCGCGGGATGCATTTCCTGATCTTCGAGCGGGAGCGACTTACGCCCGCGAAGAGGGGGCCAACATCATTCTTGGAACGGTCGCCATCGAGCTGCCGTTCTTCGAGCGCAACCAAGTCGAACGCGCGATTGCCACCGGTCGCGAGCGACAGGCCGCGCTGGTGCTCGAAGCAACCGAAGGAAGAGTTGCGCGTGAGCTCGAGCTCGCGCGGCGGCGCTACGCTTCCGCAAAAGCAGCGACGAGCGCCTACGCGGGAGATGTGCTGCGCGCGATGGAAGAGAATCTATCGCTTGCCGCGGAAGCATATCGCGCCGGGAAATTCGATTTTCTTCAGCTCACTTTAGTGCGTCGCGAAACACTCGATGCACGCCGAGGCTACATCGAATCACTGGAAGCGCTGAATCTCGCGGAAGCTGAGCTGTTGCGCGCGGTCGGAGGTGAGCAATGAACCGTTCAATCGCAATCATCTCGGCGATCCTCGCCTTCTCCCTTTCCTGTCGCGAGAAAGAGCAGCACTCGGACGGAGAACATGCGCACGCCAAAGACGAACACAAAGAAGGTGAACACGAAGAAGGCGAACACGAAGAAGGCGAACACGAAGAAGAAGGGCACAAGGAAGGCGAACACGAGGGAGAGAGGCACGAACGGGTCGTCCGCCTCTCACCGGAGGCGGTCGCAGCCGCGGGCTTTTCATTCGCGATCGCCGAATCGAAACCGCTCGCAGGAGCTTTGACCGCGTCCGCGCGATTAACGCTGACCCAAGACGGCATCGGAAGAGTTTCAGCGCGCGTCGCAGGTCGCGTGGAATCGATAAAAGTGAAGCTCGGTGAAAAAGTGAAGAAAGGCCAAGTGCTCGCGGTGATCGAGAGCGCAGAGCTCGGGCAGGCTCGCGCGGATTACCTGTCCGCGCGAACAAAAGCCGGCGTCGCTGAGGCGACACATACGCGCGAAAAGCAGCTCTTCGAGAAAGGCATAAGCGCTGAGAAAGATCTGCGTGAAGCCGAGAGCACGCTCGCCGTGGCAAACGGAGACCTCGATGCGGCGGACGCACGTCTTCACGCGTTTGGGCTCTCGGAAGCCGAAATCAAAGCGCTCAAATCGAACGAACACTACAGCTCGGAGTTTCCGATTCGAGCCCCCATCGACGGAACGGTGATCGATATCGAAGCGACTCGCGGTCTCAGTGTTGATGGAACGACCGAGCTCTTCATGGTCGGGGAGCTTTCGAGCTTGTGGGCGATCATCGACATCTTCGAGCAACAGCTTCCGGAGGTTCACGCCGGACAAGTCGTCGAGCTGACGGTCGCAGCAGTCCCCGACGGGATGTTCGAGGGACGCGTCGAATACGTCGCGGACTTCGTCGAGGAAAAATCACGAACGATCGAAGTGCGCGTCGCGGTACCGAATCCGAACGCGCGCCTCAAACCCGGGATGTTCGCAACCGCCCGCCTTCGTACGGAACGCGCAATCGACGGCGGCGCCGCGAGTAATGCGGTCATCGTTCCGCGTGAGGCCGTACAGAAGGTCGGCGACGAAACCGTCGTCTTCATTCCGATCGATGCACAGTCTTTTCAGGCTGTCGAAGTGGAGGTCGGCGACACGACCGCAAGCCACGCGATCATCCGAACGGGCCTCGAGCCCGGCAAACGTGTGGTCGCCCGCGGTGCATTCACATTGAAGTCTGAGCTCTCAAAAGAATCCATGGGCGAAGGCCACTCGCACTGAGGCGAATATGTTTAATCGAATCATTCGCTTCTCGATCGAGAACAAGCTCCTTATCTTTATTCTGTCATTTCTATTGATCGGCTTCGGGCTCGACGCCCTAAGGAAGTTGCCGATCGACGCTGTCCCTGATGTCACCAACGTCCAAATTCAGATCTTGACCACCTCGCCGGGGCTCGGACCTGTCGAAGTCGAGAAGTTCGTCACCTTTCCTGTCGAATCGGCCATGAGCGGCCTCCCCGACATTGAAGAGATCCGCTCGGTCTCGAAGTTCGGGCTCTCCGTAGTCACGGTGGTGATGGAGGAGCACGTCGATATCTATTTCGCTCGACAGTTGATCCAAGAACGTTTGGCTCTGGCGGCCGAGAATATCCCGGAGGGCTACGGGACGCCCGAGATGGGACCGATCTCCACCGGCCTCGGCGAGATCTATCAGTTCGAGGTCAAGGGGGACCTCGCGCCGATGGAGCTGCGCTCGATCCTCGACTGGGAGATCGTGCCACGCCTCCGTCTCGTACCGGGCGTGATCGAAGTGAATCCGTTCGGCGGCGAGCTGAAGACTTATGAGGTGCAGCTCGATCCCGATCGAATGACTGCATATAATCTGTCGCTCGAACAAATCTTCAACGCGCTCGCAAAGAACAACGCCAGTACCGGCGGCGGCTATATCACCCGTGGCCAGGAACAGGTGTTGATCCGCGGCGAAGGTCTCATCGAGAAGCTCGAAGATCTCGGCGACATCGTGATCACTGCATCAGACGAAGGCACGCCAATCTTCATCAAGAACATCGCGGAGGTCCGCTTTGCGCCGATGGTCCGTCAGGGTGCAGTCACCCGGGACGGGCGAGGCGAGGTCGTCACCGGGATTGTGATGATGTTGATCGGCGAGAACTCGCGCGAGGTCGTCGGCCGCGTGAAAAAGGCGGTCGACGAGATCCGGCCGACGCTTCCGCCGGGAGTCACGATCGACGCCTTCTACGACCGAACCGACCTGGTGAAGAAGACGATCAACACAGTTGCCACCAGTCTCGCTGAGGGCGGGATTCTGGTGATCGTCATACTTTTCTTGATGCTGCGGAATTTACGCGCGGGATTGATCACCGCAAGCGCGATTCCTCTGTCGATGCTCGCCGCGTTCATCGGAATGCGCGCGCTCGGCGTCTCCGGGAACCTGATGTCACTCGGCGCGATCGACTTTGGTCTCATCGTCGACGGCGCGCTGATCGTCGTCGAAAACGCGGTTCGGCATCTTTCCGAGAAACGACAGCAGCTCGGACGGACACTGACCAAGGCCGAACGAAACGAGGTCGTGTACGAGTCTGCGGTTGAGATCCGGAGCGCGGCGGTATTCGGCGAGGCGATCATCGCAGTTGTGTACCTTCCGATCCTTTCGTTGAGCGGCATCGAAGGGAAAATGTTCCGGCCGATGGCACTGACGGTGATCTGTGCCCTCGCCGGCGCGTTCGTGCTTTCTCTGACGCTCGTACCCGCGCTCGCTTCAGCGATCCTCTCGCGCGATGCCACGGAGAAGGAGAGTTTCATCATGGTCTGGGCTCGGAAAATATATGAGCCCTCGATCCGCTTCGTCCTCGCGCGGAGGACTCTCACGGTCAGCATTGCGTCAGTCTTTCTGGTGCTCAGCTTCGTGATAGTTCCCTTTTTAGGCGCGGAGTTTGTTCCTCGACTCGACGAAGGTGCGATCGCTCTTCAAGCTTGGCGTGTTCCTTCGGTGTCACTCGAAGAATCCGTGAAACAAACCGGAATGATCGAACGAGCGCTGAAGCGTTTTCCGGAGGTGACCACCGTCGTGTCGAAGACGGGACGTGCAGAGATCGCGACCGATCCGATGGGCGTCGAGATTAGCGATATCTTCGTGATGCTCAAACCTCACGACGAATGGACGACTGGGAAGAACCGAGAGGAGCTCATTGCAGCCTTCGAGGCAACACTCAAGGAGCATGTGCCTTGGTCGATGTTCTCCTATTCACAGCCGATCGAGCTTCGCGTCAGCGAGCTCATCTCAGGTGTCCGTTCGGACGTTGCCATCAAAGTTTATGGCGAGGACTTGGACACTCTTCAAAAGCTCGGCGCCGAGCTCGTCGCGGTGATTTCGAAAATACCGGGTGCGGCCGACGTGAAAGCCGAACAAGTCGCAGGATTGCCGGTGGCGAGGATCCAAATCGATCGCCAAGCGATCGCGCGGTACGGGATCAACGCCAGCGAAGTCCTCGACGCGGTGAAGACCATCGGGGGCAACGTCGTAGGCACGGTGATCGAGGGCTCGAAGCGCTTCGCACTCCAAGTTCGATATGCGCCAAGAGCGCGGGAGAACGTCGAGCAGCTCGAGCTGATCAGAATACAAAGTCCCAGCGGCCAGCTGATCCCACTTGGCCAGCTCGCGAAGATTGTCGTCGAAGAGGGACCCGCGCAAGTCAGCCGAGAAAACATCGGCCGGAGAATAACGATCGAGGCCAACGTGCGCGGTCGAGATCTGAAGAGCTTCGTTGATGAGGCGCAGATCGCGATCAACGCGCAGGTGAAGATCCCACCGGGATATTGGACAGATTGGGGTGGTCAATTCGAGAACCTCGCGGCGGCGACGGGTCGGCTTGCGATCGTAGTGCCGATGACGCTGCTCTTGATCTTCGTTTTGCTCTATTCGACATTTAGGGCAGTTCGTCCAGCCGTCCTGATCTTCTTAAATATCCCATTCGCAGTGACAGGAGGCGTGCTCGCCTTGCTCATCCGCGGGATGCCTTTGTCGATCTCCGCCGGGATCGGGTTCATCGCATTGTTCGGAGTCGCCGTGCTCAATGGTCTCGTGCTCGTGTCGTACATCCGAAAGCTTCGGGAGCAAGGGATGGCCGCGGCTCAAGCCGCTCACGATGCAGCGCACGTACGACTGCGTCCGGTCTTGACGACGGCGCTCGTCGCCGCGATCGGTTTTATTCCGATGGCGCTCGCAAGTGGCGCAGGGGCGGAGGTGCAAAAGCCGCTCGCGACCGTGGTGATCGGCGGCTTGATCACCTCCACATTGCTGACGTTGCTCGTCCTGCCGACGATCTACACCTGGTTCGATAAAGAGAAAGTCGAAGGTGATGCGTGAGCGCTCACGATGATGATGAGCTGCCGATCCACCGGCCCAATATCTTCCGGAATCGACGCGTGCTGGAGGCGGCCGCCGCCGGGGTGTTGGTCGCGATCGCGCTGATCTCCGGATGGGTCGGTGCGCCGCCGATCGCAAGCACGATTCTGTATCTCACCGCGGTCGCGGTCGGTGCTTACGCGTTCACGCTCGAGGCCGCTGAAGAACTGTTCAAAGAGCGGGAGGTCGGGATCGATCTCCTGATGAGCGCGGCGATCATCGGTGCGATCGCGCTCGGCTACTATAGAGAAGCTGCGCTCGTCGCGTTTCTCTTCTCGATCTCCGAAGCCCTCGAAGAATTCACGATTCAACGCACGCGCTACGCGATCCGCCAGCTGATCGATCTCGCGCCGCAGAAGGCGCACGTGCTCCGGCAGGGCGCCGAGATCGAGCTGGACGTCGAAGCGCTGGTGATCGGTGATCGCTTTGTGGTTCGGCCTGGAGAGTCAATTCCCACCGACGGCGTCATTCAGGAAGGTTCATCGTCGATCGACGAAAGTGCCGTCACGGGAGAATCGGTCCCCGTCGATCGTGGAGTTGGCGCGACTGTTTTCGCGGGTACAGTCAATGGCAATGGTGCACTGATCGTTGAGGCGACGAAGACCTTCGAGGACAATACTCTGAGCACGATCATTCGGCTGGTCGAAGAAGCGCAGGGTCAAAAAGCGGAGACGCAGAAGTTCGTTGATCGGTTCGCGCGGATCTATAGCCCGGTGGTCCTCGGCGTTGCTCTGCTGGTTGGGCTTGCTCCGTTCGTGCTCGACCTCGATCGAATGATCTGGTTGCGCCGAGCGGTCTCGTTATTGGTGGCCGCGGCACCCTGCGCGCTCGCGGTGGCAACACCCGTGACGATCGTCGCGGCAATTGGATCTGCAGCGAAGCGCGGCGTGTTGATCAAGGGCGGCCAGGTGCTCGAGCTGCTCGGACGGACGAAAGCGATCGCGCTCGACAAGACCGGCACGCTCACTCGCGGTCGACCCGAGCTGAAGGAGATCGTCGTCTTCGATCGCAGCGAAGATGAGCTGCTCGCGATTGCTGCATCGGTCGAGCATTTCTCCGAACATCCGCTCGCGCACGCGGTCGTCTCGGCCGCAGCCTCGCGCACGTTACCGCTCCGCGCGGCGACGGAGTTTCGGGCGATCACCGCTTCCGGCGTCGAAGCGATGGTCGCAGGAAGGCGAATCGCCGTTCTAAAGCCGGTCTCTGCGCGGGAGCGTGTCGCGCTGTCGGAGCAAGTCATCGCCCGCATCGCAGAGCTCGAAGCATCCGGACGCACAGTCGCCGTTGTTATCGACGATCAAACAGTCGCGGGACTGCTCGCCGTCGCCGACACGATCCGTCCGGAAGCTGCCAAGCTCGTCGCCTCGCTTCGCCGTGCGGGGATCGAACATGTGGTGATGTTGACCGGCGACAACGAAGCCACCGCGCGCGCGGTCGGCCGAGAGGTCGGCATCGAGGAGATCCACGCCGGGCTGAAGCCGGAGGACAAAGTTGCGCGCGTCAAGGCGCTGCGCGAGCAGTATGGATACGTCGCGATGGTTGGCGACGGGATCAACGACGCACCTGCGCTTGCCACCGCGTCGGTGGGTATCGCGATGGGCTCGGCGGGATCGGACGCGGCGATCGCAGCAGCAGACGTTGCTTTGCTTGGTGATGACCTTTCGAAGATCGAAGAAGCGATTGCGCTCGGTAAGCGCAGTCGTCGCGTAATTCTCCAGAACATCTCCGCCTCGATGCTGATCGTCGCTGTCCTGGTGATCGCGACCTTCTTCGCCGACCTGAGCATGGTCGCTGCGGTGATTGGTCACGAGGGAAGTGAGGTCTTGATCATCGCGAACGGGCTTCGCGTGGCTTTCAGGAGGGCTTGAACAAGCGGAGCGACGACGCCTCACCGGGTCACGGACCGATGGACAACATCGCCACAGTGAAAAATGATGTTCGGGTGCGGACGAGAATCGTGGCGATGTGTTTGTCGGCGCTCAGCGCATCCTGCGGCGACTCTCACGAGCCACACGATCCAGTGCCTCTCGTCGATCACGATCAATGGCAAGCGGCGGTTCTCGGGGATGATCCCTTCTTCGCGCTCGAGCGTCCCGAAGAATACTCCTGCGAACCGATGTTCTATGCGTCGGAGCTCTTCGGCGCGGAATCATCTTTCAGCATCGACACCGGATCGAAGTGTGGATACCTCACCGTGAAACAAACCACGGTCGCTGATGTGAAGCTTGGCGACCCAGTTCATGCGCGCATCTGGCACTTTCCGCTGACTGCGCCCGACGAGGAAGCAGAGGGCCACGTCGCGATCATGATGGGCGATCGAGTTGTTTTCGAGGATCGAATCCCGCTGCCGGCGACGAGCAAGCTCTACGCTGCGTACTGGACTTCGGATCAGGATTTCCCGATAGGAACGGCGATTTACTATCACGTCCACAATCACGGCGTGAACTCGTGGGCGCTGCTCGAGATCAGCGAAGGAAAAGAACCTCCCGCGCCTTCTGAGTAATCCCGTGGCGCGACCCTGCGTGCGTTCATCGCTTTCGGGTGCTAGTATCCGCCGCGTGCTGCGCTGGTTCCTCGTTGTGCTCGCCGCGTGGATGACGCTCGAGCTCAGCGGACTGCGCGCTGTTTTCGCGGGCGACTGCGACGCCGCGTGTATCGCAGATTGCGCCGATGGCGAAGAGGATCCGGGCTGCGATCCCTGCGCGTGTTGCCCGGTCGCGCGCAGCGAAGGTCGCATCGCGCTCGACAAGCTGCCCGAGCCTCTCGAGCGGTTCATCCCCGAAACCAGCGTCATCGCCCTCGTCCTCGAGCCCGATCCACACGAGATTCTCCACGTCCCCATCGCCCACGCGTAAGTCACACGCATCGTTCGATGGATGACGCCGCTTCGCGCGGCGAATGGAGACTTTATGTTGATTCGTACAGTTTTGTTGATCGCGATTGTCGCGCTCGCCGGGTGTAAAAGCGAAAACACGTCCCAAAAAGAAGGGACGACCGCCACCGCTGTCTCGGGCGAGAAGAAGGCCCACGCCGACGAGGGCGTGAAGCCGGGTTCGCACGAAGATTGGTGTGGAGAGCACGCCGTGCCCGAGTCGCAATGCACCCGCTGTAACGGGTCGCTTGTCGCCGCATTCAAAGCGACCGGTGATTGGTGCGACGAGCATGGGCTCCCCGAGTCGCAGTGTTTGAAGTGTAACCCGAGCTTGAAGATCGTCCGTCCTCCCAAGGCGAACTGACGTGCGCGCACAACGCGCAGTCGCGCTTCTGCTTGTCTCGTGCTTCGCCTGCGCGGAGAACGGGAGAGATCCGAGCGCGATGGAGACGAAAAGAGCGTCGGCGCCCGCTGCCGAGGGCGCGATGTGCACAGAGCACGGCGTCCTTGAGGCGGTGTGCACGAAGTGTAATCCGGCGCTGATCGCCGTGTTCCGCGCGAAGGGCGACTTTTGCGAAGAACACGGCTTTCCGGAGTCGTTTTGTCCGATCTGCCATCCCGAAGCGGGAGGCAAGCCGGTGCGTTCGGTCGCGACGGACGACGCGCCGCCCGACGGCATGAAGGTCAGGTTCAAGCGAAAAGACACCGCAACCCTCGCGGGCATCAAAACTGTGCCCGCCGAAGCGCGAACGGGTGGCGCGCGCATCACCGCGCCGGCGACGATTGTTTTCGATGCCACCCGGCGCGCGGAGATCAACGCGCGTGCCTCCGGCGTCGTGAAGAAGCTCCTCGCGGATGTCGGTGCGCGCGTCCGTGCGAATGCGCCGCTCGCCGTTCTCGAAAGCGCGGCCGTTGGTGCGGATCGCGCGCGGATTGGATCCACGTCGGCGCGGTTGAAGCTCGCGGAGTCCAACTTTGCGCGCGAACAATCGCTCCTCGACAAAGGCATCTCGTCGAAACAGGACGTGCTTCTCGCCGAACGCGATCTCGAAGAAGCACGCGCGGAACGAGCGGCCGCTTCGTCCTCCCTCGGGATGCTCGGCGCATCGAGCGACGGGCTCGGTCGCTACACGTTGACCTCGCCGATCGAAGGCACCGTTCTGAAGCGCAACGTGACCATTGGCGAGCTCGTCGAAGCGAACAAGATGGCGTTCGAGGTCGCCGACACTTCGAAGATGTGGGCCGAGGTCGACATCGCGGAAGCCGATCTTTCGGTTGTATCTGCGCACCTTCGAGCGACGATCCGCGTCGACGCGCTGCCGGATCGCACCTTCACCGGAACGATCGCCTTCGTTGCGCCGGAGATCGATCCGCGGTCCCGCACGGCCAAAGCGCGCGTCGAGCTTACCAACGATGACGGAATGCTCCGCGCGAACATGTTTGGTGAAGCAGAGGTCGAGCTGGGCCGTTCCCGAGCGTCGGTCATGGTTCCGCGAGGTGCAGTGCAGACAGTGAAGAAGACGCGGCTGGTCTTCGTTCGAACCGAGGAAGACGTTTTCGAGGTCCGCCGCATCGTCACCGGCGTCGAGGATCAAGACTTTGTCGAGGTTCTGCGCGGGATCAAACAAGGCGAGGCCGTCGCAACCGAAGGGAGCTTCCTTCTCAAGACAGAAACTCTGAAAGACAGCATCGGCGCCGGCTGCTGCGAGGTCGATTGAGGCTCGCATGTTGAACGCAGTCATCCGTTGGTCGCTCGCGAATCGACTGATCGTCGTCGTGGTGTGGATCGGTGTGCTCGTGCTCGGAGCGATCGCCTTTCGCTCTCTTCCGATCGACGCCTTTCCGGACACCACGCCGGTGCAGGTGCAGGTCAACACCGTCGCACCCGCACTTTCGCCCCTGGAGATGGAACGACAGATCACGGCGCCGATCGAACAAGCGATCTCCGGTCTGCCGAAGCTCGATGAAGTGCGATCATTGTCGCGCTTCGGCTTGTCCCAAGTGACAGCAACGTTCGAGGACGGCACCGACATCTATCTTGCACGCCAAGTCGTCAGCGAACGGTTGCTCTCGCTCGAGCTTCCAGAGGGGATCGAAGGCCCGGCGCTCGGTCCGGTCGCGACCGGGCTCGGCGAGATCTTTCACTACCTCGTCGTCGGCGAGGGCCGCTCGCTCTCGGAGCTGCGCACCGCGCACGACTACATCGTGAAGCCGCAGCTCCGTTCGGTGTCGGGGGTCGCCGAGGTCAATGCTTGGGGCGGAGAAGAAAAACAGATCCACGTGGTCGTCGATCCACGCGACCTCGAGAAACATGGCCTTTCGATGTCGGATCTGATCGAAGCCATCGAGCAAAATAATCAAAACTACGGGGGTGGCGCGCTCGATAAAGCCGGTGAATCGACGCTCGTGCGCGGGATAGGAGCCCTCGAATCGCTTGCCGATCTCGAACGCATCGTCGTGCACGCCGAAGACGGTGTCGCGATCCGCGTGCGCGATGTGGCGAGCGTCGTCGAGGGGCACGAGCTCCGGCGCGCCGCCGTCACCGCGGATGGAAAAGGTGAGACCGTGCTCGGCCTCGGCTTCATGCTGATGGGCGAGAACAGCCACGACGTCGCGCAGCGGCTGCGCAGCCGACTCGACGAGGTCAGGAAGAGCTTGCCGGACGGTATCGACGTCGTCCCGGTCTACGAACGAACGACGCTGGTCGAACGTGTGCTCGAAACGGTGCGCACCAACCTTCTTGAAGGCGCGATCCTGGTAGTCGCTGTTCTATTCATGTTCTTGGGAAGCATTCGCGCGGGCTTGCTCGTCGCGGCGGCGATCCCCATCTCCATGTTGTTCGCCTTCGATCTCATGGCGCGCGTCGGAATCGCCGGCTCCTTGATGAGCCTCGGCGCGATCGACTTCGGGCTCGTCGTCGATAGCTCAGTGATTCAGGTCGAAAATGCAGTGCGCCGGCTCGCGCACGATCATAGCGATCGAAGCACGATCGACATCGTGCGCGACGCGGCGATCGAAGTACGCAAGCCGACCATGTTCGGCGAATTGATCATCATGATCGTCTACCTGCCGATCCTGGCGCTCGAAGAGATAGAGGGAAAGCTGTTCCGCCCGATGGCGTTGACGGTGATCTTCGCGCTGGTCGGTTCAATGTTGCTCTCGCTGACTTTGATCCCGGTGTTGTCGAGCTTCTTTCTTCCTCGTCGGCCTTCGGAGCGCGAAGGTTTTCTGATGCGCGCTGCGAAACGCGTTTACCGGCCCGTATTGTCGTTCGTGCTGGAGCGGCCGGCGATCGCACTCGGAGGCGCGGCTTTTCTTCTGATCAATGCCGCGCTGCTCGCGACGCAGCTCGGCTCTGAGTTCGTGCCGCGCCTTCGCGAAGGATCGATCGTGATCAACACCGTCCGCCTCGCGGGAGTATCGCTCGACGAGTCCGTGCGCTACGGGACGATGATCGAGCGCGCCATCCTCAAGAAGTTTCCGGACGAGGTCGACCGCGTTTGGACCCGAACGGGAACGCCGGAGGTCGCGACCGACCCGATGGGCATCGAGCTTTCGGACGTCTTCATCACTTTGAAGCCCACGGAGGATTGGAGCCAGGCGTCGACTCAAGAAGAGCTGGTCGTAAAGATGGAGGAAGAGCTCGCGGCGCTGCCGGGCATGCGCATGGCGTTCATGCAACCGATCGAGATGCGCGTGAACGAGATGATCGCCGGAATCCGCTCCGACGTCGGCGTAAAAGTCTTCGGAGACGACTTCGAGATCTTGCGGCCGAAAGCCCGCGAAGTCGAAGCCGTGCTGAAGCGCATCGAAGGCGGTGCCGATGCATTCACGGAGCAGGTGACCGGGCAACCGGTGCTTGAGGTCGACGTGGATCGCGACGCGATCGCGCGACACGGGATCAATGCGCGTGAAGTGTTGCTCGTCGTGCAGGCGCTCGCGGGGATCGACGTCGGCGACATGCGAGATGGCGAACGCCGCTTCCCGATCGCGATTCGACTCGCCGATCGATATCGCGGAGATGAAAAAGCGTTCGGCCGAGTGTTGGTCACCACGTCGAACGGCGAACGCATTCCGCTATCGCGGCTCGCGCGTATGGAGAAAGTCGAGAGTCCCGCGACGATCAATCGCGAGTGGGGCAAGCGACGCGTCGTCGTTCAAGCCAATGTGCGCGGGCGCGACGTGGGGTCGTTCGCCGCGGAAGCGAAGGCGGCGATCGATCGCGAAGTCGATCTCCCGTCGGGATATTTTGTCCGGCTCGGTGGCCAGTTCGAACACTACGAAAAAGCAAAGGCACGTCTGTTTGTCGTGGTGCCGCTCGCGCTCGCCCTGATCTTTTTTCTTTTGTACCTGACGTACGAACGGGTGCTCGATGCGGCGCGAGTCTTCACGGGCGTGCCGTTCGCTGCGATCGGCGGCGTCGTCGCGTTGTGGGTGCGCGATATCCCGTTCAGCATTTCAGCTGCGGTCGGATTCATCGCGCTCGCAGGTGTTTCGGTGCTCGGCGATATGGTGCTGGTATCGACGATCCGCCAGCTCGTCGACGAAGGGATGCCGGTGCGAGAAGCGATCGTCGAAGCCGCGGAACGCCGACTGCGGCCGGTCTTGATGACTGCGTTGGTGGCTGCACTCGGCTTTGTGCCGATGGCGTTGAACACCGGGATCGGGGCCGAAGTGCAGCGGCCGCTGGCGACGGTGGTAATCGGCGGGATCGTGTCGTCCACCTTGCTGACGCTGGTGGTCTTGCCGGTGCTTTACAGCGTGGTTCGCGCACGACGGAGCACGAGGTGAAGTCGCGCGCTCGGACGGCGAAGATCGCGGCCATCCTCGGTGCGCTGGTCATCCTTCAAACGTTTGCACTGTACGTGTTTCGTGAGGTCAACAACAAGAAACGGCTCGCTCGCTCGCGTTTTACTGTTGAACGGCTCAGCGGCGACCGCGCGATGCCGGCGCTCGAAGTCGAACGACGCGATGGCTCGGCTGCCGTTGTCTCAGGAGGAGGGCCGCGCTTGATTCACTTTTGGGCGACGTGGTGTCCGCCATGCGTGGAAGAGATGCCCGGGTTCCTCGAGGCCGCGCAGGAGCTCCAAGAGGACGGCATCGAAGTGCTCGCGGTGAGCGCCGATGACGACTGGCCCGCGATCGAGCGCTTTTTTGAAGGCGACATCCCAAAGGAGATCGTGCGGGCGCGCGGCAAAAGCGTGCTCACTTCGATGGGTGTCGGCGTGTTGCCGGACGCGTACCTGGTCTCGAGATCAGGAAAGCTTATCGCGCGTTATGCAGGCCCGCGTGATTGGTCGGCAGCGGCGGAGACGGTCTCGTCGGGGTTGGGAGGTCGCTGAACTGCGGCCTCACGCCTGAGAATCGTCGTTCCTGTGACGCGTGCGCTCACGACCCTTGCCAAGGCGGCTGCGCCCAATGGGCGTCGGACCTCCTTTCAAGTCCCGGAACACTTGGTCACGGTCTCCACGCTCCTTCTGGTCGCATTTTGCGGGTTGAGCGCGGTCGACGCGTTTTGTTCACCTCAATCGATTGCGTGTCCATGAACGCGCGGAGTCATAGCCCGAGCATGCGCGGCATATGGCGCGTGCGCTGCTCTTCGCGCCGATTCTGCTGACAGTTTTTCTCGCACCGACGGGCGGTACTGTTTTGTGGATCGGCGTCGCGCTGGTGGCAGTCGATCAATTCGCGGAGCTGCTCGACCCGGCATATCTTGGATATCTATGTGCCGACGTGGAGGGGCAGCCTGATCCCTGCGTTAAGGCCAATGCCTTCGCTTTGGCAGAACGGCTGAGCACGGTCGCCGCTTTCTTTCGTAGGATCTCATTTTCAGTTTTACGGCGCGAGGGAAGAGCCGTTTCGTGCGCCGAGGCGGCAACACAAACCGGAGAACATTCTCGCGTAGGACACGAGATGCTTTGGAATTGCGCCCCGGAGAATTGCTGGCGGAGAGCCACATCCATTCGTCCTGTATGAGGCGGTAGGCCATGACGAAAATGGGTGCGGCACGGCGGAAGGCCGGCCTGGAGAGATCGCAGCGCTCCTCCACAAGAAGGAACCTGCGTGCCGGCAGCTGTTGAAACGCGCGAGACGACACATCGGCGCGGAGCGACGAGCGCCTGACTGTTGCCTCCGAGGAGCATCAACGCCTGTTGCGCGCGTTCCTGGCCGCGGCGACGATCGGAGACCTCGCTTCACTCAAGTCGTTCCTTGCGGAAGATGTGGTTCTCGCCGCTGACACCGGGCCCGCGGGCGGACAGTTTGGACGCGTTCGCAATCTGCCCGGGCCGTTGGTGGGACGAGAAAAAGTGGCGGCGTTCGTCGCGGCCGCGGGGCCGCAGGGCGCGGAGGGGCTCACGATCGAGGAGCGGATGTTGAACGGCCAGCCGGCGATCGTCGTGTCGCGGGACGGGCGCGCCTTTGCGGCGATCATGATCGACGTCGCGTGCGGTCTGATTCACGGCGTGTTCATGCAGGCGGAGACGGAGCGGCTCCAGCGCGTGGGGAGCTGAGTCGGCCACAAATTGCTGTTCACAAAATCGACGAATTGCTGCCGCGCATCGTCTTGCGCAGCCAATCCGAGATCGCCTCCGGAGCGCGATATTCTGGATGAGCTCTCATCAGCTCTGCTGTCGTGTGGAGCAACTGCATCTCGGACGTCGCTCGTTTCAACCGCTGCGGATCTGCGAGCTGAAGGCGCTGTCGATCGACTCGCCCCAGCTTTACGGCTCTTTCGACCCGGCGCGAACATGCACAGTTTGCATCCGCGGAGACGAGCCCGCAGTATGCCCGCGTAAAGGACTCGATAGCTCGGCGCGCCCGCGACAGACGCTGGCGGTAGGTCTCTTCCGAGACTTCACACAAAGAGGCTGCTTCAGCATTCTCCAGGTCGAATACCTCGGACAGTACATAAGCGATCCGGTGTGGACGATCGATACAAGTGAGCATAGCCAGCGTACATCCGAGCTTCACCTCTTCGGCGAGCAGCGGATCCGGGTCCGCTGCGCTGGAGAGACCTTCACCGAGGTCGGCACCGAATCTCTCGAAATCGAGCGCGAGCTCTTCGACGAAACTGCGTTTGCGGTCGAGGAGGTGGCGGACCGCGATTCGGTACGTCCAGGTTCGGATCGACGACTCCCCGCGAAATCCGTCGAGTCGCGTGATCACTTTGATCAGGATCTCCTGTGTCGCGTCGCGCGCATCTTCAACATGTGCTGTCATTCTCAACGCAAGGCGGTACACGTCGTGCTGTACCGCTTTGATGACCTCTTCCAGTGCGTCGCGGTCGCCGGCTTTGGCCCGGTGCACTGCATTGGCCAGCTCATTTTCGTCGCTCACAACGGACATTCCACTTCGAGCAGCGCCTTGAGGACAGTCAGCTCGTGCCGGAGCGCTTCGACGCTCTTCATGAATTGATCAGCGGGTGATCCGGGCGCCTGAAATTGCGTGAACACGTACTCGGTACCGTCGAGGTTCGGCAGGACCCGCGAGCCCGCGAGAATCTCTATCCCCGGCGCAGGGCACATGAAGAAATCGACGACTCCGGTCGCTTCATCCGCGACAATGCGCATCCCCATCTCCCCACCGCCCGTCATGACGACCCATCCCCCGTGGTCCTTGCGTACACCCTTGGCAAATCCGACGGCCCACCTCGGAAGATTCTCCGGGTCGCGAAGGAACCGCACCACAGACTGCGGGCTCGCCTGGATGAACACAGATTTTGTATCAGCGATCATTCTGCTCATGATCTTTGGACGCGCCGGCGGTGCGTTTGTGACCCGGTTTTTCGTGCACGTGCACCTGCCGCCGCGAACGTTTCCCACTACCCGCGAGCTCGATGCCTTCCCGCAACAAAGAGAGCCACTGCCGGCGATCAGGCTTCGGCACCGAGACCCATTCCTTGAAAACGCGACCCGCGGGCGCGAAGGGCCGTCCTGCGCCGGACTCGATGAGCTCAGCGACTCGTTTCGCGGAGAGCTTCACCACCAAGCCCGATCCCTTGTGGTCGACGAGCGCGAGAAACTCTTTGCCGACGCGCAAACAGCGTCCGTTCATGATCGTTCCTTCGGCGACGCGGGTATCTTCGGCTTCGAGCTCCGCGGCGAGCGTCCAAAACAGATCTTCACTCTTCATAGTTTCCTCATCTGTTCTTCGATCTGCGCGCGTTCGTGTGAGTTTCTCGCGTGATCGAGCGCGAGCTCGAAGGATGCTCGCGCTTCGGGGGCACGTCCAAGCTCCGCCAGCAAAGTCCCTCGCACAATGTGCACGTACGGATAACGATCGATACCTGGGAAATGCGCTTTGTCGAGCAGCAACAGGCCGGACTCCGCGCCACGCGCGCGTGCGAGCGCGAACGCGCGATTTACGCGCACGGCCGGGATCGGACGATGACTCTCGAGCAGGGCATAGAGATCGGCGATCTCGACCCATTCGGTGTCGGCTCCACTCGGAGCCCGGCAATGGACCGCGGCGATCGCGGCTTCGATCTGATAGGGGCCTGGCCAATTGGCCAGGAGCGCGCGATCGAGCAGCTCCGTGGCCCCTACGATCGCGGCGCGATCCCAGCGCGTGCGATCCTGCTCCGGCAGCGGAACGACTCGACCGTTCGTGTCGAGACGCTCGCTCCAAGCTCGACGGCGCGCGTCGTGGCCACGTCGACGTCCGCGACCTCGACGAACGGGAGCCACCCCGCTTCGCCGTTTTGAGCGCCGAGGCCCGCGAAGGGGCCTTTTTCTCCCACGAACATCGTGAGGCCGGGAGGACCGTCCTCGCTCTTCCATCCGAGCAGCCTCGAATAGAAGGCCGTCGTCTCTTTCGGTTGGGCGCTGTGGTTGTGGAACCATACGAATCCGTTCGTCATGCGCGATAGACGAACGGGCGACGCTCACTACGACAGCGCCTCGAAAAAAATTTGGCGCTAAGATATTCCCGCGTCGTGAGCAAGCCGGCACGCTTCAGGGCCAAGCTGTGGCGCTACTCTGGACCCGCGGGTTGGTTCTTCGTCACCGTCCCGAAAAAGTATGCTCCGCCCGTGACGGCGCACTTCGGGCGTACTCCGGTTCGCGCGCGCGTCGATGGCGGCCCGGAGTGGTCGACCAGCACCTGGCGAGACACCGAGCGCGGAACGCTGCTCGCCGTCCCCAAACGATTCCGCGGCGACAAGAAGGCCGGCGATATCATCACGATCGAGCTTTCGATTCGCGACGGATAGCTGCGTGTCCAAACCGAGGGCCCTCGCGCATCATTCAGAGGAGCAGCGGGGCGTGCCCGCTTCGCGAATCAAAGGAGAGCCTCATGTCGAAACACACTTATCTCGTTCTCTTCAGAAGTCGGCCGAGAGACGATCAAGGCAGCCCTTCACCGGAGCAGATGCAGCAGATGTACAGCGCCTACAAGGCATGGATGGAAAAGTTCAAAGGCGACATCCTCGATATGGGCGACAAGCTCAAGCCGAGCGGGCGCCTGGTGACCGCGTCCGGCGTCGCGGATGGGCCGTTCGTCGAGGCAAAAGAAGTTATCGGCGGCTACATTGATCGTCTCCGCTGAGAGCTACGACCGCGCCGTGGAGGTGGTCCGCGCGTGCCCCGCCGTTCATGCGCCGGGCGCCCTGCTGGAAATTCGCGAGATGGCAGGAGCCAAAATGTGAGCTCCTTGCCGCTTCATCCGAAAGGCTCGGGTGCTCCGCCCGAGCTCGTCGAGCACTACTTCCGGCACGAGTACGGCCGGCTGGTGGCGGTGTTGGTCCGGCGCGCCGACCTTCGGCACCTCGAAGCCGTCGAAGATTCCGTGCAGGGCGCGCTGCTCGCGGCGTTGACCGCATGGGTGGGGAACGGCGTCCCAGACAACCCGAGCGCCTGGCTTTACCGCGTCGCTCACAACGAGCTGCTGGGTGTTCTGCGAAAACAGCACGGACACCAGCGCATCCTCGAGAACGCCCGCGAACAGAGCATCGACGGCGATGATCTGCTGTCCTCACCGTCCTTCGCCGGCGAAGTTCGCGATGAGCTGTTGAGAATGTTGTTCGTGTGTTGCGACCAAGAGATCCCGCCCGAATCCCGGCTCGTGCTGGCGCTCAAGACGTTATGCGGTTTCAGCGCCTCAGAGATCGCATTCCGCCTGTTCACCACGGAGGCCAATATCTACAAACGTCTGGCCCGCGCACGGGAGCGACTGCGCCAAAATGAAGTGGATCTGGAAACACCACCATTGGAGTCGCTCCGCGCGCGGCTGCCCAGTGTATGCTCAGTCGTCTATCTACTATTCAACGAAGGTTATCTGTCGACTCATGCGGACTCCGCGATTCGAGCCGAGCTGTGTGAGGAAGCGATTCGTTTGGGCACCTTGCTCGCCGTACATCCCATCGGGGCCGAGCCGTCGACCTTCGCACTTTTGGCTCTGATGCACCTGCATGCGGCCAGACTTGCTTCACGTCAGGACGCGACCGGCGGGCTGTTGCTCCTCGAGGAGCAGGATCGCAGTCTTTGGAGCGAAGAACATCTCCGGGAAGGCGCCGAATGGCTCGCGCGCGCCGGGCAAGGCGATGAGCTCACACGTTTTCACGTCGAAGCCGGTATCGCCGCCGAACATTGTTTCGCGGCATCGTTTGCCGAAACGGATTGGGCTCAGATCGCAGAGCTGTACGCGGTGCTCGAACGGATCGACCCTTCGCCAATCCACACGCTCAACCGCGCTGTCGCGATTGCGCAGTATCGCGGGCCGCGAGCCGGCTTGGCGGTGTTGGACGGGATCGTGCCGCCGGCGTGGCTCGACGGTCACTATTTGTGGGAGGCGGTCTTAGCGGACCTGCATCGCCGTGCGGGGAACGCAGCGGCGGCGGAGAGGCACCGCGAGCAAGCGCTGGCTGCGGCGCCGTCGGCTGCGCTGCGAGCGTTGCTCGAGAGACGTCTGGCGATGCCTGATTGAGTAAAGTGAACGGCGACTCTCGCAGACTTTGAAGCGCCGCACGGCATCGTCGTGATCCCTAGTATCCTATTCTCCGCGAAACGCATCTGGATCAAGCTCGTATCGGCGGAGCCATAGCGTGATCTGGTTCCGCGCCCCTCCATGACGCGCGCGACCTCGCTGACGTTGCCGCGATGCTCGCGAAGCAGGCTCACGAGCTTGTTGCGCCGCCTCAGCTCGCGCCGTGCTTTTTGTGCAGCGTCTCTGCTCAAGATCATTCCGCGCGGCGTTTTTTCGAACAATGGGAGCGCATCTTCGGTCGCTTTGATATGCGCGCTCACCGCGGGTTGGCTGAGGTGAAGCAGTTCCGATGCGCGGGTCACGCTGCCCTCGCGCGCGACGGCGACGAACGCCTTGAGTTGATGGATGTCCATGAGGAGCGAGGATCGTCGCCAAGAAGATCATCGAAAGCCATCCTTTCGGGAGAATTCTCAGCGACTGCGCGTGCGCTTCAACGCTGGTCTTGGAGCTCTGGTGGCTTTCCTACGGCGGGACCCGCGTTGGCTCGGGCGGCACTCAACCAACTAACGAGAGTGCGCCGAGCTCGAAGGCCTCTCAGGCGCAAACAACTGCAACAAAGAGGCTAGAGAGACGACGATTCCGCAGCCGACGACGTTGTACCACAGGAAGCCGATCGTGGAAGCGAAGTACAACGCCTCGGGCGATCGAATTGTCACAGACATCGTGCACGCAGTGACAAGCTCCGATGCAGGCCGAAGCTCCGAGACCGCTTGGGCAGGTCACCTCGCCTCTATCGTCTACCACTGAGCTACGCGCCGCGGTCTTTAGGTGAGTCCGGCGGCTTCACGGCCGGGGGCGGCATCCGAAAGCCGCCGAGTGCCCAGATCTCCGCGATCGCCTTCGAAAGGGCCGCGCTCGCTGCGATCTTTGTTTCATGGGACAACGTGTCGTCAAACCGATCAGCGCGGCTCTAGCGACTCGCCTCTTTGAGCGGAAGATCGAGTGCGCGACGGGTGTCATCGTCGTCGGAATACACGCGCCATTCTGCAATCGCGTTGCCGCGCACAACAGCGGTCCAGAGTGCGGGTCCACGCAACGCGGGGATAGATGATGTCGAGTGCCCGGCGATCATTACGCGATCCCCTCGCTCCAAGAGCAGATTGAAGATATTTCGATAGTCCGGAAACGTGGCGAAGAAATCGCGCCATGCTTCGCGAACGGCCTCGCGTCCTTGGATGATTTGGTCTGCGGAGTCGATGAAGCAGTGATCGTCCGTCATCAGCGCAACCAGCGCGTTGAGGTCGTGGTCGTTGATCGCTTCGTTGAACGCGATCGCGACCGCGACTCGCTGCGGATGATTGGGTGCCATGGCGCCCGATCTACGATGTCATTGGGCGGGGAACCAGACCGGCGCAGGAGCTCAGATGGGGTCGGCCCGCCGTCGTCGGGTTGTTCCAAGGGGAAATTGCGCGTGCGCGAGCTGTTTTCTGGTGTTCCACGCGACGGTCGGTAGGTAGGTGGCGTGAATCGGAAACGGATCAAACCCATCGAAACGCTGTCACCCGCCGAGCGCGCTGTGTTCGAACGGCTCGCCAAGTACGGTTGCGACAACGATGAGATTGCAGCGCGGCTCCGATCGACAAAGCGCGCTGTCAAATTTCATGTCTCAAACCTCCTTAAGAAATTCGGAGTGAGATCGCGTGAACAGCTCATTGTCCTCCACTGGAGCCAGCTCTACGCGGAGCTCAAGAAAAGCCTGGGCACTACCGCGAAGAGAAATGAGCCGGCGCGCACTCGACGATAGGCCCCCACAAACAACTCCGCTTCCTGCCCGCCAAGTGGAACGCGGAACGGAACCTTCGTCGCCTCGTGGAGAATCGCCCAGTGCGGCGACCGCAGTGCGCCAAGACTGTGCGCGGATCAATGCAGCTCTTCGACGCACCTCATTGAAGTCGATGCGTCGCGCCCCGTAAGGAAGCGCAATCATCTCGATTTCTCGCCCAATTGCTTCGAAAGGCTTTTTTAGCTGCGCAGCGAAGGCTCCGCCTTTCTCGACCGAAACCGTGGAGAGCATGATCACAGGTATCGCTGAGATTCGCGGGTCATGCCTTGTAACGAGCAGCACCTCATCTCCGGTCATGTTCGACATCTGTTGGTCGAGGAGGATGAGGTCCTGCGATTCGACTGCAAGGTTCGCCAGCGCCGCTGCGCCATCGCTCGCAACGGACACTCCGTAACCCGCTCCCTGCAGCAGCTCAGCAATCGAAACTCGAAGAAGTGGATCATCATCGACTACCAAACTCGGCGTTTTACACGATCAACAATTGGAACATCGATTGTCCTAGCCTCGAGCAACCGGCGAACTTGTGAGTGGAAGCGTAAACCGAAAAGCGCTTCCTAGGCCGACAACGCTCTCCACGGAAATATGGCCTCCATGCGCTTCGACAATACCTTTTGCGATCGCCAGACCAAGACCCGTGCCCCGGCGTCCCGTTCCCGGCAAATGCCAATATCGATCGAAGACGTGTGGCAGGTTTTCTTCTTTGATGCCGCAGCCCACGTCGCGGACACTGAGCTCGCAATCTCCCTCGATGACGCGTGCCGAGACGAGAATTTTCGACTTGTCCGGTGAGAACTTCAACGCATTCCCGATCAAGTTGGAGAGCACCTGCATTACGCGATCGGCATCGCAATGGAGCCACACTTCCTCGACCCGTTCGATTTCAATCGTCATCGACTTTGCCACCGCGAGCGGGCCCAAAAGCTCCAGCACATCTGAAAAAATCGAATGCAGCGAAATCGGACGACGATCTAGTGAAAATGAGCCGTCTTCGATACTCGCGAAATCAACAAGCCCATCGATCATATGCTGCATCTGTGCTGAGGCACGCGCGATGCGCTGCACGACACGTTCGCCCGCATCCGCTGTAGTGCTCGTTTTCAAGTATTGGGCTCCGAGCGAGATCGTATTCAGCGGATTGCGCAGATCATGCGAAACGAATGCTAGCATGTCTCGTTGGAGTTGGGCGCTTCTCTCCAGTTGGCTCGTGCGCTCATGAACGCGCATTTCGAGCTCCTCGTTTGCACGCTTCAGCTCTTGTTCAGCCCGTCTCCTGCGCTCGAACGCGCGGAGAAGCGCGAGCGACATCGTAATCTGTGCCCCGATGGCGCGCGCGAATGCGACCACGCCTTCGGCCGGCAGATCATGAGCCCGCGATCCGAAGACCAGCGCGCCTGCACCCGCGCCATCGAGGACGAGCGGCACAATCTGCATTGAAGCCACCTGCGCTCTCGCGAGAATGCTCTTCGCAAGGCTCTCGGGCACCGCGCCCGAAGGAAGCATAATCGGTGACTTCTCGGAGACGATGTTCTCGAGCAATTCGGCGGCACCAAAGAAATCGTCCGCGCTCTTCGGTGCATAACCGAGCGCATGGGCGAGCTCGAGCGCGCCGTCTTCTAGTGCGAGGAACAGCGCACCCGAGGAGATTCCTGCGGCATCGAGCGTTGCGGCGAAGACATCGCGCAACGTGCCGCGAGTATCGGCGCTGCGCGCGATCGCGTCCGCAATACCACCAAGCAAAGTGAGCTCTGCAGCCTGAAGCGCACACTGCTGCTCGAGCCGACTCTGAGTCTTCTCATAGAGCTCGAGATGTTGAATCAATCTCTGTGCGTGATCCCCGCGGCTCACGCCGAGGGCGGGGTCCGGCGCCTGAGCGGGACCACCCGCGATGACCTCGAAAGCAGTCTCGATGAGCTCGTTCGATGGGCCGCGAGCAAGAAAGGCGCTCGCGCCCGCTTGTTTCGCGCGCCTGAGATCTCCTTCGTCTTGGTAGGAGGAAATGAGGATCGTTGGAATGTGTGCGGTGTGCTCTGTACTTCGGATCAGACTGCAGAGCTCGAAGCCGTCCATTCCGGGCATCAACACGTCGGTGATCACCAAATTCGGCGACGCAAACACCAGATGCTCCAGTGCGGCTTCGGCGCTCGCCACGCCCGTCACGCGAAAATGCGCCTTTTCGAGCCGCAAGGTGTCTATCCTTCGCTGCGTCGGACTGTCGTCGACCAGCAAGATGTGCTTTCCATCCGCGGAGACATGGTCCTGGTCGTGTCTGCGGGTGAGCTGTGCCTTCACCACTGCGACCAGCTTGAGCGGCGAGATCGGCTTCAATAGGACGTCCGCATACTCGTCGCGCAATGCGCGCACCTCTTCGAGTTGGCCAATGAAACCGGATGCGATGACGATTGGAACCGCCTCGCTGCTCCAGCGCTCACGGATCCGCCGAGTGAGCTCCACGCCATCGATATCGGGGAGCACAAGGTCAAGGAGGATCAGGTCGGGTCTCGAATGCTCCAAGAATGACAGCGCACTCGCCCCATCCGCAGCCTCGACGACGCGATGCCCTTCGGTTTCCAGCGCCAAACGCGATATCTCGCGCGCGGCAGGATTATCTTCGATGAGTAGAATTGTTGATGCGGCCATCGTGCTCCGTTGCCGAGGAGCAACGGCGTTCACCGATGGCTCAGTCACGGCGTACGACGCCGGTATGCGATGCGCAATGAACACGCGTCGATTCGAGCGCCTCGCTTCAGTGTGCGCGCGGTCTCTGGGAGTTCGCGTCGCTCCGTATTTGTGGGGCATGCCACGATCTGGATGCTGCGCGGGCGGTCTTCGTTGTGGGGCATCAGCGAGGAGCTTTCGGCGAGGGGCCGCGATCGTCCCTCGCGAGCTCCTCGAAGCTGACTGGTTTCCGACGTGTGCTTGAAAGCCCGCGTCGAGCGCGCGTTTCGAGACGTCAGCCGTCCAGCAGCGCCGCAATGATCGCGGCGATCTCATGAGGGAGGCACGGCTTCGTTACGTACCTGTCGCAACCCACGGCTTGAGCACGCCGCTCGATATGGGAGAAGGCATGGCCGGTGAGCGCGATGATCTTAATCTTTCGTGTTTCCGGCGCGCTCTTCAGCTCGCGCGTCGCCTCCCAGCCATCAAGGCCGGGCATCGAAAGATCCATGAGGATCAGATCCGGCATTAGGGCAGCCGCGAGGGCAACAACCTCGTATCCATCTTTCGCTTCGCTGACGACGTAGCCTTTGAACGTCAGATATTCGGCGTACATCGCTCGGTTGTCGGGAGAGTCGTCGGCGATCAAAATACGCCGACCTCGCGAGCTTGACGTGGTGTCCGCGCGGTCAATCTTTGAACGCTTCGGGCGCCCGCTCATGCCTGCACCTCGACGAGTATCAACCGACTCCTGGCCGAAGAATATCCGTCGGGTACGATTGCGCGTCCGGCGTATTCCACGAGGATGCAGCATAGCGCTCGCGCAAAAGATCGTGTCGAAGGAAACCTGCGGATTCCCGGGATATGCGATCGGCGAGTCGGAGCTTTTGCGCGCTCTCAGCTCCGCTCTGCCCATGAAATGGGATGCCGGTGCACAAACGCCCTCAGTGCACGGCGACCCTGTTCGTTCCAGGATAGCGGCGTGCAGATTCTCCTCGTCGACGACGAGCCGTCTATTCTCAAGGCCATCAAGAGATACCTCATGCACGCTGGTCATAGCGTCGTGACATGTCAGGACGCGCGCGACGCCCTCCGGACTTTCGAGACCGGCGGCTTTGATGTTGCGTTCGTCGACGTTTGCATGCCGGAAGGGAACGGACTCGAGCTCCTTCGAAGCTTCCGAACGCGACGCCCTACAGTACCCATCTTCATGATGTCCGGCGCTGATGAGTACGATGGTCAAAACATCTCGACGGAAGCGATGGTACTCGGCGCAGCGGGTGTGCTCACGAAGCCGTTCGGCATGAAAGATCTCCTCCGAGCCCTCGCGCCGGTTTCCGCTCTCGCGCGAAACCGGGATTGACCTCGCGGGAGGCGTAGCGAGCTCACTCGTCCTCTCAAGATCATCCAACAGCCAACAATCCAAAACCGTCGATCTGCGCGAGAACCGTAGGCGCGAAAGTCGGGGCGCGCAAAAGAAGACGTCGAAGGCATCACTAAACGGCGTTGCGGTTCATCGCCGACACTTCGGATTCGTACAATACGGGCGCAAGTTCAGCGCGGAGTTTAAGGCCGATGCAGTGCGTTTGGTGGCGAGCGGGGCGAAGACGATCTCGGAGGTCACTCGCGACCTCGATTTAACGGAAACCGCACTCCGAGAGTGGGTGAAGCGTGCGGAAGCGGACGCCAGCAGTGTTCCGACATCAACGCTCACGACGGCAGTACGCGCGGAATTGATCGATCTTCGCAAGCGGCTCAAGCGCGACGAAATGGAGCGCGACATCTTAAAAAAAGCGGCCGCATACTTCGCGAAGGAGGGCACGTGAAGTACGCGTTCATCGAAGCCGAGAAGCAGTCAACGCGTCGGGCGACAATAGAAAACGCCGATCGATCGAGACGTCTACCCTCCGCGGAAAGCATCCGGATCAATCTCGTATCGCTGGAGCCACCGCATGATCTGGTTCCGGGCCTTCTCCATGACGCGCGCAACTTCGCTGACATTGCCGCGATGCTCCCGCAGCAGTCTCACGATAGTGTTGCGCCGCTTGAGCTCGCGCCGCGCCTTTCGAACCGCTGCGTGATCGGATGGTGACGCGGTCGCCTTGGCCCTTCGCGTCTCCTCGCGCATCAGCGCCAACAAACGAAGCGCGAATTCGATTTGCTGCGGGCTCTTCAGCACCTCGGAGTCGATCCCGAAGTGCTCGCTCATGATTGCGCGAACCATCAACAGCGCGTGATGCACCGCGATCGCGGCGTCCGCGTCCTGCGGGCGCGCGCTCGGGATGAGCCTCAAGCGTTCCTCGAAGGTGGTGACCGGCTCCTCGGGCTGCCCCTCCGAACGACTCCGATCCGAGCGAGTGGATTTTCGTGCTGCCATCCGTTCGTGCTTCTACTCGGCGCCCGTCGCTGCGTGAAGGGGCTACGAGTCACGAAAGGTGTCTGCATCGAGGTTGTATCGTTTGAGCCACCGCGCGATCTGGTTCCGCGCCTTAGACATGACGCGCGCGACCTCGCTGACATTTCCGCGATGGAGGCGCAGCAAGCCGATCAGCTGTTCACGTCGCTTCAGCTCACGTGGCCCGAGATCGGCGCCGGCGTCTCCCAGCGCGCTCTGCTTGCTCTCCGCGACGATCGCCGGCTCCACAGGCACCACGACGCTACGCAGCACCTCCGGGAGATCTTCGAGATCGATCGCGGGCCGATCGGTCAGGACAACCGCCGCCTGAAGACATTTCTCGAGCTCGCGGATGTTCATCGGCCAATCGTGCAAGAGCAACGCGCGCATCGCTGCCGGCGTGATGGCCGGGCGCTCCTTGCTCGGTCTCGCGTGACGCGCAATCAACGCCGGAATCAGAAGGGCGAGATCTTCCCTCCGCTCGCGAAGCGCCGGTACGCGCATCCCAAATCCCGAGATGCGCGAGAGCAGGTCCGCGCGAAACGTCTCCTTCGCGACGAGCTCCGAAAGATCGCGATTCGTCGCCGTGATCAGACGAAAGTCCACCGGGATGGGCTGCGTCCCGCCGACCGGCACGACCTCCCGCTCTTGCAACACACGCAAGAACGCCGTTTGCGACGCGAGCGGCAGCTCACCGATTTCATCGAGGAGGAGCGTGCCACCGTCCGCGGATCGGATCAGCCCTTCGCGGTCGCGATCTGCACCGGTGAATGCGCCTTTCTTCACTCCGAAGAGCTCGGCCTCGAGAACCGTGCTTGCCAGCGCGCCGCAGTTGATCGCCATGAACTTTCCCGAGCGTCCGGATAGCTGGTGCACCGCGCGCGCCAGCATCTCTTTGCCGGTGCCTGTCTCGCCGGTCAGCAAGATGGACAAGCTTGTCTCCGCGGCACGCGCAAGGCGGGTGAGTTGGTAATGCAGCTCGGGGATCATCGTCGCGAGCTCCGGGAGCACCGGCGGGCCTGAAACAGCAGCGCGCTCTCCCTTGAGCACACGGAAGGCGAAGAACGTGTGACCGAGCTCGAGGAGATCGCCGTCCTCGAGAAGCGCGCGTTCCTTGCGTTCGCCGTTGATGAGCGATCCGTTCTTCGATGACAGATCTTCGAACAGCCAGCTGTCCGTTCCTCGGACAATGCGTGCGTGCGAGGACGACATCCACGCGTCCGGGACAAGGACGTCGAGGCGGCACGTTGCGTCGTCGTCGTGACGCTTCACGGCGAGCTTTTCAGCGCGCCGAAAGTGGACGTTGTCGACGCCGTCGAGGGTGTGTCGAGCCGGTGATGCGTTCGGGCGAGCGCAATCAAAGAGAAAGAAGAGGTAAGGGATCGGGACAAGCTCAGACGCTGCGCTTCCATCCTCGTTCGTCGTCGTTTTCTCGGCGGGCTTGCTCACGTGGCCTCCTATAGAACGGTGGGGGTGCGGCCATCCACCGAGCGCGGCCCGTTGCATCAGGCGGGCCAATCTCGTAGTCTCTTGAGTCTCCCGAGCGAGGCGCCTTTGAGGGCCCGCCACCTGGGCGTCCCACCCACCTCCGATCGACACCTTTAACACCTGCTAACACGTACTGTTCAGGTGTCAGGCGTGTTGATGGTTCGGACCGCCGGTGTCCGAAACCGCAAATCCATCGGTGCTCAGAGCGGCACGCGCCGTGCGTAGTGTGTCATCGATGAGCACTTCTGTCTTTGAGGCCAGTGGCACTGTCCTGTGGGCCAGGTGTTTCGAAAATCAAACCGCACACACCTGCGACGGAGTCATCGCCTCGGTACTGGATCGCGTCTCGTTC
>WUUC01122030.1_pt1 | contig 112696 bp, 207 predicted proteins | sample 6278441 | NCBI WGS metagenome assembly WUUC01 (sample SAMN13675441, study PRJNA597444) | soil metagenome | isolation source: soil | place: USA: Washington | collected 2017-10 | reverse complement strand
TGTCTCGCTACGACATCGTTGCGAAAGACGTCGTGTTGGCCTACCGCAAAGAGCGCTGGACCGTAGAAGCTTCATTCTTCGATGAGGATGGCAAGCAGTTCTTTGGCAGCCGGCTCTTTGTGCAGTGCTTTTTGTGTGGACCTGCCGGTCAGTGGCGCCGCTTTGTACTTCAAGACAACGGGCGGCAAGGAGACAGGCAATCCTCTGACGGGGTCTTCACTGGCTACACGACATTCGGTGGGCACGATCGGGGCCTGTGGACGTATTTTGTGATCGCACAAGACGTCAACAGCGCTCAGCCCGACATGAAGCCTGAGGAAGCCGCTCAGATCATCGGGGGCTTTGTTCGCACGCATCAGCTCACGATCACTTTGGGTGGCGGTGAGTGCGCATTGATCCCTGACGGTCACGTTAACGTCATTACCTAGAACTGGGAGGAAGCCATGCGGTGTAATCCATCGCATGGCTTCTGAACGTCGCAACCCCCATTATCTTGTCCTACGTTCACCCCAAGATGACGCCGGAAGGGGGAGCATCGGGACCGTGTTAGAGACCGTGTCGGTGCACAGGAAGCAGGCCCACGCTTGTCGCGCCGCGGAAGATGAGAGCGCAGACACGGGGCAAAGACATCGGGTGTTTCACAGGCTCACGGGGGCGTTGTGTACGAGACGGTGCAGACCCTGCTATCTTGAGCCTGTACTTATCGAATCTCTTGGGGACAATGCGCAAAGATGCCTGCCCTCGACGGGTCGTAGCCCGGTTCAAAATGGCTGAGATTTCCCCGTTGCTAGGTGAGCTGAACGAGATCTTGTCGCAGCCGGAGGATCGTCGTTCGGGTCTAGAGCCACTGATCGACCACGACCAACCACGAATAGTCTTGTGCCAGGACACTTGACGTGGACCCAGCTCGCACAGTGCTCGCACGTTTTATCGACTCTGCACCGGTCACCGGACCCTATCTGCAGAAGCTCATCACGATCATGGAACGCGAAAACGTCTCCGAGACCTCCGAATGGCGCGGCATGTGGGGTCGCGCGGCGGATCGGCTCAAAGGATGGGCACGGCGGATCGATGCTAACGACCTCTACGAGGTCCCGCCGACCTTAGGAGACTTGATTCAAGACCTCGAAGCGCGCCAAATGCTCGAGCCTGAGCAGATCCACCAGCTCCGAGACCTCGCACCGACCCCAACCAAGGCCAAACCCAAGCCAACGGTGACGTTCTACGACGCTTGGCGTCAGCTTGAGACCCTCACCGGCAAAAGCGTTGTGTTTGATGGGCGCCTCGAAGCATTGGAGGATGCCGCGGAGCGCACGTTAGCGATCGTCGCGGGACTCAAAAAGCTCAAACCCGCGGCGAAACGCGCGTTCGAGACGCTCGTCCGGAAGATCTACCTCGGAACCAAGGGTTACGGCTCCGAAGATGCGTCCTGGAGACTGAACCAACAGCTCGATCTCCTGGTCAAGGCACATCCTCCCAGCGTCTGGGCAAAAATCATTACGCATGAGCTTGGACACGGGGTCGAGGAGCACCACAGGGTCAACCTCTTCGAGCCCCCGTGGGGACTGCCACCGTTCATCTCCGATTACGCAGCAACCAAGCCGAGCGAGGACTTCGCGGAGTCCTACGCGGAATACGTGATCTCTCCAGCGACGCTCAAGGCCCAGTGCCCCGCCAAATGGGCGGCACTCAAGGCTTTGATTTAGCGTAACTCCGCGCACTTTCGAGCCACTCGCGCAGCTCCGCCGCGAACTCGTTCGAACGGGTCCTTCAGAGCTTCAGTCAAAGTTACCCCAGCAAAGAGTGATCTGGGTAAGCTGTTGCGTTGGAGGCTGACTGCCCCCGACACCGCGACGCCATGACCAGCCAACAAAGCACCTCAAACGAGCCGATGCTGTTCATCATCTACCGCCCGTGCGGGTGCCTGAATTTCAATCCCGAGGAGATTGAACAGCGCTACTGCGGGGGCTGCAAAACGACTCATCCGAACGAGGGGGACTGGTTCTTGTATGAACCCTCGATGGGCGAAGCGGGGATGAGTAGGGTCTTTCACGCGTACCTTGCGGCGCGTGATCGAGCATGAGATATCGTGGCTACGCTGACTGCACACAGACCAGGCAGGTTCTATTATGGGAGGTGCGTGGTGTTGAAACTCGAGCCCTTCGATCCAAGATACGATGCGGATATAACCGGTCTTGAATACTGGGAGGTGCTGCTAGCGCTGCACCGCAACACGCGTGCGTTCAACATGGGTCGTATTCACGATAGGGCCTTGACCGCAGAAGATGCGAAGGAGTTGATTGCGGGACGAATGAGGCCGGCACCTATCACGATGGAAGACTTGAAGGCTGCGGGCGCGGGTGTTGTTGAAAGTGAAGGCATTCATTTCGACTACGTGTGCGGCCGGCCAATGAAGATCACTTTCTACGAGCAATCAGTGAGGCGCATTGATTTGTACGACCGCAATGCGAAGCGACCGGGTCGTGACGTGATTGCAGAACTCAAGCGTGCAAGAGGCGGCGAGGGGCGGGGGATCTAGCCCGAGGATCATTCGTTGGTCATCAGAGCTTGAGCTTTCGCCCAGATCTCACGACCTGCGGAACGATCTGTTCCTTGGACGGAAACGATGAAATACGGGCCGTGTGTTCGTACATCAACGTCTTGGATCGTTCGAACACGCAGCGGATCGTTTGGATGTGCCTTCGAAGTGCCCGCTACATGGCATGACAGCACTCGTTCGAGGTACGCTTGGCTGACGCCAGATGTGGCATCGATATACAGCTCAGCCCCGAGCACTTCTCGAGATTGAATCGCACGTGCCACAAAGCGCAGCTTGTAGATAGGCGCGGCGTAGCGAATTCTCGCCGGGTTGTAGACTTCTGAGATTGTCTCATCCGGGATGTCGCGACATGTTTGACCCGCGACCATGGCCGGCTGATGCCCTGTGGTTGCACAAGCCGCCCCGCCAATCGCGATCGCAGCCACCAACAAAGACTTCATCATGGTCACCCCCTGTTAAAGCGGTAACCACAAAAGCAATCATCACCCCTGCACCACGAACACCAATCGCCCCCTGATTGCTGACAGGCACGCGGACACCCAGAGTCGCTCAGCGTTGCTCAGTTTGAGCGGCAGCTTCACTTCTTGGCGTATGTCATCTGGCCGAATGCTGGTGACATTGTTCCAGCCTTGATCGCCCCCGGCGATGTGGACGACGCCCATCCTGTCTTCCCAACAAAGCCACTGCTCGTTGTGCTCGTTTTCAAAATACGAGCTGTATCGTGCGTGCTTCCAATCGACGGTGGGAGGTTCCCCGCATAGCTTTGGATGGTTATTCTCGACCGAGAAGAGCGGGCTCATAGAACCAATTTACACCGCTCGCTGCGCCCCTTACTTTCTGAGTGCCAGCAAGCAGGTCGACTATGCACCAGCACAGCCAACATTCGCTGACTTCTTGGCGCCAACAGAGAGCGCTGATCAGAGCCCCTCTGCCACAGCCAACATTGGCCAGCCTTGACAGTCCCGCTTTCCCCCGCCGACACCGGGAAGTGAAATTTGGGCCGAGCTGCCGCCTCGGTACGTCATGAGAGGCCCTGCGTGCCCTAACTGCCAAGCCGTGCTGTGGGATGGGACGGCCTCATGGTACTGCTCGACCTGCAACACGGATTGGAGCCGGACGATCACTCCTATTACGACCAATTGGATGGAACGGGTGCGATGACACTACCCAGCTGCGACACCGATCCATGCGACACCTGCAAGCGCCGGAACGCTGTGCTCGCTTCATCCGAATGGGCGGCGGCGTGTGATGCAGCCGAGCTGATCGGCTTCGATATCAAGCAAGTCGAGATCGACAGCGATACGGCACTTGAAGGTCTGAAGGATGGCGTCCACCATGCGCTGCGCGATGCACGCCAAGCCATCGAAGCCTTGACTGCACTACTCACCAGAATCGACACGGCGGAGCCATGATCGTTTCAATCGAAAACGGAAATCTGCTGGCTGCTGAAGCAGATGCGTTGGTAAATCCGGTCAATACGGTCGGGGTGATGGGGCGGGGGCTTGCGCTCGCATTCAAGAAAGCTTTCCCCGACAACTACGTTTTGTACGAGCGCGCCTGCCAAGCCGGGGAGATCCAAGTTGGGCGCGTGCACGTTCACGGGCGGATAGCGCCGCCCCACTACATCATCAACTTCCCGACCAAGCAGCATTGGCGTCAGCCCTCAAAGCTCGAATACATCCGGGACGGCTTGGCAGATCTCGTTTTGAAAGTCCGAGCGCTCAACATCCGATCGATCGCTGTGCCTGCTTTGGGCTGCGGGCTTGGTGGGCTTGAATGGAGCGTCGTGAGGCCGTTGATCGAGGAAGCGTTTGCAGCTGTTCCCGACGTGACGGTGCTGTTGTTTGAGCCCGGAGAGCCATGACCAAAGCCAAGAAGCCCAAGCTCAAACAATGGCGCGTTGAGGCATCGGTTCCAGCCATTCAACATGTCGAGGCCAGCTCGAAAGAGGAAGCCACCGAGCTTGCATGTGCCAACTCAGGTGGATGGGAAGTCGATTTGAACGCGCCGATCTGTGCTGAGCACGTGATCGATGTGGAGGCTGAAGATGAGGATGAGTGAAGGGACGGGAAATGATGATCTTGGAAGAGCAGCTTGCGGATCCCGAAATGAAAATTTGGGAAGTCGAGGTTGAACTCAAGACACCAGCACGTCAAACCGTGTTGGCCAAGACTCAGGAAGAGGCCATACGGATCGCGTGTAGCCTGCAAGAGGGTTGGGAAGCTTTAGAGGGCGAGACACCAGAGATCAGTGCTGAAGATGTGTATCACGTGGAAGAGATCCCTCGAGATGTTTTCCATCCCTGAGAGTAAGTGCCATGACATCATCGAAGATCAAGACGTACGGCTCATGGCTTGAGCAGATCAAGATCGCCACATCACATTTCCCAGAGGCTCGTCCGTTCCACGAGAGCCTCTATCAACGATCATTCGAGGCGTTCCGCGCTGAACAGGGCCGTGACCCGCTCCCAGAGGATGCGATCCTCAAAGTGCAGCAGTTGTCACAGGAAGAGGCCGCAACGCACTACGCGGCGATAGCGAACCGGATGGAGGAAGACGGCTTTCCTCTCGCGTACGCCCATGCTGTTCGGCGCACGCATTTGATGGCTGTGAATGATGAGACCAGAATGACGTACGCGCCCGAAGCTCTGGCAGAGTGGGACGCGGCTGTCGATGAATACGGAACATTCAAGCGGTTGTCGGAAGAAGCAGAGAGAGCGGGAGAGCATCCAGCGATTGTGCTGGCTCTCTTGCGCTCAGGAATGCGATTTCCGAGGGGCGCTCAGTTGCTGACTGATGGCCCAGTGGTTCGATTCTCACTGGACACGCCGTTCCCTAGTTTGAATGCTGCGTGGGCTGGGGCGATGCGGGAATATCAACAAGAGAACCCCGACGATCAATCGATTTGGGACATCTTGAAGCGTGCTGGCAGCGACTGACAAGGCTCACCCATGAAGAAACAACCCGATCTCCTGACCGAGCATCGTATGATCCTAAATGAATGTCGGCCCAGCATTGAAGAGCAGAGGAGCCAAAGCCCAGCCACTGATGTCATCGTGATCATCGATTGCGTGGCCTTTCCAGATTTCGCTCAAGCGCTTGGGTTAGCGATTCCATCTACTACAAAAGCGGATGCATACGTGCTGGCGATCGGAGCAGTTCCGGTTGATCGTTGTCGCCAAGCCTTTTCAAGTCAGCTTTTTCCGATGATAGCCAAGGGACTTCGAGATGGGTTGAGCACTCCTCTGGCGTATCGAACCATCGTGTTGACCAAGCGTGGGGCGACCACGGCGCAGAACATCTATGTGCCCGCTCATAACGCCCGAGCATGATCGAATGCTACGGGTAAGCAAGCAGATGATTACCCGTCTTTTGAATGCATTGACCCGCGGCTGGTGGGCGCGCATGCAGAGGACGATCAAGACCGAGGGTGGTCGGTGTAGCCGTGGGTTGACCCCCATGAACATCACCCCTGAAATCTTGTTGCAGCACGGATACAAAAAGCACCGCCACCATGAAGCGGCATGCGACTTCAGTCTGTACCAGCGGACTGTGCGTCACGAGGAGTATCGGGGGCGCAAGCTCTACTTCATCACCTTCTACTTCTGGGATCTCAGCACGGTGTTTGAGCAGGCGCCCAAAAGAACAACCATTGAGGTCAACACACGTCTGTACTTGCCGGCCGGCGATACCTTTCTAGGAGGGGGCGGATTTGATCTCAACTTGCATCTTGAGCCAACCGCGACACTCGAACAGGTCGAGGCATTCTACGAGCGAGCTTACAGCGGGCTCGGGTGCGGGCCGGACTGGCACAACCAGTGACATACATGATCTACTTTGGCTTCCGACCGCGCCCTGCTGAGTACAATGAGATCCCGGTGCCGCTCGGGCTGTCATGCCTGCTTTGCGGCAAGCACTTTGTGTCCGAGGATCGAGGCATCATCACCCCGTGGTCAACCGAGGTCGGAGAAGCTTGCTGCGGGTATCATCTTGAATGCTTCACGGGCCACGTGCTTGGCTACGAGGTCGATGGCCCAGCTCGATGAGCAATACCAAGGCACAAAAGAGGCACGCAAGGAAACGAGCGCTCGAGCGCTTCGATCTTGATCTTGCTGACCCTGACATTCAATCTTTGATCCGGCAGATTCAGACTGGCAAGGCCCCGTGCTTAGAGAAGCGTTCCCTGCGTGTCGGAGTGTTTCGAGTGACTATCAAAGACGTCACGTTGGCTGCCGTGTACGACAAGAACCGAAAGACCATCGTGACAGTTATGCCGCTTGAATGGGTTGTTGATCCGGGGTGTGGTCAATAGCCAGGCGCTCGCGTTTCAGTTTATGATGGGCGTCATGTCGCGATCTACCCCAGAACAAACCAAGACATACTTCAACACAATGCTTGATCGGACCGTACGCGCCGATGAGCCTACGCGCACCCGAGTTGCTCGTACGGCGGTTGACCGGACCTTGTGCGTAGCCTGGTACGAGCCAGCCCCTAGCGGACGACATTTCCTCAAACGGATCCTGGGACCGAAGTACCGCCGAACCGAACCGTACGGTGTGGCCACACTTACGAGCAGAGAGACGGAACTCGTTTTACCCCATTTCAACGACCCTGAAATGTCCGGGTGGGTACGTCATGGAACTCCCGTGGTGCGCGTGTTCATCATGGCAGGTGGGAACGCCTTCTTGCTTGAGGGTGACCGAAGTCTCGAGAGCTGGCGTTGTATTAAGACAGCGATGGACGACCCTCAAAAGGATAGAGACTCGCTGGAACAGCTGCCCTTGGAAGACCGCAAGCACAAGACCAGCCTAGACGGGATCCTCTCATGAGCAAGACCAAGGAACACATCGATGATCTGTGTGACGCCGGGGGGATCCCTGGTTGTGGTCCAGAGCATGGGAGCATGCCTGACTTCATTCATTCGCGACCCAAGGCGGAGCTACCTGCAGGAGATCCCCGAGCCAGCTCGCCATACCTATACGTTCTGGGATCTGAATCACAGGAGCCAGACATACCCCCTCTACTTGATCGAGGATTCAGAGGGCTTGTGCTTCATGACCGAGGAAGATGCGATTGATGACATCAAAGAGCCCACGGCCGACGATGATGATTGCAGCCTCACGATCTACCGTTTCGACCGAGACTACCGGCCTGAGGTTGCTGGCGCGGATGAGATGGGAACAATCAATCACGCTCACGTGGACAACGAGGACCTTGCCCGGATCAAGAGCGAGGGCCGGAACGGTCTTCTTTGGTTCTTCGAATGATCGCCTGGTACGGGGCTGGATCGATACAACGTCCGAACGATGACCAATAAGACATCAGCCGAGCCCTCAATTTCAAAGAGCCAGTTCATTCGGGATCACCTGCATCTTACCCCTAGAGAGACCATCGCAAAGGCCAAGGCTCAGGGCATAATCCTCACCCCAGCGGTTGTGTACTCGACGCGGTCTGAAACGAAAAAAAAGGTCGAGCACAAGGCCAGTCACTCCGCGGATAACATGCAGACAGCTTTCGAGGACGCTGAGCTTAGGGCTAGGATCATTCGTTACGGAACGCAGGAAGTGCGCAGACTGCTGGACGCGATGGATCGTGGAGAATGAGGTCACAAGATGAGCTGGTGGGTACCCGTTGTTTGCACGATCTTGTTGTGCCTGTCGCTTAGCGACGTAGCGAAAGCTATCAAGAGCGTCGCAGCGGCCATCCGGGAGAGAAGATCCGATGAAGACCGCCACCGATGAAGAGCACAGCAAGGTCATGTCGGCATTGGCAGCGGTGGGTGACCCATACCTGCCAGACTCGATCGAAGAGCACCGTGAGGCGCTGTACAACGCGCTCTATGAGCTTGCTTGCCAGGGAGTGATCCCACCTGAGATCAAGCTCAGTGTAGAAGTGCAGCGGGAGGAGGCGGGCGCTTGGGCGTTTCGTTTCAGTGATGATCTCTTGGCCTGGCTTAGCCCTGACCGGACATGAGCTAGCGGCCCGCCGCCTGTTCTTGCCGTGCCGCCTCCCTGAGAATCTCGATCACTTGCTGTTTGGTTCGGCCGGGCGCGTCATTGTACTCAGAGAGCATTCCATTGCGATCCGGTTCCAGCCCAAGCACGCGTGATACAGCGTCCTTGGCGGATTGACCGTTCGGATGAGGGATCCGTGGCCAATCCGCGACCTCATCTGTGAAGTGGAAGATCGCGCCAAGGAGACAGAATCCGCACGCGGTGGGGTCTGTTGGCTGCACGATTCCGCCGTCTCGATTGATCGCCAGACGGTGTTGAAGCCAATCATGTTGTTCCAGGAGGTCAGCGGCGCTGTTGAGGATCTCAGAGCTGAGCATCCCTCTTGTTACACCGATCCACCCTCTTTGGAATGACCAAGCCGGGTGTTATACGGGGAGGGATGAAGACGCTGATAGTGACCTTGACCCTCACCTCCTATCGGTACCTCGAAGAGTCTGCGCGAGCTGCTGGCGTCACTCTGCCTAGACATGCAAGCGAGCTTCTTGAGGATCTGGTAGGTCCCGTTGAGTTGCCCAAGAAACCAGCTCCAAAGCAGAAGACCGAGCTAAAGCTTGTACCAGCCAAGGCAGGTCGAGAGCACTTCATGGAGACGCCCGTCAAGCGTGCTGAGAAGCTCAGTGCTGAGAAGCTCAGTGTTGAGAAGCCCAAGCAGCAACCGGGCAAGCTGCTCCGTGGCCTAGCCGTCCATACGCCCGAGAAGAGATCTGAGATCGCGCAAAGAGCTGCAGCGACGAGAAAGCGGCGCGCTGAGGAAGCGGCGCGCAAATCTAGGCGCGGATGAGCAAGCTACTTCGGAACCTATCCACGCCAGAGGCTAGAGCTTTTTGGGCTCAAGTTGAGGTGAGCGCCCGATCTCTTGATAAGCTGCCCGCCTGGGTATCGAGCGGCGTGTATCTTGATCCCCCAAACGTCCACGCGCTCCGTGGACAAGCCAAAAAGGCGGACACAGCGATGACCCCGCGAGGGATGATTAATCCGCGTGGGGTCTCAGTAGTCAAAAGAGGCCCTAATAAGTGGTTGGTTCGGTGGAGATTTGAGGGTTTTTCTCGGCAGAAGATCGTCCATGGAACGAGGGAGGCTGCCGAAGAATTCGCTGACTCGATAGCGCTGGGGCTGCAGGAGCGCCACCAATCGCAACACGAGCGAGCCATCCTAAGCAAGCGAGCTGAGGCCAATGGAGCTGAACGAGTCTCGTTGGCGCTCAACGCCACGGTCCTTGAGAAGATGCTAGCGATTGCGGCTCAACGCGATGTATCTCTATCGCGGGTGATCAACGAGGCCCTGTCGTGGTTTCTGCGCATCCGTGAGATCTCTGTAGGGAGCACCCCACGCTTGGTCCACTGCACGGAAGTTGCGGCGATTTGGTGCCCGGTCTGCGGCGACTGCAAGTGCCCTCGAAATGATGTCGGAGAGCGGACTCTTGAGGATGCGCGGTGCCCTTTGCATGCAGTGGATTCAAGCCATGCGGAGAGATCATGAGCCCATTCTACATCGGAGCCCGCCGCGGGCTATGGCAAGCCAACATCATCAGCCAGCCCTTCTTCATCGCCATAGCCGTTTACCGACAGTACTACTGGTTAGTGGCCGCTGCGGCTGGGCTACTGGTGACCGTGATTCTGACGTGGCCTTGGGCTGGGAGAAAAGACCGCTAACTGGTGTAACTAGGGGTTGATGACCGGCTGCGGTATGGTGCTGCGGGAGATCCGCAGACGGCGTTGTTTGAGGGATTTTGGAACGTCCATGAAATCCACGGTCGGTCATTCCTGCGTGAAGCGAGCGCTTACGATTCTCTCATGCGGCGATAGTTGCGCCAGGAGTCAATCTGCTTTTGAAGATGCTCAGGGCTGTCGTTGAGGCCGAGAACTTCCTCGATGTCCTGGCAGCCTTCTTTGCCGCTGCGCAGCGTGTAGTGGAACTCCTCACCATCCTCTGTGATACCTCCATCCACGACCGGGTCTTCTGCGGTGGGCATCACGTAAAGCGCCGCGAAGGGCAGTGGTAAGCAACGGCCATCGCTGAGGGTCATCTCAAATCGGTCAGCAAGTTGCTGACTTTCCACCAGCCTTGGAAGGGTTGCGAAGCTTGGGTTCGGCGCGGGCGCTTTCCAATCTTGGCTACGCAAGTGGCGCTCAAATCGGCGGATGCGCTGAGCCAGATTCTCAAAATCGCCGCAGTCCGTGATGCCGTTTCGGATCTGGCTCTGCCACTCCTGATCGCTGCGTATGATGGGCCACCCGATGAGCGCGAGATAGACAGCCGCGGTTGCTTCAACGTCCCATCGCAGCTCATCGTCGACTGTTTCTGCCAACTGCCAGCCAAGCCGATGCCCACGATTGTCTGCGACCGCAACGACACGATCCTCAACAAAGAACGTGGCCTGCCGTCCCTCGGCAACTACGCGCAAACGTGGCTTACCCTTGCTGATGTAGAGTCGGACATCGCGCTTCCAGCTCTGCACCCAAAAGCCTCGCTGTAGGTAGAAGCGCAACGCTGATTGGTCCCCCCAGTCACAGTGAAGATACACGCGGTCAACGCCTGCTTCGAACGCCACATTCTTGATGTGGCGCAACGTTCGGCTTGCCCAGCCTTGGCGCCGGTACCCTGGACGCACGTAGACGCTCGAGAACTCGAGCGTGGTCTCGCAACTGTTTGCGCGCACAAGATAGCCGGTTGTCCCGATGCGCTCACCCTCATGAACGATCCAGTACGGGCGTTTCCCAAAGCCGAAGTAATGGCCAAAGTACTCTCCCTCATCTAGCGCAGCGTCCAGCCAGTGCTTCCGCAGCTTGGGGTCGGCGCGAAATGCATCAGGCTCTATGTCTAACCCATATCGGTAACTCACCAGGCTGGATAAGTCATAGTCAGCCATACGCTGAAGATCATCCTTGTCGTTCGCAAGCGGCAAGAACCATGGCTCTCTGGACAGTTGCATCCCGATCTCGTTAGTAATGCCCTTTGGGTCGAATACCGCTGCATACTCTTCATCCTCCACGGCGCACCTCTCACAGCTTATCGTGTTCTTCATGAAGCCAACGAATCGCGATCTCCCGCCGCTGCGTTGACGTCATTTGATCGTACAATGGGCGTTCCGAGCGAGCGTGACACATGGCAGTCACTGAGTCGGCGTGCTCAGTGGGATCGAGCCAGACGGGTCGGTTGGTCGTGTTGATAGAGCCCATTGAGACCTTTTGCCGATCTCTCACGACGGCAAGCGCTTCTCGAAACCAACGAGGCAAGCTGATCTCCCGTCCGGAGGTGATGGCAAAGAGCCCTCGCAGCGGTTCGGCCCCCACTTCGAAAACGAGCGGCGCATCGTAGCCGTCACGAAACAAACACCGGAACTCAGCGGGGATCGCTATCGCTGGCCGGATGTTATGCAAATCGATCTCGCGTATGCGGGTACGTCTCAGCTCCTGCGGCATACCCGAGGCATACCGCAGAAAAGGCCAAAGCGCAGCGTATCGCTAGAATTCCGAGTGAGACGCTGAAAGGACGCGTAAACGGCAGTGCCTATCAGGGCGTCTCTTTTCTGTGGTCAACCACGAGGCGAGCGTGGTATGCGGGGCAGATGCTGACTTTCTGTGCTGCAAGAATGGGGGCCAAGTACCCCTACGAATTCGGAGTCGTGCACTGGCTAGAAGCTCAAGATCTGCTGGTGCTCGCGTTCTACAACCGTGATTCAACCGGCGAAATATCCGTTGGTAAAGAGGTCGCAAGGCATGAGGACGATGCTGGCAACATACATCTCAAGGTAGAATGGCTTGGATGGAGAGAGGCTAGCTCTGGCATGTACGATCCAGAGGCTGGAGATTTCTATCTCGATTGCCGTCCGACTGACACACGCATGAATCAATGGGGGATCCACGCGAGGCTTGATCCTGATCTCGACGAGGATGGATGACGCGCGCAACGAAATCGCGAAAACAGAGTGACCTCCAGCCCTGGATCGTAAAACTGGAGACCACTACTGCAGCGCTCGTAAAGGACTACAAATCCTATCGGCAACGGCTTGCCGAATGGCTGTGGTGGGTAGAACGAATATGGGCGGGGCTTGCTTCTCTAGACACCACAGATCGCAAAGCACTCATGAAAGTCCGCAGGGATATCGACGCTGCAGTTCCAGGTTGGAAGAAGATCCGCGCGCGATATAAGTGGGTCAAGGTAAAGGGCGCCCACTTACCAGTCCCGGTGAAGCGACGAGATGGGCGCAAAAGCAAACTCGTGAAGAAATGATCGAGATGAAAAAACCACGCTTAAAGCCGAGCGATGAGCAAAAGTTTCTCAAACTGAAGGCGATTATCACAATGAGCAAGAAACGCAATAGGCTCATTCCGCTTGAGGAGACCCCCGCATTCAAGCTCTTCCAAGAGCAATCGAAGCACCCATCCTTAAAAGGATGAAACGACGTGGGCAAACCTCAAGAGGAAAATCACGCCCAAGCTCGCGAGCGGCTGGTTACCGCGCTGCTCGCTTCAGGATGGCAAATCCATACGTACCGCGCGCGCGGGCAGCGACCATTGCCTGAACTTAGGCATAAAAGTAAGCCTTACGCTCTGAGCTTCTACGGTCACTCGGTTCAGCAAAGCGGCATGGCGACGGTGCGGGATTGCAGAGGCTGGCCCCTCTCCAAGCTGTTGAGGTTTTGCGACAGACTTCCCACAGAGGAAGATCGAGTGCGCTACCTATTGAAGAAAGCCCGCGCTGAAGCGAGGGCGGGCCTTGGCATTCCGCATAAGGAGGCGATGGCGCAAATCCGAGCTGGTATTAGAGTGTGGTTCGATGAGCGCCGCCCACGTCCGAAGCGAATTCCGCGATTCAGAATCGCAGCCAACGAGCAGGCTTTCTGGAAGAAGAATAGCGTGCTCGACTACTTCGCTGAAAGCGACATTCTCGAAAGATTCAAGTCGGACGGGGCATGATCATTCCCTGAGTAGCTCCTTGATCCGTTCGATCCCGGTCTCAAGAAAGCCCGCCGTGAGAGCTTCTAGCTCTGCCTTGCTGTACATCGCGAGCAATTGGGGATTTCTCACGACGTCTGAGACAACCATCTCGCTTACCTGAGTGAGCGTTTTGGTCTTGAGAGTCTCACGAACCTTGTTGATAGCTCCGGGCAAGGTCATGAGCTTATCCACGTACGCTCGACCCATAGAGGCACCGTCTCTGCGCGCCCGTTCGATGCTGCGTTCGGTCATGGGATCCCCCTGGCTCGCTCCGCTCTGAGCTTGGCTGCGGTCTCGAGCGCTTCGACGTGAGTTGAGAGCACTGCGACCTTCGTGTAGAGCACGATCATGTTGGCCGCTAGCGCAAAGAACAAGAGGCCAACGATGAGCGCTTGCTTGTCAATCATGCCGTCGCTCCGGTGTAGCTAACAGGCAAGATGACCTTCCTTACCGCGTACCTGCTGTTCGGCTTCTTGGTGTCTGTCGTCTACTACGTCGGAGCGTCTCGGGCGGGTGATCTCGAGTGGTTTGCGCTCTTGGTGTTGGCGGCTCTTGTCGGAGCCATGTGGCCGGTCACGTGTCTGGCTTGTGTGTGGAGTGAAGCCAGGCATTGAGCGGGTCACTTGCCCTCAAGAAGAGCCTCGCGCATTTCAGCGAGGTTGTAGGCTTGCAGTATTTGATCAACCTGATCATGGATCCCAAGCTCACCCGCCTTATCCCACAGCGCGCGATTGACCGTGGAGCACTGCTGGGTCGTTATCTTTCCATCACAGCACTCGTCCACGGATGATATGATGGCTTTCGCGATCGACTCTGCGGTTTCCATGCCGGTAGATAACCTAGCACAAGGGGCAAACCGATTGGACGATGATGACGACAGGATTGACCGTGGCCCATTCAAGGGATGGGATGGCGGCTATGTGGCGATCTTTCTGCTCACGTGTCTTTTCGTCCTTGTGTACGGGTGCTGCCACGCCTGTTAGATTGGCGGGTCAATGAGACACGAGTGTCAAAGCTGTCATCAGTTTTTCCCGCACCGTGAAGACTGCGAGTTGGTCGAGTGTCAGCACGGGATCACGTACGACCACGCGCTTGTTATCGAGCAGCATCGGAATAGCGAGGACACTGAGGTATTCATCCGTGAGCGATGGCCTCGCTTGAACGGGAAGTGCCCTTTGGGATGCGGATACGAAGGGCTCTACTACGCCACCCTAAATCACTACTCCTGGGGATGGGGCGATGAGGATGGTCCCATTCCTATGGGGTATGAAGTGGGGGCCAGCGATGACGATGACTGACGTTTCATTGGTGACTGACCGCTCGGTGCGCTTCACACTCGCGCTCGTATGGTTCGTTCTCTGCCTCTTCGGATCGATGCTGACGTTCAACCTTCTCTGTGATCTCGTCAGTCGGCTATGGAGCAAGCGATGACCAGTGCAACAGAGACCAAACAGTTCATCATCTGCCGGCAGTGTGCCTGCATGAGCTTCAACGAACTAGACGTTCAAAGCCGCTACTGCAGCATCTGCAATAAGACGCATCAGAGCGAAGATGACTACTATGTAGCCGAGGGCCTTGAGGATCCTCGCACAAAGTCTTTCTAGCGTTCCTTGCTTCGCTCCCAACACCCAGACAGATGAGCATCTTTCACCAGTGCAACCGCTGCCAGCTGAAATCGATCGAACGCCTGGCGACCCAGCGTGGAGACGTTGTGACGGTGCAAGCCGGGCCGCTCGGTACCGCGGTTCACGCACACGCCAAGAATGAAGAGCCAACCGAGAGCAATTGGGTGGCTTGGTTCATGGAGCTACCCGATCAATGCAGCTGCACAGGGGTTTGAAATGTCGCGCTGCTCAGAAAGCGTACTAACCGTGAGATACAAAGTCCAGCTGGTAGTAGCCATTGAAGTCGAGACTGAGGATGGCCGTGAGGCTCTTCCTGCCGCCCTCAACTTCTTTCAAGAGGCGATAGACTGGTCTACCGAGCATTACGAGGGGGCCGCTATCAAGGAAGTCGAAGTGGTCTCCGGAACTCTTACTACGGGAGCCTACTGATCTCATGATGACCAGGACCGTGACCGTTCAAGCCAACTCAGATGCGACGCCAGAAGAGTATGCGCAACAGACCGCCCGAGCCATCAAAGCACTGCTGCTAGGGCTCCCGGATGCGATAACAGTCGCCACGCTGCAGAAAGTGTTCGCCTCGGTGGGAACAGAGGTTCAAAAGCAGATCGAACGAAACTGGAGCGCCAATGGAGGATGAGGATCCGGCTGGGAAAGCCGCGTTGATAGCGCTGGCAGACCTAGGAGCGGACGGGGTGCTGTTGACAGTTCAGGGCGGGCGCTGCCATGGCAACACCGCTGTCGTCTGTGACCCTGAGCACATCCCGGCTCTGATCAACCAACTCAAAGACGTGATTGCGATGCTGGAGTCGACGCCCCAAGAGCTGCTGGGCAACCCACAAAAACCAACCATTCAATGACCGGCGCCATTCATTCTCTGGTTTTCAGGGTGAAACGATGAACGAAGCCTCTAAGCAGTTGAACGCGTTGTTGTCGAGTGGCGGAAGCGCCCAAGACATTGCTTCCTCATGCGGGGTATCTCAGCCGTTGGTGCTGGCTTGGGCGACGGGCCGACAGCAGCCGGACCCTCTGTGCAAGGCAGTATTGGAGAGGGACTACAACATCTCCGCGGGACTCTGGAGCAAGCGTTAGCGGTCGGTTTTGGTAGCGTGCTCGTGGATCTCTTTTTTGAGATCTGCGAGCGCCGTGTCGTCAAGATCCTCAACCTCAACCAAGGCATTGCGAGCTTTGCGGGTCGCGAGGATCAACTCGTCTATCTTGAGACGTAACGCTTCCGTGTCACGATTCTGAGTGTTCTGAATCAAGAACACCATCAAGAACGTGATGATGGTGGTGCCCGTGTTGATCACGAGCTGCCAAGTGTCGCTGAAATCAAACAGGGGGCCGCTTGCCGCCCAAACTAAGATCAAGCCTGCCGCACTGGTAAACGCCCACGGGCGACCCATGGCACAAGCTGCAGCCGCTGCGAAGCGACGAAACATGTTGTTTGAGCTACCGGAGGCCATCAGTAGACACAAACGATAAAAAGTAAGCGAACGATGACATTTACAAAAGTCACCGTTCGCTTACATTCTAGGGCTCAGCTCATGGGCCGGAGTAGACTCCCGATGCTGCCTGGTAGGCCCAGCTGCTCGAGCCACTAGCGCCCCGAGCATCAGAGAAGTCGTATGCCTCTGCTTCGAAGGCTGCGTCTGCGTAACCTTCAGCCAAGACCTCGTGTAGGTAGCTGTTGAGGAAGTTCTCGCGGCCAAGCTCACGGTACTGTCGCACGTGCACCAGCTCATGCATCATGGTGAGTAGCACGAACATGTGCTTGTCGTCCCAGGTCTTTACGCTCCCTGGCCAGTTCCAACTCACGTTCACCAACGTATCGTAGATATAGTCCTCTACCACGATGAGCGACCCTAGAGTAATGGCTGCATAGCCATCTACCGGAATGGGGAGGCCAGAGTCACGTTTTGAAACGACACTGGCTGCTTCGACATCAACGTCTGAGAAAGCGTCTCCGGGGAAATCCGAAAGTGCCATGAACCCATGGACGATCTCTTTGAACCCCTCGAGGCCGATCGCGTGTTTGCAGGCGATCTCATCAAGCTCAGCCCCCGCATGCTTGACGATCACGCTGCTGGCGCCACCTGTCGCTAATGTTGCAGGGTCTGCGATCCGCTTGTCGATAAAGTCCACAAGCAGCTGATGCCCGCTGACCTCATCTACATCGCAATAGGTGTCCCCTGCATGGAATACTTGTTCGGCTTTCTCGATGATCTGCTCTGTGATCACGCATTCTGGGAAGCCCAAGCAAGCGCCGGGGACACAGCAGTGCGGAAGCAAGAGGCATTCAGCCCCCTCTATATTGCAGGTCGGTTCCAATCGAATGACGGGTGGAATGACCAGGTCTTCCACCAGCGAGCGGCACACATTGAGATCCTCTGGAGGAGGAACGGTAAGTCCGCGGCACTCAGCTCGAGCATTCTCTGCACTCACGATGATGCCTATCACCGCGACCACCGTCGTTGTAACAACTCGGAACATTCTCTGTGTCGTCATGGGTGTAAACCAGATTCCTTTTTGCCTAACAGCAGCAGTTTCTGTTTGTTTATCGACCCCTTACCCACTGAGTTGCGCCGATAAAATAGAAACGGCCCCGCCTTTACCAAAGCGGAGCCACTGGGCCGTGTGAACGAGGGATGAGGGTGTTGTCAGAAGCTGCCGAACACCGCGGCGCCGCCCATGGTGGGCACAAGATGGAACGATCCGCTGAGCCCCCGTTGCTCACGATTATAGGCCCCTCTGGCGATGAGGCGTTCCACGAGCCAGATCGCACCTAGCACGCCGATGGCCCCGCCCGCGATCCCTGTGACCACCGCCGCTGTTGGCATGCTACGGTCGCAGTCCATGAAGGGCTGCTCTGGTTCCGTTCCGGGTGGTGGAACCGATGGGGATGCTTGGCAGGTTCCGGATCCCATTCGCGAGAACGCCCCGATGACAATGGCGCTTGCCCCCACGGAGAAGCCCGCTGCGGTGATGATGAGGGGGGCGACGAAACTGGGCTTATCGTCGCGGTGCATTGTGGCCCCATGCACTTGAAGGTTGGGTGCGCGAAGCTGGTAACTGTTCCCGACTGACTGAGCCGCTACAGTATTCGCGACGAACAGCCACGCGAACGCCATGAACTGAACGATTCTTCGACCCAGTGCTCTATTCTCCATAAACCTCTCCGGTCTCATCCATCACGGGGAGTACCCGACTCCCATGCGCGAGTAACATGCGAATCGCAGCTCAGCAATCGCAGCCAGCTGGGTCGGGGCCGCCATACAGCGCGCCACCAGATCTAGATTCAGGTCACGGAGGCAGCGACTGCGAGATACCCGGCAGTACCCAGCGCCAGCGTTATCAAGGCCCCACACCGTCAGTGCGCCGTCGTACAACCACACCTCGAGGACCCCGATCTCCGCATAGGCATCGAGCATGTCGCCACTCTGATCGATCACGAAATCAGGAGCTTCCGCAGTAGCGGCGCGTTCGGTTCCGAGGATGTAGCTTTCCCCAGTGACGCGCGAGTGCTCCCAAGCTCCGACCCCCACGAGATCCAAACCTTGATCGTTCGCCCATGCTTCGATGAGACGCGCCAGGCGTTTCGTCAACTGATGGGGCTGCCCCTGCATAGCTCCGCTCTTCCTCTCCGCACCAAACGGTAGCATGAATGGCTGAGGTGGTGAAAGAGCCCAGTATATGCGCTTTAGGCCTTGAATTTGGGTCAAAAGGCAACGAGAAAAGGGGCGCCGATCGGACGCCCCTTTTCCACAGTGTCAAGCTATGTCGCTTACTGATTGTTGTTTGGCGTACGATGCGGGTCAGCAGTCTTGACGTTCGGATCATGCACCGGCCCGCCTCCGGGATTCGCAGGATTGTTTTGGCCCGGCTGTTGCTGGCCGGGTTGTGGTCGCAGCACGCGCTCTGGCGTGAGCTTGCCCTCTTGGACGCGACCGCCACCGCCCGGCGCGGGGATAACAAATCCATCCGGCCCTACGACACGCGGTCCACCAGGATCAGGAACAGCTACGGGAGCGGGCGCCTCTCCAGGGTGCGTGGGCAGTGGCGGGGTCTGTTCAGGATTGACGTGTGGCCCGCCTGGCACGGTCGGGATCGCGGGCTGTCCTGGCACAAAGTCAGGTGTACGCAGTGGAGCGCCCGGTTGCGATGGTGAATAGAACGGCTGTGTTGGTTGAGGAGCTTCAGGCGCTATTGGATGCCCTGGCGTAACCTCCGGGTGTTCCGGCTCTGGGTGTTGTTGTTGCCCCTCGTCATGTTTCTTCTCGTTGTTGTCAGTGGTCATACTGTCCGCCTCCTGTTTTGTTGCCTTGCGATTCGCCTCCCGGAACTCAGTGTTCGAAGACGCTCATCAGTGTGAGGGTCTTCGGCATCCATCATGATTTCATATTCAGAGGCGTCTTCTTCTTTCTTTGGTTGTTGTTGATCATCGGTGTCGCGGCCCACGGTTGCCCCCAAGTTAAGTAAGGTGTCAAGCACAGAAAAGGGCGCCGAAACCGTGAGATCTCGACGCCCTTAGCGATTGGTTGAGGTGACGCTATCGCTAGCGATTGCGACTCTGCTCATCCGTATCGGCGTCGTCTTGATTCTGATCGTTCTGCTTCTCAGCATCCTGATCCTGATCCTTGTTCTCTTCTTCCTTATCCTTCGCAGCCTGCTCTTGATCGTTGCGGTACTGCGTGGGGTTCGTGCTCACGTGACCCAAGCCAACCACGTAGGGTGTGCCTGCATCTTTGATCGCGAATCTCGGATCGCCGTCCGGTACGGTCTGTGCTGGTTGCACAAACGCGGAGGCTGATTGGCCTTGCTGCGGCGCCGATGTGATCGGCGGCACCCCTGGGCCTTGTGCTGCTCCTTGTGCTGGACCTTGTGTCGGCGCGTTGCCACGCCGCACGTTGTGCTTCTGCTCGTTGCTCTTGTCGTCCTTATCGCGACTCATGAGTCCCTCCTGTAAAAGCCCTGCTACAAGGGGAAAACGAGTGTGGCGCGCACATTGCCACAGTGTGGTTTATCTGCAGACCGATCATGGCAAAATGGACGCATATCAGTCGTCCTCTGCTGGCTCGAAGCTGTGCTGGTCGCGGTCTTTGAGCCCTTGCAGGTAGCCAATCTCAAGATCTGACTTTGCGGTCGCTTCAACGAAGTCTTGCCAGCTGCCAGCGGAGGCAGGTTGGTAGTACCAGTTGTTGTATTCAATCTGTAAATGTGAGCGTCGGTTGCGATCTAACAAAGCGCCTCGATATGCACTACAGCGCACAGCTGTCGCGGCCAGTTGATTCAGGTCGTACGTACGCAAAACAATCGTGCTGTGAACCATTTCACAGAGGCGTCGTTTTTTGTGCGGTAGAGGATTGTTTCCTTCCCGTACCGGCGACCTGAAGTGGCGAGAGTTTTGCTCGGGGGCTGCATCAGGTGCCGGCACGGTAGGAATGGTGGTGCAGCCTCTGGTCCCCACACCATGAAAACAACTGATCGTAAAGCATCGCTCGTCGATCCCGAACCTTGCGCGTGCGGCGGGGGTCTTCCCTACAACGAGCTTGTACGTGAACGCGCGAGTGAGCTTGTGCTGCTGCTGTCCTGCCGGAACTGCGGCTTGAGTGCACACGGGGATTGTTCAAGCACAGTGGTAGAACGCTGGAATCGAATTCAGATCGCGCTCTGTCGAGGGCGCTACGCTACGATCTTGCTCGAAGCTGAGCTTGAGGCTTGTCAATAGCCGCGGAGTGCTCTGAGCCACGCCAACGAAAGCGCTTGAGCCTCTTCCCACTTCAGGGATCCATCTCCGATTGTCCTGACGCGATTGATGGCCAGCGCTGTCGTGTACAACAGCGTCACGCTGCGCCCTTGAGCGGTGATCGAGCAGCCACCAAGCGCGATGAAACCTCTCTCGGCTACGCGGTATACCTGATCCACGATCTCATCCGGGGGGAGCTTGGTGAGGTAAGGATACTCATTCATCGCATAATCAAAAGCGTCCGCTCGAGCGGAGATCTCTGCCCGCCTCCATGCTGATGGATCTTCACAGATGATCCCGGCTTCTTGCGACACGGAGGCGCAAGCAAGCTCATCAGCTCGTAGCATCCTCGAGATCGGAGTCTTGGGCCTCTGCTCCAGCTCACGTTCACAGATCCCACGGCACATACTCTTCGCGAGGGATCTCAGCTCGAAGCAGGCCAAGGCATCCGGACAATCCGCCCAAGCTCGAAAGCGGCACGCATGCAGGTCGTTCAGGATCTCGTCAAACCACGCCTGAGCCTCGACAGGCTGAGTCAGCATGAGCATCGAGATCAGAACGAAGTAGCGCATCCGGAGGTGATTACACCGCGCATGGTCCTGTATCAGAACAGATGCTCGGACCAACACTGGCTATGGCATCACTGCCCGGTGCGCGGAGAGTCGCTTTGTTCTTGGCGTCTTGGCTCGCTGTGAGCAATTGTTCCAGAAAACTGAAGCGCGAGATAGATCCAAAGGACAGCAATGAGCAAGGAAATATCGCGGGGGACCCGAAAGAAGCAATCCGATGCCTAAAGCGAAGAAGCCCAAGACCCCTCGCTTCAACTACCACAAGGAGCTGGAAGCCTCTGCCGTGCGAAAGCGACAGATGGTTCAGCTCATCAATCGATTCGATCGGCTAACGCGCTGGGTGCTGGTCTTGCATCGTCGGCAGCATCGGATCGAATTCGAGTACACGATCCGAGATGAATCGACCCTGTACCTTCGATTCCGAGGACCGATCGTTGATCGTATCGATGATCGCATCTTCCATGCGATCGATGATCGTGGAGACTTGGGGTGGTGGCCACAAGCTTCAAGCTGCAAGAGTGACGGGGTCTTGCAGCTTGAGGTTCGTTTCGGGGTGCACTCGTTTGGCATGGATACGCTCCGACATGAGCTTGCGTGGTCTCTGCTGAGCTTGCTCAGGAGGCTGCCTGAGCGCTCACCCGCCGCGCTCACGGAGATCCCGCTGCTCAACAGCCAGGAGATCATGAGCCGCATGCTGGCCAAGATGAATGACGAGTACGAGCAAGGAGCGACCGTCTACGTGCACGGGCTGCCCATCAATCATTTGCTCGACGAGCCGGAGCAGCACCCCGAACGTCGCCTCATCAACCTACGCAGCCCGCGCATCGTTCGAAAGCTCAAATGAACCTTCCTGAGCCGCCCGAGCACTACAAAAGAGCTTTTGACGCAACGCTTATCGCTGTACGTAGGTGGCGGCGACGGCATCCAACCGAGCAACCCACGCTCCCAGGGCCAGAGGATTTGTCCTTTGCTTGGCCCATTAAGACTGGGATCGAGCACTACCGCTTGACCAACGCGAGTCTTGCGCTCGCTCGGTACGTCATTGATCAAGTGCAAGATCCGACGTGGATGATGTTCTACTCAGCCTGGAAAATTGTTTACGCAAGCTGAAGGTGGTAGGTAGACCATGTCCGTCAAGGAAGCGAGACGACTAGCCAAGGAAGCGAGACGACTAGCCCTCGTGAGTTGTTGGGCGAGCGTAGTGAGCCTCTCTTTGATGCTAGTCACAACCATCTGGCAGCTCAGCACGGGCAAGCACTCGGGATTCACGCTCGCCATGAACACCATCACCATTGGTCTACTGAGTATGACCGCTTCTCTGATAGCCAACGCGATCCGCAAGTTGAAGAGCGCGAATGATCCTGGCGACGAAGCGTAAAAATTGCTGATCAGTGAAGCGACTGGAGATATCATGCAAGCTATGCCAAAAAGAGCAATCGAAGCAGTCTCGCTGTACGACCGTATCGTGGGGATCTTGGGTGACTCTACGATGAACATCGCAGAGATTCTGCAAGCGCTTGAGGATGCGGGCGATCCCCGGAGTCGGGCTGCAGTCAATCAAGTCTTGAGCAAGAGCTTCGAACGTGCCTCTCGCGGACGTTATCGAGTGGCGAAAGAATCTGATCAACAGCTCGAGATCCCTTCCACTGCGGCGGCGGTCACTGAGGAAGTGAGCCCAGTGATCGAGCACAACGAGCCCAGCAACGGCAATGCAAACGGCACAGCCAAGAGCTACGCCAAAAGCTCACGACGCAACCTTCAGAATCTGCCTCCGAATGCCGAAGACTGCGTCGAGCTGCGCAACCTCATCGCCGCGTATGGCACGCTGAACGTACGAGCCTTGCTGGACAAGATCGAGCAGCCCAACGACTGAGATCAGGTGCGACGCTCAAGCCCCCACAAGATCTTTTTCTTGCTGGTCTTGCCTGTCGCACAGAGCACCCAACCGTGCTTGCCGGCACTGGCGAGACGCTTCAATCCGAGCCCGAACCTGACGGTGTGGCTCACATCTATCCCAGCATCCTTGAACGCAGCGGCGAGCATTTGGTACTTGCGCTCGCGGGCACGGGTGCGCAGTGCGTTCTGAAGATCTGCGCTCGTGATTTGTCCTCTGCCTAAGGCAACGCGCCAAGCAGTCACCAGCTTCGTGGCCGCTATCGGGTCGAAGGCTTTGCGGCGATACACCGGCCGCGTCCCGTCCTTCTTCAAGGCAGAGTGCACGCGCTGCAGACCATTGCGAGGATCTTCATGGTCATCCTCAGCATCGACGATGACAGCATCGTCGAGAACAGCGACACATCCGACCTTATCAGGATGCAGAGCCACGAATCGGTTCCAGCTAGCGATGTTGCGTTCCACAAAGGAGAAGATCTTTGCTTCCATCTCGGGACGCCATCCGGCTCGCCCACGGCGGTCCAAGATGTGCTTACGGGCGTAAAGCATGGTGGTCGGACCGTCCATGAAGTAGCCAAACGGATTGCCTGAGTCTCTCGCGCCGCGCAGCAACAAGTCTGCATAGTCGTTGCGGACGTTGCGGCTGCACGAGAGGATTACCTTGCGCCCGCCCTGACCGCCCTTTCCCTTGTCTTTGAGATTGGCGTATTTCAAAAAGTCAGGATGCGCGTGCGCCTTGGCAAGAGCGTTCGGCGGGTAGATCCATTCCTTGATCGGGAAATACGACCTCGATCGTTTGCCTTTGTTGCCGGCTCCCGTGGGCATCGTGTGGCACTCGCCTTGCTCAAGCTCCACGTAATGCGCGATGGCCTCATCGATATGAGGCAGGTGGCAGTAGATCGGGTACTCGTCTGACAAGCGCCCGTAACCGCATGCTCGACCCGCGCCCGATTGTGCGACCGTATCGACGTTGACCGACTTGTTCTCGTACCAGCCGCGAATAAAGTTGGGTCTCGGTAAGGTCATACCAGCCCGCTGTGATCCTTTGATCAAGATGATCTCAGGGAGGTTGGGGCGTCGCCCAAGCTCTGTATTTAGGTCATCGATGTTGTGGCTGTCCGCATCGAAGGTGCGAAATTTGCAGTAGCCTGGTCTCTTCAAGTAGTCCACGAGCTGTTTGTGGCGTTTGCCGCTCGCGCGTATCACCAGGTAGCCAGGGCCGAGCCGTTCGCAGAGCTTGAGGAAGTCGGCATAGACGACGTTCTCGAAGAACTCCGTGTTGTCAAAGCGGCGACCCGATTGTCGTGACGGTAGGGGCTCTGTCTGACGGAACCGTCCCGACTCACGCATGATCGAAAGTGAGTTGTACTCAGGATCAGGAGGATGGTACAGGATCGAGTAATCTGGATCGCCCTTGAGCCCAAGGATCTTGTCGCCCTTCAGCTCGTGTGCGTAGGGAGTCGCCGACATCAACAACACAAGGTTGATGGTGCCCGTCTCATTGCCCCACTCAGACACGGGACGGCTCATGTAGACCCCATGTTTTTGGAGCATCGAAGAGATGCACCCACCGACCGTATTGGCGATGTGAGCTTCATCCAAGATCCAAAGGCGCACTTTTACCTCTGGGTCATTGAAGTCGTAACGGTGCATGGCCTGGCTGCAGTTGAGCACCCGAATCCCCTCCCGGCTGTCCGGGTAGCGTGCGAGGCCGGTGAGTTTCGCTTTGGCGCAAAGCCGCGCTTCATCCACCGTGCGGCCTATCGCCTGTTCCTTGTTGCTGAGGTTCGTGAGCCCGCTCAGCATGATGATCTGAAAAAAGCGAGGATCGTTCGGTCTGGATTTGCTGACGCAGTCTTCGATAAAACGATCAGCGACCTCATCCCCCGTGCCGTACTTGCCGCCTTGCGGCTGCAGCACAAGTACAGGCGTGAGCTTCATGACGCTGGCCACGGCCGATTGATTGATGGCGAATTGGCGCATGATCCGATCCGCGCAGTGCATCTGGTGCGGATAGATCTTTTCATCGCCTAGCCAGCGGCCCCCAATTGGCGGGGCCTCATACGGACTGCGCGTGCTGAGGTGAAAGCGCCGCGGCTTCCCGCTCGTGAGATCAATGTCCGGCGCTGTGCTACGGCGCCGGTTAGCCGTGCGTGGTCCTCTTCGCTTGCCTTGTGCGCGCTTGCTGCGTGTTCGTGAGTTGGTCAAACGAGCCCGCCCCCTTTCTTTTCCGGGGGAGGCTGCTGGCCCTCACGTAGAAAGTCGAGTTAAATGCAAGGCGTTACGGGGCTGACACATCAGCACGCGGCCGACCGCGGCTTTATCGAACGTGAGCCCAGCTCTCAGAGAAGATGCAAAGAGGGCAATCGCGACTGGTGGAGAATGCGTGTCACCACAGCGATCTTCACACGGTGGGTCAATCGGTAAAACACTACATAACTGCCGGACGGCAACCAAAACAGCCCGCGCCTCTTACGGTGCGGAGTGCCAGGATTAGGCGTCTCGGCTAGCGTGCTGAGATCTTCATGCAGTTTTTCGCTGAAACGAAGTGCCTGCTTTGCGCCGAAGTCTTGAACGCTAGTGCTCAGAGCTTTTACCAGGTCGCGCTGAGCACGTTTCGATAGCTCATATTCAGCCACGGCGCGGACGCTTCCTCGGCGATTCCGCATCTAAGCCAAGCTCACGGTAGGCCGCCTCGAAAGGATCCCCTTTGAAGACTTCGCTGGCATCCCCTTCGTCCAGCGCCTTTTCTAGCCACTGCAGCCGGACAGCGTCTTCTTGCTCGCGCTGCTCCAGTGCCCGCAGCCCAGCCCGAACAACCTCGCTGGCATTCTCGTAGCGACCACTTTTGACAAGCCGCGCGACCTGTGCGTCCAGCTCTGGAGTGAGATTGACGTTTCGTGTGGGCATGACAGCAGTTTAGGCCATTGGCAGAGTTTGCCAAGTGCCGATTTCTGAGTCTATGAAACTGAGTTGTTTCATGCAGTTATGCGTGTGACGCGCGAAATGTTGCCGATCTCGTTGCCGATCTTGTCAGAAGCGAGGCGGGCTCCGCGTCAGTAGGGCATGACCCAAGAACACCAAACCCGATGTGGAAACTGTGGCCGGAAACTGCCTTGCGAGCCTTGCGAGGCGCGAGACCGCCAAGCGCTTGAGGATGCGCTGCTAGATAGGATGAGCGAGATGGCGCATGACGCCCAGCCGCTCATACTCTGGTTCGAGCTGCCGATGGACCAAGCGAGACAGCACCTAAATCGTCTTGCCGCTGAATGGCCTGGTGCGGTCGAGGCGATAGAGCCCACCGAGCCCGGCGACGTGCTTGGCTGCAGGGTTGCTCTCAATCAAGAAGACCTCGGTAGAAACCCTCAGTCGGAGTGGGAAGTCACCTCGACCCGAGTCTCTCTGATCGACGATGAGCGGTTCATGCGAGCGATAACGCGCCATGGGTCCGCCGCGTGGTGAGTGATCAGTGTAGACTGCCGGGGTGGACCAAGACACTCCGGCACCGTCCCTAGAATCGGACATCGCGCTGGCTAGCAAGATGTCTAAGAGCCCGATCACGGAAGCGAACCACGAAGCCGCGCTTGGCGTCGTTGACCGGCTCATGTTCGCTCACGTGCGAAACCCGGATCCAGATCTGGCAGCGGTAATTGATCTCCTTGCGCAGAAGGTCGCAGCCTACGAGAACGAGGTATACCCCTTCCCCGAGCCGACCCCCGCAGAGATGCTCAGTCATCTGCTGGAATCGAGCGGCGTGTCTCATCAGAAAGTTGCGCAAGTGATCGGCCATTCGATCGCCGACGTCTCCAGGATTCTGAAAGCGCAGCGGGTCATCACGCTAGACCAAGCCGACAAGCTCGGGAAACTTTTTGCCCTAGACCCCAGTGCGTTCGTGGGAGGGGCAACTCAGCAAGAGATGGCTCAGGACTGGAGTCATTGCGTGGATGCGGAGATTGAGTTTCGCAAAGACCCAGAGAACATCCTTCGGCACTTCCTCCAGAGGGAGCGGCAAGAGGCTCGCGAGCAAGAGCGCGCTCGGATCGAGCAGAGGTTGAAAGAGGCGTTGCGGTATGCGGATGAGGCGTTCCGAGCCGGAGATCTCAACGATCTCACCAAGCGCCGGGAGATGATGGAAGAGCTACTGGTCGAGATGAGTCGGATCCAAGATTCACTACTTATAAAGCCCACTGATAGATGACCTACGACTATCGCAACCGCACAGCCAGCGACGATGATGATGCCGATGAAAAGGCGGCAAAAGCGGAGGAGCAGCTCGAAGATCTCATGTCGCAGTGCGGTGAAGCTGCGAGCGAGGCAGAGCAGCTTCAAAATGCGCTGTCGGTAAAAACCGAGTCTGACCTTGGGGAAGCCATCGAACTTGCCGCCCTAATCTATGGTGACTTGAACACGGCAGGGGGAGGCATAGAGAAGCTCAGCGACCTAGTAGCCTGCGTTAAAGAGGTCCAGGTAAACATCCCCAAGCTTGAAGCAGCCTTGAAAGAGGCTAAGCGCGAGGCTAAGCGCGGAAAGGATGGGTCTGCGCTCGAGGCTATCGACGAGGCTCTGGACTACGTGCGTGGGGTCAAGCGCGAGCTGAATGGCATTGATGATGCCATCGCCGAAGCTCAAGAGAGTCTCGAAGAAGCCGAAAAGGCTCGTTAGAAACAAGCAGGATTCAAGCCTCTGATTGTCCGGATAGCGCCGGACCGGCTAGCTTGCTATATCCGGCGCATGGCTGCATCTGAAGACCTGACGCAACACCAGTGTGACCGCGCCAATTCGTGGTGGGAGAAGGATGCGAAAGGCATCCCGCTCAATCGCGTGTGCTCGATCTGCCGTTCTGCCAAGCTTGCTCAGTACCGCCCGGTCATCTTGTCGGGCTACTCGCAAGCCGATGTGGATGAGCCGATCGAGCCGGAAGAGTAGGGGGCTACAGCTGTGCCATGAAGTCTTGCAGTGGCGCCGGCAGAGCTTTGCCTGTCACGAACTTGAGAAAGCATTCAGCGAAGTTTTCTTCCCACTTGGTCGAGCCATAATCGCTCGCATAGAGCGGGTGGTACTGCCCTTCGTTCGTGACCGTCGTGAGGTTCCCACCGTACTGGTATTGGCCAAGCGCGTACTCAAGCTTCTCAGCTACCGTTTCGTCTTTGTCGTCTCTGAAAGCCTTCAAGAGAGGCAGCACGTCTTTCCGGTACAGAGCGCGATCGTAGGAGGCACTCCATAACGAAGCTCGTGGAGACAGCATGGTATCGGCATCCGGGTAGTTTTCCTGTTGATGCTCACGGAACAGGGCCATCCACTCGGCCACGATCTTGCGTCGCTCTGCCAGGGCGAAGTGCGTCACATGGATGTCTCCCACTTCGTGGAGCTGCTTGAATCTATCGCGTAGATCCCCGTTCAAAAATCGGGTGTGGTACCTGTGGCCAAACTCGTGAATCAACGTCTCGACTGAGCTGCGATCGGGAGTCGCGTACAGGCTGAGATTGATCGTATCGGTTGCTTCAACGTAACTGCCGGCTACCTGAGAGCCTCGTGCGTGAGGGGACGCCTGGTACGTGCCCGCGTCGGATCTGAGGCCCTTGCGTACATAAACCTTCCCGTACAGCACTTTGGGGAACTTGGGTCGAATCTTGGAAGCGACCAGATCCAACGTTTGAATGGCTTCCTCCATCCCGTGCTCTGCGCCCTTGCTCAAAATGATGGTGAAGGGGCCGTGCTTGAAATGGTCATCGACACCACGGCTCATCTCTTCCAACCAAGGAAGGTCGGGCTTGAGCTGACGCAAGATGTTCTCGACCCTCATAGCCTCCGGGGCAGGGCGCATCAGCTCTTGGCGAGCAGCCATCAACGTCTTGATCACTTCCATGAAGCGCCCAAGATCGTCAGGGTCTGCATTCTGAATCCACTCGGTGCCGATGCGTGCGGGCTCATCGGAGTGCCGGTTCACATATACTTGCAGCTTCTTGCGTAGAAACGTGTTGAGCGCATCGAGCGCTCCCGGCATGTCATTACGACTCAGGAGCTGCTCGATATTCTTGATGTCTGGAGCGAGATTGGCCCCCGCCTCCAGATACCGAGCTAATACACGTCTAGCGAGGTTTCTCACTGCAATCAGCTCGCCATAAGGGCTTTACAGCATGAGGGGCACAAGCAATCAGGGACTACGATCGCTGTGCCCCGTCTAGCTTAGCGCTCGGTTTCTGTCGTTTCTGTCTCGGTCTCTGTCTTAGTTTGCGTCTTGGTCTGTGTTGTGGTGGTTTCTGTTTTGGATTCAGACTCAGTACCAGACTCAGTACCAGACTCAGTGCCAGACTCGGAATCATGATCTTCAAGCTCAGTCGGAGCTTGCCCGATCAGCCGTGCCAGCTGCTCAGTCGGGCTATCACCATCGTCATTGACGTCATCCTGGTCATCATGTTGGTCCGCACGGCGAGCCATTGGCTTCGCGGTCTCGCCCTCATAGACATCCACCATGACCAATAGGAAAGCAGCGGTGTTAGGGCGGATCAGTTCCCCGTGCTGCTCGTACTCCTGAAGGGTCGCTAGGAGCTTAGGGGCCTTGCCTTCCATCGCGATAGCACGCGCTACCGTGAGAGTGGCGTTGCGCAGGATGGTATACGGGAAGGGTGGGTAAGCGGGCAATCCATCAAGGCGTCTCGCGCTCGTACGGGCGACGGCGTCTACTGTTTGAAGCGTCTGTGTGCTCAGCGGCATGAGTGGTCCTCCATGCAACCTTGGATACAAAAAGGTTGTGGAGCCGCGGCACAGACTTGCGCAGAGCTATCGCTTGTACTTCGCGTCCGAGTAATACGGCTCGAGTTCAGAGACGATCTTATGGATCTGGTCTGCGATGTACTTGGCGATCTTGTCAGGGACGCCGGTCTTACGACGCAGCCTGTACTTGTCGCCGACGTAGTCACCCTCGGGGGTATACAAGCCAATGATCGCCTGCTCTACTTGAACCTTCCCTCGGGGCGCGGGGGCGTTCGTATCTTTGTGGTCGAAACCATCGACATGGAAGCGCACAGTGTTATTTGCCGCTTGCGCGCCGTGCTCCGACTCTGACTCGGGTAGGTTGATCAGAACGACAATTACCGTCGCACGACTACCCAGTAGGTTTGGACAGAACACCTGCAAGTGCCTCCCCTTGGGATTCACTAGCGATTCAATGCGGCGCATGAACTGTTCGGCACTGTCGGCGGTCGCTGCGGCGTTGCGGTAGTCGTATGTCAACATGGCTTGCAACAGACAGTCGATAGAAGATCTATCACGACCAAAATTCAGGGCCGCGCCGGACCCTCCCAATCCATCACTTGCTGTGCCAGCTCGAGCCGGCTCACGTGCACCCATACAGGCTTGCCGTCTTGGCGCCCATATACGGGGCGGCCAGCGGCTAGGTGCCTATCGACCTCATCTTGAGCCGCCTCTCTGGCGCGCTCAAGATCCCGTGCTCGGGAGCTTGGAGTCTTGTCGTCGCTCATGTGCAGGCTCTCAGGCAAAAAAAGGTTAGCGACATCATGAAAGAGCCTTGATCAGCGCCTCCTGCAGGGCTTGAGACAATCCCGCCAACTCTGGGCCAAACTTGTCAGCGAATTCCATGCGGCGAGCCGTCGTGTAATCGCGTTCCGACATCATGTTCTCGGCAGCAGCAAACGCCCAATCTTCGCCTTCGGGATCTTCGTTGTAAGCCTTGCGCCGCGCTTCCACTGCGATACCCGCGAGCACTTCACATGCCGCTTGCAAGCGCACCTGATGTGCGTCCTCGGGGGTTACGCGACCCGAGCCTGAGCAGCGGTAGCACACATCTTTCACTGGCCGACCGTCCTCGTCCCAGACCTGAGAACCTGAACCGCCGCAGCGCTCGCATTTCACTTCGTTCAACATCTGCTCAACTCCCTTGTGATCTGTCTACGCGCGGGCGGAGGAAAATTCAGCGTCCTTTGCGAACTATGGGAGCGAAGATCACCCCCCAAACGATGCCCGTGTGAATCGCGCTTATGAACTCTCGGATAAGTCTAATCATTTGCCAGAAACCTTGTTGATAGCAGCCACGAGACCCTTGATGTTGCGGGGGCTCAGCTCGCCCACCATCCAACGCACCACCTGCACACCGTCCGCCGACGACAGAACCGCTTTACCTTCAGCGCTCTCGAGGAGCTTGTTGATCAAGCGCTTGCCGGGGGCTTTTAGGACGTCTTCCGAGCCCTCTTTCTTGGCGCGGACCTTGGCGGCGACGTCCGCCGCCGTCGAGCCCGACTCACCGGACGCGATCTTGGCCATCTCTTGCACTTGCTCTTCACGACCAAGCTCAGCCAGGCGAATCGCCGCCGACTGCGAGAGCTGACCGTTGCGAACCGCCTCCTTGACTGTCTCGTCCAGGTCAAGCAATCGCAGGAACGCACGGAGCTGTACGACGGTCTTACCGGCAGCATTCGCGGTCGTTTCCTCGTCCGCGCCCATGTCCAAGAATTTCTGAAGATCCTCGGCCATCTGAATCGGAGCCACATCCTTCCGGTTGGCGTTCTCCGAGATCATGATACCGACCATCGCCAAGTCGTTGCCTCGAACGACCTTCAGCTCGATCTTGAGAGGCTGCTCACCGCGAGCGGCGCGGATCTCATTAGCGCGACGGGCGGCCTTGACGCGGCGGCGGCCGGCGACAACTTCATAGTTCGTGCCATCAAGGCGAACCAAGACAACCGAGCGAAAACCGTTGTTTGCGATGTTGAGCGCGAGCGCCTCATCAACCGGCTCTAGTGCGCGCTCCTGCCACAAGGGGTGCTCACCGCGCTTGTGCTTGGTGTCGAGACCAATGATGAGCGGCTTTGTGGGATCGACCATGAAGGTCGTTGAGCGTTGCTCGTCAATCGCGGTTTTACGTTTCGTCGTCATGAGTCTGAATCCTGTTTGGAGAGGTTGGGGCCTGTCTCACCAGTGCTACGCAGCGCTGGCGCCCAATTCAGGATCAGATCTCAGATCGTGGCGTGATGGTCGGTAAAGGTGTTGCAGTGTGTGTTTGTTCGTCACATATTGTTTGGCTGGCGAGACCTACCTCAACGGTCGAGATGGCTATGTAACAGCAGCTCACTGCATTTAAGGCTGAACTGTTCTAGGCTCGAACGTAGTGAAAACATGAACGAGCCAGCTCAAAGCCTCCCCCCTTTCGCCAACTTCGACGAGTTCGCTTTGTGGGACGCTGAGCAAGAAGAGCCCTACGAATACGAAGATGGGCACGCCGTGGCGATGTCAGGCGGCTCCATGCGGCACAGCGCTCTGGCTGGCCGGCTACAGCAGAAGATCAGCGCGCAGCTCAAGCCCGGCTGCATCGTGCTCACAGAGACGATGAAGATTGAGGCGATCAACAGCGATTCTCGCTACTTCTACGCGGACGGCAGCGTGTTGTGCGGGGCGCCAGAGCAAACGCGCGATAAGGCACTGAGAAACCCGAATGTGTTGATTGAGGTGATGTCTCGCTCAAGTGAGCGCCGGGACCGCGGCAAAAAGTGGACAAGCTATCAACAGCTCGAGACCTTGCAAGACTACATCCTTGTCTCTCTGCACACACAACGGATCGAGCACTACGCTCGTAGCGGTCGGAAGTGGTTGTACGATTCGCAGCAAGATGGGCACATCACGCTCACAAGTGGCATCGTACTTGCCATTGATGATGTGTACTCAGGTATGATGGATCTTCCCGCCGATTGATCCTGAATTACGCGCAGCTCGCGCGTATCTCTGGCATGACACACGAAGTTGCAGCAATCATCCAAGACCAAATCGGCCGCAAAGCTTTCTTCATGTTGGGCGCGAAAGACCTTGTCTCGACTGAAAAGAGCCTCCGATTCAAGATCGGCCGCAACGCCAAGAGCGTCTCTCACGTAGAGGTGACCTTGGATCCGAGTGACACCTACACAGTGCGCTTTATTAGACTGCGCGCTGGCAAGACCACAGTCATCGCTGATGTGAGTGACGTGTACGTTGACTCGCTACACTCTGTGATAGAGCAGCACACCGGCATGTACACGAGTTTGTGAGCATCCCAACTATGAACCGTAAAGAAAAGCTCGCCGCGCTCGCGGCAATCGTTGGAGACGATGGCACCGGCGACCTTGGAGTCATCCTAGACCACGCAGAACCATCAACCACAGTGGCAGAGTTAACTGAGATCGTGCTCGAGGCACGTGAAGATGCACGCATCGAACGAGACGAACGAGACCTGGACAACGCATGATGGACGATTTCGACTTCAGAGCCGCGCTGGACGAGCACAACCTCGTAGTGGATGAGGGCAACGTGATCGGCGGGCCGTTCATCCCTGACGGGCGCTATCGATTGTACGTGATCGACACGCACGACGTGATCTGCGAAGCCAAGACGCACACAGATCTCATCGAAGAATTCGAGAGTTGGCTGAGTTTCAGACGCAGCTAGATCAGAACCAGCGGCGACGTCGCCTGCTGCCCGGAATAGGCATTCCCATCCCCGCGTTGCCGCCGCGACCACGGATGTGGCGGTAGAGCCAGAACAGAACCAACACCGCTGCGAGTATGCCGATGTACTTCATACCGTAGGCCGCTCAACAGAAGATTAGCGTTGACGGCTTCAGCGCATCCGGTGTAGCAGGGATTACGACGACTGCTCCCGTAGCTCAATTGGCAGAGCGGCGGCTTCTAAAACCGTTTCGGATGCGGGTTCAAGTCCTGCCGGGAGCGCTGAATTCTAACTGAGCTAGGCCGTACAAGAAGTATGAAACTGCAGTATCGCATTGAGTGGCCGAACGATGCTCGACATGACCGCGTGAAGAATGAGCGCTTTCCGACGAAGGAAGCCGCTCTGGGATTCTGTAGAATCATGTGGGCTGGCTCTTTCGAGTTGCATCTCAAGGCCGACGCAGAGCCCGGCCACTACTACTGCGCGCCACTGCATGTCACAGAGCCCGGCCGATCCAGCCCGCGGATCATTCCGATCCGCTAATCGTTGTACATCCGCATGGCGCGTTTTCTCTTGCGCTTGGCTTTTCGGGTGGGCTCGACCCGCGGCTGGTCGCGCGGCTGCTCCACAACTGGGGGCGGCGCGACTGGAGCGCTAATGATCTCTTGTTTGGTCGGGACTGGCTCGGTGTCCTTGAGCGAAATCACCATATCTGCAGGCGGCTCTGGCTCGTCTTTCTCCAGCTCGATAACGAACGCGATCTTCTCCGGCTTCTCTGGTTGCACGCGTGCGCAACGAATCACGCCGTAGTCGCGGTGAGGATCGAGCTTGACGCTAGCTCGCGTGCCATCAGGGCAATCCCTGGCTTTCGCGTGGACCTGATTGGGGCTCCCCCAAACTTCGTATCCGAGCACCATGCAGTGAACACGCTTGCCTCTGTCAAAGCACGGAGATGGGTAGGTGATGGTGCGGACGGTCGCGCAGCTCGAACAGAGAATCACGAGCGCGAGCTGACACCACAGGGTCTTGTGATGGATCACTTGAAGCCTTTGGGCCGATGCGCTTTGGTCTCTAGCTCTTCTTTCACCAGACGTAGGACGTCCAGAACTTGCGGGGGCAAGCGTTCGGCTCCGATATCTTCGATGGTCTGAAACACTTCGCACACTCGGGCAAGCTCCATATCTTGAGCGAGGATGATGAGCTGATGCAGCTCGTTGTCAGTGGCGCCGCGCAGCGCCATGCGACCCCACATGTGCTGAAGCTTCTCAATGTTGTCTGACATTCTCATTAGGTCTGACCAGCAGTAACTCAAGCGGTAATTACACCGCGTGAGTTACCCGGCTCATGACCTAGTAGAACATCACGGCGCCGACTTGGAAGCACATACCGGGCAACGCCAGTGCCGCGGATCAAACCGAGTGTCTCCCTGCGCTGTCGAATAGCCTGCTGCATAGGCCTTTTCGACAGCCTGGTGCATGTCATTGCCGGTTGGAGCGAGACGCTGACAGTACTTGCATTCGATGCAGTAGCAGCGCTCAACGCCGCCAAAAGAGAGCTTGAAGGTCTGAGTGGGGTGCTGAACGATCATTTCCGGTTGTCATCTCCTGAGCGTCCAACGCAAGGGTCCGCTCTAGTGCTCCCTTACACCACGTGCGTTCGCTCTCAGACAGAGGATGGCGGTTGGATACACGGACCCCGTGATCTGACGTTGCGAGCGGAATTATACTGTTACACCGATCGGGTCAGAAATTTCCGTGGTGTAACAAAACTGAGTATGCCGCAGCGCAAGAAGCTTCCCTACAAGGTATTGATCGGGCGACTCATAGACAGCAAGAGACTATCTAGCAGTGAGCAAGCAGCTTTTGAGGCGATGCAACGTGGACTTGAAGCCGGACATGAGTTGACCGAACACGAGAGACTCTGGGTCGAGTCTCTACGTGTCCGCACTGATCCAACTTAACTTACGGAGTTGGTCGATTAGGTAAAGAGGCGGCAGGGAACACTGTCGCCTCTTTACTTTGGATCTGGGAAGTTAAACTTGTGTCCTGCTTGCGCGTATGAGAGCGCAGCCTTTGCAGCTTCACGGGCAGTCATCTCAGGCGGGTCCTCCTCAGTACCACCGAAGCAATAACACCGGCCCTTAAGATGACCCAGCGACCCGAGGATCATTCGGGCATGACACTCATAGTGGTACGCGATGCACGCCGGACCATCTGCCGAGACCAGAAGCTGAATCACGCCCCAGTCGGGCTTCGCTATCCACTCGTCGCAACGAAAGCAGCACATGGGCGGAGCTGCAGGCAGTGTCGGGCAATCCCACGGCTCACCCAGGTTTTCTTTGCCAAAGAATATCATCTTCATGTTGGTTTCTCTGTTTGGAAGGCCGCTGGTTGCACTCGTGATACCGGCCGTGCTAGACCCACCTGGCTCCTCCCCAATTGTGCAAGAGTAGATGGCCCATGAACATCATCACGGCAAACGGCTCCTGCGGGGCGGGGCTGTCACGGAGGCGCGAGCCTCTATTGCTATCGACAAGAGGAACAGGTTTACGATGTCATCAGCGCTCGAAGTTTTGCGGAAATTCGTTCAGGCCGCTGGGAACCTTAACACGCAGTGGCCCGAGGATGGTGCCTTGGATGAGGGCTACCCAGAGTCTTTACCGTCCTTTGATGAGCTTGCCGATCAGCTCGAAACTTGGTTGACGAAAGTCGAGAGTCGACCCGGATCGTGATAGATAGCCCCCATGAGCGAAAGTCATTTCGACGCGTTCCGGCGCATGGGGAAGAACGCGCTGAGCTTCTCGACCAAGTGGATGACTGAGCCTAGGCGAACCGCGCGCAACTTTTCTGAGAGCGTATTTGCCTATCAGCTCCAGGGCGCAAATATCGCGGACGCTCCAGAAGCGGTGTCGCAAAGCATCTACACGAACGCGATCATTTCCGGTCGCTGGGCGATGTGTGGTTTTCCGACCGTCAACATGGGGCATAAGACGGCTGCGGCATTTTGTGCGACCAAGATGCGTCCTGAGGATGCTGCTGAGTTTGTAAGGCCCCCGTGGCCGGCGTTCTGTATTCGGCTCCCCAACAGCCTACTGCAGATCGATGATTCTGGCGTACTGCGGGACGCCAGCGTGCTCATGGTAACGGCCATTGACCCCGAGACGATCCAGAGGGAGCCAGACATTCGTGATCTGTTTGAGCAGCCTCCCGAGCAGCATCGCTGGTGGTGGAAGATCGCCGCCCCAAGCCCAATCCAACGTCCATCCTGGTTTCCGACAAAGCACTCAGGTTTTTTCGACGGGATCTCGCTATGGGGCTACAACCAAGCCACTCAATACCTGGCTTTCCCTGACGCGGGTGAAGATGATCTGGGCTACCGTCGTTGGGAGACCATCAAGACAGAGGATAGTGACAAGCGCTGTGAGCGCCTCGCGCGAGCGCTGATCCTCTCGACCTGCATGTACCTGTCGGGCGATCCGCGCGAGCTGTCGCAGCGAGCTACAGAGGGCGGCGTTGCGGTCAGTGAGCGCAAAAGCAAGAAGCGTGAGGGCGACGAGTTTCCTCAGTACCGGAGCTTTGAGGTCACATCTTCGATCAAGATCAACATGACCGAAACTATCCGTGAGTATGTGAAGCACGGCGGGTCATCCCCTACGGTACAAACATATGTGCAGGGCCACTGGAAACGTGTCCCGTACGGCCCTGGAGCAACGCAACGGAAGCTCACCCACGTGCAAGCGTACTGGAGAGGCGATCTCAACTCCCCTGTCTCCGCTCGCACCAAATAGGAGGTTAGAACAGTGGCTGCTCGACATCAAAATCACTACAAGTTGACGCGCCCATGCGCTGATTGCCCGTTCCGTTCTGACCGCCCCTTCGTGCTGGGTCGTAAGCGGGTGTCAGAGATCCAAGAAGCTACCGGTCTGTATCCGTTCAGCTGTCACAAGACAGTCGATTACGAGGAAGATAAACCGGATGACTACGAACAGGCGCACTGTGCGGGTGCTCTGATTCTGATGGAAAAGATTCGCCGTCCCTCTCTCGTGATGCGATTTGCTCACCAGCTTGGGCGCTACGACCCATCGAAGCTCGACATGGACGCACCCGTCTATGATTCATGGGAAGAGATGAAGCGCGGAACCGATTTCCCAGAGCGCTAGGATCTACGTTTTCGAGCTTGCCAGAAAGCCTCTGCGTCGTTGGTGTGAGCGGCGGCGGGCCGAAACTCTATCCCGGATAGCTCCTCACCCCAATTATACATCGCTGTTGCCAAGCCCTGCCTCCGGAAGTTTGGATCTACCTCGACGGCGCCTTCCATTTGAGTGTCATCGTGGTTTTCCTTCCCGTAGAAGACAAGCGCTACAACCCTGAGGTCCGCCCCCTCACCCCTGGTCACGAATATCTCATAGGCAGGAGGGACCTTGGCCGTTTCCTTGGCCGCTAGCCGCCAATGCATCGTGAATTCTCTGAAGCGTTTGGTTTTCTGCCAATGCTCCTTACGGAACGCTTTGGAGTGACGCTCCCAGCGCTCAGGATTGTCACTCAAGCTGGCCATGTGTCGGCGTAACACGCGTCTGGCTAAATGATCAGGCATATATTGGCTGTGCCATAAGCTTCTGATAGCACTACCTGAGCATGGGATCGATTTCAGAGCGGGTGGCGCGTCGAGCCGTTTTCATCAAACGGGCCGACGAGATGACCCCGGCTGAGTGGGAAGCGTATCGGAAGAAACACCCAGACGCTGATCAGTCTAAACACAAGATCGTGAGACCTGAGCAAAAGGGCGGCAAGCCCCCCGCGCCGGGTGCTCCGAAATCACCGACCAAGCCTGGTGAGCCCGCCAAGCAACCGGGCAAGAAACCGCCCCCGATCCCACAGGGGGCCAAAAAGAAGTCGCCACCAGAGCCGCAGCCAAAGAAACCAGAGGGCAAGCACGATAAGGGCAAGCAGGATTCTCACGGTGACGAATCGCACGGCGACTCGCACGGCTCCACGGGTGGTTGGAAGAGCGTCCTTAAGGGGCTGAGGGACTCCGCGGTCAAGTTTGTAGAGAACTCTCCCAAAGCTGTGAAGAGCTTCCTTGGCGATCCTGATTTCCGCAAAGCGACCCTGAAGGAAGCCAAAGAGGCAGCGATCAATCTACCCAAGAACGCGGTCCACCGCTTAGTTCAAACGGTCAAGGAAGAGGTTCACGAGTTTAAGGAAGCTGGCGCTGGCATCCGCGCTGTGATGTCTGGCAAGAAGATGTCGAAGCATCAAAAGCACGCGTTCAAGGCTGTTGCCACCCATCTATCGATCGGTGCTGCAGCGGCGGCTTTTGCAGCGACCGGGCCGCTGGTTGGCGCGGTCGTGTTCAGCAAGAACTTGGCAACGCACGTGGCGTTGAAGTCGGTCAAAAAAGCACTCGGCAGTGTGCACACGATGAACGAAGTGAATCACATCGGCCACGGAGTGATGCATCTGTTCGAGCACATTGCTTCCGAGGGCGACGATAAGAAAGATGCTGATCCGGAAGAGGTGATGACCAACTTCATCCTGGCTACGGTCGCAAAGCAGATCGAGCAACTCACCGATCAAGACTTCACTGACGTGTTGAACAACCTCGATGAGAGCGTAGAAGATAAGGCCGATAAGACAGCAGCGCTGAGGGTCTTTCGGAGGTTCGTGAAATGAGTCCTGCAGAGCGCGTTGTTGCCCGCTTCGTACGTGCCAAAAGTATTGGCAACGTAGTCGATCTCGCACGAAGGTTTGAAAACCAGATCAACAGCTACCTCGCCCGAGAAGATGAGCTGCCCGAGGTTTTGGAGGCGCAAGATCGGATCGATGAACTGCTACGTGACGCTCCGGGTGGAGATGAAGACAACCTCGATCCAGAAGATCAAAGACAACTGGAGAATGACCGTCGATTCATCGCCCAGCGGGAGTATAAATATATCGTCTTCCCGGACTACTCATTCAAGGCGCTCCAGCAGCTCGGAATCAAGAACTTATTCCTGGCGCTGATCCAGCAATATGAGCTGTCTCCCACCCACCTCAAAAAGGTGGAGCAGTATTCGAAGTTCTATGCGAAGTCCCGCCTGGGGCGAAAGAAAGATGCGCAACAAGCCCTCGACTACTTCCCCAAGCTGCTCGCTCAGTACCGGGAACAGCTCGCCACTGTGAAAGACATCCTAGCCAACACGAAGGTGCGAGGAGAGGGCGTTGACGGCGTCAGAACGCTCGATGCGGGCTCATTCAAAGTCGTCAACACGGGGGGATTTGACCAGGCTACGATGGAGAAAGCGGCTCGAATCGTCAAGGAAGCTGAGAAGCTCTTACGAGCAAAGGGTCTAGGTAAGGTCTGCTACGGAGAGATCCTGGTATCCAACCAGATCGCAAAGAAGAGGACGCTGGCGTTCTACATGGTGGATAGCGACGAGATGTTCATCCGCGCTGATCTTCAAGGCCATGAGTCAGAGGCGCTCAAGACAGTCTTGCATGAGCTAGGGCATCGCCTGTATTTCAAGTTCTTGCGGCAATGGGCACGGGGAATTCGAGACATCTACAGGACCCTCAAAGATGGGCAACAAGCATCAGAGAGTGATGTTGTCGAAGCGGTGCTCGCGGATCCAAACCTCAAGCCCAAGCCCGGCGATTCCATAACCGATCCCAAACGGAAGGTAGAGTTTGTCGTCGAGGCCATCAGCTACCGTCGAAGTGTCTGCACGGTCAATCTGGCCCGCAAGGAAGATCCAAGCTCCAAAGCATCAGTTCCCCTACTCACCTATCTGGACCTCAAAGGAATAAAGCCCCCCGAGGTGGCTAGCACATCGGGAGGCTTTATTACGCCCTATGCGGGCACGAACTACGAAGAGAACTTCGCCGAGATGATCTCGTACTTGTGCATTAACGAGCTACCCATGAATCAGGTAGACATGCTCACACCGTACTTGACGCAGCTCTAGTAGGGACTGCATCTTTCACAGCTTGGAAAGCTGACTTCAGCCCTTTCTTTTGCAGGCGGCCGGCGATCCACCCAACGCCGATCACAAATGCCATTGAGACGAGGATCTTCGCGAATGAGTGGCGCGGTCTGTTCCGTGGGAATTGCAGCTTCATGTGTTGCCTCCTTTGAACTGGCTCAGGGGAAGCTCACCGTGCATTCGAGCAGGAGATCTTCTCCCTTGTTGTAGCTTCGGACCCGAGCCTTGAAGCCCGAAACGCCTTTGGAGTTTTTCTTGATAGACGCTTCGATGATCTTTTCGATCTGTTCGCGCGCTTTGCGACCAGCCGTTGCATCTTCTGCGCCACCCTTGATCGTCGCGTATACTTCGGGACCTTGACCGGCCTCTGTCTCAATCTCGTAGCCTTCTACCTTGATCTTTCCGATCTGATCAGCGAGCGATTCCATCCAATCCTGAAGCCAGTCTCCGGCCATCTTGATCCTCCGATAGTAGCGATGTGCGACACGTTGAGCTGAAGCGGCGCGGCTCCACTGCTCCCAATAGGGCTTCTGGTACGTCCAAGGCAGCGAGCGGATCTTGATTTGAGGCGTCCTGTGTCGCGACTCAGGGTTCGGGTTGGAGACTTTCTTGTCCCCCATCTCACGCAGGAAGTTCTGTCGGGTTTTTTTCTTCTCGACCTTTTCGAACTTCTTGTTCTGGCTCTGAGGCTTCTTGTCTTCCTTGCCTGGCTTGCCTGCGGGCTCTTTCTTGTCCCCACCAGCACGGCTCGTGGCCTCTTCATTCATCTTCTGAACCGCGTCCGCAATGCTCTTCTCTTGAGGTTCTTTGGGCTGGCCGCTGAGGGACACTCCGTATGAGGTGGACTTGTTGAGCTTGTATTTGGCTGCAACATAGAGCGTTTGATTGATCTCAGCCTTGGCTGCCTCTTTCTCTTTCGGATCATCAATCCCCTGCAGCTTGTTCATCAGGTCGCGAGCTTTACCGCGCAGCTCAGCCGCCTTTTTCGGGTCATCATCCGGAGGACCCTTGCGGTAGTGGCAGAAGTTATCCGGGGACGCTGCTTGGATGCCCTGCAGAGCTTTGGCGTTGCGCTCGTACCAGTTGGTGATGTCCGCCTGATCAACCATGCGTTTGCCCATGACCTTGCCGCGGGCAAGGTTGGACAGCTCGGTATCTGCTTGCTCAGGGTGGAGGAAGATCACAGTCACTTCAAACCCAGATGCTTTGGCTTGCTCGATCTGGGCCTTGTAGTCCTGGACATCGATGTCCTCACCGGCCGAATCCACGATCAGCATGTCATCAACGGTCTGGATCTTCTTGGCGACCGAGGCGTCAAAGACCTTGCGAGCCTGATCCTTGAAGCGCTCTTTGGTCTTGCCCGTCTCCTGGTTGGTCTCTGCGGCATCATCATGCCAGCCGCGCATCGAGACATAGAAATCCTTGTTGGCCTTTTCGAAGTACTCCGAGAAGTCTTTGGGGAACTTCCCGTGCTCGATCACACTGCTAAGCTCAACGCGCCCGCCGTCCTTGGTGCTGTACCAATGGTCGGCCAGAGCAGATTTGAACTGCTCTTCCCCTTGCTCGTGAGCCGCTTTGAGCGCCTCGAAGTGGTTAGCGGCTTCCTTGAACTGAATGGCGCGCAGATGGTTGTCTGATTCATCCTGAGAGGGGCGGTCAGGGATGTCCTCTTCAGTGAGAAGAGGCTTGCCCTCATCATCGACCAACATCTCAGGGAGCTTCCACCCGTACTTATCTTTTGGGGGACCTTCACCCTTCACGGGCTCGCCCAAAAAGAAGCCCTTGCCGGCAGCGGGCGGCCCCATCATCACGACCATCCGCTTCTTGTCGCTCTTGGCGCGCAAGAACCTCGCTACCACTCGTCTGGAAACCCGACCCATAACAGTGCAGGCCTAAAGAAAGGTTACCAGCCTATAAACGCGTAAAGCCCGCCCCCAGCAGAACGTGGAAGCTCTGGGGGCGGGCTTGCTGAAGAGAGAAAGAGAGAGAGACTCAGTTCATGACTTGATCGTCCGGATACACGTCTGCTTGATACGCGAGGTCCTTGTGCAGACACTCGGGAGCATCTTCACAGTACGAGCATTCCTCGCAAAACGACTTGCCCCCGCCCTTGGGGATCAGGGCTAGCTCGTTGCAATCTTTGCATGCGCACCTCTGCCATTGGGGTCTGCTCATGACGGCCCCAGCTTTCGCAAGCGCGGCTCGGAATCTACCTCACGCTCCAGCGCGATTCCAACCGCCGGAGCGTGGAGCGCTGCAAACACGCTACTGTTGCTAGGAGGCCGATGGTGGGAGATGAAGATCCACTCAGAAGATGCGTGGATGAAGAGCCCGTACCGCAGCTCTAGACGCCGTACTGCCATCGCGAAAGCGACGTGCGTACTGTCAACGCCCCCCTCTCCGATCACGTTTCACCGCCCAACGTTTTCATGAGGGTGATGAGGCCACCAAGATCGTCGGCCTGCTTCATGCTGGCTGCGCGCCCAGCTAGCAAGCGCTCGATCTCTTGCTTGAGCTGATTGACCTTGGCCTCTGCCTGCTCAGCTTCAGTGCGCAGCCGTGCTTGGTAGACGGGCAGCAGATGGAAGAAAGGCTTACCCATCTCGACCCACGTGATCAGATCTTTCATCGCCTGATCGAGGGCGGCGGGGTCGCTCGGTAGCGAGGGCGTGGCCGGTGGCGCGATCGGGGCCGCAACCACTGGTGCGCTCGTGACCGGCTCGGGCTCGCTCTTCGCGACAACGGGGTCAGGTGCAACGGGGTCGGGCGCGGGGCTTTCCACCGGCTTGGGGGGCTCTACAGGCTTAGGCTCGGGCTCTTTGCGAGCGATCTCTTGCGTCTTGCGCTTCTCCGGCTCTGGGACAGATTCTACCGCACGAAGCTTGGTAAACGCAGGCGGTACGGCCTTGAGCGGACCGCTTCCTATTGGCCGAGACCCAGCGGCCTGCGGGGCGGCAACGAACCTGCCATTCCCGAACCGGCCGTTCGCATTAGCTGTACCCTTGCGTGGGGCAAGCTGCAGGTCCTGGTAGGGGACCCTGGCTGGATCTTTATGTTTCCCCAGGTCGACAGCCGCATACGTCGGCTCCTTGGCCACGATCCGGCCTTCCTGGATAAACATCACGTTGCCGCTCGGAGATGGCAGCTTTACCTGGACGAAATCTCCGAGGTCGAATGCGTTTCTCAGCTTTTGTAGCCGCGCATCTTCTTCAGTTTGTGCGGCTGTGGGCTCAACGGGCGGGGGCGTCACGATCGTAACGGGCTTAGGCGCCGTAGTAAACTTACGGTCCAATTCCGCACGACCTTCCGCTTCCACACGTGCTTGCGCGACTTGTGCTGCAGGCGGAGTGGGAGCAGGAGGCGTCGGAACCACGGTCTCACCTGCCACGTCGATAATCGTCTGGCGAGACCCAGCGTTCTGCTCGCGGATGCTCACCGAGTCCATGTACTTGGGGCCGCTCTTCTTGCGAGGGGTGCCATCCGCACGGCGACCCCACAATGCATCGTGATCGATCGGGTCGCTCTTCAGAGCTTGGCGAAACGGGGTCTCGTCATCCTCATCGGTGTCGTCATCATCATCGTCACGATGCAACACGCTGTCCACGATCGCAGAGATGTCTATGAAGGGGGTGGCCTTTTTGACCTCTGTAACCGGAGCGACGGTTCCCTTGAGAATGTTCTGCATGAACTTGACATCATCCACAGTGCGATCGAATTCGACCGAGCTGTTGGCGGAGGTGTAGTTCTTGGCCTTGCGGCTCGCCTTACTCGCCAAGAACTCCATCACGAACGTAGTGGGATGGTCCCCAGCAACGAAACGCAGATGTGGATAGTTCTTGCGGTAAGCTTGAACCGCACTGGTCGATTTGACCTCGTATCCAGCCGAGACTGCGGCACGAACGATCTCACGTGGAGGAATGTCAAATGGCTGAGCGCAAACAAATGCCGCAAACGAGTCGATGCGAGGCTTTCGTTCGTCCTGAGTTGCCTTCTTCTTCGCGGGCGTACCCATTGTGATCGGACCTTTCCCTTAAACGCCAAAAGCCGCACCGCGAACGTCGGGCAATCAAGGCACTTGCCGTAGCCCGCGTGCGTATGGTCGGCGCCATTGCGGTACATTCGGCATGCTAGGACGCTCTTAAGCAAGAGCGATTACGCTAAGGCACGAATTTCGTGGAGCCAATATCATACCGGCTAACACTGGCTAACTGAACTAAAAGCGAGCAGAAGTCGCGTACTTTTTCAGTGCTGTTTCACCAGGCGAATGTCTCTTTTAAGATCATTCCCGCGGCATCGGGTGCTCCATAGCGAGCCCCGCCCGTGAGTACGCGCAGATTCGGAGCGTGTTGGTAGGTGCCAGCGCTGTGATTGTGCCCGCAAAGTACGAGTATCTTGTGATCGGGATGAGCTGCCGCGACCCCCGCGAGCATCTGGCCCATCTGACGACACGTGAACCAAGGCAGCCACTGATCGTTGGAGATCTTGCCCTCATGCCAGCTCGCTCCCCGAAACGGGGCGACATGCGTGGCAAAGACCACATTCGAGTGCAGCTGCAGCGCGGCTTCAAGCTTGATCTTCGCTTCCGCAGTGGAGTCAGCTGCCATTCTCCGCAGCGTGGTCAAGAGAGGGTGCCGACTGCCGCGGTCCACCTGATAGACCCACTCGTACTCGTTAAAGACCTGAGCCAGCTCCTCGACATCCGTCCAGTCGTGCAGAATAACCTGGCTCTTCATGGCATCGCCGCAGTGCGCGTCGTACCAGCTAAACCGACCCACGAGCGCGAAGTCATCGAAAAGGATCGGATCCGCGGGGTCGAGCCACACGAGCTGCGGGTGCTCGAGCATCCCAAGCTCCCGATTGACGCCGTAGATGCTTGCGCCGTAGAAGTCATGATTGCCAACGAGAAAGGCAATTCGACGCCCCCAACCCTCAGCAAGCTGCATCAGGTGGTCAACGAGCGTCGCTGCCTCTGAGATGTCCCCCGTGATGAGAAGCGTGTCGGGCTCAGGGTAGTCTTGAGCCAAGTACTCCCCGAACGCCTTAATAGCGCCGGGGACCCGAAGCTTATCTACGTGGATATCTGTCGCCCAGAGAAGTGGCATAGTGGCACCCTACAGGGAAATGGGCTGCACCCGCGTAAAATCAGCGCTCTCCAGCTTGTTGGGCTTCGAGCGAGCGAACGTGTGCACGGCATACCTCGCACAGAGTGCTAGCGGTGCCATCGGGAAGCTTACGAGCGGGATTCGGACAGCGTGAGCACAGCATCATCTTCTTTCGATCGGCGCGGTATTGAGCCATCTTTTTCCGCTGGTCCTCAAGGTGCTCTTTGCAGAGTCGCCGCCCTTTGTGCACGGGCCTGCCACAATAAAACGCGCACTTTTTTCTCTTCTCAATCATATACCTCCTGACCATTGCTTCAGTCGTTTTTGAGACGATCAAACAAGCTACGGTTTGTGATCAGACCCTCCGTCAGCTCCTTGTCCGAGTAGAACGGCCCCTCTACGGCAGTCGATTTAACCCCATCATCCTCCAGCACATCAAGCATCGCTCTGACATCTTCATAGGTCGGAACCTCGACGAAATAGCTCAATCCATGTTGCTGGTAGATGATCTTCCAATAGGCGTTGGGCTCGATCTGCAACTCATCCGGGAAGTAGATGGCAGGTGCCGATCCCTCCTCATGCATCACCAACACGAGTTGGTTCTTTCTCCCCAGTACCCCTTGGACGACGCCATGCGCGCCGTCTCTTCTTAATATCTTGTTCTCACGCGGAGCGATCAGGTCCTTACGGCCCAGGGCCGTTATCACTACGTCGTTGACCCGCATCTTGGGGTAGCTACACCGTGACCAAATCACTCAAGGCCACAAAAGACATCCGTCCAGTCTCCGACGCCCAAAATCTCGCGGGAGGCCAGACAGTCTTGATGGGCACAATGCACGTGCGCGCAAGGGAAGGGCTCCCCGCACCCCTCACAGTTCTGTACGCGGTCCCCATACCATTCCGTGGCTCGTTGACATCTCAGGCAGTAATGCCTGCCAGGGGCTAGGTCTCTGGGCAGCTTCATTCGTTCAGGTTACACCGGATCGTGGCATTACTGTGCCTGGTGGGGTCGCTCGCCGCCGCTAAAGCTCTTTTGTGCGCACATCGATGTGAGACTTCGATTCGCGCTAGCGCTAGCAATCATCGCGGGGTGTGCTGGATCAACCGAGACTCCATATGAGACGGCCGTGGTGCAAGAGTGTCTGGAGTACTACGGCACCTCCAAACACCCGTTCATACCGAGCGAGTTTCCTGTCGAGATCTTAATCGACACGAGCATCCCCAACGATGAAATCGCGCTCTATCTTGATGCTGTAGATCTTTGGAATGAGGCACTCAACTCTGAAGTGCTCTACGCCACGATCACTCAAGATCTGTACGGGATGCACGGGGACTGCAACTTCGCGACGGTGGGTACGACCCCGTTTCTGGCGGGCGATCACGCTGGGCTCACGACTTTTGGACCGTGCGCATCAGACCACGTGGCTATCGTGACCAGCCCGATCTTGAGCGACGCTGAGATCCGCACGGTCGCGGCTCATGAGCTGGGTCACGTTCTTGGCGCCCCTCACGATGATGATGATCCGACTTCAGTGATGTTCCCGAAATTGGGGACGAGCAGGGTCGTCATCTCTGAGCGCTCTCAATGCATGGTCAAGATCGCAGTCAGCGCCGCTGAGCGATGACACAGGTGTAGAGCCCCTTACTATCGGATGAAATCGACTCAATGGACGATGGCCAAAAGAAGCTAGATAAGTTGAACGTGGCTACAGCCTTGCTCAACTCAGGGTCTCTTTTCCTGCATCTTGACCCACGTGTCACGGATGTGATTGTCCCAGCTTGGCTTCAACATCAGCCCCAGCTTGTCCTGCAGGTCGGTTGGGATATGCCGATCCCGATTCCGGATCTGAAGGTCGATAGCGAGGGCGTATACGGGACGCTTTCCTTCAGTCGGACCCCCTATATCTGCCACATGCCCTGGAAGGCCATCTTCGCGCTCGTCGGAGATGAAGGGCAGGGGATGATCTGGGAAGACAGCATGCCGCCCGAGATTGCCGCTGAGATAGAGCGAGAGACTCAAAAGGCCAAACGAGAGAAGAGCAGACCGACGACCATCCTGAGAACCGTAAAGCCTTTGAAGCCGGCTACCATCAAGCCCACTCAGCCGAATCGGGACAAGAACGGCAAGCTCAAGCTCCCATCATACCTACGAGTCATTAAGTGATGGCGAAGCGATCGCACCTACGGCTCGTCAAGTCTGGGCCAGCACCGCGCCTCAACACATCCAAGCCGATCGATCTGACGCTGCGCTGCGGGGCCGCGCTCATCTTGATCGGATTGATGTTCTTATGTGTGTTGATGGCAGTTCAGCTCGCACTTGATAGCGTCGCGAGATGGGCTTTTTCGCCGAATGCGTGAGCTGAGTCACTTCTGTAGCGAATCAACATCGTGGTGCTCGGTGTAATAGGCCGAGGTCCCCCTAAAAGTGCGGGGCCGAAAAGGACCCACTCATGTTCGGATTCGGAAAGAAGAAAGAGAAGCGAGTCATCGGGGCTCTCACTGATGATGAGCTGAGGCAGCTCGACCTTATCCTACTGATCGACAACAGCGGCTCGATGGGCAACGCTTCCAAGCGCGTACCAAATGCGAATCGTCTGGATGAAGTTCAGCAAGACGTAATCAAGACAGCGAGCGTCGCTGAACAGTTCGATGAAGACGGGATAACCCTGATCGAGTTCGGCTCCATCGCACAGGTCTTCGACAATGTCGGGTCCTTAAAGGTCGCCAGCACGTTCAAGAAGTTTAATGAAGCGGGCTCAACCAATCTGACTCACGCGCTGGAGCTTGCCGTCCAAAAAGCACACTCGACAAGCAAGAACGCTGTCGTGATCTGTTGGACCGATGGTTGCCCTGACAGCACCAGCACCGCCAAGAGAGTGATCGATCAGGCTGGCCGATCGCTTGGCCGACCTAAGATCGGCTTCACCTTCGTGCAAGTCGGCGACGATCCTAGCGCCTCATCCTTCCTCGACGATCTCGACAACAGCATGGAAGTAGATGTCTGCGCGACCGTCCGTGCTGCAGAGGCTTCCGGCCTCACGGTTCACCAGCTCGCGTGGCTCGCACAGAACGCTTGAAAGCGCTCACCGACTTTCTCAACCTGGTCGCCTTTATCGCGCTGCTGTTTGCCATCGGATGGTGGCTCGCGCGTCATGGATACCTGTGATCGATTGACCATCAAGCAAAGGACAAGCAACCTACATGGATCTGATACAGAAAGGCCAGACGGCCGAACTCTCCGACACGTTCAAGCAGATCAAGCTTACCGCCTCATGGACTGAGGCAGCTGATCTCGATATCGCTGCGCTCTATGAGAAGAAGGATGGCACGAAGGGCCTCGTGTACTTCGGGCAGCTAGGAGATCTGAACGCGTTCCCTTTCATCAAGCTGGACAAGGACGCTGGAGTCGGTGGTAAGGTTGCCTCGGGGGGCAATCAAGAGACCATGAAGGTCACCAAGCTGGACGACATGAAAACCGTCCATCTGCTCGTTTGGGACTACGGCAAGATCGAGACCGGTGAGCCGGGCCGCTTCGGAGGTGTGAAGATCGCGCTGGTAGACGACACCAATGCGAGTCACACAGTACAACTCGATGGCGCCAACCTAGCGAACGTTGTGGTCCTTGCGACCATCGACAACAACTCAGCTGTCGGTCCCAAGCTCGTGAACACGTCGAAGTTTGGCGTGCTCAAAGGGCTCAAAAAGGATCAACAACTTTGGGATGTCGCCAACAGCGACGCCTAAAACCAACACACACCAACAGTCAACGGACACAAGGAAAGCTAGCCATGTCAGATCTCAAAGCCCTCGAAGACTCCATCATTGCAGACGGTAAAGTGGATGCGGAGGAAGTGAATAGCCTTCGCAAAGTGCTCCTTGCAGATGGGAAGATCGACCGGCAGGAAGCGGACACTCTATTTAGGATTAACGATGCCGTGACCAATGGCGACAACGATCCGAGCTGGTCTGATTTTTTCGCCGAAGCTCTCTCGGACCACGTGCTGAAAGACGAGGCCACTCCTGGCGTCGTATCCGATGAGGAAGCGAGCTACCTGAAGAGCCGTATCGATACGGATGGTAGTGTGGATGCTGCTGAGCGCGCTCTCATCTCGACCCTGAAGGATAAGGCGCAGCAGCCAATCCCAGCTGATCTGCAGGGCCTGATCGACACGTACTTGTAAACGTTGCAGCAGCCCACACGGAAAGGCCGGTAGAGGGTTCGATTCTCTCAGTGGGCTCCATGGCTCGCATGATGGTGGTGGCGATTACGTGTGTGTTTGGTGGCGAAGGTAAGCTCTGAGTAAAAATACGTCTGTGTGAGTTGGGCCATGGGATTCTCTCCACGGCTTCGGTGTAGCGAGGGCCGTGGAGAGAGTGTCTATATGATTTCGATACTCGTGTTTGCCGCGGTCGTAGCGGTGATGATCTGGCTCGACCTGCGCGGCCACAAGAACAAAGAATCTGTGTCGCTGCGCGGAGCAGCTCTATGGTCTGCGATCTGGGTGGGGGTGTCTTTACTATTCGCAGGGTACCTCTATCTGAGCGATGGAGCTGACAAGGCGGGGCTGTTCTTAGCCGGCTACTTGTTGGAAAAGTCGTTGTCCGTGGACAACCTATTCGTGATCATGGCCGTGTTTGCGAGCTTCAAGATCAAAGATGCTCAGCAGCACAGGGTGCTGTACTACGGGATTCTCGGTGCGATCGTGTTCCGTTTGTTTTTCATCGCATTGGGCTCAGCGTTCTTGCTCGCCAGCAACCTCAACCCGATCGCCAACATGGTCGTGTACTCGGTTTTCGGAGCGCTCGTGCTCTACTCGGCGTTCGCCATGGTGAAAGCTGCCGACAACGATCCTTCTGAGGACTACACAAGACACTGGTCGGTCCGCTTTTTCCGCGACACGCTGCGCATCCCTGTATGGGATCGCCTCAGCAAAGACAAGTTCTTGGTGCGGATCCCAAGCGTGCTCACCGCGAAATCTCCGACTGAAATCCGCCCTAAGAGAGGTAAGGTGCTAGCAACCCCGCTGCTCCTATGCCTGATCGTTGTCGAGACGAGTGACATCGCTTTTGCGTTCGATTCTGTACCCGCAGTCATCGCGATAACCAAGGACCCATTCCTGGTCTACTCCTCCAACATCTTCGCGATCCTTGGCCTGCGGTCTATGTACTTTCTACTTGTAGCCGCCAAGAAGTACCTCTGTCATCTCGAAAAGGCAGTGGTCGGAATTCTGATCTTCATCGGGCTCAAGATGTTCCTGGAAGCGTTTCACGGGCCGCTCTCTAAACTGCTCGGGATCAACATCCACATCCCGGTAGCCGCTAGTCTGTCCGTTGTAGTAGGCGGGCTGTTTGCAGGAATCGTCGCCTCGTACCTCTACCCAATACCAACGAGAGAGTCATGAATCGCAGTGTCAAAGCTATCCTGACGGGTTTCAGTCTTTTGCTCGGTCTCTACTTGACCGTGCTTGTGATCCGGGTCGTGTGGGTGGTCGGGCTCATGATGCTGCCCTTCCTGATCATTGCGTTCTCGGTCTACGTGGTCGGCTACGGCATGCCTCGATTCGGAAAGAGCGGGCGTAAGATACACAACACCGCCGAAGCGAAAGCTCGCCAAGGCCTCGATTGGCTAGATTTCAACGCCCCTCACTGGGCATGGCCCGCGATTACCGCGACCCGAACATTCTTGGATTGGCTCGGGCTCAAAGTGGCAAGATAGTGCGGCGATGAAGGAACGGACCCATTCTATGCAACGTGCGCTCGGTGCAATGTCAGAGCATTGGGAGGTCACGACGGGGCTCTTGCTTGCGCTAGTCACGCTCAGTATCATTGGCGGTATCACCCTATCATCGATCTGGGAAGACACCGCCAAAAGCGTGTGCTTCGCTCATCACAGTCCGGCAGAGTGCGATCCGACGTTGCGAGTTCGGAGCCCCGAGGAAGTCGGGCGCTTAAACGAGATGTACCTTCGCTGCCTGAGCGAGCACTCAGGGGCCAACGCACAATCGAACTGCTCGACGCTCTACGACCACTAGGCTTCGATCGCCTGTACGGGCGCCAGAGGGTAGATCAACTCTTTGGCGCGAGGGCTATTCAAGCCCTCCGGGTAGAGCTGCAAAAGCTGCCGCTGATAGTCATCGATCTCGTAGGTAGGGAACTCGTAGAGCGCGAGCTTGATAACTTCGGCTTCATGCGCAGCTGCTAGCTCTCCGCTGACATCCGGGTCGGCTGTGAAAATCCCGTTGTAGAAGTCCACGGCCTGAGAGCCCGCATAGAGCGCACCGCCGAGCTGGAAGATCGGATCGTCCAGAAACGCGTCGATCCAATCCTGTGGCACTCGGATCATGGCTTGCTGGAAATTGCATTCCAGGGTGTGGATCACGAGGGCCATTTCCTCTCCAGCCTCAGCCAAGGACACAAACACGAGATTGTGGTAGATGATCTCCCACAGCGACTCAGCCATCGCTTGCGTGCTCGGATGAGGAAACCCGCGCATGTGATTCAGGACCTTGATAAACATGGAGGCCGATTTGTGGGCGCGCGATCCCTGTCCGGTCTGAAGGTCATCAGCCGCGTCAAGTAGCTCATCCAATCCTAGCCAGCTATGCACAATCTAGCTGCAGCATCGGTTGATTCTCAATTTGAGCGGAGATCCAATGATCAGTCCAAGCGCCCGCGAAGAGCTGCAAAAAAAGATAAACGACGTGTTGGAGAGAGCCAAAGGTGACCCCGTGCTTCAAGCGCAAGTCGACGAGGCACTGGCTGACGCCCAATGCAAGAATGATGAGGCCATCGCTTCCCGAAGAGCCTCCGGAGGGCTCGTGAGCGAGCAGTACCAGGCATTGCTCAATCGTGGCCTGGTGTAATTCAGAGAGATGCCGCCTCGGGTCAGTATACCGGCCGTTTGTCCGCCGCCCCCGCTGTCTGTCTCAGACTACCCGTGCGAGAAATGCGGGCACATGATGCGCATTCGCAGGTCTGGAGTGGGGCACTGGTTCTACGGATGCTCGCGCTGGCCCGATTGTGGATTCACCTTCGACGCGGACCAGTCATCAGGGGCTCCGCTAGTTCATATGCGCTACGGGCTACCGTTCCGATCTGCAAGAAAGGAAGGGGCGACAGGGGCTCTATTTGAGGCCATCAAGAAAGACAGCTTCGACCTTGAAGCAGGCGGACATCTCGAACAAGCCCAAAAGGCGTCGCGAGCAAAACGCCAACGTGCGGTCAAGAACATGGGGCGAGAGGAAGTCCTCGAGCGAATGGACAAGGCGGCGCCCAAAACACGCAAGGAGTGGCTGGAGTTTGTCTTGGCTGAGCGCCTACAGGCCGTGCAGGACTACCGCAACGAAGAGAAGCTCAAGGCCCGAGTGGCCACTCAACAAAAGTTGGCCAGACGCTCTGCAGAACAGATAACGCGGTCATAAATCTGCTCATGGACGGGCTGGGTAGTCCAGCCACCATATTTCTGAGCGGATAGGGCCATGTCTCTGTTGAAAGATCTCATCCAAGACCACGAAAAGTCCATCATCGAGCGGTACCTCAAAGAGAACGACGGCAACCGTTCCCATACGGCCGCGGCTCTCGGGATCAGTCGGCGAGGGCTACTGAACAAGCTCAAAGCTCATGGTTTGGTTGAGAGCAAGGACAGGTCCGATGAGGGGGTCGAAGGGTAGCCATTGAGCTGTAAATCAGGCTATCCTGCGGCGATGACAATGCGAGAAGAAATGTCAATCGAGACGCTCTCTGATGGCTGGGTGAAGCTCACCATCATCATACCGTCAGCACAGAAGCCTTTTCATGTGACCGGGGTTGAGGCTGTCCGGAGTATCCGAAAGATGGCCGTGGGTATGACCGTGGGTTTTCTCCTAGGTCTTGGACAGACGGAGCTAGCCAACAGACTCTCGGATCTCGCTGTTTCAGAGGGTGCTTTGGTCGGGGGCAAGTCATCGACCTAGCGCCCCGGTCGCCGGTACCCGTAAAGAGCGATCTCCGCGCCGAGTAGCTCTATCATTGAAGGTAGCTTGTCCAGATCTGAGCAATCTTGCTGATACAGCCACGTCAAAAACGGCTCGTACATCGGGCATACCCAAATCCTGTGCTTCTGCAGATCATGTCTCGCCAGACCGCCAAGACGAAAGTACGCGCCTTCCCCAGTCTGCAGATCGAGCACCCACAACCTCTTGTCGGATTGCCCCCAACCAAGCTGCTGAAGCAGGAGCCGGCCCTCATCGATTCGCGCTTGCCACTCATGATCAAGTTTACCAAGCAGGAACTTGCCCCAATTGAATCGGTTGGTAGCTTCGATGATCTTTGTTTGCACGGAAACTCCCGTTCTGGCGCGAGGAAGGGTAGCGTCGGGATATGAACGACACAAACCTCTTAGGCAGCTGCATCATCGCTTTCGCGATCCTGGCGCATGCCTGGCGACGGTATCCGCGCATACTTGTGATCTTCACCATTGCGACAATCGTCGCGGCGAACGTCTCGCTCATCTTGCGAGGGTAGCTGTGCTAGGTTGGGCACCATGGCAAACCCCGTCGTTTACTTTCGAGGCAGCCTCGCTGAGCAAGAAGAGCTTGACGCAGCGGCAGAGCACTTTCGGGTCGTCCTGAAACGGACCGATGTGAAGCCCGGCGAGCTGGTTATCCCACGCTACTCCGCGCTCCCCTACAACAAGGAGCTGTGCGAGGACCTCGTTGAGCTTGGGGCGACCCCGATCAACACGTATCGACAGCACTGCTACGTAGCTGACTTGCGCAACTGGTATTACGACCTCGGCGAGTTTACGCCTCGGACTTGGTTCGCGCTCGATCAGATCCCAGATGAAGGGCCATTCTTCCTGAAAGGCGCTACGAATTCCAAAAAGATGCTCTGGCGAACCCACGCCTATGCGGAGAACAAGCGTGAAGCTGCAGAAGTGTTCATGAGGCTTGCGCAAGACAGTACGATCGGAGTGCAGCCGATCTACATCCGAAAGTTTGTGCCGCTGAATCGGTTAGCTACTGGCTTAAATGACTTGCCTATCAGCGAAGAATTCAGGTTCTTTGTGCTGGATGGCCAAGTGGTAGCGTCCGGTTTCTATTGGAGCAGCCACATCGATGAGCTGGGCCGCTTATACACGAGCGATGTGGTGCCTCAAGAGTTTCTACAGAAGATCATCGACGCTGTCTCACCCAGCATCCGCTTCTGGGTCGTTGATGTCGCACGCACTGAAGATGGCAGCTGGCTGGCGATTGAGCTGAATGATGGACAACAGTCAGGGCTTTCCGAGATCAATCCGCGCGAGTTCTACCGCTCACTGCGGCGGATCATCGGATAAGACAACGTCTTGACATCGGCAGAAAAACCTTCGTGCGCTGCTCTTGCTGATTGACTCCGGTCGCACCGCGGTGCTACCCTGTCGGCATGGCCCAAACCCGCGTTGAAAAGCTCTCTGTCTCGCTGCCGGAGCCCCTTGTCAAGTGGCTCCGGCAGCGAGGGGATGAATCCAGCTTGAGTACAGTGCTCACTCAAATCGTGCGAGAGGCACGCGAAGCACATGAGCGACAACAGGCCCTCGGAAAACTGCTGCGCGCACTCGGCCCAATCTCAAAGCCAACAACCGCTGAGCAAGCTGAGATAGATGCAGAGCTGGGGATCGAACGATGATCGGGGTCACCTTTGACAGCGGAGCGCTGATGGCGATCGATCGGCGCAAGCAGTCGATGCTCCAACGCCTCGCTACAATGAAAGAGTTTGGCATAAAGATCACAGTGCCGAGTGTTGTCATTGCAGAGTGGTGGCGAGGCGGCTCCGGAAAACACTGGCGCGAGCGTACTGACGGTTACGTGCTTGAGCCCACGCTAGCGGCACTTACCCGTCTCGCTGGTGAGGCGATAGCTGCAGTACCTGGCTCGACCGCCGTGGATGCCATCGTAATGGCCTCTGCTTCCTTGCGGGGTGACAACGTGTACACAAGCGACTTTGACGACTTGTCCCGGCTACAACTATTCTTTCGCGGAGTGCGGGTGTTTCGCGTCTAAGCAAACATGACCAAACGACGCCTACGTCGCGCACGCGTGAGGTACAACCGATCACGACGCGCTTGGAACCTGGATGTGAAGACGCCGTCATGGCGTCTGACGCACTTCGATGTCAGCGACGTTGAAAGCTACGCGCACTTTGGACCGAGGCAGTACATCAAAGCGGAGCATGAGGTCTTGCTGGTGAGAACGTAGATCTCGTACACACCAAGCGGGAAGCATCACAAGATCTTGAATATTTCAAAATGCATGGCATCAAGCCTGCCTTTGAACCACCCGCCCCACGTCAGGCCGAACTCCGTCAGTGTGAGCACCATCTCGCGGACGCTTCCCTCTTGGCCCTTAAGCGCGCCTTGCGTGCCGAGACGATTCCATTCAACGTTGCAATCGAAAGCGCTTCCAAGACTGTGGTTGCTCAACTTCGTGGTGGAGCCGCGAATGAACCTTGGCACCCAAGTGCCGCCCCAAGTTTTGAGATGCTTGAGCTGATCACGCTCTTCTAGCGCCTTGAACGCGCTCTGAAGCTGCGGAGCGGCGAGCTTATGGAACTGCACTGTCCCACTCTTCGATGCCCCTTTGATGCCTTTGAGCTGCGGGATGAGCACCGAGATAATGTTCTTCTTGGCCCAGTCGTCGAGGATTCGGATCGCTTCCGGATTTTCAGGAGTCGGAGCCGCTTCGAACTTGAAGCTTCCAAACAGCCGCTTGCGATCGTCATCGTCAAGCCGCGTCACGCCCGCGGGCTTCTTCGGCCACGCGGAACTGAATTCTGAGTCGCTGTCATCCCCGAGCGGATTGTATCCAAGCTTCATAGCCTTGGCGAGAGTTTGAGGCCCCACCACTCCATCGCCTGTGATCTTCCTAGGGCTCGACTCCTGAAACGCGGAGGTCTCTGTGAACGTGAAGTCATCAAAGATCGAGTTAGCGATGATCCTACTGGTCTTACTCTGCCCTCGCAGAAAGTTCTGCCACTCAAAAACATCCGGACCGGTGAGACCTTTGCGAAGCACTCTCATGGTTGCTTATCCTCATCATCATCTGGGCAATAGCTAAAGAAGAGCGCCAGCATCAAAATCCAAACGAACGCTCCCAGAAGCCACACCATCGAGACTGCGTGTGACGCGTAACCCGTGGCAACCAGCGGAGCGCTAAACACCATGCAGATGATCGCATTCTGAGTGAGGTACGTTTTCTTCTTGCCGTCATCTCCCATGAGAGCGTCTACACCGGCTATTTCGAGTTCGGCTCCATCTGACATTCGGACACATGATAAAGATAGCCGTCGAGGGAACCATCTGGATTCAATACGAGGCAGGTAGCGAATTCTCGACAGTCATCATTGCCGCAGCCGGCCATACATGGCGCCCACTCACGATTCTCTTCGTAATCCGGGATCTCACACAGAGAGACCGCCTCAGCGACAAACCCCGCGAAAGGTCTCTTGCTGAAACGGTCCCCGATGTCGAATTTCATAGAAGCTCGATTATGCACAGCCGTTCGTCTTCAGGCGCTTCTGGTCGTTGATTGGATGGGGCCGGAAGGGGCAGCTCCAACACCAACTGAGGTTGCTGCTCGCGTTTCTTCTCTTCTAGCCGCCGAATTGCGTCGATTATGAAGGGACTCAACATGTTCGCGCTCCTCTCACTTAAGACATTCAAATAAAGAGGTAGCGCCCCCCGAGTGGAGATTCGGAGTCAGTTGGCGTCCGAACGCACATCAAACCGGGCAATCGACAGGCCGTTCACACCAAGCGCATCCTCAAGATGTAGAATCGTGCGCTCACGCTGCGTCTCCGCTTTTGAGTACGGATTGGGCGCGGTGATGAACTCCAGAGCCCGACAAGCAGCGTCCTTGAGAAGCTCTAGGCTCGCTTCAGATAGGGTCGTGGTCGCTGACAGCTTTGCCACTTCGGCGCGGAGCTGGTCACGCTCTTCTAATAACCTGCGGACATCGTCCGCGCTCAGTGTTTCGAGTTCAGGCATACTCTTGAGACACGGGTACACCGGGCCTTCAGCGTTCGTTGCTCGATCCCAGACGAAAGATGGGTACTTGGGACAAAGACACCCGTTGAGACTCGCTCGGTGTAATATGCTAGATGAATCAGGAACCGCGTAAGGGTAAGCCCCGCAAAGCATCTCGACAGATCTTGAGTGCTCTGATCCGACAATGCCGTGAGCCTGGTTCGGTTCTCAACGCGATGCTACCAACGTACGTTGGAGGGCTTGCAGCGGCTGCTGCGGGCTGGGCGATCGTTTCCCCTCTACCCTTGGCGTTGGTGCTCGGGGCGCTAGCAGTCATCTTCACGGTACTTACGGTGCGGATGTACATGTCCATCGCATAGACACGAGTGGAGGCCCAATGTCATCGGGCAGCACAAAGCGTCGCATGTTTCTCTTCTTTTCGGTTCGGCTTATGATGATTCTGTTTTGTATGCTCGGAGTCGCATCAGGCGTTGCTTGGCTTTTCGAACGCGGTTTGGTCTACGTCTTCAATCGCGCATGCGCAGGGGCTGAAACGATCCAATGCACTCTGTTCCCATGAGAGGGGAGAGGGGCCATGAGGACCATGCAAAAGTTCAAGGCACTAGAACATCTCATCACCTTGCTGCCACAGCTTCCCGAGGAGATGCGCCGGAGCCTGGTGAAGGTACTCTGCGAGAGTGGGCTCAATATGATCTCACGGCTGATCGAAGAAGTGGGCGATGCCCGACATCCGGTTGATGTCGCTGTTGCGATGATCGATGTCTCCCTCAAGGCAGGGCACGCGGACGTGTTGAATGATGCCTTGGCCAAGGTCGATATCTCCTGGCCGAAAGAAGTTGTGATTGCTTTCTGGGCGTCAACAGCAAAAGCCGCTGATCAACTTCCGGCACGCGAAGAGCTGTGGCAGAAGTTTGAGTCGAGCGTTCTACCTCGTTAGTAAATGCGAATATGGAAATCGAGCATCTGCGCTTTATAGTTGCTGCATCTACTATCGTGCTGCTTACCGGATTCAGTCTAAGGCACCACATCCGTAGGCGCATAGATTGCTCAAAACTCTCGGTTAGAGATTCAGCTCCCGACGTTGACATGCGTCGCCAAGCAAACCGAGCGATGATTCAGATTCTTTGTGAGATCGCGCTCGACAAGATTTCTAAGACCAAGGACTCGGGCGACACTCAAGAGCCCGTGCATATCGCGGCGACAATGGTCGATGTGACTATCAAAACGGGTCATCTCGACGTTCTGAATGAGACTCTCAAGAGAGTGGATGAGACATGGCCTAGCGCGGTGGTCATTGAGATCTGGAAGACCACAGCCCCAGTTGCCGATAAGCTGCCGGCTCGAGATGGGCTATGGGATAGATTCCGGGATCTGCCAGAGTCGGATCACTAGAGGGTGCGCCGCCAGTCTGGAGTGTCCGTTCGGCACGGCGCTCTCGGTAGGCGATTCTGTATGCACTGTCGGCGTAGGCTCCCGGCTCTAATCGGTGGCTCCAGACTGTCTCTCCATTTCCAGAGACCGCCGTCAAACGGAACATCGTTCGCACTCTCAAGCTCGGGCTCGAAGTCAAACTCAAGCAGCTCGGTGTCCACGTTGCGATCGTTGCGAGCCATATCTGTTGGTTGAGGTTGTTGACAAGACGAATCGCGTGCACAGATTTTCGATGTGGTTGATGGTGCTTGAGCGCCTCACACAGGAGGGAATCGGAGGGTCTATGCTAAACGATGCTTTGTTCTTGGATTTGTTCTCACCTCGCAACCGAAGTGAAGAGTGGCAGCCGGAAGCAAACGTGATTGAGACCCCTACGCAGTATCGAGTGGATGTGGACCTGCCAGGCGTCCCAAAGGACCGGTTGTCGATATCTACGGATGAAGGGGTGCTATCGATATCAGGGGAGCGCGCCCCTCCGGAGGACAAGAAGCTTCGCGTCGAAAGCCGCTTCGGAAAGTTTCAGCGCCGCTTTTGGCTTCCCGATGGAGTGCTCGATCAAGAGATCATCGCAAGTCATCGAGACGGGCTCCTATCGGTTACGATCCCAAAGGCAGCAGGCCAATCCGGAGCACGATCGATTCAGATCGCGGACTAAATCAACAACGGCAACGATCAGGTTTCCCACGTGTGCGGTGTAGCTAAGAAGCCATGAATCGTGCGTACAAACGTCCTGAATCAATCAGCCCCAGCTCACGTTCGCAAAGCATGAGCTGGAATGAGCGCATTCGAGAGGCAACCAAGTCCGGCAAGGACATGTCTCTCGATGACATCCTCTTGACAATCGCGAAGACGACCTCTTTCGAGGGCTGTCAAGATCCGAGGCACAACTTGAGAGGGTTCCTGGCGAAAGCTGTGCTGGATGGGTGGATGGTCCGAGTCGAGCCCGGCGTGTTCCGGCAAAACCTTCCGAGGCGCGGAGCTGGTCGCGCTCAATTTCTAGAGACCGCCCCCGTGGTCCTAGAATCCGCAGAGTCTGGACCGAAAGAGGTTAAGGTCCAGCGCAGACGTCGCCGCCGAACCAACAAGACTCTCAAGATCACAATCGGAGATATCACGCTGCAGACCCCGCCCGGCATGCGGCCAGACGCGATCCATCGGCTTGTCGAAGCGATCCGCGGGTCGCACTGAGCGCGTGTGCAAGTCCGGAAGAGTCTCACCGAAGCGTAAGCGCGAAGCGCAGTCGGCGGTGCCTATCGCCGACTGCCTAGCTTATAGTAGCTACGCTGTGCGATTATGCGAGCCTGATAGAACTACGCTGTGGACAGCGCGCCCGCGTTGCGTAGGATTGGCTGCTCGATATGAGCAAACCGAATCCGGCGTTCCTCAGGTCATTTATCTCCTACAAAGGTAGCAAGTGGCAGTTAGCGCCGCGCTACCCCAAGCCACAGCGAACACGGATCATTGAGCCATTCGCTGGCGCTGCTGGGTACTCGTGCCTCCACTATCGGCATCAAGTGACTCTGCTTGAGGCGCACTATCGCGTCGCAGACATCTGGGCGTACCTGCGAAAAGCCAGCGTCAAGCAGATCATGGCATTGCCTGATGACGTGCAGGCCAAGGTGAACATCAACGAAAGTCTCCCTCATCTTAAGCAAGTTGAGCGAGACCTGATGGGCTACTGGTTCGACAAGGGGCAACCCGAGCCGACGTACACGCCTTCAAATTGGATGCTCACGCACCCGAACGATATGTTTTGGCCAAAGGTCAAGCCAAGAATCGCGTCTCAGCTCCGCTACATCAGACACTGGGAGACGCACCACGCACGATATCGCGCCATCCACAATCCGGAGGACCCGTTGATGAACTGCACCCTTTTCATCGATCCTCCTTACCAGTTGCACGGCTCGATGTACTCGCAGAGTAACCTCATGCTCGATTATGACGAGCTTCGCGAGATTATTCTTCAGCTCCATTGGTCTAATCAGATCATCATCTGTGAAGGTGAGGGAGCCAACTGGATGCCCTTCGAGTTCTTCTGCACGGGTAGTCGGCCCACGCACTCACGCGACGGGGATGGCATCAATGAGCTGGTCTGGTACCGAGCCGCACGAGATCGAAGACCCGCCATCGGACGAGGTTTCGATCTAGATGGCACAACTCGGTGGTTGGCCAACTTGTTCCCAGGTGAGGGGCACGCGCATGAGGCACCGTAAGCTGCGCATAGACGAGGTCGCGGAGATTATCGGTAACGAGGCGATGGGTCTTGAAGAGATAATCGAGAAGCTCAAAGAGCTGCACCCCACGCAAGCGACCAAGCGGCTTCGGTACAACACACGTGAAATGCTGACCAACCACCCAGAGCGCTTCGACCAGGTGCGCCCGGACACCTTTCAAGTGCGTCGGACGAACGTGTCGTACGGGAAGTGGGAGAGCAAGGCTGCTTTCATCCGGGCTCATCAGCATCGCACCCCGCAAGAAACCATCGCTCTGGCCGCAACGTACGGGATGAACCTGAGTCTCACAATGGTTCAAGCGATACGCAACATGGCGCAGCAAACGCGTGAGGAAAACGAGGCCAACCTTACGAGCCAAACAACCGCACTCGTGTCTACACGGCGCGAGCGTGATGGCATTGACGCCATGGTCGATGAGCTGCTCGATCAGGAGTTCGCCGCTAAGCGTCTGCCAGACCAGATCGCGCTCATCGTCAGGGACCGCGTCGATACGAGGGCCAAAGAAAAACTTGAGGCGATCATCGAGCAAGCCGCGCAGGAAGAGATCAAGGCATTCTTCGCCAATCTCTGAGTACAACGACAAGGGTATGAGAGTTTTGCTTACGACTCTTCTACTCACGGCTTTCAGCAATCAGAGCCACGCCCAAACCGCTGTCGATCGCGCAGCTCGCAACCTGTCTCAAGCGATCACATTCAAGACGATCTCTCATCAGAAGCCCGCGGATGATGATCCAGCTGCATTCGCCGGGCTACGCAACTGGCTTGTGACGGCCTACCCGCGCGTGAACGCCACGATGGCTCACGAGCTGATCCCAGGTGGGGCGCTATTGTATAAATGGCAAGGGAGCGATCCCAGCTTGCTCCCTGTCTTGTTTTTGGCGCACCAGGATGTAGTCCCTGTAGAGCCCGGAACCGAGAGTCAGTGGACACAATCCGCGTTTGCCGGAACCATCGCTGGCGGCTACGTCTGGGGACGGGGCGCGCTCGATGACAAAGGGATGCTGGTCACGTTGATGGAGACCGCGGAAGGTCTGATCACGGCGGGCTTCACTCCCAAACGCACCATCTACTTTGGATTTGGCAGCGATGAAGAGGTCGGCGGTATCCGAGGGGCTCGCCATATCGCAGACGTCTTGGTCCAAAGATCAATTCGGCTTGCGTGGGTGCTCGACGAGGGTAGCTCGATCGTCAACAACCAGAGTGACCCGAGCGCTACACAGAAGCTTGTGGCCAAGATCGGCATCGGACAAAAAGGCTACGCTACTGTTGTCCTGACCGCCAAAGGGCAGGGCGGGTCCTCAGCAATGCCTCCCGCAAAGACCGCGGTAGACATGCTGTCTCGTGCCTTGATCACGCTCGCTGAGCAGCCATTCGCGTCCACTCAGACAGAACCGAATCGTACCACGATCGTTCCCACGATGCTCCAGTCGGGTGTCAAAGACAACGTGCTGCCAACGATCGCAACAGCGACCCTGAACGCGCGGCTCTGGCCCGGAGACACCGTCGATAAACTCATCGCTCACATTCGGAACAAGGTCTCTGATTGCGACATAGGGATCTCGCTCAGCATCGGTGTCAACCCACCCCCTCTGTCCACCACGGCAAACCCTGGTTTCATTGCGCTCCAAAACACGGTGAACAAACTTACCGCCACGATCCCAGTGACCACCGGAGTCGTGAGCAGCACCACCGATGCTCGCCACATGATGCAGCTGACCGACGCCGTCTACTACTTCATGCCGTGGATACTTCACGAGGATGACCTCGCGCGCATCCACGGGATCAATGAGCGGTTGAGCCTCACCCAGCTGGCATTCGGGATCCGGTTCTTCACGGAGCTGATCTCGAAGCAGTGACCCGTGGTGTGAGATGAACCAGAAGGCATACCCCATACCATGCCTATCCGGTTAGCTGTTCCTGACACCTTTGCTCACCTGAGCAAACAGAATAGGCGTAACTCCGTTCCGTTGCAGCGCCACTTATCGCTGAGAGAACGCAGTTGGCGCTGTCGCTGTCCACATGGTTTTGGGGCGCATATTTGGTCACTACGCAAACGCCGGGGATGTCAGCGCTTCAGTTTCAGCGCCAGCTCGGGCTCAAGCGCTACGAGACCGCCTTTCAGATCCTGCACAAGCTCCGCGCTGGCATGGTCCGGCCGGATCGCGATGCCATCGGCGGGGACCATGCCGTCGAGGTAGACGAGACTTTCGTAGGCGGGCGCACGCGTGGCGAAGGCCCTGGTGTTCATCACAAGGTCTGTGTGGTCGGCGCCGTCGAGGTCCGCGCCCGTAAGGGCGTCGCCAACGACAACGCCGGGCCACGCAAATCAACGACCTACGCGGGGCGCTTGCGCCTCCGGGTCGTCAAAGCTCGAACCTTGGCCAATGTAAGCCGATTCGTTCAAGAGAACATCGCGCTGGGCTCTGCCGTGCGCACCGATGCATTCTCCGGCTACGCTCCGCTCGGGGTTACAGGGTTTCGACACGACCCGCTCGTGATGGACGGCAGTGCCGAACGCGCTCAAGCGCACCTACCGATGATCCATCTCGTGTTCAGTAACCTAAAGACTTGGTTGGACGGCACTCATCATGGGGTGAGCCAACATCACCTTCAGGCATATCTGAACGAGTATGTGTTCCGGTTCAACCGCCGCTTCTACCCAATGACTACATTTCACTCAGTGCTGGGTCTCGCCGTACACGCAGAGTCGCCTACGTATGATGAGCTGTACTCCGGTGAATGGGTGCATTCGGCGTAGGCTACATCATCAATTAAGCCAGCGCTTCGGATCGCGGTAGTCGTACGTGTAACCTTCGATCTTGGAAGCGCGTCGATCGTACGTCTCGACTTCTTCGTATGGGTCGCTTGGGTCATCCCGATCGGCGGCGAGCTTCTCGCATTGTTCCCTCCACTGCTTTTCCGTTCGGTTAAACATGATGCGTCGTAATCGGTTTGAACTGTGCTTACTGTGCATCTTCAAACGCTTTACAAGTCGATTACGCATTCAAGCTAGCCCATGCAGGTCGGATCCGCTCAGCCCTGCTGTGCGGCACTGTTTCCTGATGTCTCACGAATCGTGTTCTGCTGGTTCTAAACCTTAACTGCTAGCGCGCGGTTCGAGTGTAAAAAGCAAGACCCCTCTCACCAAAGGCGGCTTTTGTACATGTCACATCAGGTTGGCAACACCTTTGTGATCAGCGGAGTGAAGCATCGGAAGCACAAAGAGCCCAAGGATGTTTGGTTGCTCCGACCAATCCAGCAGGAGATGGCGGATCAGCTCAGCCCTGCGCGTTTGCGCCGTATTCTTGCGGCTACTGGAAGCGGTAAATCGATCTCCATGCAGTGGTTGGCTTGCGGAGATCAAAAAGACGGCCTCACGCCAGTACTCACTTTTCCAAAGCTCGATATCCTAGCCGGTTTCTCGAAGCGTAAGACCATGAAGGATGCACGCACGGGTGAGCGCCGAGTGTGGGATCCTGTCTCCATGACCGACAAGCCGACTGTACAGAGGCTGATCGATCACTTGCGGTCGGGCTCAACACGTCCAGTGTTGTGCACCGCGGCTACTTGGCTACTCGCCCAGAAGCAGCTCACAGACCACGATCTAGCGAAGGTGTCACTCTTCGTAGATGAGAGCCATCATCTGGAAGCTGAAAGCGAGGACTCAACAGCAAACCGTCTCCATGACAGCACCATGCGTGTAAAGCGTTTGCGAAATACACGAGTGACGCTCGGGACAGCCACTTGGCTTCGCAGCGAAGGCTCTGACGTTCTGACCGAAGATGAGTTACAGGATTTCACGACGTACCATCTCCCGCTGACGCGCTATCTCAGGGAGGTGGCCGAGATCGAGCGTGTGCATTTCACGTTCGCCCTTGCCTCTGAAGAGGAGAGCTTGCAGGTGTCTCTCAAAGAGGGACGGCCTATGATGTACTTCGCGCGTACGGGCCAGTCTCCCAGCGCCAAGCTAAAGGCGAACCGGAAGGTTATTAGAGCTGCGAGAGCCGCGGGACGCACGATCCTTGATTTGGTCGATGACAGTGACCTACAGGCTCGAGCTGCGAAACTCGCAGCGTTCGACGAGGCAGAGCAGGAACGTGTCGATTTTGTGTCGGCGCTCTTCATGGGCAATGAGGGGTTTGACTGGCGCCGCGCTCAAGAGGCGTTCTTCGCTCGCCCCCGACGATCTCTCCGTTCAATGGTCCAGATGATTGGCCGCGTCCTGCGTTATTCGTATGGCAAAACCGACGTGTACATTACAATCTGCATCCCGTTCGATGCCAAAGAAGACAAGATCAAGGAATACTTTGATGTCCTGATCGCAACGGCTGTCTTGAGCTGCCAGTTCGCAGAGGTATCGATCGGACCCCGAAGCCCCGGAGGCCCACACACGCCTCGATCTGCGGCGTGGAAACTTCTGCATGATGAGAGCTTCTTGTTGGGGGTGTTCCCCAAGCTCGAGACCGCGGTTCTGACGGGGGCTACTGACGTTGAGCTGTACGGGATGCTCCGGAAGGTCCAGACCAAGTATCCAGTGCTCGAAGATACGGCCGTACGCGGTGACCTGGTGTCTTTACTCCGACAATCGCTTGGTGGGGGTGTCCCCCCTGGAACGGCGAAGGATAAGAACGAAGCGCAATGTCTGAACGTTCCCGGCGCTGACCAAATCGAGAGCCCCATCGTACTGGAGCGTGTTCGATCCTTGGTGCATGACGTGGAGATGTTGTGCGGCAAGGCCACTCGGGATGCGCTAGAGCAAGTTAGGTTGAAGCGCCCGCCCGCCTACGACCCGGCTGACGCTGAGAAGTGGGTATACATCGCCCAGCAGAACGGGCTCACGGCCACTCCACAATGGATGACATTCCGCAATGCCCACCCGGAACTTGAGCTACCATCGCAACCATGGCGGACACTTGGAATCACGCTTACAGAGTTCTTCGCCCTAGTAAACGGGTTCAAGTTCACCAAGGGGCTGTCTAAAAAGGAACGTACTGTTGAAGGTAAGCGCTGGCTTCTCTACGCCAGAAAACATGATCTCACGGGTGTTACTGCGTGGAACAGGCACCGCGTTGGCAATCCTGAAGTTCGGGGGTTACCCGCAGAACCTTGGACACTTCTTGACCTGTCGAGCGCTGATTTTTTTGCTCGCGTGCGAGGTGTCGCCAAATCCACACGGACGATGAGCCAAGACGAACGCAAAGCCGAAGCCGAAAGGCTAATTGCGCTTGCGCGCAAGCACGAATTGACTAATTCGTGTCTTTGGAAGGCATATGCAAGAGAACACGGGGAGATGCTCAACCCTTGGAAGCTGTTGGATCTCTCCATCGGAGACTTCTTTACACTAGTGAATGGGCGAAGATCTCCATTGGTGATGAGCCTTAAAGAGCGTGCTTCACTGGGTAGACGCTGGCTAGCATTCGCCAAGAAGCATGGGATCTCTACCGTTACTAAATGGAACGATCATCGCAAGACTCACCCAGAACTGACACTGCCGTCCGAGCCGTGGGAGCTTCTAGGGATCACCATCGGTGAGTTTTTTGCGCATGTGAATGGGTTTAAATCAACAAAAGCCATGAGCAAAAGGGAACGAGCGACGGAGGGTGCGCGATGGGTTAGTTTTGCGTCATCTCACAATCTTTCGAACTCAACTCACTGGAAGCTATATCGGGCGCAACACCCAGAGCTGCGGATGCCTGCATGTCCTTGGTATTTACTGGATAGCACATGTGGGGAGTTCTTCGCGCTCGTACGTGTCTCATCAGCCGAAGCGGCCGAGTAACCACGCGAAACCATTGCAATTGGCAGCTAACCGGATAGGCATGCCCCAGACCACGCCTATCCCGGTTGACACGTCACAGGAGCTGGCTTGCGCGCCCTAGCGCGGGAGGCCGCTTGACGTAGCCACCCACACTTCAGACAGCCGCCTAGAGACGCTCGCATTTGCTTGCCCGTCATTGTGAACTCCCCATGAACAGCACACCCGAAGCGATACTTTTGGTTGACGCCCAGATACGGCTGCTCCAGATAGCTACAACCCTTCGCTGCGGCTGCAGCTCGATTACGAGCGGTGCCGTATTGCTGCCATGAGGTGTTGTGAGGGGGTACGAACCCAGCCAAGTCTGCCGATGCGCTAATCCCGTGCGCGACTAAAAGGTTCATCACGAACTCATTCAGACCGTCCTGCGTCAGGGAATCCAAGTCGTCAGTGTTGATCCGGATCAAGGGTCGTGACCCTCTGTGCTTGGCGAGTATGTGCCTATACTCGTGAACGAAGGCATCTCGCATTGCATCCGTCCGGCAGACTCGTTCGTAAACCTGTGAGTGCCAACGGGAACTCTGATTATGTTTGAGCGGGCGATGGAACCCACCGTCTACTTCTACTGAGATGCCAAGCTGACGGCAGAACAAATCGATCTCTTTGGGGGCATCCTTTGCGCCGGTCAGCTCGCGAAGCTCCCGCTTGCAGATTCTAGGCCATGGATGCCCTGTTGCAAACTCTATCCGAGTACGAATAGCATGCTCGTAGCTGGATTGAGACCCGGAGCCTGATCTGGATATGAATCTATGACCGAGAAGTGAATCTGTGTGTGCTGAACGCCATACTGACATTCGTATGTCACAGTGGATGTCGTTGTGCACCCACAGCCGTTGCGAGCCCTCAAGCTATGTTGGCACACGCCTCGACAAGCGTTTCCTCCATAAGCTGCTGTTTTGACGCCGCACGTCTCTTCCCGCACCACCAACACCCCTTCCCGTCGCGCAAAGAAGCACAGCTCTTCTCCATCAGTCTCCCACACCCCAAGCACTCAGCACGTAGCTTGGCATAACTTCCGGCAGTCTCTTGTCCAGCTACTATTCGAAGCTGCAGTTTCGAAGCATATAGTTCCGCTTGTGCCATCGTGCATCGGCTAACTCCAGCACATAGCGGGCAGCCAGAGCCACTCATGAGCGACGACACATAAGGCCGCCAATCATAGTACCCGTCCGGAGTTACCGTAGAGTCAATCTCATGGTTCATGCATCGCACAAGCAACTTGTGAGCGCGACGATCGGGCAGACCCTCCGGATACTCGTAGTTTCTGCTGAGAGCTACTTGAGATAACTCGCTTCTCCACCTACCTGATCGCGGCACATAGCAGTGCCACCATCAGAAGATTATAGAATTAGGCTCGCTCTCTCTGCTAGCTCGGATCTCACTCCGCGCATGAGTGTGATGTGTCCTGCAATCATTTCGTCCTTGAATCTCTCAGCTACGACGCTTAGCCCATTGCTTTGGGCATCTAGCAAAGCATGATCGATTTGGGTCGGGTCCCCCGTCAGCACGATCTTGGTGCCTTCCCCCGCACGTGTGATGACCGTTTTAATTTCGTGGGTCGAAAGATTCTGAGCTTCGTCTACGATAAGAAACTGCTGAGGCAAACTCCTACCGCGGATGTACGTAAGCGCTTCGACTTGGATGGTGCCCTGAGCGAAGAGTTCTTCATAGCTTCGGCCCGCTTCAGTGCGCCCAATGCCCTGAAACACGTAAGACAGGTTGTCCAGGATAGGGGACATATAGGGCGCAAGTTTGTCATCAAGTGTGCCGGGCAGATAACCCACGTCTTTTCCGAGAGGCATTACAGGCCGAGACACCAGCAATCGAGAGTACACGCCATCCGATACAACTTTGCGCAGACCTGCAGCTACGGCTAGCAGTGTCTTACCCGTGCCGGCGCGGCCAATTAGCGTGACCAGCTGTACCTTGTCATCGAGCAACAAATCAAATGCAAAGCTTTGCTCGAGGTTGCGCGGTTTGATCCCTGAGACACCCTCACGTGGGACTCGAAGCGGCACGATCTGCCCAGATTGAGCATTGAATCGTCCAAGCGCAGTATGCTTGGCGTTCTGCTCGTTCTCCAGTACAACACAGGCATTCGGACGCAAGTCTAGACCCAGCTCGTTGGCATCGATCTCTTGCTTTTTGCCTAGTCGGTCAACAATCTCCTGGATAACCTTGTGATGAAGGATGCCAGTATAAGATTCGTCTGAATCTCTGTGTCCAACGTCATCATAGTTCTCTGCGGCGAGACCGAGTGCGTCGGCCAACAACCTCAGATTGATGTCCATTGAGATTAACGTGACATCAGGCCGCAGCGCCTTCTGGTCCAGCGCTACCTGCAGGATCTTCCGATCCGCGTTGCCTTCGATGTCTTTGGTGGGCGCGACTACGCGTAGGGTCCCGCCTGAGGGGAGTTGGACGCCAGCCTGCAGGTTGGTTGAAGCTTGTTTGCGTAGGTCATCGATCAGACGAGAGATGGTTCGAGCGTTACGGCCAAGCTCATTCATCTCCCTTTTGAATTTGTCGATCTCCTCGATCACATAGATCGGTAGCACGATATCGTGCTCATCGAATTTGAAGATTGCCCTGGGGTCATGCAGCAGGACGTTAGTATCGAGCACGAAAAGCTTCGTCACACCCAAGCCGGCGCATCAAATCAATCAACGCCGACGAGGCACCGGCACAGTGTCAGTCTTGGGCGCGGCGGGCAGCGGCGTTGTGCGCACGGTAGAGGGACGATAATGCTGCTCTCCACAGGATGGGCATACGAATGCTCGAAGCTTTGGGGCTAGAGGTATGATCGTATGATCAGGAGGCGGGGGCAAGATCGTTTGCGTCGTCGACATAAAAACGCCCTAAGAATGAGACGCTATACACCACCAGCCTCATTCATTCCTATCGAATGAATCTCGCGTAAGGCCAGAGATGGGGGATTGTCGCTAAGCTTTTCGAGGCCGCACACTGAGCACGCCGCCTGTCGAAGAGATATCGACGGCGACCTTCATCTTCGCTGCAGGAGAAGCTGTGCCGCTGTAGCAAGAGACATGAAAATCGAAATGCTTCTTGCCGATCCGGAGCAAGCCAATGCCGGTAGGGTTGTCAAACTTCGTGATGAGCCCGTTGAACTCCATGGCTCGCTTACGCTTCCCCGCTGGTGGTGTAGAAACGGGCACTTCGGGGTGTATGCGTGCGCAGACGTTCCAATGAGACACGCCGCCGCAAAAACCGTTCAGTGCCGCGCTGGCTTTTACCGCTTGGCGCCCGAGCATCAACGCATCACTCAGCGTTGTAGGCGGTCTGGCCATCATCATAGCACCGGAGGCTATCGGTCCTCCGATCCCCACGGCTACCCAGTGGGGATACTCGATGTACATCCCGTCCTCATCGAGGGTCCAAAGCCGTTCGTAGATCTGATCGTAACAGACCAGTTCATAGGGCGTCATGAACGCGTTTTCGCGCACGAACTCTTTGACGCCATCGGCAGTATGAGGCGCTGCACGCTTCAGCTCATCCAGCAACACAAGATTGCCAGCGACTCCAACTGTTGCGGCTGTCAGCTGGACAATCTTCTTAGAAGTGGTGCTCCAGATCCTGCCAGTGTCGTCGGAGACTTTCCCATCCGCAACCAACACGGCGCCTTGACCGGAAACTTTGATCGCGACTACTACGGTCATTGGTGTGCGCTACACCGCGATACGGCACGGCCCGAGCTGCTTCGCAAATCAGGCTCTTTTAAGCATGTTCAAACTGCTCGATACCAATTTCGTGCATAGTTACACGCCCGTACTCACGATGCCAAATATCACACCTGAGCGATCTTTTGCTTCTATAGCCTTCGCTTGCATGCCACGAATCCTTCGGGCATAGAACTCTGAAATACTCAACTTCGATGCCGGGAAACTCCTGCTTCCGAGAGTGGTGGAGATGTCCCGCATAGATCACAGTGTGTTTGGTATTTCCCCATTCTTTTCTGAAGTCTTCAGCTATTAGACTCGGAATGTTGTTGAGACGGGTCTTGTCCCCGTGCATTGCGCAAATCAGACTGTTTCCAAACTGATGCCCCCATACCGTCTTGAGATTGTCTGCGACAGTGACTCGGGGATTGTCTCTCCAGTATGCGGCCAAGATCATGCGGATCATCAAGGCGGTCTGCGAATCATGATTCCCAGGTATATTCACCACTTCTACGTGATCATGGTTCGCAAGGCCCTCAGTAATCGCTGTGTTCATCGTTTGGACAAATATCTCCACGACCTTGGCCCAGCGCGAATCCACATCCACTCTTGTCCCTGCGGTCGTCTGTGCATTGTTGCCGTCTGAGTGCACAGCGTCCCCGAGATTGATCAGAAGCAGACGAGAGGAGGGAGGGGCTAGACTCAAAGCTTGGCGGATGGCCGATAGGTGAACGCGTCGAGCAATGTTCACGTCCCAATCATCCCCGGTTTCCCGTGCCCAAGACAACATCCCAAAGTGTGCGTCACCAATTACCACTGCGACTTCTAGTTCAGCTGCCGTCGCTTTTGGCTTTTTTACCACGGGCGCAGCGGGGATTGGATCTGCCAGTATCGCTGCCTTACAGATCTCGACAAGAAACGCTGGGTCGTCTTGAACCTTAGCCGTCTTAACCCACTGCTGCACAACGTTGCCGGCGCCATCAACCAGCGTGGAGGCCCCTCTTAACCGATAGCCTTCGGGAGCGCGTACTTGATGTAGCTCGGGATGCTTCTGCGCTAACGTCGCCTCGATGAACGAATCGGCGCTCTCAAGCAAAGGCTCTCGGTTGATGATTGGTTTAGGCCGACCATTGCTGAAGCGAGGAAGATCCGTGGTAACAATCTCAGCCTCCGGAGCGGTCTCCAAGAACGCTAACGGATCATCCTCAACATCGATTGACCATTTGCGAGCCTTTGGCTTGCGCTTCTCTGCTTGAGCATGGATCTTCGAACAAACACACTTCGGATTCTTTGACCTGGGTTTGCCTTTACCGACGTAGGCCGGATGTACTCTGCATTTCATACTAAACTATTCGGCTCCTCTTCTTGAGCCAGCGATAAACAGCATCTTTGCTGGCCATCACGCCGTTGCGTTCTAGCCAAGCAGTGATCTTGACGGCGCCGAGTCGGCTTTCCGGATGCTCACGGTTGTGCTGGAGGAGCTTGTCCAGGTGAGGCAGGAAGTGCCGCGGCGGATCCCATCCGGTATCGTCGAATGGGTCTGAGAGCGCGATAACGTCAGCCCCGAGATACTCCGCCATCTGCTCGACTGTCATGCCATCGTCAGTGACGATTACGGATGACTTCTGTCGCTTACGCGTCATTGCTACTCAAGGCTCACTCACTAAAGGAATAGGAGGTTACCCTGATGCGTACACCAGCAAAGACTTTGTAAGCTCGTGTCTACATGAGATTGCGAGATGTCGTTCCTACAAAACACATCCATCTGTGGCGTCTCTACACCCCCCAGTGTGACGACCCGGATGTGACTGCGTTCTACTTCGAGATGCCAGCGCCGCCGAACCCCGAGTGGACTTACCGGCGTTGCGACTGTGGAGAGGAAGAGCGATGCAGAACATCAGCTCTCAAGGACTACCCGCGAGACTTCCGAGCGTTCGCAGATGAGACTTGGATCCCCGTCTATGAGGACGACGATCCAGATGAGCTGGGCTAGTCTTTAGGTTCTTTGGGGTCCTTGGCGATCCCACTTGGTGCAGGGGCTCGGAATTGGATTGGCCCTTGGCGCGGAATCACCAGAACACGGATTCGGCCCCCGCAGCTGGCGTTGCGCCGGCAGGCGATGCCCATTGCGATCGAGATGTACCGATAAGCGGTGTCCATCGTCTTGGCGAGAGGGAGCGCTTCTAGCGCGCCCAGGCCGTACGAAGAGCCCGCGCCAATGCCCGCAATGGGCCGGCCAATCACCAGATCGTTGATGTACAGGCGGTCAGCCCGCTTGTCGTAGGCGAGCCACTCAGTGTCATCAGACACGTTCTCAGTGATCGCGGCTCTCAGGGTGGCGAAGCTTTTCGGCGGGTTTGCGGCGATCTTGTGAAAGAGCTTGCCGAAGTTGCCGGCCACGAACGCAACGGTAGGCCCACAGATCACGAATTTCTTATCGCCGTCACTCAGGATGTGGCTGTCACCGTCGAGAATCCGGCCGTCACAGGCCATGACAGCGCCCTCGCCAGCAATTCGGTAGCCCAATGCCACAGTCATGCGCAGGTCCTCCGGGCAAGCGCCCAAAGACCACTGCGCACAAATCGGTTATCTTTTACTGCCACGGCTACCTAGCCGCTACACCGGCTTCGGCCCGTCACTCCACACGACGTTCATCAGTTCAGCCAGGGCCAACTCATCCACCGGGCCGTACGCCTGGCGCTCTACAACGCGGATCCTGACATCCTCTGCCGTGTAGCGGTGCGAGCGATCGTGCAGGATGCTCTGGCTGGTTGGGTCCTGAACCACCCCATCCAAGGTGAGCCACGCGTGCAGGATTGGCATTTTTTCCACTGAGCTGAGACCTATCCCCTCGTGATAGGCCAGCCGGTCTGCCAGGATCGGCACCCGCGGCCAGCTTCCGTTCTGAAGGAAGCCGGCACTTGCTAGGAGGATCTGCTGACAATTGGCAAAACACTGCTTGATGCCCGGCCGGATGCCAGCATCTTTGAGCAGCTTCTTGAGATCAGGATGCAAATGGGCTGTTCGAGCAGGGTAGTAACCCCGCTTCAGAAAGCCCTCAATCTCGCGATCGATATTGCGTTTCCTTACCATTTACTCTCTGACGTAGCGATCGGCGACCAGCTTACGTAGTTTCTGCTCCTGCTTGAAGAGCTGAGACTCTAGATCTTGAAGCGGGTCGATCTGAGATTGAACGTCAGTCAACTCTTCGACCCCAAGCTTTTCTTGCAGCGCCACGTGCACACTACCAGCGTTTGTGTTGAGATCAAGCCGCGTCTGGCCACTCTGCCGGTCGGTTGTTATCGAGCCACAGCGCCGCGTTCGATGCTGACTCATCATCCACATCAAACTCTACGATGACATCGAGATAGCTACCAAAGTCGTGAGCATTCGACGCGATCCGGAGATTGAGCCCTTCATGCATCGCGCCGTGTGCAGCGACATAGACGTCCCGAAGCAACTTGAGGTAGCGCCGGCACTCGTTGCGTGCGAGCAACTCGTAGCCATCGGTGCCAACTTGAGCGCAAGATTCTTCTGCCGGAGTCGCCCCGAGACTGATATGTTGCTTTGCCATGTCGCCAGTACGATCGGCCGCTCCGAAATTCAGGCAGAGGGCTCAAAAAAAGTGCCCGTGCGGAGAACCAGCGCCGTACCGCACAGAATTGGTCATCGCCACGTTCGCGAAGAGTGGCGGCATCTCGAAAAAGAAAGAGCCCCGATGGATGTGCTTACGGCATTTCCTGGAAAGCCATTGCGGGCTCTGGGCTTACTGCTGCGTCAAGTCGTGTGAGAAAAACAGAGCAGCCGCGAGCGAGTGTCGGCAGCTAAATCCAGAGGACTTCGTGATCTGGCTTTCTGTCGACGTGATGGCCAGCACGCGCGTTCCAGCAATGCACCCGCATTGTCCGTGGTGTGCTCGGTCTCTGCGGCCGTACCCGCCCCGGCGCCGTCGTCAGGCGTGAATACCCTTGCGACTGGCCAGCACCCCACAGCGACTGAGGCGGCGGAAAAGTTCAGGGCTATCGTTGTCCAACCAGCGCTCGTAAAGCCTCACCAACTCCCCATCAGTGCGCTGCGCGGTTTGCTCGCGCACCTCATCTAGCACCCTGACGAAAGCGGGGAACCGCTGTGCTAGGTCGGACAGAGCCTCTCCCCCTAGCTCGTTACCGGCTTCCGCGTAGGCTCGACGTCCCACGGAGCAGCAGTAGGTAAACGTGATACCTCTGCGGTTCATGGAGTCAGCGAGGTAGCCAGATACGAATAAGGCTGAGTCGCCGATGCCACGCATGCGAAACGCTCGCTCCGTTCTTGGCGCCTCATACGCGTGTGTGAGCAGATCAACGAAGGGGGTCTGCATATCTTGAATGCGATCGGCAGATGCAAACGTAGAGAGCAGCTCAACCAGATACTGCTCAGTCGCCTTGGCAGTTGCTATCTCAAGACTCGCGAGCGCCTGCAGAAGTCTCTCGCGAAAGAAGCCACGCACATCTCGATAGGCGTCCATGCCGAAGCAATCTCAAAGATAGAACCGTCAAGTGAGCAATACGCGGTAAACCATGATTGAGCCCTCCTATGTGTGGGCCATGTCGTAAGGTGCTTCGCGCTGGTACTTCTGCTGTTCTTGCTGCCTGACCAAGGGCAGGTTGTCAGCACTGAGAGCCGACAGCCAATGCCAAGCGAGGATGATGAGGCAAACGTGTTCATCCGCAATGGGTTCGTGCGCAACCATCGGCAGCTGTGCCGGCCGTTTGTCAGCAGCCACAATCCACAAGTAGTCCGAGTGGTGACGCTGCTTGCGGTACCCGGAGACAAACCCGACACGATCATGGTGCAAGCCCAGACCTGCACTGGGGTCGTGATAGGACCAAGGACAGTGTTGACGGCGAAGCATTGCATCGGCAGCGAGGAAGGAACGTACGGGAAGGTCATCATGGGCTACGTCAAAATCCTCACGGGAGAGATGTACCCGATCAGATTCCGTAGCCCAGACCCGCGCGAGGACATCGCGTTGTTGATGGTCTCTGAGCCGATGGGTGTGGAGCCGGCGAAGATTGCGCCGAAAGACTTCTCAGCTGCGCTCACTCTTGAGGGTTACGGATGCCTGCAAGAATCCTCAGAGCTACCGCTACTGAGATCGGCCACCTACCGATACAAGATCGAGAACATGCTGTTCATGTCAGGGTGCGTTTGCCACGGAGACAGCGGCGGCCCCGTCTTCGACGATCAAGGTAGATTGGTAGCGTTGATGGTTCGAACAGACAACGAAGGAATGACTGGTCGAGGGCTCTTGGTTCACGACTTTTTGAACGCGCCTTAGTCGCAGACGATCTCGCATTCCCTAGCCGATCGCGTGCACTGCTCGAGGGTGTCATCCACGGGTCCCGGTTGATAGCACTGCACCATGCACTGGCGGTGAAGGTGCCGATTAACCGCGCAAGTGCCGACGGAAAACACGATCACGATCGTCGTCAGCACATCTGACCAGTTCACTCTCATGACCGAAGAGCTACACCGCTTGATCATTGTCTGAGTCGTTTTTGCCTTTGCGCGGCTCGGGCTTTTTGCGGGCCTTGCGCTGCTCCCGCCGCATTGCCGCTAGGGCGTTGCGACGTTTTTCGACTTCCTCTACGCGCGCCAATAACCAAGCCCGGCGCTCAGCTGCATCTCTGAATTCCACGTCAGAGAGCTACACCGAATGCTCACGCGTGAATCGCGAGGATGTACAAAACAGCGATGATCCACAGCGCGACCACGGCACACTGAGCGCAATAGCATACGACCTTCATGGATCAATCAACCTTCAGAGTCTCGAGCCGACGCAGAAACGAATCGTCCACCCTGAGCGCACGAAAGTCATCGATCGATACGACCGGCAGCAAGCCGGTCGGGCTGATGTATTTTCCCTGGCGAAGCTGCACAACGCGGCCAGCCTCTGCCATGAGCTTGATCATCCATTTGGTTTCATAGACCGCGTTCATCGTGTGCCTGCCCAACGTCAGTGCGATCTCGCGCACCTTCTTTGTCTTGCGGTAGATCGCACGGTCCCAATCGAGTAGGGCCGGATCCCAGTTGGGGCCACCGTTGAGCCATACGGCATATCCAGAAAGATGGAATGCCAGATCACGCGCATACCAATATGAATCGTTCGGCGGATCCTCGATCAGAAAGTCGAGACCCTTGCTGCGATCCGATAGTTGGTGTGGAGCGAGCGCTATCACATCCCAGTCGGAATCGATGTGGTGGCATTTAGCGGCTCGAGATCCGAACACTGCGAAGGGGTGTGCTGCCCGCAGAAGCTCAAAGTCATAGCCCTGAGCCCGCATCGCCTCTGGAAGTCCTGTTAGATCAATCACCATCGATGCCACTTTTCTCTGCGCACGCGCAGCATAGCTGAACGTGTTTGCAAGGCTCACTCTCAGTGCAGCCGGGGGCGCGTAGAAACGACTCGGTAGGTAGCCAGCTCGGTTGGACGATGTCTATCTGACACGTCCCGTAGCCAAGCACGAACTGAAAATCATGTCTGCGCGTGAGATAGAGCGCGGGATCAGTTTTGAACCGGTACGTCTCGCGTGCCCGATTGAGCCAGAGTATGAACGAGTTGTCCGGTACAGCCCGTTCGAGGAGAGGCTCAAGCTCCCAATCATCTGATCCTGACAGCTGGTAAAGAGAGAGAGCTTCCCGAACCGTGAGCCCCTCGGGGACTTGCTTCGAGACGATGCGAGCGAAACGTGACTTGGCCTCGGACAGCGAGATGAGCTTCGGTTTCCCGCCTTCCTTTTGGCTGTCCCACACCCACCAGGAATCAGTGAGCAGCGCCCACTGACGCATGCTCTTGCGCTCAGTCGCGTTGATCCAACCCATCCCATACTCAGGGCAGGCGTCTTCAAACACGATCCGATAGAGGTCGCGCTCAAGCCCGCTGTTCCAACCAGCGGCCCAGCAATCTTCGGACAGATCCTGCATCACGCCAAGGAGCGCCTGACGTCGGAACGTCGTCAGCTCATCGTGCTCCGATTCCGTTAGGCTCATGCCGGTTGTTACACCGGAGAGCCCCGATCGCTAGCGCACAATACGCGGATACTCGCACGCAGGAGGAGTCTCCCCCGGCCATCGCTCCGGCCCATTTGTGCCAGCAGTGCTGACACTCACATATCCTCGGGAGATCTGAATGCCAGGAACACTGAAGATCCGGGCTTGCCCTTTCGAGCTGGGTAGCTCTTGTACTTGATGATCGAGCCGAGCAGAGTCTCTCGATCTCGCCAAAAGTCAGAGCGCTGCTTGAGCGTCAGTCCGATGCCAACCTCAAATACGACATTGGTCGTGAGATCTCGACATAGGAACGAACCGAGTGCGTCTTTGGAGACCTTGCTGACCTTGAAGCCGACGATCTCAGCTTCGCCGTCTTGGAAGCGCTTGAACTTGAGCAAAGCACCCTCGCTCAGCGACGAGCGCCCGTGCTTGTAGGGGCTCTCAGCGCGGCGAATCACCACGCCCTCAAAGCCCATCTTGAGTGCGCTCTCTTCAAACTTGATGACATCTTCCGAGGAGCGGACTTGCAGCTGCGGAACGATCACAACATGCGCGCCAGTCTGCGCCGCAACGGATGCTACGGCCGCGACCGCCCGTGCATAGCGCGAGCTAAACGGCTCTCCGGTATACTTGGGCAAGGCATCGAAAACCCCGAAGTACCACTGTGCAGGCAGCTTCGTGGATCGAGACATGAAAACGGACGCCACAGTTTGCAGCTTGACTCCGTTGACCATCAGCTCGCCGTCCAAGCCCTCCAGGGCTGGGAAGCGCTTCAGGAATGCGTGCACTGCTTCATTCGGGATCAACTTGAGGGAGCGGGTCAGCGCCTTGCCGCCTTGAATGGTGAGGCGAATGCCATCGATCTTCGGCGACACTAGCCACTGGCCATCGGCGTAGCGCAGCAAGCCGAGAGTCGGCAGCGTGTCCGCGAGCATCGGAAGTACCTTCTTCACAGTTCTCAGTACGCTTTGGCTCTGCCGAAAATTCACTCGCGCTCGCGATCTTCGTTGTCTCGGCACTCATCGCAGAAGTCCCGCGGGCTGCGCGTGCGGCGCGCTTCGACCAGCGACGCGTGGCCGACTAGCGTGTGGTGCACTTCGCACACGACGCACCATAGGGCATCCTGGACCACCTCCATACCAGCTTGTACGCCGTGATAGAGCCCTATCAGGGTCTTTGTATCACGAGCTGTCCACTGATTCACGCAGCCGCTCAAGCCGTTGTGGTTGTAGAACTTACTGAATCGGCCACTTGGCTCGACGTACTCGGGTCCGCGGTTCCAGCCTCCCCAGACCAGCAGAATCGCCGCGTTACGTGCCCTAGCCTCCAACTTCGCCGCAAGCCGGGCCATCGCCAATGTACCCACAGAGCGGTTGCTGATGGCTTCTCGATCAAGCGTAGCGAGCGCGAAGTTAGCGGATTTCATAGTTGTTTGCACGCGGCGAGCAATTGCTTTTGGAGGAAGCACGTCAGTCTTACGATCCGCGGGATCTGAAATTCAGCCCTCATTCGCGTGTTAGGTCATTTGAGGGCACGCCACAAGATCGGCATGCCCGGTGTAGATCAATCCATGCTGTCGGACTACCGGCTTGCGATGTCCTTGATCATCTGCGGGCTCGCCACTGCGTTCTCGGGGCTTGCGATCACCGTCATCGCGCTGCTCACACGAAACAATGGCGCGAGCATGCTAGCTCGCAACCTCTTGGCGTTCTCACTTCTGTGTTTAGTGCTCCACTCAATCTACCACTGTTGATCTATGAACTTCAAACCCAAGATCCGGTGGCGTGACCTTATCCTCATCGGGAGCATCGTGACCGCAGGGCTGTTCGTGGCCCTCTTCAGCGTCACGTGGTTGCTTCTTAAGCTATCGAGGCTTGCGTGCACATGAGGATCGTAAGAGTACGGTTTAGCAGCAGCGTACTGGCTTTCGACGACGATCGAGTGCCGGTGAAATATCGATTTCACAACGCCGAGCTTGGCTTCACCATTGAGGTGCGAGTTCGCGAGCGACATGCGTACGTCTACGCAACGCTCGAACACGGCGGCGCAACCAAACACGCAGGGAACAGCAGCGGAGAGTGGGCTCACAGCGACCAAGAGCTTGTAATGAATATCTCGTCGGAGATGTTCAAGCTTGCTGATGAGCTTGGCGTAGAAACTCATCACATCTGGCCTTTTGTGGATCAGCTCCCATTGCACACAGAAACTGGAGTGTCAGTGAATGAGGCGATGGAGCTAGCCGAGCCCATCAAAGATCTACTTTCCCGTGGGGCGCCTCCTGCGGAAGTCATGAGCAGTCTGAACGTGAATAGGGAAACGATCGAGTTCGTGCTTGGAACGACGCTTCTTCCTCAGACTAGACGTCATATGGGGCCGTCTGGCCCGTTTGAAATCGACACCGACTACTAGAATCCGAAACGGATTCGCAGCTCCCATCGGCCGGCGACTCGCCGAAAGTCATGCATGGGGTACAGGAAGCCTCGACGTAGCAGCTCACTGGCGGTCGCTAGCGCTGATTCACGCCCACTCAAGACCTGCTTCCAGTCGCCGTCCATGACAGGCACAGCGAGGATTCGTACCGTTCCACGAAGGTCTAAGCCATGCCCAATATTTGGATCGTATCGGTACGGTTGGACGCTGATCTCTCGCGCCCGTGATAGACACACCTCCAGGAAGTACTCGGCCTGCGAGTCCAGCTCGAACATCGGGGTAAGGGTATCCCTGGCATCGGCCGCATGTGCGTTCGCGCGTAGCTCTTGGATCTCAGAGGTCTCACCATCAATCTGGGCGGCCAGCTCGATAAGTTCATGTTGCTCGACCACAGAAAGCTGCTGTTGTTCCGCGGCGGCACGTTCTGGATCCTTGATGATGTCGAATAGGGGCACCCAACCAAGTACACCGGTCACGCTGCGCGACGGCTTCGATACTTCTCCACCGCATTGATGGTCAGCTCTGCGCGCCGTCGATACCATGCGTCGGCCGAGTGATAGTGCGCCGCGGCCTGCACATGTGGCGCGAGACTGCATAGCTCCGAGCGATTGTGGCTCACACGGTACAGGGTGCGAGCTAGCTCATTCACATTGTTGAGCGGAGACACGATGGCCGTATGGTCTTCACTTGCGCGTTCTTGGATATAGGGGATCGAATAGCCAATGATCGGCAAACCAGCAGCATACCCATCAAAGATCATCCGAGCGGTGTCCTCACATTCGGGCGTGAACAGTAGGGCGTCGTAGCGAGCTAGCTCCTTCAGAAGCGGAGCCCCGTATTGCCGGTGACCCATGAAGCGCACTGAGTTCTCGAGGCCCAGCGCAGAGGCTTGGCCTTCAAGCTGCGTGCGTAACGCGCCGTCTCCGAAGATATCAAGAGTCACGTCCACACCCAGCTCGCGAGCCCGAGCAATCGCGGCGATGCTCTGGTCTAGCCCTTTGCGCTCGACGATCCGACCGCAGTAGACGAGTCGCAGAGTCCGACCCTGAGAGAAGCTCAGATTGCGAGCCTCTACATCCTCTGCCGCAACGATCTCGTGAGACAGGTAGCTCGTGTCATGGAAGGTCTGTGCGTTCTTGGCGAACCGACCATAGCGTCGGATGAGATCGCCACCCTTGAGCAAGCTTAGACTGGCGTGCCGCACTCCGTAGCGACAGCTGTACTCATACACACTCTTGTAGATGAACCGCTCGGGTTTGCGAGACAGCGGAGTCGCTGACATGCTCGCCTCGATCTTGCTCACGTGGTCTACGTCTTGGACAAACACTGTGGGCTTGTCGTGTCGGACCCCGACCTGAAATCCGAGCCATGAAATCGGCCGATAGCAGTCATCGAATCCGGCATGCACCACCGAAGCATCGGCAGCGAGCTTGTTAACGTCTCGACGCCACTGCTCGCGATAACGTAGCCAATACTGACGTGCACGAATGTCTAGGGGGATGCTGGGAACTGTGACGATCCCATCTTTTTGACTGACCACCTCAAGCGCCTGATCGGTCTGCACCGATGCGCGTAGAGATGGAGCCACTACGCAGATGTTGCCGAAACGGCCCCCCAACGAATCGCGCAGCAGCTCCAACGAGCGCTTCCAATCCGTAGCGAGCAGGTGAGTGTTTCCACTAACGTAGATCGGAACGTGGATGGTAATGAGGTACATTGCCTCATACTATGGATTATATCCTGTCGTTGTCACGAAGCGTTTTTGCTCCGGCATGATCTACCTCCTACAGGAACTCACACACGAGAATCTTTGATCAGCGGCTCCGGTGTAAATGAGCCACATGAGCTTCAAGGAATACGTGGACGCAGCAGTATCGATCCGAAGCGAGATGCTTCTTGAGGTGTCCGGTACACTGGAGGCCATTGAAGAGCTACGCGCGCATTTGGAGCAACTTGAGACGTTGCTGGCCAATAGGCAATACGAAGAGGCGAGCGCGGTTGGATACAACGAGCTGAGCGCAAGCTTCGTATACATACAAAGGTGTCTTGGTGGAGTGGAAGAGCTGAACCTGGACGAGCAAGTGTTGGTCAAGGATCTAGCTCGCGTACGTGAGTGCTCAGAAAGCGACGCCCAATGCTATTTGGACAGCGAGATCGGAGTAATGGAAAGAACATGACAAACCACGCGGCTGAGTACGAGCAACAAGGTTACACGGTTGTCCGTGGTTTGCTTACCAAAGCTGAAGCAGCGCGTTTCTTGATGGAAGTAGAGCGTTGCGCGACGCTCGATTCTCAGAAAGCAGCGCTCAACGGGAATGGGATCGGCTTCACAGGGGAGATCTTTCTCCACAGCGACTATGTTCGTTCGATCCTGTCACGAGCCGATGTGATTAAGCTGGTCAGCTCAGTAGCTGGAGGCGATCTCTGGATCAGCATGGATCAAGCGGTCACCAAAAACCCCGGAGCTGGCGTATTCCGATGGCATCAGGATAACGGATACAACCAGCTCAAGTGCGAGCACTTCCAACTCTGGATCGCTCTCACTGAGACGCGGAAACAGAATGGCGCACTCAAGCTGATACCCGGAAGCCACAAACGCGGGCTCTTGCCGCACGCCTATAAAGGCGTCGGCCAAATGGAAGTCGATGGGGAAATAGGCGAGCACGTGACGATCGACGCCGACGCGGGGGACGTCATCTTGTTTTCATCGCTGATGCTGCACTGCACGGGACCGAACGAAGCAAAGACCGCGCGCGTTGCGTACGTCGCTGAGTACATGAAATTGAGCGACTACAATCCCAAGGCAAGCCCCCCCTACTTTGTGGTCGCACAGAGCTACTTCCCCCTCCCGCACTTCAGAAAGGTCTCGCCCGGTTCTCTCAGCTTGCGCAACCAGCTTCTGTACTTGACACCACGCTTGGTTGCTGCAGCGAGAAAGCCAGCTCGCTATGTCCGCGACGCGTTGCTGTTGCTCGTTAGATACCTGTGAGCTGTCAGTCGAAGCAATGCCTCAGCCCGTTGCCCTTGGTCGTGGTGATGTTTGGTTCGATGTGGTGTCGAGCACAAACGGTACGAATCGCATCGGCGGAACTTCCGGCGCCCTCCGGAGTCGCATGCGTGGCGAAGATCCTCAGACGATCGTTTTCAGGCTCAAGCTCTCGATCGTGTTCTAGCTCGAAGCCCATAGCTCCGAGCTGATCCGTGATCTCTCGGATAAGCCATTGGCTGTCCGGGAGCAGGCTCACGTGTTCGAGTGAACCGGCCGGCCTGATGTCTGAAAAGTAAACTATAAGGCGATTGTCCCTGCTTGTGATGCGGTACAAAACATGGAGAGCCATCGAATTTTCAGGTCCCAGTAATGCAGCCATGGCCGCAGCCGAATCCCCCGAGCTGGCGAGCGTACTTGCGTCGTATTCAAGGGCGCTCAACTCGTATTAGCCGAGACTATCATCGGCCTGAGCTTCAACGCAGCAACTTTTCCTGCGATTGCGCCGATGTTACGTTACGCAAAGTGAGGATTGCCCGTCGCAGCTACCAGCTTGTCGCCAGCCGGAGTAGGCTCAACGAACACAGTCTGTCCGCGGCGCTCTTGCGTCACGAGCCCGAGCTTCTCTAACGCACCCCAGACGGCAATGTCGCGTTGCGTCATGTCAGGCGCGTGAAACACCTCTTGGTGCGACCAACTTACGACCAGCGACCACAAGGCCGAGTATCGGCTCGCGTGGAGTCCCCCGATCTTCTTGGGGCCAATCGTCTCGTGTTGCGCCACGAACTCCTGACCAGCCTTGCTCCAACCAAGCAGCACAGCACGCCGATCGTCGCTCACTGTGGTATCTTTAGCGACAAGCTCCCACGTCTTGATAGCGCGGAGCATCGCACCGACAGAGAGGCTGAAGGTCGAATCCGGATAAACCAGCAGCCCACCGCGGCGCAGTGACTTGATACTCCGACCATCGAAACGATACGGGATCCGGTCGTTACCGGAGATCACGAGCTGTTCGGCGAAGTCCGTCAGCATCTCATAACGTATGGTCATGGTCTAAGGTACGCGCGAGCCAACCCGAAATTCAGCCGGCGCTGATTTGTGCCCGGTACAGGTCTGCGCATTTCTTACAGACGTGGCGGCGACCATCGGTGACCCTGTCGAGTGGGTAATTAACCACCTCAGCCTGCAGGTCCCACCCGCCAAACTTCCGGGTCACGTGCCCGCACAGGCTCTCTGTGTCGACACCCCCGCTGGGCTTCTTGCCCGCGCTCGTGAGTAGGCGAATGTGCCAAGGGCTCAGAGGGCCAGCAGCGGAGGATTCGCAGAATGAGTATTTCACGAGTTTTTCCATTTGCCTCAGTACGCACGGTCGCTGTGGAGATTCAGACCACGCTAATCCTTTTTTCGCCAGGCTAGGTTATGTTCGGCTTTGGCGTCGGTTTTGGCGTAGGTGAATTTGGTTCGGCGGGGTTCGCGCTCGAGATGGGAGATGTCTCGGTCGTAATGCCAGGTGGGACAGACTTCACAGCTGAGTGTGAGCTGATCCCCGGCAACATCGTGCTCTCATCTTACGCGCAACTTGTGGCCGCCAGCAGTCTCACGATTGACCCCTCTGGTGTGACTGTAACGGCAAAGCAGCCTCGACGAGCATCGACTGCGTCCCCCGTTGTCACCGCCAAACCCATATCTATGCAGACGATGCGCGTTGTGCCGCAATCGCCGAGGCATATCTACCAGATCAATCGCGATCCCACCAAGCCCGAGCGCTAAGCTCCCATGTCGCGTTCAGCGCGGCACATCGCCTCGTACTCTGCGTCCCCTTGCTGAGAGGCACACCAAGCCTCGAAGTGCACGCGTTGCTCTGCCGTGAGTCGATCTTCATCGACTTCATCAACAACGTTATTGCCCTTACATACCTCGCACTTCACATCGTACATACCGCCACGCTTGAAGTATTCCACGCGCTGCTCTTCATCGAAAGCTTCACGAAACTCATCCTGGGTATACGCGTGCCCGCGCATGCTCGGATGGAGCTGAAAGCCTTCACCTTCGCAGCCATAGCAAACCTCTTTCTTAGAGGGCACCTGAACGCTGATTTCTTCATCATCGCAAGTGTACGTAATTGTCATCATCGTGGGCCTCCTCTTGAGTGCTGTCGTGAGCTGATGCTTCAAGCTCTTGCCGAGCCTCCCACTCTTCCATGTCAACGAAGGGGGCGCGCGAGCACTGTTTGCAAGACACGTAGCCGTTGTGCTGCGGGTGTGCGTTGTAAACAGCGAGCGTCTCTCCGCAATACTGGCATCCAGCAAACATCGGGATGTTGTACGCGGCGAAGTCTTCTCCATTTGTGGGCTCAGGCTTGCCGTCCCGAGCAGCTAGAATGGTGGCGATCTCCAGCAGGGTCATGTGCGCCAGTGTAGCCCATAACGAATTCGAGATCGACTCGTTCGGTGTAACTGGACAGCATGTCAAAAACACCATTGTTTATCTCGCTGTGGCTCATCGTTGGTTGTGGTCAGTCCCCAGCGCCGAGTGATGGCGGAGCTGCACGCGACGCCTCCCCCCCAATAGCCGATGCAGGGGCGCCGCCCGGGGACTCTGGAGCGAACCCTAGTGATTCAGGAACCGCGGCTAGTGACTCGGGTAGTGACTCTGGAGCTGCGACGGACGGGGGCCAGGACGGGGGTAGTCGCGACGCTTCGCAGCCCGTTGGAGGCTCGGGAGGAAGCGGACAGGATGCTGGCGAAGAGGGTGGCGGTAGCGCCGGTTCGGGGGGCACGGCCGGCGCGGGTGGCGGTTCGGGCGCCGCTGGCGGGGAAGCTGGAGCCGCGGGCAGCGCAGGCACGGGTGGAGACTCAGAGCCGGAAATGCGCGTCATTCGCGAGCATCTCAACTTCCCATGGGAGATCGCTTGGGGGCCAGACAACTTCCTGTGGATAACTGAGCGCACAAGCTTTCAGGTAAGCCGGATCAATCCAGAGAATGGCGACAGACATGTCATCTTGGAATTGAGCGATGGCTATCAGGTAAGTGGTCAAGATGGCCTACTTGGTATGGCGCTCGATCCTGGTCTCCTACAGAACAATGGAAATGACTACGTCTATATCTCCTACACATACAATGCAGCTGACCCTGCTGCAGCGCCGGATCGTAGGCAGAAGATTGTTCGGTACACTTACAACCCAGCGACCGAGCAGCTTGACTTTGCTCTGCCGTTGATTCTCGGCTTGCCCGCTAGCCTAGATCACAATGGAGGTCGGCTCATCTTTGGTCCGGACGGGAAGCTCTACTATTCAATCGGAGATCAAGGCGCCAATCAGTACGACCGCGCGTGTGAACTCAACAAGGCGCAACAGCTTCCGACCGCTCCCCTCGATTTTGCCAGTTACCCAGGCAAGACGCTGCGCATCAATCCAGATGGCTCGGTGCCCTCAGATAACCCCGTGCTCTCGGGGGTGCAGAGTCATGTGTTCACATACGGTCATCGCAACCATCAAGGACTGAGTTTCGGTCCTGATGGCATCCTCTACGGGAGCGAGCACGGCCCTAAGTCAGATGATGAGATCAACATCTTGTCTACAGGTCGGAACTACGGCTGGCCGTTGATCTCTGGCTACCGAGACGATCGCGCGTACGCGTATCGAGAATGGGCATCATCGAGCGTCCCATGCGATTCGCTCACATACAGTGATTACTCTGTGCCGCCTTCCGTTCCGGTACAAACAGAGACATCGCTGACGCTCGACTTCACGGAGCCGTTGACCACGATGTTCACGGTAGACTCCGACCACATGTTCCTTGACCCAGCTTGCGAGATGATAGGTGGCTTCCTGTGCTGGCCTACGATCGCGCCCTCCTCAGTGACTGCTTATGAGGGACCTTTGTGGCCTGGAATCTCGCTCTTGGTCACCTCGCTTAAGCATGGGCTGCTCTATCGATGGTCGGTCACGGACAGCACGAGCTTGGACACGCTCGCTCCGATGCCTGAGACCGAGACACAGAATCGATATCGCTCACTCACGGTCTCACCAGACGGCAACAAGATCTACGTGGTGACTGACGTGATCGGAGCTTCCTACGTATCGCGCGGAGCCTCGCTTGAGATCGCAAATCCCGGCGCGATCTTGGAGTTCAGCTACTGAGACCTATGCTGCTGAAGAGCCTGAGTTGGGCTCTTCAGCAGATATGAATTCGTTCAAGGCGTGGCCGGGCTGGTAGATCAAACGCAGCTTGAGCACTGCATTGGTCACGACTTCTCCCGTCACGGGGTGCCGGTACTGATTGTCCGAGAACACTTTGCTCACGTCGCAGACATCAAGGCGACCTGCTGGGCCTTCGATGATCCAACTGTGCTGCAGCATGTGAACGCTCTCGAGCAGCGACAATGACGCGTGCAGCTCACGCAAGCCGAGCTTGCCAATGGCTTTGAGCATAGCGTAGGCGCAATATTCGGTGCTTGGTCCGCGCCAACTCCGGATCAGGTGCTCAACGACTTCTTGCAGCGGTAGATCAGAACGCATGCCAGCGGCGAGCTTCTTGATAGCGAGGGACACAGGTGTTGAGCCCTTTCCAACTGCGCGGTTAGTTGGATGATGGACGCAGTCAAGGGATCGTTCAAGACATCATGCGATACACCATTAATTTCGCCCTCACACGTCACACAGCGGTCTAACAGTAAGACCCTCGCTAATGGCGGGCCAATGACAATTCCTTTGAATCAGCGCGCCGGTGTAATAGGAAGGATGGATCTACTCAAAGACTCAATCCCTCTTGAGCTGCTGTGTTTCGACGGTCAACAGGCTGTGGAGCTGTTGTTCCAGGGGCTGCCTATCATGCGCTCGGATGGCAAGCACGCATTCTGCAGGCAGCAGAACAGATGGTGGGTTCTGACTCGCCCGTCGCGCGGCGTTTGGATGACCTTGGCGAGCAAGCTCAACACCAAGCAGGTATTGGCTTGGTGGGAGACCAATCACGCCAAGGACCAGTGGATGTTGGCTGAGAGCCCGGTTGCGGATCAGCCCGCACGAGCAGCTACCGTTAGTGCTGGAGTACCGGAGGCACTTGAGCTGCGTATCAACGCGGCGCTAAGTGCATCGCAAACAGACCGTGGAGGCTGACTAGGTCCGCATCAGTGAGCGAGATCCAGTCGCCGTCAGAGCCTTGACGCGTGACGAAGAAAGTACCTCTGATGCCCATGATGTTAGCGGGCAGATCAAGCAGGAGCCCCTCTTCATTGCAAACCATGATCAAGGAGGGGATCGGAAGCCGCACCGCTTCAAGGTAGCCGCCGACGATCCCCTGCATGACTTCTAGCTCATGAGCGACGCTCTTCGTTTCGCACGGCTGCCCTGGCGCGTACACATTGATACGGATATCGGCCATCTCAGCTCAGCCCTCGCGCTTCGCGGTACCGTTCGGCGACTTGGGGGCAGGCTCTTCTGCAGCTACCGGGGCGGGCGCGTTTTGCTTCATGTACGCGCCGAACATTTCTCCAAGCATCTTGCCTACGGTCTCACGACAGATTTGCTCGATTACGGGTCGCCACGCTGCAAGGAGCGCAGCCGCGAAAGCCGCGAAAGAAGCATCGGTAGTGCCGACATTAGGGGTTTTGCGATTGTACGGACGAGGCATCTTTTACTTACTCCCAGTCACCCCGCCGTCCGGCACAAGGGCCGTAAACAAGATCGGTCGGGTCTATCGGATTGGGCGCAATGGATCACGTCCTAATGATCCATTGCGCCTCCAGGCACAAATCACACCCCGTGCTCCCTCTGCCACGCTTTGACCATACGATCCATTTCGATCGAGCCGACCTTAATCGCCAAGCGGTTGAACTCTTGCCGCACGGAGGCTACGGCCGAGCTGCTGTCCGCGACTGCGGCAGCTGTCTTCGGACGACCACGCGTGACGGCCGGAACTGCCGTGGCCTCTGACTTGGCAGCTGCCTTTGGCGTGGTCTCGGCGTCTTGCTGCTTAGCCGCGTGCCGAGCTGTGTAGACCTGCCCAACCGTGATCTCGATCTTTTCTTTCTTGGCTTTCTCAACCACCTCTTTTGCACCGAGGGTGGCTGGCTGTTGTCGAATCCACTCTGACTTGTTGAACTTACGTTTTGGAACGCCTCTTGGCATACCCACAATAGATCATGAGACTACAGCAGTGTCAAGCAGGCGACTGAGCCTCAAGACACTCCGATGGGTAGCTCAATAGTGAGAGACTCCTTTGCTCTGGGCCTCAAACCATCGTTTTGGCAGCACAAACGAGGAGGCCTTCTGTAGGCAAGCCTCCCGTGAAGTCCGACCTAGACGTTTGGATCAATCCCAGAGATGCGAGCGCATTTTAGCCAGCCGGAGCCACATCTCATCCTCAATTCGCTCCGATTCCCGGCTGTGCCTCAGCCACCTCTCTTGAGCCGCCTCATACAGCTCTCGGTTCTCGGCGGTAGGCTTGACAGCCTGCAACGCCTTACTCAGCTGCATGTTCTCTTTGTCTCGCTCTACGCGTGTGACCGTCCAGTAGTGAACCAGGGCCATAAGCTCATCGTACGTCTCGACGAAGTGAGCCTCCTCTACCAATTGTTCGGGGCTCATCCACTGCCGAGGGTCCTTGGGTTCTGCCTCTCGGTACCAGCGAAGCAACGCCCCCCAACCTGCAAGGTAGAACGCCTGGGAAGGATCCAGGTACCCGTGCTGGTAGGGGAACAGAGGATCGATGCCCCGCAGATCAAGCAGATGATAACGCCGACTCGGTAGGCAGTAATCAAGAGTCGCATTGGCCACGCGCTCGACCGGCCAGATCGCCAAGCGCTTGACCAGTAGCGGGAGTTCTTCCGAAAGGAAATGCCTCACCGGGTAATGCTTGCGACAGAACTCATGCCAATCTTCCCAGCTCTTGCCCTCTTGGTACGGGGTAAACTCTCGCAGCATGAGCGAACCATCAGTCGACCAACCAAGATCCACAGGTGACGGCAGTTGAAACAATCGACGCAAGGCCAACATGAACACCGAGTACACCGATCCGGCCGAAGTCACAACAAACCCCCGATCAGGCTGGTTTCCGATCGAGGGTTTTGCTACTGACGGCCATCGCACCCGCCCCGCCTCTCCAATGGAAGCGCATCAGGGCGGCGGGTTTTCTATGGTTGAGGATCGCGGCCGAGATAGTTGTCGTTGTAGAAGACGATGTCCGGAGCCGCTCCCGGAAATTGAGGCGACTTGTTGTCCGGGTCGCCATAGTACTCGCAACTGAACGAATGAGCCGGGCTTCGCGTGTCCTCCCAACACAGCTGCAGCATCTGATTGGTAGGGCAAGCATGAGACAGCAGAACTCCGCCGCCGCTCACGCAGTCCTCTTGAGCAGTGGCAAGCCTGTCAGGGCTCACTTGATAGGGGAGGGTGCCTAGTCCGTAGCGAGCTGCGCAACGTGCTGAGTCCCCCGTCGACGTCGATTTCGTGTAGCAGGCGTAAGCAAACCTTCGATCGTCGTTCGGCGGATCAGCCGGGTCTGCAACGGGCCAGATGAGATTTTCGAATGTGCCGTACTCCGGATCCGCAACGATCGTGAACTGGCTGCCATCAGAATCATGCCAAATCCCATCGCTGTCATTGTAGGTCGGGTACACGTCCCATTCGCCTAGAGACTCACGCGGCAGTAAGCTCGATGATACTAACAAAGTTCCGCCCGGAGGGACCGTGACAAGATCAATGGTCGGGATGAAGTCATCGTACGGGCCAGTCTCGCGCGAAGCTCCAGGCGCCCGAGCTGTGACTAGCGCTTGGGTCACGACGATCGGCTCTGCCGTCGCGTTGCGCCAAACAGCTCTGGCCCGCACTGTCTGACCTACCGGGATCTGAGACGTGATGCCGTCAAAACTCACAAGCTCCAACAGAGGGGATAACGGTGTGCCTGCATCCTCATCCGGGGCACCAGCCACAGGCTCCCCGCCGGATCCGCCTTCCGCGTTTGACCCCCCAGCGCTCGATCCGCCTTCCGAGCCTGATCCTGAGGATCCACCAGCCCCGCCAGAACCACTCGATCCAGATCCCCCCGATCCGCTCGAGCCTCCGATCGCGCCGGATCCGCCGCTCCCACCACTGTTTCCCCCGCTACCGCCGCGGCCTCCAGTCGCGCCAGTGCCTGCTCCAGTGTTGCTGCCGCCGTTGCCAGCAATCGAGCTATCTGATCCTGAATCGGCGGCTGGGCCTGAGTCGACGCCGCCGTCGAGATTGTTGTTAGGGCCTTCGTCGAAATCGCACCCTACTGCGAAGGTCACGAGTAGGGCGCAGCATGATAGGTGTCTCATCATGCGGCCTAATTACACCGCCCAGTCGCCCTCACTTCTTGCGAGCACGCTTGCGCTTTGACCCGTGCAAAACCTCGGCAGCTGCTTCTGTTGCTTCGGCAGCTTCTTGGGCACGTCGAGCAGCGAGTTCTTTCTGTACGTCGCCGACAGAAGCGCTCAACTCCCTTACAAGATTGCCCTGCTGGGATGTCTTGAACCAGAGATATGCAATCAAGAGAGCCAGGATCACACTGATAGTAATGGATGCCGCGAGCAACATGCCGCGGCTCTACACCAGACCGATCGTGGCTCAGATACCTTTTGTGCAGTGGCTGATGTACCTGCAATGAGCTACGACTTTCGAATGGCCAAGCAACGCAACTGGGACCCCTCCGTTCTAGGTATCACGCCAGACGACTATGCACGAATGGATGAAGAGGAGCGGGAACGGTACATGGTCGACGCCCTCAATCGCGCTGCTGACTTGCTTGACTCGACGGTCGCTGCTTTCGCAGAGCAGTTTCAGTTAGCTGAGATTAACGCGCTAACGAGCATGGCGAACAAGATTGTTGCGATCGCCCGCACGCGCTGAGGCTATAGCGCTTCAAGCTCATCATCCTCGTACGAGATATCGATCCCAGACCACGCGCCATCCGGGTCAAGATAGGTCGGGTGCATGCCGTCGTGAACTTCCCCGTGACAGTTGGCGCAGAGCAGCACGCACTTGTCTAGCTCACGCTGGATCCGATCCCAGCTCGTGAGTCGAGATGAGACCGTGAACTCCTTAGCGGTGGGATCGGGGTGATGGAAATGAAGCGAGGCCATGCAGCGCTGGTAGCCGCAGATCTGGCATTTGCTGCCCATGTAATCGAGTGCTCGCGCGCGTAAGATCTTGCGTCGTTGGGCCACGCTCAGGCGGGCCATCAAAAGATCTGGGCGCGGCACTCACGTCGCTACACCATCAGGATCCGACGTTGCGCCACTGATGACTGGGGAACGCTTTGGGAAAGAGCACGTCCACATCGTCAGGCTTCATCTTTACACGGGACCAAGCCCAACTCGAGCGCGGCATACACAGCACTTGGCCCGTGTAGCTGTTGACTCGGTACTCAGCGCCCTCGCAACTTGAGCCAGGGCAGCAGCACGCGATGCATCTCATGATGGCCCCAGAATCGACCATCATCATTCGCCCCGCCCAATCGCTGTCGCCCTCGATACTGTCGAGCTGCAGGGGCTTGAGGGCGGCCGGTGCGAGATCACACTCAAGTTTACAGACTAGAGATCCCGGCAAGAAGAGAGGGATCATCGGCCCGCCACAGGTACGACACTTCCCAAAGTTTTCGACCATGCTCTCCAGCTACACCGGACGCAGAGGTCCGAAACGAAGTGAGGCGCTAATGCTCTGTTAGAGCCGCTCAAGAGGAGGGAGAGGTCGTCAAATGTTATTCACGCTCATCATCATTCTTCTGGTTCTGGCTCTAATCGGAGCCATCCCCGCATGGCCACACAGCTCAGGGTGGGGCTACGGACCGTCCGGCATTCTCGGGCTCATCCTGCTCATAATCCTGGTGCTGTTTCTTATGGGCCGATTGTGATTCTCATAAGCCTGTTGTTGCTCATCGGGCTATTCAGCCTCGCGCTGTTTCTACTCAAGGCGCTCGGTTGGGTAATCGTGACAGGCTTTCACCTCGTCGGTGTGTTCATCCTTGCTCTGATAATCGAGGGCTTGTTCCTCTACTACCGGCGCAAGTATCGACGCCGGCACCATTGAGCAGTCCATCTTTGATGTAGGCAGAGTTTCCATGCTACGGTTGGCAAGATGTCGAGCAACCCCAAAATGATCATCGTGGTCCGCAAGGACCTGCAAACCAGAAAAGGGAAACTGATAGCACAGGGCGGACACGCAGCGTCGTTGTGGATGTTGACTGAGGACCGCTGCGAGCTACGGACCGGCATCACCGATTTACAGCGAGCATGGCTAGACCCCAGTGACGGGAATATGGCCAAGATCGTAGTAAGCTGCGACTCAGAAGCGGAACTTGACCAACTTGTCGCGCGTGCGGAAGCCGAGGGCGTGAGCGTCCATAAGGTCACGGATGCTGGACGCACCGAATTCCACGGTGTTCCAACCGTGACCTGCGCGGCATTCGGGCCGGACTACCCAGAGAAGCTTGATCCCATCACGGGGCACCTCAAGCTCATGTGACAATCACACGCGCTCGCTCATGCGAACGATGACCGTGCCGCCCGCATCCGTGATCAGCGCGCCATTCCACCCTGAGGACCACTCCACATGATCCATCCCACGGGGGGCGTAGACGCCTACGGCGGCGAGCGCGTGCTCGATGTGGGAGTACTCCGCATGGAACGGCAACAACACAGCGCCGCGATCCTCAAAATCGTCGCAATTCGACTCGTAAACTTCAACGTAGTACTTCCGGAGCTGCATGGTGTGTCCCTCTTGAGAGCACTACGATCGGCGCTGTTTAGAATTCAGAAGCACAGAATTCAGACCCAGTCTTGAATACGGAAACTTGCGCCCAGATGCAAGTAATCGTCTTTTTTCAAGTTGGAAGTTTTGTCGAAATCGTTCTGAATTTCAGCTCGCTCCCTGCGTAAGCCAAGTATGGAGTTTGCCGCATGAAGCTTACCTTAAACAGCTCAAATGTAACGGGAAGCAAGACACCGATGGACAATGTGATCTACGTGAATTTCGGAGACGACACGAAGCGAGAGGCTGCAGAACGGCGCTACAAGCGAGCGCTCAAGACCGAGCCCTACGACGTCAGGGCAATGATCAATCTGGCCAACCTGATGGCCAAGCGCGCGAGCCACAAGTCAGCGCTGAGGCTCTACCGCAAGGCGTGTAGAATTGAGCCCGAGCTATGGGAAGCGCACTACAACCTTGGATACTGTCTCTTCGAGACGCAGCAGTTCCCACGCGCGATCCGCAGCTTCGAAAAAGCTCTGAAACTCGCGCCCCAATCTGCAGACATTCGGATCAACCTAGCGAGCGCTCTGCATCGCACAGGCCAAGACCACGAAGCGGCGCAGCACTGGCGTCATTACCTCAAGCAGAACCCTAACGGCCAATGGGCGGGTGTGGCGCGTAAACGCCTCGCTAGGATCGAGCAAAACCCAGCTCACTGATACGCGCGAAAGAGCGCTGCCGGTGTAGCTGACAAGCATGACGCTCTACGAGGTTATCCACGGCGTAGCCTTCGCACAGGCATTCAATTTCTACATGCAGCAAAGGAGCTTGATCCCTCCGGGTACATTGGATGATGGCTTCAACACAAGGATCGCGTTCGCTCAAGATCTAGAAGCAGCTCAAGAATACGCTCACACGCAAGCCAATCTAGCGTGGGCGTTCTATCAAAAGGTCGACCCCGCACCAATCTACGGATGGGATGATGCAACAGACACGTTCCATGGTCGGTCGAGCCATCCCGCACCCGCGCCCGTAGCTCCAGCCGGTCGAGAGAGCGGCAGTCGGCCAATTGTGCCGCGCCCGCCCGCCCCCCCACCAGCCCGTCAAACCACCGTGCCACCCGCGCCGATGAATCGCACGGGACGCGATCCGCAGAGTATGAAGCGGACCGTGCGAGTTCCACCCGTGCAAATACCAAAAGTCATTGATCCGCGTGAGTGGATGAATGATGAGGCTGCGCAGGACAACGACGGCACTTACTGATCTCATGGTCTCCCCGACTAGGTGCTTTGAGCACAAATCAGTGGGTGGTGGAGTGGATTTCGAGTCACGCGCAAAGCAAGCATGCGCGTGCCGGTGTAGTAAACCTATTAATGCGGCGATGTGCAAGCGCCGCCGTACCAACATTCAGTAGGGATATACCCCCGTGCTTTACAAGCCCGAGTGGGGCGTGCTGTCTGCCATAGCACTGCTCCTGTGGATTCCTTTTGGCCTCTGGCTGTTCACTAGACAGCGCCCAACGCGTGCTGCGACGCACGTGCTGGTGTGGGGCATGATGTGGCTACCGGAAGCCGCGGCGTTTGATCTTCCAGTACTACCCCCGCTCGACAAATACATGATCTGCGCTCTGGTCGCGCTGATTGGAGTGCGATGGAAAGCGCCTAAGCGTTTGCGAGCTGCGCGTGTTTGGAGAGGTTATGACTGGGCTGTGATTGCTCTGCTTACAGGGCTCATCATGACCGTCAAGAACAATGGCGAGACCCTCTGGTACGGACAGATCCACGTAACCGAGCTGCCGGCTCTTGAGCCGTATGACTGGCTCTACATGGCGATCGGCCAGCTCATCACAGTCTTGATTCCGTGCGTGCTCGGACGCTCGCTTCTGCGCACACGAAGAGACCTCATTGACGTGCTCACGATCTTGGTCACAGCCGGGCTCGTCTACACGGTGCCGATCTTGTGGGAGCTGCGGATGAGCCCAATGCTTCATATGCATGTATACGGCTTCATGCCGCGCACCGATTGGCTGCAGAACATGAGGCAGGGCGGTTGGCGCCCTACAGTCTTCATGGGTCACGGCCTTGTAATCGGTTTCTTTATGTTCCTGTGTACGACCGCGGCTATCACGCTGAAGCGTGCGGGCATGCGTCGAGTCCTACGGGCTCCGATGTGGATCGTGATCCTCTATCTGTTTGCAATGCTCGTGCTTTGCAAAGCAATGGGCGCTCTCATCTACGGAGCGATCGCATATGCATTGATGACTTGGCTCTCGGTCAAGAATCGGATGCGAGTTCTGACCTTGTTCGTGCTCATCGTTGCGGCATACCCGACGTCGCGAATGCTCGACCTGTTTCCAGTTGAGGCTGTGATCGATGCGGCCAAGGGAACGATGGGGCCAGATCGCGCTCAGTCGCTGGAGTTCCGTTTCGACAATGAGGATCTGGTTCTCAGCAAGGGATCTCAGAAGCTCTGGTTCGGGTGGGGCGGCTTCGCTCGGGACCACGTCTACGACCCCTACCTCGGGAAAGACATGGTCATTCAGGATGGCCATTGGATCGTCGTGTTCGGTCATTTGGGTCTTTGGGGCTTCATATGCACGTTCAGTCTCATCCTGATTCCGATCCTCAAAGCTCGAAAGGCAACGGCTAAGCTACGCGGCTCAGACGGGACGTTGCTTTCAGGGCTTGCAGTGATCACGACCATCTGCGCGGTCAACCTCTTGCCCAACATGGCGCTGCCCAACTTGCAGCTCTTCTTTGCAGCGGGGCTTGCTGTGCTTGGTGTTGAGCTGCCGCGACAAGCAAGGCTCGCGCTCAAGGCCAAGCAACAGCCACCCGCGCCGCCGCCATCCCCAACAGCACCGCTTCCAACTGAGATCAAGCCCCCAGCTCGCGTTAGGGGAGCCACGCTTCTGATTTACCAACCACCGAAGGATTGATGGTCCACATGTTGCGTATAGGTTATCTCACGAGTCAGTATCCCGCGCCTTCGCATACGTTCATCTCAAGAGAAGTTGCGGAGCTACGCCGACGAGGGTTTGACGTGCACACGTTCTCAGTGCGGCCTGCAGGTCAAACCATTAATGGGTCTCAACACGACGCCAGCACCTACTATCTGCTTCCCATTAGACCGGTTATGTACCTCAAGACCGTCCTGGGTATGATGGCTCGTGCCCCCGTAGCGTTCTTTCGAACTGGACTACTCGCGCTCAAGCACCGTGTTCCAGGCATGAAAGCTCTCTTGCTCGCGTGCGCGTACTTTGCCGAATCGATGGTACTGGCAGCGGAGCTACGCCGACGAGGCATCACGCACGTCCACAACCACTTCGCAAATCCATCGGCAACAGTGTCTATGCTCGCGACCCGGTATCTCGGAATCACGTGGAGCCTCACGCTACATGCTCACAGCGAGACCGACTATCCAGCGGGCAATCTCTTGGGCGCCAAGCTCGAGCTGTGCGACTTCGCGGCGTGTGTATCGAACTTCGGCCGCGCCCAAGCCTACCGACAAGTCGGCCCCGAGCACTGGCACAAGTTGTTCATTGCTCGTTGTGGTATCGACCTGACCGCACTGCCTGAAGTGCCTGAGCGTAAACCTCACGATGCGATGAAGCGAGTCATTTGCGTGGCCCGCCTCGCTCCAGAAAAGGGGCACTCCGGTCTCTTGAAAGCCTTCACACAGATCTCAGAGAACAACGTTTCTGAGCTGGTACTTGTGGGAGATGGTCCAGAGCGAGCGCGATTGGAGCGAGAGGTTCAAGCGCTCGGGCTCTCAGACCTCGTGACCTTCAAGGGCGCCTTGCCAGAGAATGAGACATTGAAAGAGATCAGTTCGAGCGATGTTCTTGTGCTCGCGAGCTTCATGGAAGGGATCCCCGTCGCGCTGATGGAAGCCATGGCGCTGGGGAAGGCTGTCATCGCCCCCAACCTCGCAGGCATCCCAGACTTGATTGAGCACGGGTACAATGGCGAGCTGTTCACCCCTGCCGATTGGGATTCCCTCACGGCGGCGCTCAACAAGACCCTTGGTTTGCCATTCATCCGTACTAGGTATGGCACATCAGGGCGTAAAACGATCGAGTATGCCTATGATATTCGGGTGGCAATCGAGCCGTTGATCCAGAGATTCGAAACTCTTACTGATAGGGAGACGGTCAACACGTCCGAAACCACCCCGTACAAGGCAGCAGAGACAGCATGACGAGCGCTTATGGAGAGGCTGACTGACGAGATCATCGCTGAGGTAGAGCGGATCGTTCGAACCTCACAGATCTCAGACCGAGGAGTTCAATTCGATCTTATCGTAGATGGGGAAGGGCAGTGCAAGCTGTACCAGGCTCCGTTCATGATCGTCTTGTTTGTCGCAATCACTGGTCAGCGAGTCCGAACCTATCAGGCCAGCGACCGCGTGTTTCGAGCGCCCGACTTGCAGTGCCGGTTCCTGATGTTCTCCCGAGAGGTAGCCGGGCTGCAGCGTTCGATCGAGCGCTGCCTCAACCGGAGAGACAGCCTACTGCCTGCATAGAGCATTTGTGCTAGCGTTCTGATATGAACATTTCTGCCTCTCGCGTTCTGGGGCGCTTCCTCACGGCTACCGCGCTAGCAATCAGCCCGGACCTTGAGCGAGCGATTCAGACGGTCCAAACCTTCTTGAAGGGGGGCCGGAGAGCCAAGTTTGATAAGGGCATTGGTGTTCTCACGGCTTCAATCGCTGCCGGACAATGGTTGCCACGAGGCAAGGTCACCGTGCAATCGGCTGTATATCAGGGCATTGTCCAAAGCAAGAACATACCACATCGATGGGGCTACGCGCCGGAAGCTAGTGAGACCGGTTCTCCAGCGTGGGACGAATACAATGAGCTAGAGAGTTCTCTTGTTTACGGCCGCCCCTATCGTGGCAAGCTGACGATCCCGTCAACGCACATCAAAGTGCCGGAGAATGTGCAGCAAGCTTGGTTCGCCGTCTGTATCGGAGTCAGAGAGCTATGTGACGTGCTGGACCGTATTCGGCCCAAGCCCGTGATCACTTCCATCGGGCTAAGCCCGAAAGTCACCAAGACTCTAGAAGAGATGGATCTAGACCTTGATCTATCGACGCTCAAAATCCCCCCGGTTGAGAAAATCGGAGAGCAGCCAAAGATTGACCGAAAGACCGGAAAACCGGTCCTCGATAGATACGGCGTGCCGATGATGGAAGACGTCTACAAGGTTATGTGGTCGGTCGGCACAGTCTTCAGGCTCTCACGGTTCGCCTACGCAGATTGCGAAGCCTGTGGCAAACGCATTCCAAGCAACATGTACGTGCCCGTAGAAGTAGATGGCTCGAAAGACGGCAAACCCGTGCATGCCGGGCTTCATATCGGTGTCGACTGCGCCAGAAATATTTTCGGGATCAAAGACAAGGGCTTCAACCTCGTCCGCCGCCCTTAGCGAGTAGGGCAGACGGAACAGCAAACCCGCCCGTACCTCTAGGGTCCAAGCGGGTTTAGCAGGCATAGGGGGATTTCGGGTCGCTTACTTCAAAACCTCCCCGAGATCCGAATCCGACCACTTGCCATCTTCACCCAGCGTTCGAGCAATGCAGTTGTCCGAGGTGAACTCATACATCGTGCCGTTCAGCGGATTGCCGGTGTCTGCATACTGCCCTCTCAGCACCCCTCCCTTGCCGATGAAACGCCAAGAGCCGGCATTGCCATCCTCAGTGATCGGATAGTCCGCCACTACGCCGCACGCGCGATTGAGCGCGCCCGAAGAGCCGGAGAGGTGATAGGATGAGCCGCTACCGCCTAGCCCTGAGCCGATGGCAACGAGGCATGACGCATCGACGTCGCCATTCGAGAAGTTCTTGAGTGTGACCCGCAAACCGGTTTCGTTGACGCCGTCTTCACCGGGCTCTGGATCTCCGTTGGCAGTCGAGATGAGATCGAGAGTCGCAGCGCAATCGGCGAGACTGCTTAGGCGCCATGATGCATTGGCGTCTTCACCGTCTTCACCGGGCTCGCCCATCGGGCCGGGCTCACCAGGTACGCCGGGCTCACCTGGCTCACCCATGGGTCCTGGCTCACCGCGGTCACCTTCGATGCAGCCGACTAGTAGAACGGCCGCGATAATAGTAGAATGTATGATTGATCTAATCATGGCCCATCCCTCTACACCGCGACAGAGGGCTCAAGATTCGCCATTCTCGAAATCCCCATCGTCTTTGAACTCATCCGCAACCAGCCCGAAATCGTCCAGCTCGCGCATGCTTAATCCGCTCCGAATGCAGGCGTCAACTTCAGAGGCGTACTTGGCGCAGATCGCGAAGATGTTCGCTTTGCTACGGACATTAGCGGGTAAACCATCCCAGGGCATCAGGTTCGGGTGCTGCTTCTCGGCAGGTTTGAACTCCGGGCCGTAGATCCACCCTTCGTCAACATGCATTTGGCACCAGGCCTCGTGGCGCTGTTCTGCCGTCTGCGTAAGGTCTGACGCGCACTTGATGAGTGCTTCAACGCGACGGGCGCGCTCCGCTTCGTTGAATAGGCGCTGATCGTACGGCTCCTCTCGAAGCATCAAACGAATTTCACGAGCGATCTCGCCTTGCATACGCTCAAACAGCTCCCAAACGGTTCGGTTGTAGTTCTCCATTTTGCGGTCCTCACGGATCGATAACAAAGTCGTCGCTAACATATACGTGGGTCACGTCGCGCACAGCGTTGACACGATACATCAGATGGACTCGCAGGATTGCGTGCCCCGTGCCTTTTGCGGTCGTTGACTCGAGAGCCATCACATCCGGAATAGAGACCGGGAGCTTGAGAGAGTGACAGCCGGTGGGAGCCGGAAACGGAATCGTCTTGAGTAGCATGACGCGGCTATCCTGTTCAATCTCAGAGGCCATCAAGGGGGGGTTCTCGAAATCAGCACAGTAGTCCACGTGCAGTAGCAAGATGCCTCCACGCGAGACCCTCTTGCCTGGATTCTCAACAACCCAGCTGCCTGGCTTCATCGTTATGAACTCGTAGGGCCAACTGATGCTCCACACAGTCCACACAATGAGTGATGCAAACGCCGCGAGCACGAGCATGGAAACCCAACGAAACCCAATTTTGATTCTTGTTCTCACGCCCCCGGCCCCCACGAAGTTACGGATCGATGATGAACTCGTCGGTAGTGAAGTTGTATTGAACTTCCCGCAACGCATTGATCCGATACCGGATAACAATCTGTAACCGTGCTTTGCCCGTACCAGCCGCAGAGGTAGACTCAAGAGCCATTACACGCGGGATCGTGATGAGAGGCACCGTGGCCTTATGGCACCCAAACGTAGCTGCGGGATACTTCGGATCCAGCATCATGACGCGTCCGTCTTGCTCAATCAGAGTTTCCACGCGAGGCGACTGGTGCTCGGACGCGCAGTAGTCAGCATAGACCAGGAGAGACTCGCCCCGCGCAACACGCTTGCCCGGATTTTGAATCGTGAAACTGTCCGGTCCGGTAGTAAGCACTTTAAAAGGGTACAAGAGACTCCAGCAGACCCATAAGATGAGCGAGGCAAAAGTCCAAATCGCCAACCACGCAAACACCGCAGTTCTATTCACAGTACCCCTTAATGTCGCGCTGGATAAGCGGAACCTCATTTCCCGAATACACCATGCGAGACATTAAAAAGGGCGATCGTATACGAGCCCACTGGTTTCAAACGACCAACGCCTCGCTAGCGGGCGCTCAGCCGAAATTCGGCGCGGTTGAGATCAGCGTCGAAGGTCGCGTCACTCATATACGCGGGGACCATCCGACCGAGCCCACAACTATCCGAGTCTGGATTCAGCCGGACGACGGACCCGAAATTGACATTGACCCGCATCACATCACTGCTGTGTTGGAGCAGACTTAGCTTCGACCAGGCTGTACATGTACTCAGAGGTCGCGCGTGCAGCACTTCGCGCCTCTTCTGGCAGCGCGCCTTTCTGAATGTGAGCTGCGTATGCAGCTGCGAACACCTCTGCCTTCAGTCGTGCAGCGCTCACGGATGTGTAAGCAGAAATGAGCGTTTGAGTGAGAGAGGTTAGGAGAAGTTCAAGGTCGGCTTGCACCTTGACGAGCTACACCATCAAGTCGCCTGACCAACAATGAATTGAGGCGCGCTCTTGTCACATGATCCAATGATCGTGGGGCGCTAGTGGTTTTGTGACTCCGATCAAGATGCACGGAAAAAGTGCTTGAACCTCGGAGGAAACGATGAAAATTGGAATCTTGAAGTGTGCGATTGTTGCGCTGGCGCTAGCTGCTTGTACTGATGACCCAGTCATCGACGGCGGCACAGGTGGCGCAGGCGGCAGCTCTCAAGACGCCGGCAATGATACTGATGCCGGCGACGACACTGACGCCGGAACCGCAGGCGCGGGTGGTGCGGGCGCGGGTGGTGCGGGCGCGGCTGGTTTTGCAGCGGGCGCTGGCGGCAGCGCGTGTGACTGACGCGCGAGCTGAGCGGCGGCGGGGTAGCTCTCGCCGCGCAGCTCGGCTAAATGGCCGGCCGGCCTCAAGCTCAATCATCATCGTCCAAACGTCTCATCAGGAACAGAGCAGTGTTAGCGCTCAGATTTCCGTTTAGACCCAACCACGTAAATCATCGCTCAGCTCCACTCCCAATGAAGAAACAGCGGCCTTGGCCCGCCTCACGTCCGAGTTGTGGGGGTCCCGTTGCATCTTGAGCAAGAACGCTTCTGATCGCTCACGATGAGACCCTGGGATGGCCCGTTCAGAATCCCGCGAGACAATGAGATCAATCGTCGGGCGCATCAGCTCAGTAGGGCGAAATATGTACGCAGCGTACGTTGAGTCATGATCAGCATCATAGTCTCTCAAGTACAGAGGGTGCGTTCTCAGCAGCATCGTAGCGAGCGCAGTGCGCTCACGAAATGAGCCTCCGTTGCGCGTGTAGATGCAGATCTCGATCGCTCCTGCGTGCCCGCGTTGCAAATAGCAATCACGGAATCGCCCGACCACGTCAGGAGGCAACTGCAGCATCCCAAGCCAAAAGAGTGCGTACCGGTTGGTGCCGTGAATGACATTGTAAAGCGGCGTGCCCGGCAGCTCAGTCACAGAGGACCCCCGCAAAGCGAGTCTGAGCGCTTCATCAGCTCCGTGAACTCAGCTTGGAGCTTCCACCATAGAGTCCTATCTTTGCCTGTACACGACTCGATTTCAGCAGCCACCACCTTCATGCGCTCAATCACACGCTTCAGCTCTACCAGAGACTGTGTTTTCTCATCCAGAATGTGACCGCATTTCGAACACGTTTGAACCACAGAGCCCCCTTGGCAGAAAGATCTCCCTCTTATTACACCGTACGGGTCCACACAAGGCAGTCTGTTTCGGGTTCGATACGTCGAAACCCGTTTCTCAAGTAGAAGCGGTATTGCTGCTCGGTGTTGTCTTGGTATCCCCCCGGAGACACGTACACGGGTCGATCCGAAATGCCTGCTATCACGGCCAGCATGCGTTGCACCGCGATAGACCCGAGACCTTGCCCGCGGGCCTGAGACTGCGGCACAAGAACGCGCGAGACCCACCAACGGTCATCGAGCCGGTCTGCTTGCGCGACCGCAGCAAACACAATGCCTTCAACCGAGGTCTTGAGTATGAGCGAGATGCTCACTTCGCAGTCGTTGTAGCGATCGAGTGCCTCAAGATCATCGCGTAGCGTCACGATAACGGCTGGCATTGCGTGCACCTTAAAATGCAGCCCGGCGAAAATCAATCCTGCTTGACGGTGTAATGCTCAAACGCCGCCGATCAAAGTGTAGGTGAGAGAGCCTACTCGCGACGTGAGGGTCCGAACGAATGGTCGGCGGCCACACCCACGCGCTCTAAGGAGAAGCAAAGTTGACGCCGGACGAGCTACAAGAGGTCTTACAGAAGCGTCTCGATGTTCTGCAAGTGGAGCTTGCGGCAACGATGCAGGTACACGCAGAGGATACGTTAGCCGAAAAGATCGATGCCATGCGCGCCGGAAACATGCTCGCTGGCGCACGGATGGAGCTGCAGCTGTTAGCTCGCTACCTTGGCGTGCAAGTTGAATCTAGAATCGAGCTGAGTCGCAGCGATGCTGATGACGCGCTCTACCCGTCAAGCGAGATCTACGAGACGTACCTCAAGCACTTAAAAGGAACATGCGGATGCCCCAATCGGAAGCACACGATCTCGTAACCGATATTGTGGAGCACGCGTTCCTGCTGCTCGGCCTCTTGGCTGGTACGCGTCTGCGTGCGGGTGACGACATCACAGATGTTCGAAAGGATTTGCTGCCGATCTACAAGCGAATGAAACATACCATGGGTAAGCTTGGTAGGCCGGTCGCAAACTCTGAGTATGGAACGCCGTTCGTACAGGCTCTGTTCTTTGAAGAGCCCATACAAGAGAATGACGTGGATCCCGAGCCAGAGCAGGAGCGGAGGCTTGCCGCTCGAGGCTCAGAATGAAGCGTCTCGTTATCCGCCACACCGGCCCCGAATCGGGCCGTCTCGTCTGTCTCTCCGCACTTGATGCAGATCTCATCGAACGTGCTTGCGTCGGAGAAACGGGTGACGTGTTGATCCTTGGTTTCCTCGATCACTGCAGTCGCGCCGCGCCAGTCTCGTATGCGATTTGTCCAGGGCTCTTCATTGCTTGTGATGTCCTCGGTCAAGCCCATGGTGGAATAGGCACCCCCGTGACACGCGCGAGAGCTTTCACGAGCGCCTGCAAACGTTCCTGAGACCATTCCTCCCTGGGATCCGGTTGCACTTCAGGGTCACCCCACAGCTCGCGCGTGAGTTCTGAGACAGCAGCTTTGACAGGCTCTGCGCGGGCTGCCGCATCTTCTGCGGCCTCGCACTCAAGCAGAGCCTTCCGATTCTCAGGAGTGCCGTAACAGTAGATCGGCAAAAGCGCTGGCATCGCATCGATCAACACGCACAAGGTCTTGACCGCTTCCTTGGCGTCGTAGTCCCGCGCAGCTGCAGGTGCTCCAGCCCAGAGCCAATCACGCGCTCGGAGGAGCTGACAGGGTGTCGGGAGGTCTCTTGCCATTCAGTTGGGCTTCTGCTTGCCGAAAACCTGATCCCAGCCGGTTCGGAAGCTGGTGTTGCTCACCCGCGCAGGGCCGGCGCCAGCACGCTTAGGCTCGCCAGCGCTCTTCTTGGGCTCAGGGCTGTACACGACTTCAGCGTGCAGCCGATCAGGGTGTGCTTCGCACCGTGTTGCCTTGATCAAGGCGACGTTTTCCGGGAGGGGCTTACCCTCTTCGAGTTTCACGGGTCGGGCAGTCGCGGGACTGTCATCAGTCAGGATGATGTCGAAAGTGTCGCCCTCTTTCATCGCTTCCCCTTCCGGTTTGAGCGACCACGGTAACCGACTTCCTGGCAGAATCAAAGATCAGCGAGGGAGCTGGCGTCGCGCACCCTCGACCAGTGCTTCCGCTATCGCGACGGTAGTATCAACCATCTCGTCTGTCATCTGACGTGCTTCAGGCGTTGTGCCGATGCGATAGAGATGTTGAGCACAAGTTGCTGTGCCCAAATCCATGACGAACATGAGATACAGGGCAACCACGAGCACAATGGTTCGAGCCGTGTGCCGCCTGTAATTCGCCCACATGCGAACCAGTTACACCGGATTCAGGAATCTACAGCCTCAGCGGCTGCTGCGGGCTTGCGCCCTCTGCGTTTCTTAGGTGCCGCGTTGCTGAGCGCAGCCTCAAACTGTGCTACGAACTGCTCCACTTCATCGAGACCGAACACGCCCAACGCAACACTGTCCTCACGGATCCTGTCAAGACTCATCGAGTCCCGGAGACCGAACTCATTTTCAGTGTCCTCAACCAGCGTAGTGAGTTCCACCCTGAGCGAGGTACGCTCAACCGCCCATCGAGAAGCTTGCAGCACCGATGTTTGATCCAACGGGAACAAGAGTTGCGTTCTCATCTGATCCTGGTCGATGACCGCGGCACTGGTCGGCAGAGAAACTTCATCATTGAGGTGTATGGCCGCGCCTAACTGACTGCAGATGGTCTCGCTGTGCCTGTCCTGCGCGCCCGCATGCCAGACATGATCTTCGAATGGAGTTTTGAGATCACGCAAGAACGCTAGCGACGGCCTCCGATCAGAGTAGCCTGGGTACTCCGACAGGGAGGCGCACTCGAAATCGACCTCCTGCGTGGGTAGCTCTTGTGTGGCGCGCTTGAGCATATCGTGGACGTCCTGCAAGACTTGCGTGTGGTTCTCCGGCAAATGCGGATGCCCCGACACGAGCAGTGATGGAGTCAGAGCTTTCTGCTCAACCAAGAAGCGGGTATCTTCATCTCCAAACATCGCGGTCACGATATGCTGAGGGTTGAGCGCGACGACTAGATTGTCTGCGGTGGTGAACAGGAAAAGCCGGCCCGGTTCCTTGCGCGCTTTTCGAAACTCATCCTCATCGTTCAGAATCGCGAGCCCAACCTCGCGCCCGACGACCCATTGATGCCAACGCACAGATCCTCGCGGCCCCTTCATGGCTATGTAAAGAAAGTCAGACCTTGACGGTCGCAACACCCTCCACACTTCCGATGGATCCGACAGCGAGGGCGGTAGCTCAATGAAACCCGAGACAGCTCGCAGCAAAGTGGGCACTGAGATCTTGAACCGGGCCGCATAAGCTCGGAACGACAGCCCAGAAAACACGTACTGCATAAATGCGTCGTTCATTGCACCCTTTCGTTACGTTGTGCGCCGGTCTCAACAAGCCTCTCCGCGAGAGACCCTGAGACCTGACGACAACCAGGCCCACTGTTGTCACACCGGCTAACAGAAGTCAATGGAAATGCAGTGGTTTATAGGGTAGAGTGCGCGCTAGCTCATGCAGACCGACACGACCATCGTCGGACGAAGGAGAACGGGACGGAATACCGCGACTGCTCCCGGTGTAAAGGAACGTGCAAGGCACCGGGGGATTCCATGACGACCGACTACAGGAAAGAGTACGGAGTCGAGTTCAATCCGCGAACAGATGTTGACATCACTGGACTTGAATGGTGGGAAGTGCTGCAACGACTTCACCGCGCCACGAAAGCTCCGGCGTTCTCTCCACACGATCGATATCTCACGGATACGCATGCGATGGAGTTGGTAGGGCTCACCATTCAACGCTCGCCCTTCAATCGCGGCTTTGATTACGTGAATGGTCGCCCCATGAACGTCAGCTTCCACACGAGACATGGTCAGAGTTGGGTTCGCGGAACCGACCTATACGATCAGCACGCTCAGATTCCGGCAAGGGTTACCATCTCAGCTCTGCGTAGAGAGAAAACTCGCCTGTACAGAGCGCAAGGGTACTGACGGTGTAACAAGTACGGTGATCCTTCGCCCGTACCATCAACTCTTCTTCCAGACCCCGGAGCAGCTCTATCTGCACCTCGAGGGCGGTCGCCGTCAGGTGCAAGATCTTCGAGACCCTGAAAAGGCTTATCGTCTTGTCTGGTACTATTCTGCACAGTACTTCCAGGTCAGAGATCTGCGTGCTCGACGTGTGAAATGGAAGTTCTGCGTTTACGAGCTGCCTTCCGATCTGCGGTATATACAACCGCTCGGGGAAGCTCCAGACAACGAACTTCAAGAGTGGCTACCCCGTGTGAGGATCAACTTCACGCCCGAGTACTGCCGCAAGCCAGGAAAACTGGCCCGGCTCAAGAACCAACTCGTTGCGGCGCTCGGATTGTTTGCACCCTGAAGCCTTCAGCTCTGAGAATGCGCGAGCAATGGTGGGTTCCGACGCTGCCGGGCAAAGGCGCCGCGAAACATTCGACGTCCATGTCAGCTGCGCGCTCGGCCACAGCACGGCGCCGCATAGCGTGATTTCTCAGGTGCCCTGCGTTGTTGGGGCCGTACCGCCCATCCTTATCCCAATCGCTCGCGATATGGACACTGACCGCGCTCCCATACCTCTCGCGTAGGTCCATCGCGCGGCGCGGGCTCGCGCAGTAGACCACGGGAATGATGTCATTCAGAATCGCGATCTCAAGCGCGATCGTATCCGCTCCCTCAGCGTCGCCCAAGATAGCCAGCTCAGCTCCCGCCATGACCAGCTCGAGCGGCTCACGAAACGGCCATTCGCGTGAACCCGTGATCACAATAACGCGCACTAGATCTCACGCATCACGGCTGCAATCACCACGACGATCAGGACCGCAAGGGGCAAGACCCAAACCATGATCTCAAACACACGACCGCCATCAGGCAGAGGGGTCACTCGATGCAAGCGATCCCAGCATGCTTGACAGTAGTTGCTGCGGTCTCGAGCGGGGTGCCCGCATTCGCCAAGGCAGGGCACCATCACCACGCCTCCCACCCGTCTCGGTACTGAAGCCGAAGTGCCTCATACTCAGCCTCCGGAACCTCTCGACCCTGTGCGTCTAGCCCCTGAGACAGAATCTTCCAGTGCGGCTCTTCGGCGGTGAATCGCCTCGCGTGCTCCAAATCGTCGATCGTCACTCCGCCCCAAAAGTCACTTTCATCCCTGCAGTGAATGATGTCATGGGGCTGGAGTCGCGTGCCCTTGAAGGTTGGATTCCCTCCACAGCGGCCTTTGACGCGCTCTAGCCGGGTCTCCTTCCACTCTTCGTAGCTCACCATAGATCCTCGCTGTACAGCGTTGGCTTGGGCTTTTCAATTTGACCGGCCGCGAAAGCCAGCCGCGCAGCCTCAGAGCGGTCAACGAACCGCCCCTGACTCGTCATGAAACCTTGGCGCACGCCTGAGCCCGTCTTGCCCGTGTCCGCATGGTAGCGCTGAATCACGTGGTGGTGCCGATTGGGTCGCGGCAGCGATAGCGTTAGGTCGGCGAACTCGATCGCGACGCACTCGATGATTTCTCGGTCCGCCATGTGAAGGGGCTTACCACGTCCTGTCATTCGTGGCAGTGAGGGAAACCCCAAGCAGGACTTTGTTTGGATTGGCCATTCCGCCTAAGCCAGAACATCAATGCTTAAGCGTGGGGTTGTTGCGAGATTCTATCGGAGGAGGTACCAGCACCCAGCCCGGACCATCGATGCCTTGCTGAGCGAACCAGACAGGCACCCGCGCGTGTCCTGCGAGCCAGTGAGCCCCAAAGCGCTTGCGGACATCATTCAGGGGAAGCATCAGCTGGAGCGCGAACACGAGCGCCGTCCGGCCCGCTATGTCGAGCGAGTGCGCGTGCCCGTGTTCATTGAATCGAAGCCGCACGGTCGTCCCTGGAGAGGTGCGAAGCACATACCCGAGCGCGAGCGCGATGAGGTAGCGCTGATCCTCAACCGTAGCGCCAACATCCACGTAGATAGATGCGCGCCCAGATGGATGAGACTCAGCCGCGGCAGCCCACGCGCAGTTTTTGTGGAACGACACGTCAACCCCAAGTCGATTCGCCAGCATGAGCACATCGACAGGGAAGCTCAGAGAGAAGCGCCGGTTGACCTCGTACCCGCTGATTTGCTCTCCGACGTAGCTGTTCCAACGGAGCCACCCTGGACGCCCGCGAAACAAGCGAGCGACCAGACGGCGGATTCTGAGTCTTAATTGACGAAATATCCGCACGATGATGTATCGAGCTGCCACTTGGCTTCACTCTCGGATCAGCTGGTTGAGCCTCTCTCGTCGGATCGTTCGATTGCTGATTTGCTCCTTGCGGTAGGCGACGCGCAGCGATCCGTGGACAGCGAGCAACTCTCGAAACCCCGAGTGCCCGTCCACGTACCAATCCCATACCAATCCAGGTTGATAGAATCTGCTATCTCCGCGGGGACGCACCCAGAGCTGGAGCAGAACATCGTAGAGGGGGGCACTCTCCGCGCTGGCCTCTCCCAATGCCTTGGTCCATACGCGGAACCAGTGGCCGTCGATCTTGTGATAGGCCGTGCTGTCATCGATCTGAAGACGCAGAATCTTGGGCTTAGCGACCTTGTACTGGTGCACGCGAGCCTGTTTCAGGAGCCCGCACTGGTCTACGTAGAAGCCGCCGTTCATTCGACGTTCAATGGGCCGCGCCTCTGAACGGCTACCCGAGTAGCTGTGGGCCGGGTAGCACGGGACGCCGTTGTGCCACACAGGCTGCAGCGTCACGAAGTCTCTGAGCACATGCACTTTGACGTGATCGATCACTGTGCCCCCGCCCGAGAGCGACTCACACAGCTCAGAGAAGACCTTGTTCCAAGGGCGCCCGACACTCTTGCGCAGAAAGCCCATGACAGGCGCGAAGTATTCGTTGAAATGCTTTCGCTCGTAATACGGACGGCGCATACCCTGCTTGGTCGAAACCGATTCAGGGTCGCGATTGAGTCTGCGCCGATGCCCTTTGTAGGTCTCCACGCGATAAAGCCGGGGACGCTCAACGAGCAGCTGCGCCATATCTTTGCGCATTTTTACCTCCAGGTTTGAGTAACTACGTATGGCCGGGATCAAACCCGACTATGGTGTTACCGCTACCGTGGAGTGTCGTTTCTGATGCGCGCATGATGAGCCTCAGTGGAGAGTTTTTCGCCTGTTGTCAAGAATAACAAAAGGATGCTGCGCCGTCATTCAAGATCGAGCGCCCACGCCGCTAGCGGGCGCCCGCCTAACGTGAAACTGACGATCACGTAGTTGGAGAGCGTTTTTCGGAGGAAGCCGTTGATCCTGGCTTGCTGCTCGGGAGTGAGCTTGATCTGCTTGAGCTGCGCCCCCCGAGTGTTCACCGGAGCCGCTTGGATCTCGGCCAGAGGCACATGCGTCACTCGACATGGCCTGTCTAGGTCACATCGAATAACGTCAGCACATAGCCCGTTCGGCACACGACAGTAGGCGCACCGGGTCTCAGTAGGATCGGTCTCTCTGTCCTCATGATGCAGCCCAACCACAGGAGCCAAAGCGAGCGCTCCGCAGCCTTTGAGTAAAGCTCGGCGTGTCGTCATGGCCCTTTGTTACACCGAGCAGCGAGAGATCTGGCCGAGGTCGCTTACCGGTGACGATGATGGGGCCTGTGTCGATCGTACCGGTGGTGGCGCCTATCGTGGTGATGGTGGCGATGCGAGGGGGGAGCGCGGTAGTAGTCGTGACGCTGGCCACGGCACTCCCACGAATTCGGATTGTGCCAGCAGTCGCGCCGGACGTAGCAGCCGGACAACAGCAACAGAATGAATCCGAGAACGATGGCCGTTGGCTTGCGCATTGGAGCCCCCTGCCAAAGCCGTGCTATAAGTGGAACCGCTCACGAAAGAAGTGACCCATGCAGGATGAGTGGCAGCGGCCGTGTTCGAACCAAGCAGAGGTGCGTATTACGATGCATCCAATACAAGCCGGCGAACAGCTATGCGAACATGGCATCGGGCCAACCGTTCACGCGCTGTTGAGTATCTTGCCGGGGGATGACGATGACGCGAGCTGATGATGATGCAGCCGCTCCAGGTCATGGCGAAAAGGACGACGTGTCTTCAGCTCCCAACGAAGCACCCATCGCAGCACATGGTCAGTGCGGGTCCACCGCTTCCGACACTCGCGACGATGCTTGATCCGAGCCTTACTCTCTTTGCTCATGGGGCGCTGTCTGACCGAGGTGCGAGCAGCCGTTCGGATTCAGCGCTTGCAGCTGCGAAGCTCTCCCGTGCGGGCTGTAAGCGTAGCTCTGACTCTGCGGTGATCAGGGCCGCGTGCACCAGCTCATCCACGTCAGGGACGGGCGGATCCATCGCAACAATGAGCGCGCGAGCCTGTGTTAACAGCCGCTGAATGTCCTGCAGGGCGCGCAAAGCAGCCTGCCTTGGGTGCACGTGCTCAGAACGAGCCGCGTCAGTCGCGACCCCAACCACCAGTTGGCGCTCACTCATGATCTCCGGCTTCCTGGTCGCGCTGCCAGCTCTTGCGAGCGCTCTTGGCGCGGCGTGCGCGGCGATCCCGCATTGGACCCGCAGACGTGCGCGATCGTGCGATGAGCACAACAGGGTTGCGCGGCTGAGGCATCGGTTTCTTGGCTTGCTGCTTACTCATGGCGAAGCTACTTCAACAAGGGTTTCAATGACGGCCACAACGTTGCGGCCTGCTCCACAGCTTCACGAACCGTACGATAAGTCTGCGACGTGTCGTGATCAATCACACAGATGCCATCAGGGGCAAAGACCTTGAGGCGAAGCCCTTTTCGACCCTTTCCTACATGCACACGATAACGCATCCCACGCGGTCTAGGACGGTCCGTGTTTGACCAGCTTGACACCACGGTGGCTTGATAGCCGTTGTCCAGCTCGTTGACGACACGCGCCAGATCTCGAAGTGTGCGGATCTTTTTCATCGTTGATCAAATGTGTCTCAGCCACTCCAGGCTACTCCGTTTTTGGGCGATATTTCTGCGCTGCCGCCGATCGCGACGTGCTAGTTCTACCATGCGCCCTCCCGCCGTCGACTTGCCCCCCCTGTCGGCGGCGGGGGTGTCGTTTACCCTCATTGCTCGTAGACCAATCCTTGCCTTGCCTCTCCCACTTCTTGTGGTTAGCTGACTACCTGATGTGTTTCTCCATGATATCTTCGTAGATCTCAGCCTGTTGC
>WUUC01231499.1_pt1 | contig 114417 bp, 84 predicted proteins | sample 6278441 | NCBI WGS metagenome assembly WUUC01 (sample SAMN13675441, study PRJNA597444) | soil metagenome | isolation source: soil | place: USA: Washington | collected 2017-10 | reverse complement strand
GGCCGTTAACGGCGGAACAAGTCCGCCTGCGGCCTCTTCGCTCGCGGTGCTCGCTGCGCGCTTCGCTTGCCGGGTGCCTGGTCGTGGGGTCCGCACTTGCGGTCGGGGCTTCGGACTCCCTCGCGTCGCTCACAGCTGACTGAACCTCGACGAAAACGGCGTGATTGCGCTCTGCCGTCGAGGTAACAGAGGCGGCGGATGATTCCTCGTTATACGCCCGACGATATCGGCGCGCTGTGGACCGACGCGCATCGCATCAAGACTTGGCTCGACGTCGAGCTGGCCGCGTGTGAAGCGATGGCCGCGGCCGACATGATCCCGCGCGCCGATTTTGAGGAGATCAAAGCGGCGGCAGCGCGCGTCGATTACGCGACGCTCGCCACGCGTGCGCTGGAGATCGAGAAGACGACGAAACACGACGTGATCGCGTTTTTGACGGCGTTCGAAGAAGTCGCCGGTCCCGCATCGCGCCACGTGCACTTCGGCATGACTTCGAGCGACGTGCTCGACACCGCGTTCGCATTGCAATTGATCGCCGCGCTCGATCTCGTTTCGGTTGCGCTCGATCAGCTCCGCGAGTCGGTGAAGAAACGCGCGCTGGAGCACAAGAAGACGGTGATGATCGGCCGTTCGCACGGCATCCACGCCGAGCCGATCACCTTCGGTTTGGTGCTCGCCGGTTGGTACGCGGAGCTGTCGCGTTCGCGCGTCAGGCTCGCGGCGGCGCGCGAGGAAGTGCGCGTGGGAAAGATCTCCGGTGCGGTCGGGACTTCGGCGCACCTGCCGCTGCACATCGAAGCACGCGCGTTGGCCTCGCTCGGATTGAACGTGGAAACGGTGGCCACGCAGGTGGTCGCGCGCGATCGCCATGCGCAGATGTTCGCCACGCTCGCGGTGATCGCGTCGACCTTGGAGCGTTTCTCCGTCGAGGTTCGGCACCTCCAACGCACGGAGGTCCGCGAAGCGGAGGAGCCGTTCACGCAAGGGCAAAAAGGCTCGAGCGCGATGCCGCACAAGCGGAATCCGATCCTCACCGAGAACATCGCCGGCCTATCCAGGTTGGTGCGGGGTTGGTCGGTGGCGGCGCTGGAAAACGTCGCGCTCTGGCATGAACGCGACATCTCGCATTCTTCCGTGGAGAGAGTCATCGGGCCCGACGCGACCATCTCGCTGGTGTTCATGCTGAGAAGAATGCGCACCGTGGTGGACGGGCTGGTCGTCTATCCCGAACGGATGCGCGAGAACTTGGCGTTGATGCGCGGGTTGGTGTTCTCGCAGTCCGTGTTGTTGTTGCTCACCGAGAAGGGGCTGAAGCGGCAGGCGGCGTATGCGATCGTGCAACGTGCATCGATGCGGGTGTGGGACGAGGGGATCGAGATGAAACGCGCGCTGCTCGAGGATGCGGAGCTGCTTCAGTCGATCTCGCCCGAGGAGATTGCGCGGTGTTTCGATGTCGAAAAACACCTGGCGAACGTCGAAGCGATCATCGAGCGCGCGCTCTCCGAGCCTGTTTGACCCGAACACCCGCGGACAGTCCGCGGACAGTCTAGAATTCTCGAGAGATCCGCAAAGACGCGCCCTCCGCGTTGGCATCCGCCTTGAAGTACCTCCCCGCGGAGGTTCCATGTTTCTCAGAGAGCTCAAGTTTCTTTTATTACCCATCTCACTCGCGCTGGTGACCCCGGCGTTTGCTTCCGGCGACGGCGATCTGTGCGGTGGAGCGGTGTCCGAAACGCTGCACATCAAAATTGATCCAAAGGCCAGTACGACCGAAGGGCGTTATGAACGGCTCGAGCTCGGCGTCGAGCTGCAGAGCAACGACAAAGCGGTGCCCGCGAAGGCCGCGCTGATGATCGTCGACGAAGACGGCAAAGAGATCGCCCCCGCGCAGGTCTTCAAGAAACAACAGGTCGGGCTCGAAGCCGCGAACGCCGGTGCGTGGATGTTGCCGGCGCTTCCGGATGGCCGCTACCGCGTCATCGCCATGGCCGCCTTCCTCGAAAAAGGGGAGCGCCGTTTGGTGCAGACGCAGCTTCATTTGAAGGTCGCCGGCGGACGCCAGCAGATTGTGGAGATGGATCAATGAACGCCAAGTATTTATTGCTCTCGACGCTCGCCCTGTCCTTTTGGGCAGGTAGCGCAGAAGCGGCTTCGGGATTCGCGGATGGACGGATCCGCTTCTTCAACCGAAACGGCGGTTTTTGTCCGGCCGCCCAAAACTGCACCGGCGCGACGTACCTGCAGTCGAGCTACAACACCTATCTCGGCATTCCCGAGGCGAAAGTGCGCCTCGTGCGCAGCTCGGACGGCGTGACGATCGGCTCCGGTGTCACCGATGCGAACGGCAACTATGTGATGTCCTGGTCCTCGCCGGGCGCGGGCAACATTTCGGCGCAGATCCGGGTGATCTTCGAGCAGAAAGACACCCGCTTTCGTTTCCGCACCACCGGTGATGCCGCGGCGACGGCGATCAGCTTCGCGTTCATGCTGAACAACGGCACGACCTCGAATTCACCGCAGAACGTCTCTTGGGACTGGGGCACCGCGGGTTCGCCGAACGCCTTCGCCAACGCATATTGGGCGGCGTGGAAGTTGTGGAATCACCGATTGAAGACGTCGAACCGCATGCTCGCCGGCTTCGACGACCTCGACATCTACGGCTTCTCCGATACCGCGCCGTGCAGCGGCGGCGATTGCGCGGACTGCGGCACCAGCTGCGCCAGCGGATTCTTCGAGCTCGGCGGCGGCCCGGCGTGGGCGAACGCGAACAAGACGATCGTCCTCGACGCCGACGCCGCGTTCAATCCGCAAGAACGGGTGATGCACGAGATGGGACACATCGCGGACTACGTCTCGGGCGATTATCGCTTCAGCACCGGCTATGGCTACAACGGCGGCAATTCTTGGAGCTTCACCACGGCCGAGTATCGTCCGTCAGCGCTCCATGAAGGGCTCGCCAGCTTCATCGGATCGTCGGGCTTCTATCATGGACAAGCGGAGAATCCGCGGACCTGCTTCGGCGGCGAAGGACAACATTGTTATCCGGGCGGCACCGGCGGCTCGCAGCAAGCGATCGAGACCAGCAACGACGGTTCCTGCGCCCAGCTCGAAGGACGTTTTGCGATCAGCCACACACGTTTCTTCTGGGACATCTACGATTCGATCGAAGACGGACGTGACGAGATCGATCTCGCGATCCACAACATCTTCGACTCGATCGCCGCCACGCCGTGCCCGAACGCACCTGCGTGTTACGGCGCCGGCGAAGCGCATGATCCGTACTCGTTCGTGTCGGGCGATCTCGCGCAGCGGACCGTGTCTTGCACTGACTGCGGGCACGCCTGGGATTTTCGCGCGAACATGTTGAACGTCTACTCGGGTGGCTTCGACGTTCAGGATCAGTACTTCAACAATTGTCTCGGTTTCTTCAACTGAGCTCGGGCGAACAGAGGAGCACGTCGTGAAAAAGTTAGCGGTGATGGTGTTAGTGGCCGGTGTCGCAGCGATCGCGCTGCTCTCGAAAGCTGAAGAGAAGCAGCTCGCAAAAGAGCCGGAAAAATCAGTGCAAGCGGTGACCGAAAGCGAGGAAGCCGCGCCCCAAGCGCGCTCGCTGAAACGCCGCCACTCCTTCGTCGAGTCGCGAAAGGCCGAGACGGTCGACGAAGACGAGACGCCATGCACCGACGACGGCTTCTGCGGATTGGCGCGTGCGTGTGTCGCGGGACGCTGCACAGGATGTGCGAGCGACGAACAATGTGCAGCGAGCGAAACCTGCGTGCTCGATCGTTGTGTGGTCTCCGAGCGGGTCGAGTGTCGTGCGGATGAGGAGTGCACGGCCGATTTAGCGCGCTGCGTGCTCTCCGGAGTCACGCCGCTCGATCCGCGCGGGAACCGCGACATGCGCGCGTATTGTTTGGTGCCGAACGGCGAGAGCACCGAGAAGCCGGAGCTGCTCGCGGAGCCGAACGAGCCGATCGAAGGACGCCCGGTCACCGCGGGCGATCAGCTCGCGCAACGTTTGCTCGAAGAATTAGAGTAGGCCGGCCTTCGTCAAATTTCCGCGAATGCGCTCGACGACATCGCCGGGTTTCGGATCGAAGCGTTCACCGGTCATCTGTTCATAGAGCTCGAGATATTTCGAGGCGAGCTCGGTGCGGATGTCGTCGGTCAAAACGGGCGGCTCACCTTCACCTTTGAAGCCGTGTTTCTCCATCAACCAGCCGCGCAGATTTTCTTTATCGAGCATCTTCTGGCCTTCGCCGGCCGCGAAGCGAGCTTCGTATTCCTCGGCCATCCAGTAACGCGAGGAATCCGGCGTGTGGATCTCGTCGATCACCGTCAACGTGCCGTTCGCGTCTTCGCCGAGCTCGTATTTGGTGTCGACCAGGATCAGGCCGCGTTTTGCAGCGAGCTCGGAGCCGCGTTGAAACAAGGCAAAGGCCGCTTTTTCCGCCGCTTCGAACTGGGCTTTGCTCATCAGCCCACGTTTGATGATCTCCGCTTTGGAGATCGGTTCATCGTGCGCGCCGATCTCCGCTTTCGTCGTCGGCGTGAGGATCGGCGCGTCGAAACGTTGATCCTTCTTCATCGACGGCGGCATCGGCAAACCGTACGCGTGCGCTTTGCCCGACTCATAATCGCGCCACAACGAACCGGTGATGTATCCGCGCACCACCATTTCGATCGGATACGCCTGGATCACTTTCGCCACCAGCACGTTTGGATCGGGCAGCGAGAGCACGTGATTCGGCAAAATGTCTTTCGTCTGTTCGAAGCCGAAGGCGGCCATGCGGTTCAAGGTCTCGCCTTTGAAGGGGATCGTTCCCAAGACGCGATCGAACGCGCTCACGCGATCGGTGGTGATGATCACCAGCCGATCTTTGGTGCGGTACACGTCGCGAACTTTGCCGCGGTACTTCTCGCCGAGCTGCTCAAAGCTCGTGTCGGTGAGTGTTTGGTGAAGCTGCGATACGATCGGATTCGTCACGTGAGCTCTCCTTGGTTCTCGGCGAGCGCGTCGCCGATGACTCCCAGCACCATCGAAGCGAGCAGCGCGTACAATGCGTCGCCTTCCGCGGCGGTTGCGGACTGCGGATCGCCGAGGTACGCGTCTTTTGCGCCCACTTCGAGGAAATTTCTTGCGCCGCCCTTCATCGCGCCGACGAGATCGACGTCGAGCGAAGGCAGCGCGGATTGTTTTTGTGTCTGTACGCGGGCCGCGTCGGCCGCCAACATCAACGACGTTTCGTAACGACCAGCGTGCGCCGACTTTTGAAACTCATCGCCGAGCCAAGGTGCGAAACGCCGGTCCGCGGGATCGAACAAGGCGAGCGGACATGCGGCCGTCGCTTTCGCCGCCTTCACCGCATCGCGCAGCATGAAGCGGTGCGCGGGCTCGAGGTGTGCGTTCACCAAACAGACGGCGCGAAAACCGAGCGCGGCTGCACCGACGATCGAATCACGCACGTAGGCGAGCGCGGTGTCTTTGGGAATGGTGATCGTTCCCGAAAACGGCGCAGCGAAGTCGGTCACCGTGAAGCCGAGCGGATGGAGCATCAGCGCTTCCACGCCGAATTTCTCGCGGATCAGCGGTGCTGCGCGGCGACACGTTTCGTGCGCGATGGCCACGTCGGTGTCGAGCGGCAGGTGAGGGCCGTGGGCTTCGGTCGAGCCGATCGGCCACAGCGCGAGCGCACCTGATCGAATGGCCACCTGTGCTTCCGGCCAGGTGAGCTGTGCCAGCCTGCGCAACGCTTTAGTCCTCCTTCGAAAGGTTACGTTTCGCGGCCGCCGCGGCGGACATGGTCTTCAAGATCTTGCGGTCGAGCTTGTCGCGATCGCCGCGCGGGAGCTTGTCGACGATCTCTAAAAAGCGGGGTGCTTTGAAACGCTCCAAGTTTTTCGACGCGTGCTCGCGGATCGAAGCGAGCGTGGCTTCATTCGCGGCGTGACCTGGCCGGAGGATCAGGAAGGCCATCGGCTTCACCAAACCATCGACGACGAACGGCGCGGCACCGACTTCGGCGACGGCGGGGTGGGTGAGCAAGGCGTCTTCGATCTCTTGCGGGCTGACCCAGCGGCCCGCAACTTTGAGGAGATCGTCGGCGCGCCCGCGGTACCAAAAGAGCCCTTTTTCATCGCGCACGAATTGATCGCCGGTGACCACCCAGCGTCCTTGGAGCACGTCGCGCGATTTTTCGTGACGTTGCCAATAAAACGCGGCGGCGCTGTCCCCCTTGACCCAGAGCGTGCCGACTTCGCCGGTGCCGCATTCTTTGCCGTCTTGGTCGACGATCTTGGCGTCGTAACCTTCGACGATCGTGCCGAGCGAGCCGGGAACCACGCCGTCGAAGGTCGCGGAGATGAAGACGTGGAACATCTCGGCGCTGCCGATGCCGTCGAGGATCTCCACCTTCACGCCGTTCATCCAACGCCGGTAGAGCTCGGGCGGAAGTGCTTCGCCGGCCGAGGTCACCACGCGCATCGAAGAGACATCGCGCGCTTTTTGTTCGAAGGCGCCGGCCATCTGCGCGATCATCGTCGGCACGTTCACCAAACACGTGGCGCGGTGTTTCTCGATGAGGCCGAACAAACGATCGGGCGTCGGTTTGTCGGGGAACAAGATCGCCGCTCCGCTGAAGAAGAACGGAAAGAGCAGGTTCGAGCCGGTCGCGTAACCGAAGAAGAGCTTCGGCACGGAGACGGTGATGTCGTCGCCGGTCATGCGAAGCGTGTTCTTCGCGTAACGTTCGGTGTTGTAGACGAAGTCGTAGGCGCGATGGACTGCGGCTTTCGGTGCGCCGGTCGAGCCCGAGGAATAAAGCCAGATCGCGAAATCTTCTTCCAGGGTCGGCGCAGTCTCCAGCGTGGCGGGATGCGCTTCGATCGCGCGCTGTGTTTCCTCGTCATCCACCGAGAGGACCACGCGCACGTTCGCAGGCAGACGTGCGGCGATCTCGCGGCGGGTGACCACACCTTTGGCGCGGGAATCTTCGAGATAAAACGCGAGCTCCTCTTTGGTCACCGAAGGGTTGAGGAACATCGTGGTGCAGCCGATTTTTTGCGCGCCGAAAAAAGACGCGACCCACTCGATGCCGTCTTCGAGCACGATGAAAACGCGGTCCTCGAGGCCCAACCCGCGTCCTGCGAGCTCGCGTCCATAACGCGCTGCGAGCGCGGAAACCTCGCGATAAGTGTAGCGACGAACGCCGCGTTCGGGGTGATCGTCAATGATCGCGATCTTGTCCCCGCGGCCCTCGCGCACGTTGGCTTCGAGGAATCGATCCGCAAGGTTCAAGAAAAGCCCCGGCCTTTTCAGCGTCGCGCCTTCGCTCATGGGCGCGGGGTTAGCACGACCGCGCGAGGTTGTGGAGCATTGACGGTCCGCCTGCCGGTGGGCAACGTTGGCCGGGCTCGGATGGATAACAATCGACTCGCCTACGCGCTGCTCGGATTGGTCTCGCTGATTCTCTCGGTGACCATTCACGAGTTTGCGCACGCGTTCACCGCGTCGAAGCTCGGCGACGATCTGCCGAGTCGACAGGGGCGTGTGACCTTGAACCCCATGTCGCACGTCGATCCGATCGGCACGCTGCTCATCCCGATGTTGGCCGCGTTTTTTCCCATCCCGCTGTTTGGTTGGGGGCGCCCGGTCCAGACGCAGCCGCACCGTTACACGCGCAAAATTTCCATGCGCGCGGGTCATGCGCTGGTCGCGTTCGCAGGACCGCTCTCGAATCTCTTGATGGCGATCGTCTGTACGATCTTGTTCATCCTCTTCTTACGTTTCGATCTCGTCGGGGCGGACTCGCCGTTTCGCGCGCTCGTCTTGCAGATGGCGCAGCTGAACCTGGTGTTGTTCATCTTGAATCTGATCCCGTTTCCGCCGCTCGACGGGTCGGCGGTGGCGGCGTGGATCTTCGGGCAACGCGCCGACGGCCCGCTGGATTCGATGAGCCGCTTCGGGGGAATCGGTCTGTACGCGGTGCTTTATCTCGCGGGCGGATCGATCGCCTGGGCCGCGAATGCTGCTTTTCTCGGAATGTTCACCGGATTTTCGGGCTTGCTCGGCGGATAGATCCAACGTTAGGGGACCTGTTCCGCTCGGGAAGGAACCGTGTCCGAAGTCGAAGACAAAGATCCGGCGCATGAAAAGCTGCGCTCGGAATCCGAAGGGGAGAGCATCCTCGGCCCGGACATCCGCACGCCGGTCGGCGTTCCCCGCGACTACAAACCGCTCGAATCTTCGACGCACGAGATCTTCCGCGTCGAGCTGGCGGACTTCGCGGGCCCGCTCGATCTGCTTCTGTACCTGATCAAGAAGCACGACATCGACGTCTTCGACATCCCCATCAAGCTGCTCACCGAGCAGTACCTGGCGATGATCGACACGATGACCGAGATGTCGATCGACGTCGCCTCGGAATATTTGGTGCTCGCCGCGGAGCTCACGCACATCAAGTCGAAGATGCTTTTGCCCGCGAAAGACGGGGTCGCGGTCGAGCAGGAAGAGCCGGAAGCGGACCCGCGCGAAGAGCTGGTGCGGCGTCTGCTCGAGTTCCAGAAGTATCGCGATGCGGCGCATCAGCTCTCGGATCGCGATCAGCTCGGGCGCGACGTGTTTGCGCGTGTCCCCTCGACGATGGATGTCGCGGGCGATCTCGACCCGGGTTTGAAGACGGTCAGCGTCTTCAAGCTGGTGGAGCTGATGGCGGCGCTCATGAAGCGCGACGAATTCCATCACACCATCGAGTTTGAGACGGTCTCCATCGCGGAGCGTATCGAATACGTGATGGCTTTCGGCGAAGCGCGCGACAACCGCTTCTCGCTGACGCAGCTTTTGCAAGGAATTCTCTCGCGGCGGGAGCTGGTGGTCACGTTCATCGCCGTGCTCGAAATGACGCGTTTGCAGCTTTTGAAGCTGCGCATCGAAGAGGATAACGACTCGGAGCTTCCGCAGATCTTCGTGGAGCTGACCGGAAAGAAGCTTAGCGGCGAAGTGCGCGACGATTACCGGTAGCGGGCGGGTCCGATCTGCGCTTGACCTGCTTTTGCGGCAGCCGTATCACCCGCCGACGCGATGGCGCTTCCCGAGGAAAGGCTACGCTCGATCATCGAGTCGCTCGTCTTGCTGTCGGCGGAGCCGGTGTCGCTCGCCCGCATCGTCGACGTGATCCGCCAAGAGGATCCGGGCATCGATCCAGAGGCGATCAAGGTTGCGGCGGACGCGTTATTGCTGCGCTACGCCGATCCCGAGCGCACCGTCGGACGGGGCTTTCGCATCGAAGAGATCTCCGGCTCGCTCCAGCTGCGCACCGTCTCGGACAACGCGCCCTACGTACGTTTGTTCTTGGCCGCGAAGCCGCAACGTTTGTCGAAGCAGGCGCTGGAAACGCTCGCGGTGATCGCGTACCGGCAACCCGCGACGAAACCGGAGATCGAGACGATCCGCGGCGTCGATTGCGGCGCGGCGTTGAAGCAGCTGCTCGAGCGCGATCTGATCCGCATCATCGGTAAACGCGAAGAGATCGGCCGTCCGATCATCTACGGGACCACGAAATATTTTCTCGAGTTTTTCGGCGTACGTTCCCTCGCGGAGCTGCCGACTTTGCGCGAGTATCACGAGCTCGACGAAGAACATCAGCGCCAGGTCGATCAGCTCGGTGTGCCGCCTCCGGACGGCAAAATTTCGGAGCTGGCGGCGGCCGCGAGCTTCCTCATCGAAGTGCAAGAGGATCCGGATCTCGAAGCGCTCGATCAGGCGGTGGCCGAGGTCGATCGCGCGAGGCATGCCGCGGAGCTGGCGCTCGATCCGAACGCCGCGACGAACCCGGAAAATGCGACGATCCCCGGCGATCCGGAGAATCCGCGTGAAGACGAATCCGAGCCGAAGACCGCGGAGCATGAGCGCATCGAGGCGGACGACACGGATCCAAATCTGAGCGCACCGCGAGATGAAGTGAGCGAACCCAATTGAGCTTAGTACGATTGCATGTGGTGTTGGCGAAGGCGGGCGTGGCCTCGCGACGCCACGCTGAAGAGATGATCCTCGCCGGTCGCGTTCGCGTGAACGGGACGGTGGTCGCCGAGGTCGGCACGAAGATCGATCCGGAGATGGATCGCGTCGAGCTCGACGATCAAGACATCGGCGGCGCCGAGCCCCCGGTGACGATCGTCTTGTTCAAACCCGACGCGGTGTTGTCGACGCTCGACGATCCCGAAGGGCGCGAGTCCGTGCGCGATCTGGTCGCGGCCGAGCCTTATAAGCTGCGGCCGGTCGGTCGCCTCGATTATCACACCGAAGGCGTGCTCTTGATGACCACCGATGGCGAGCTGGCCAACCGCTTGCTGCATCCGAAACATCACGTCCCGAAGACGTATCTGGTGAAGGTCGGCGGGCAACCGTCGGAGCGCGCGCTCGACAGGTTGCGCGCAGGTGTCGAGCTCGAAGACGGCGTGACCAAGCCGGCGATCGTCGAAGTGACCGATGTCGAGCGGCAATATACTTGGCTCGAGATCATCGTCACCGAAGGGCGCAATCGGCTGGTGCGCCGCATGTGTGAAGCGGTCGATCACCGCCCGATGCGCGTGGTGCGCACTGCGTTTTCCACAGTGAATGTGGACGATCTGCGTCCCGGGCAATATCGATATCTGATGCGCGACGAGCTCGACGCGCTCTACGGAACGGCGGGCCTCGCGGTGCCGCCGAAGCGAAAAGATGCGCGCCCGGAAGAGGCCGGCAACGTGCGGCTCGGCGTAGCACGCCGCCGCAAAGGTTGGTTGCCGGGCGAAGAGAAGCGAGAGCGCGAGGAGGACGACGTGCCGAAGCGTGGTGGAGAAGGCGGCGGATTTGATCGGCCGCGAGGGCGCGGGCGTCCGCGCAACGAGCGACCTGTGGAGCGTGAAGCTCCGCCTGCGGAATTTCAAGCGCCGGAATTCGAGGACGTCGAATTCGACGACTCGGGTTTCGAGGGACGCGCTGCGTTCGAGGCCGGCGAAGAGGGCGTCGTCGAGCTCGAAGCGACGCGCGACGAGCGACCTGGTCGATCGGCCAGGTCTTCCCGCGACGAGCGTGCGCCGCGCCGTGCGGCAGCGGAGCGTCCTTCGCGTCCGCGCCGTGATGACGGGGAGCGTCCTTCGCGTCCGCGAAGTGGTGGCTTCGACCGCGATCGTGCGCCGCTCGGGGATCGACCTTCGCGACCGCGCAGTGGTGGCTTCGACCGCGATCGTGCGCCGCGCGGGGATCGTCCTTCGCGTCCGCGCCGCGACGATGGGGAGCGTCCTTCGCGTCCGCGCAGCGGTGGCTTCGACCGCGATCGTGCACCGCGCGGGGATCGTCCGTCGCGTCCGCGTCGTGAAGGCGAGGGCTTCGAACGCCGCGATCGTGCACCGCGCGGTGAAGGTTTCGAACGTCGCGAACGTGCGCCGAGCGGGGAGCGTCCTTCGCGACCGCGCCGTGAGGGTGGAAGCTTCGAACGCCGCGATCGTGCACCGCGAGGTGAAGGTTTCGATCGCGATCGTGCGCCGCGCGGGGATCGTCCGTCGCGACCGCGCAGCGGCGGTTTCGACCGCGATCGTGCGCCACGAGGTGAGGGTTTCGATCGCGAACGTGCGCCGCGCGGGGATCGTCCGTCGCGTCCGCGCCGTGAGGGTGGAAGCTTCGAACGTCGCGGAGCACCGCGAGGTGATCGCTTTGAACGAAGCGATCGCGCGCCGCGCGGAGATCGTTTCGAACGCAATGACCGCGTGCGCGAGGTCCGTTCGGATGATCGACCGCGGGAGCGCAGCAGCTTCGACCGCCGCGAGCGGGGATCCGGAGATCGTGAACGCGATCGGGGGCCACGCGGACGGGGTGGAGCGCGAGGTCGAGCTCGAGGCCGAGGCGGCCCGAGAGGTCCGCAAGGTCGGGGCGCGCCACGAGGCCGAAGCCGTGGAGGGCCGCGAGGTCCTCGCCGCGATCGCGACCGTTAACCCTCCTCGCCCAAGACTACCTGTTCGAAAGGACAGGTGCCTCAGAGCCGTGCGAATCGACTCGGCTTCGGCCGGCCTTCGCGAACTTTGAAGCCCGCGTTGAGCATACGATCGAGGAAGTCCTCGAGGTCCGAGGATCTAAAAAGGATCGTCAAGATCTCGGGCTCGCTCTTGCTGTCGTAACATTGCAGCGTGGCGAACCCGCACTCGACGGGATCGACATCGTCGTCGGGCACTTTGGAAAAATTCACTTCACCTGGCTCATCGGACAGCGCGAGCACCAGGCGCTGCTCCTTGTTGTAGATCGACCAGATTCTGGCCTCAGCTTCCGCCACGCTCTCTGCAATCCTAACAACGTTGACGCTGCGCGCAACCCGAGCTAACCGCTAACCCCCTATGGCTCCGAAGCTGATCAAGGATGTCAAACGCACGCATATGTGCGGAGACCTCCGGCAAACGAATATCGGCGATGAGGTTGTCCTCATGGGCTGGGTCCAGTCTTATCGCGACCTCGGCGGTGCGGTGTTCATCGACCTCCGCGACCGCACGGGGCTCACGCAGGTCATCTTCGATCAGTCGGACGACAACGCGATGCACGCGCAGGCCGACAAGCTCCGCGGCGAGTGGGTCGTGGGCGTCGTCGGGAAGGTGCGAAGCCGCGGGACGAACGTGAACCCGAAGCTCGCCACCGGCGAGATCGAGGTCGTCGGGACGTCGATCGAGATCTTCAACAAAGCGAACACGCCGCCGTTCATGATCGAAGACGACGTCGACACGGGCGAGGACAAGCGCCTCCCGTACCGCTATCTCGATCTGCGGCGTCCCGCGCTGCAAAAGAACCTGATCCTTCGATCAAAGTTGAATCACGTCGCGCGGCGCACCTTGGTGGACAACGGTTTCATCGAGCTCGAGACGCCGTACATGGTGAAGTACACGCCGGGTGGTGCGCGCAACTTCTTGGTGCCGTCGCGTCTCAACGCGGGTTCGTTTTACGCGCTCGCGGAGAGCCCGCAGCTCTACAAACAGCTGTTCATGATCGCCGGTTTCGACCGGTACTTTCAGATCACGAAGTGTTTCCGCGACGAAGATCTGCGCAACGACCGCCAGCCGGAGTTCACGCAGATCGATCTCGAGATGTCGTTCGCCGACGTCGCCGACGTCCATCGCGTGATGGAAGCGGTGGTCTCCAACATGTTCAAGGAGTCGATCAACGTCGACTTGAAGCCGCCGTTCCCGGTGATGAGCTACGACGAGGCGATGCGCCGTTTCGGCTCGGACAAGCCGGACGTGCGTTTCGGGCTGGAACACGTGGTGCTCACCGAGCTGGTGAAGAAACACGGCGGCGGTGGCGTGCCGCTGTTCAAGCAGGCGCTCGACGGCAACGGCATGATCAAAGCGATGGTCGTGCCGGCCGACGCGAAGCTCTCGCGCACGGAAGCGGACAAGCTCGAGGTGGAAGCGAAGGGTGTCGGTGCGCAAGGGCTCGGCCGCGCGAAGGTCGGTGCCGACGGTGAGTGGTCGCAATCACCGTATGCGAAGACGATCACCGAAGATCTGCGGCGCGCGATCAACGAGCTGTGCGGAGCGAAAGACGGCGATCTGATCCTCTTCCAGTTCGGTCCGCCGAAGCTGGTGCACATGGTGCTCAATCACCTGCGTTTGGTGCTCGGCAAAAAACTCGAGCTCATTCCGCAGAATAAGTGGGCGATCCTGTGGGTCGTCGACTTCCCCCTGTTCGAGCACGACGAAAAAACGGGCGTCTACGTGGCTGCGCATCACCCCTTCACCTCGCCGCGTCCAGAAGACGTCGAGCGTCTCACCAGCGATCCGGGCGCCTGCAAAGCGCGCGCGTACGACTTGGTGCTCAACGGCAACGAGGTGGCCGGAGGATCAGTGCGTATCCACGATCCGGAAGTGCAAGCGAAGGTCTTTGAAGCGTTGTCGATCAACGAAGAAGATCAGCGGGCAAAGTTCGGATTCCTCCTCGACGCGCTCAGCTATGGAGCGCCGCCGCACGCCGGCATCGCGGCAGGTATGGATCGCCTCTCGATGTTGATCACCGGAGCCACCTCGCTCCGAGACGTCATCCCGTTCCCCAAGACACAAAAAGGCTCCGACCTGATGACGGGAGCCCCGACCCCGGTGAACGCGAAACAACTCGAAGAGCTCTTCATCGCGAGCATCCCGCCACCAACCAAAGAGTAGCCCCGTCCCAATCCGCGATGAAGTCCGGAACTCAAGGGCCAGGGTGCGTACTCAGTGCACTTCCGGAAATCGAGAGATTCTGGCTCTCCCAAATTGCACCATCTTCGCCGAGCTGGCCGTCCTCGAACTGATGCACGGCATCGATCGAATATGCCCACCGGCAGCCGGGCGCGCTCAGGATCAATAGGCATCCTATCTCCGGTGCCTCAGGCCCGCGATTGCAGGCAAAGCGCGCGCGGGTTTCGGCTCCGGCTTTGAGGTCGGCGATGCCGCCGGGCAGGTCGTAGCTTCCGCGAGAAATGCGGACGGCCTTGGGCGTCACCTGCCCTAAAGACCAGCTTTTCTCATCGAGCTTCAACAACTGCGCAATTTCTTTTTTGCAGATGTTTGCTTCGGGACTACATCGCTTGTTTGGACAAGCGCGTTGGAGGAGCGATTTGCTCAGTTTCAAATACGTCAATGCAGTCTCGACGGCTCCGTCCCCAGGGCTCGAGCTTTTACCGGCAGCAAGCTTCCTGACGCCGGCCGGCACCAGATTCGTCTCATCTGCGAGCAGCCATTGCGCGGGACCATAGCTGGCCATGACGTAACAACCGTTGAAGCTGCACGACCAAGAGACGGAATCATTCGAGTGTTCACACAAGAGCTCGACTGTGGCCTCGGATTGCGCCTTCGCGAGCGAGGACGTCGCAACAAGCTCCAGGTAGCCCATCCGCAGATCCGTCTCCGACTCCGCGACCCAGCGCGCCTTCAATGTATCGAAGACGCTCTCCACGGTGATCCCACGCGGCTCTTTACATGGAAGCTCGACCGGCCACGCCAAACGAATGATCCGCCGCTCCTCGGCCTGCGCCCGCGCCGCAAAAAGTGCGCAACACGCGAGCAGCGCGCCCGCAACAGCTCTCATCTCCGCATCATAACCGCGGGGCGCGTTGAGCCGGAAGGACGCACTGGAATTTTCGCTGCGTCAATCTCCAATTCGGTCCCTATCCCATGCATGTGTTTGCCGCTGCCTCCGTTGCCAGCCCTGATCACTCAAAGATGATCGCGCCCAAAGAATAAGCCAACGCCAAGCTTGAATAGGGCTCATAAGTGGTAGCTCCCGCGCTATATCGCGGTGAGGCGACAACGGTCGCCGCCGTATGATAGCGAGAAGCATGCGTCCGCGTTCGCTCCTGGCCTTTGGATCAGCGACCGTGCGTGTGCGTTCGCTGGTTCCATTGTTGCTCTTCGGATGTTTGGGCTGCCCGGGACCCAAGGCCGTCGGTCTGCGACCGCTGATCAGGCCCGAAGCCGTGCCGCAGCTGGCACACGTAGAAGCCGTGCTCGCGTTGTGTTGGTCCGCCGACGGACGTTATCTCGCGAGCACCGACGAAGTCTCGGTTCTGCTCTGGGATACGCGGACCAAGCTGCTCGTCGCTCGTCTGGCGTCGAGCTCGGTTCAAAGCTGCTCTATCCTGAAGGATGGTCGGACCCTTCTGTACGCTCAGGAGGACGGCACGGTAGGCCTGTGGGATTTTGTCGAAAAATCGTCCGGCGGCCGCACAGATCGCGGCTCGCCGGCTCACCTCGCTCTGAGCCCGACGCGCGCGTTGTGGGCCGAGTCCGCAGGGGAGGATTTTGTTCGGCTCGGCGAGCTCGATCCGGGCAACGGCGAGCCGAATTTCGTCGCCCAAGTCGACCTTCGCGATGAACGTGTCATTGCTGTTTCCTTTTCGCCGGACGGCGATTTCGTTGGCGTGCTCGGACATCGCGGGTCGCTTCACATATTGAAAACGCCTGCGCTCGGCGTCGTTTCTCGCAATCGGATCGAGCTCGCGCGACCTCCCGAAGCTACGTTCTTTCAGCTCCTCGACGGCGGCGAACGCATGTTGATCACCACCGGAACAAGGAGCTTGTCCCTCTTGGAGGTGGAGACCGGAGCGGAGCTCTTGAAAATCCCGTTGCGACGCGACACCCGACCGATCGCCGCTGCCAGCTCAAACGGAGCTCTCATCGCCGTCGCCACCGGAGCCGCGGTGGAGGTCTGGAGCTTGGCCGACCAGAGCTCTCGAACGATCCAGGAAGCAAGCTATTCGGTGACGGCCCTGGCGTTCGATCCCGCGAGTCTCATCCTCGCCACGGGAACCGCCGGACGCGTCGAGCGAACGTACCAAGCGCTGGGAATCGAGCCCGGCGGCGAACCCATGCACGAACGAGAGGGCTGGGGATCGCAAGACGCGGCAGCGCTCCGGCTATGGTCGCTCACGGCGGATCCGCCTGTGTCGCGCCGCTTGGGCTCTCGCGTCGGTACGATCGCTGCGATCCGCGCCAGCCACGGGAGTCCGTTTCTCGTCGCCGCGGTCGAATTCGTTGGAGTCAGCGTCCTCGATCTTCGCACGCTGCGCGAGCGCTTTTCCGCGCCTTCGATCGTCGAGCTTGCAGACTGTGTCGCGATCGATGAAGCGGGCGAGCGGATCGCGATTCCTTCCTCGCGCGTCGATGAGATCGAGGTCTTGCACGCGGACGACGGCAAAGTCCTCGCCCGGTTTGAGATCCCCGCTCCGGGAGCGTCTGTCGCCTTCAGTCATGATGGGCAGCTTCTTGCGGCCGGTGATCGGTCCGGTCATGTCAGCGTCTGGGATCTCGAAGCACGAGTACTTCGTTTTCGCCTGAAGACGGGCGATGGAACCGTCCCCCATCTCGGGTTCGTCGCAGGTGATCGTTGGTTGGTCGCGGGTCATTCGCCACGCTCGGCTTTCGCCGTGCGTATCGCCGACGGGACTACGTTCCCGCTCTCGCCGAGCGCGCCGGAGGACATTCTGGCAACAGTCGTGCGGCATCGCGAGCGTCCTTTGGTCGCCGTCGGCCATTGGGTGGGGCTCAAAATTTGGGATCTCACCGGCGATGCTCCGGCGGAAATCTTCGCGCACTCGCTCCCCGATCCGAGCCCAGAGCACTTAGCCAGCAGCGGAGTGTTTTTGCCTGATGGACGGTTGGCGATCGGGACGAACGGCGGCGCGGTCCGCGTTTGGACTTGGGAGAAGATGAGCACGCCCGATGTTTGGAAGGTTGGCGACGAGAGAATTTTGGCGCTCGACGCGGACAGCAGGCGAAATCGTCTCTATGCAGCGATGCGCGACGGTTCGTTATTGGTCCTGGACCTCGGCGACCGCGAGCCTACGCCCGCGGGCAAGCTCATTCCGATCACGACGAGCGGACCGACAATTTTTCCTTCGTTCGAAGGTTGGGTCGCGCTGACGCCCGACTCCTACTACGCGTCGCCGACGGCCGCGGTTGAGGGCCTCGCGATGCGACGCGGTCTCCGAAGTTATCCCTTCGACTATTTCGATGCCTTTCTGAATCGGCCGGAGGAGGCGCTCAAAGCCGTCGGTCATGCGAGCCCCGAAGCGTTGGCCGAGCTCCGCGCTGCCACGGAACGCCGGCGCGCAAAAGTGGGCGTCGATGCCGATTTGAAAGCGCTGACGAACCTGCCCGAGATCGAAATTTTGGGCTCGGTCCCGGCTGCGATCGAAACAAACGTCCTCGTTCTTCGCGCTTCGATTCGTGATCCCTACGAAGCTCTGGCGCACGTCCGAATCTACGTGAACGGCGTACGCTCGCGGTTTCGTGCCGGCGAGCAAGAAGTGAGCGCCGCCGGGCTCGATTTTTCGTCTCAGCCGATGCCTGCGTTCGAGGGCGATCTTTCGATCCCGTTGACCGTCGGCCAGAATTTCGTCGAGATCGAAGCGACGAGCGCCAACAGCACCTTCCACGCGCGCGACGCGGTCGAAGTCACTCACTTACCGCTAAAGACGCAACCGAAGCCGAATCTGTGGATCGTCAGCGTTGGAGTCTCGACCTATCGCGACCACAAATTCGATCTGACTTATGGCGCAACCGACGCCGTGGATCTTGCGCGCATCTTGTCAGCTCAGCGCGAACGCTTCGGCACGATCACCGTCGAGACTTTGGTGAACACTGAGGCGACGCGCGATGAGGTGTTGAAGCAAGCCCACAGGATCATGCGGAGCTCACGTCCCGAGGATCACGTCGTCGTCTTTTTTTCGGGACATGGCGTGCTCGACAAAGAAGCAAATTATCGATTTGCGACTCATGACTTTGATTTTCGGAACGTCGCCGGCGGGATTAGTTTCTCGGAGATCGAAGTGTTGCTCGAAGCGGCTCCAGCGCGCCGCAGACTGGTGCTCCTCGATACTTGTCACGCTGGGGAGCGGGAAGACTCGCCGGTGCAGATCAGAACGGCCGATGCGGACGGAGATCCGGTGCGCGGGCAAGAAAGGCCACGCTCACACTTGCTGCCGCCCGAAACGACCTCCAGGGTGCCCGCCGCGCGGCTCGAAGACTTGTTCGTCGATCTGCGACGTAGCACCGGCGCGGTCATCATCGGAGCCACGGGCGGTGGAGGCTTCGCGCTCGAATCCTCGAAGTGGAAAAACGGTGCCTTCACGTTCGCCGTGCGCGAAGCGATCGAGCTCGGTGCCGCCGACGCAAACTCCGATCGACGCCTCACTGTCGCCGAGCTGGAGCGCTACGTGCGAAGGCGTGTCGGCGAATTGACTGCAGGTCGCCAACGACCCGCGACCCGAAGCCAAAACTGGACCTTGGCGCGCGACTTCGTCGCCTTCGAACGTTAATCCTCTGCATCCTCTGCCACCCACGCTCGAGCGATCCGAGCTCCGGAAGACGTTCAAAAATCAGCCGTAGGTCTTGTGGAGCGTGTGAAATGCTGTCCGCCGCAAGTTCAAACTGAGCTCTTGTCTTCATGTGACTGAACGGTCATATGACCACACGGTCACATGCCGACATCCACTTTTTTCGACCTTCCTGCGGAGCGCCGCGATCGCCTGATCCGCGAAGCGATCATCGAGTTCTCCGAGCTCCCCTACGCCGAAGCTTCACTGTCGCAGATCGCGCAGCGGTCGCGCATCGCCAAGGGGAGCTTCTATCAATATTTCACCGACAAGCTCGATCTCTACCGCTGGCTGGTCACCGACGAAGCCGCGCGAAGGAAGCGCGAGTTCATCGGCGCGCCGGATCCGAACGCAGATTTTTGGACCTCGTTCGAGACGTTGATCGAACGCGGCATGGCCTTCTTCGTAGCGCACCCCCGCCTCGCACGGCTGACCGCGACCGCCGCTGATCCAACGGCCAGTACAGAGGTCCGCGGCCTCCATTACGCGATCTGCGAAGAAGGTATCGACCAGCTGCGCGCCGAGCTCGAGCGCGGCGTCGAAAGTGGGGCCATTCAAAATCGCGAGCTGGACATCGGCGTCGCCACCCGTTTGGTCGCGGCGATCGTCGGCCCGGGCCTCACCGACGTCGTGCTTCAGGAGCTCGGCGCCGAGCTTCACGAGGTGCTCGCCTCCGACACGCTTCGCAAGAAGCTCGGCCCTGCGCGCCGCCGCCGTCTCGCGCACCAAGCCGTCCTGCTGATCAAGAGCGGCTGCGAAGGAACAATGCTCAAACCAAGAAAGGGACGAAAATGATCACCTACGACTATGAAGGAAAAGTTGCGCTCATCACCGGCGGCGCGTCGGGCATCGGCCTGGCGACCGCGCGCGCTTTCGGACGCGCCGGCGCACGGGTCGCGATCGCTTCGAGGAGCGAAGAGGTCGGACGCGACGCGTGCACGGCGCTCGAACGCGAAGGTGTCTCCTCGATGTTCATCGCCACCGACGTTCGCGACGAACGCTCCGTGGAGGCGATGGTCGCGAAGACCGTGGAACGGTTCGGCCGTCTCGACTTCGCGGTGAGCTCGGCCGGCGTCGGCGGAGACATGGCGCCGCTCGAGAAGACGAACCAAGACATATGGGACGACGTCCTGGCGATCAACGCGCGCGGCGTGTGGCTGGCGATGCGCTACGAGATTCCGGCCATGCTGTCCGTCGGTACAGGTTCCATCGGGGTGCTCGGCATGACCCGCTCCGTCGCGCTCGAGTATGCAGATCGCGGTATTCGAGTGAACGCCGTGTGCGCAGGCGTCACCGCCACGCTCGGGATGCGCCGCGCCGAAACGTTCGTTCCAGAAGTGGTCGCCGCGTTGGTCGGCGAACATCCGATCGGACGTATGGCGACCGAAGAGGAGATCGCCGGCTCCGCGTTGTGGCTCTGCTCGGATGGCGCGCGATACGTCACCGGCGCCCCGATCGCCGTCGACGGCGGATTTTTAGCAGCCTAATTCGCGCGCTTAGAAAGAGCTCGGCGTTCCACACGCGACGATCAGGAAACGGCTCTACTCCTTTCGAAACAAGCTGCGCGAACGGCTTCAGCGAGAAGGGAGCTTCTCCACGTGAGAGATCCTGAGATGAACGAGCTGTTGGCGGAGCTCGCCGCGCGCCGTGCGTTGACCCCACAGGACGGCGATACCGGCGATGAACCGAAGCTCGACTTCGAGCAGCGGCGGCTATGGGTACATGTTGGAATATCGGTGACACGCGCCTTCATGGACGCGCGCGTGCAACGCATTTACGCCGGCACCAACGAGCTCATGAAAGTGATCGTCGCAAAACAGATGGGACTCTGAGAAATTCGCTCGGTCATCCTGCAGGCGTTCGCTCGCCTTCGCTCTTCTCGTGCCGTCTGCCGTCGCGTCCGCGTGGCGCGAGCTCTTCGAGGCGCGCGATCATCTCGCGGCCGAGGTTGTCGAGATCAACTTCGTCGAGACCTCGCTCGGCCTCGCGAAAGATGTCTCGTTCTTCGTTCGCGATGTGTTCGCCGATCGCGCGACGGAAGTCGGCGACCTCTTCCGGCAGCGTTGGATCGAGATCATCAATCCAGTTGTGGAGTGCTCGATGATCATACTCGGCGCTGTCGACGAGCCGCTTCGAGCTCGCCGTCGCGTCGCCCACCGCGGGATAAAACAGCTCTTCTTCGATCTTCGTGTGAACGCTGAGCACGGTCTTCAGCTCCTCGAACACGGCTTGGTCGTAGGCGCTCTCCAACTCCGCGAGCAACCTCTCCATCTTGCGATGACCTCTCTTCAAAAACTCGAGCGCATTGAGCTCCGGCATTACATCACCCCCGCGGAGTGACGTGCAGAGTGCATGCCGCGACGTGAGGACCCATCGCCGAAACAAAGGCCGCGGCCTTTTTCCTCTCCCGGCTCTTTTCGATCGCGACCAGCGCCTAGAGTTTGACCTTCATTTCGTCAAATCGTTGGGATCGACTCCGGGAAGTCCACGCAGATCGCGGTCGTTGCGCGTCCCGATCCAGGTGCCGTCTGATTGGCGCCGAAAGTAGCGATCGTAACCGTCGGCGACCTGATGGGTATGGCCCTCGGCTGCTCGCCATGGAACCACATCGGCGCGAGACCGATCGTCGCCAAACCGATCGTGGCGTTGCCGATGCGTGCGACGACCGAGGCGATTTTCTTCGCGCGAGCTCGCCAGAGCGACGATGCGGGCGGACACCTCGAGAGAATCACGCGCCCGCGACGGACGCTCAAGGCACGAGACGCGGCACGCCGTTCAGATCGGCGACCTTGTTCGCCTCGTCGAAATACGTGCTGTCCTCGTTGACAGCGACGCCTTGCCGAATCCGCGCGCGCGCTTCATCGAGCGCGGTTTTTGCGTCGGCGCCGGTGTTGTACGAAGTCGAGCCGACCAAAGCTCCAAGGCCGATCAGCGTGCCGACGACGATGTTGGTCCCTCCGAGCGCGAGCGCTGAAAGCCCGATCGCGTAGTTTTCGGCGGTTTTTTGATCGTCGATCTCTCCCTTGAGCTGCTCAGTGGCGACCAACAAGGACCCGACGAGATAACCGACGTCGGCGGACGAGCCCGTCGCTTTGGTTCCTTCGCCGATCTTTTTCGCGAGCTCTTCGCTTTCGCCGTTGACCATCAACGTCTTGAACGTCGCGCTCAACGCCGTGCCTTTTGGATCGCTGGTGCGGAGATCCGCGACGATCGCCCCGGTGTCCGCGTTTTCGGTCATCAGCCGGCCCATCGCGGTGCCGACCGGTCCGAGCTGCAGCAGATCGGACGCGTGGAGGCCCCAGTCTTCGATGGTTTGACCGACCGCCTGCAAAACTTGGCTCTTCACTGTCGTGTCGTTGCTCTTGGTCGCCGCGTCCATGATCTTGAGCAGCGTTTCCGGCGAAAACGTCGTGTTCGATCCCGTGCCCATCGAACCGATCGCGTTCGAGCTGGACTCGTGCCGGCCCATCGACGCTTTGACGACGTCGTCCAATTTTCCCGCGCCCGCGAGCGCTCCAACCGCGCGATTGAAGTCCGCCTCCGCCGCCGGCATGTCGTCGGCCATACTTGCCAATACTTTCCCCGCAGCGCGCGCCTCGGCGTTGCCGTAGCTCGATTCGTGCGTGACCGCTCCCGGAAGCGCGTCGATGTCGGTGTCCTCCTCGCCGCTGATCTTCTCCGACAATGCTTGAACGAAGTCGGCCTTCGTTTTGGCGGGCGCGTGCGCTGCGACCGCGTCGCCGACTTTTTCGACGTCGAAATATTTCGCCAGTCGAGCGGCGTTTTTGCCGTCGAGCTCGGTGGCGAGCTTGTCGAGCATCGGCTGGACGTCTTTGTCGTCCATGTTGTCTTTCCAGCGCTCGAGCTGTTCGTCGGTCATGCCGTTGATCACTTCGTTCACGTCGCGGTTCGGATCGTCGACGATCTCTCCGATCCGTTTGTTGACCTCGCCGATGTTGCCGTCGGTGATCGCCCAGTCGTTCCAGGCGTAGCTGAGCTTGTCGTTGATGAGCTTCAGATCGTCTTTGACGCCGCCGTCGGCAAGCGCCATCGATTGGATCGACTCCGGCGCGTTCGCTTCGCGCAATGCGCGCGCGCGATCGGGGCTGCCGGGCGGCGTCGAAAATACACGTTGCGCGTCTTCGGCGCCCAGCGCCCCGACCTCTTCATAGTGTGGGTTGTCTCGGAGATATTCGTCGGTGTTCGCGTAACGCAGTCCGGTCGAGGGATCGAGCACCTCGTCGCCTTGCCGCACGACGACATGTCCGCTGTTGCCTTCCGCGCCCGCGCGTTTGTCTATGAGGAAGACGAGCTCGGAACGTTTGCGCTCTTCGGCCGACATCCCGGCGACGACGTCGGCGGCGCGATCGAGACAGTTCACCTGACGGTCGTTGGCATCTTCGGTGAGCAGCGTGCTCACGCGCTCGCCGTTCTTCGCCGGCAGGCTCGAGTGCAGCCTGAGCGCGCGCAGGTTCGTGCCGGAGTCCGCGGTGAAGCGGGCTCGGGACTCGAGCGAAGCACGCACGCTCTTCGTCGAGCCGCCCGAGCTCTTCGTGGTCTCGGTCGAGCCGTGCTGCTGAACGCGGCGCAAACACACCGCTCTCGTGGGCCTCGATCCGTATTCCAGCGCATCCGCTTTCGATGGATGGAAGACGCGTGTCACTCGATCCCCCGAAGACGTCGTCGCGCCTGCGAAGAGCTGGCTGGTGCGCACCGGCTGGCGCAAATATGGGCTGATCAGCTTGAACGAAGATCCCTGCCCTCGAGCATCCTCTTCGCCGCCATTCGCAAACGAAGGTTCACGCATCCAACGTTGACGAGGCACCTTCAACTTAGGCTTGCTGGTGAACATGCGACGTCTCCTCCTCCTCGCCGCGCTCTTCGCCGCTTCGTGCACCGACCCCGCAACGATCGATCCGGACTCCGGCGCCGTCGCCGAGCGGGATGCCACCGCGAGCGATGCCGGCAGCGACGCGGCTGTCTTTGCCGACGCAGAAGTTGAGGTCGATGCCGGTATCGAAGTGGACTCGAGCGTCTCATCGGATCTGGGCGTGGCGGACACGGGTGTCTCGCCGAACGAGCGACCAGATTGTGATCCACTTCAGCCCGAGGTTTGCACGTTTCCTTGGCCCTCGAATCTGTATCTCGAGGCGGATGCGAACCGCGCCACCGGCTACACCTTGCGCTTCGCGCCGGAAGCGTTGCCGATGCCGGCGAACGGCACGGCCCGCGTCGATCCGGTGCCCTATGCGCAGCTCGATGGTTACGGGCTGGGTACGCCGATTATGATGTATTTCAGCGAGCTCGACGCGTCGGCGTTGCCCGATGAGAACAACATCGCACGCTCGCTCGAGGACGGCGCGAACATCGTGCTGCTCGAAGATGCGGGCAAAGGTTTCGTTCGCGTGCCCTATTTTGCGGAGCTGGATGCGCACGAGAGTGATTCGACAAAGCAGATCTTGTTCGTGCGCCCGGCGATCGTTCTGCCGGCAGAGAGGCGGTTCATCGTCGCGGTCCGGGGTCTCGTAGATCGCAGCGGTGAGCTGTACGCGCCGAGTCCGGCCTTCGAGTCTTTGCGCGCCGGGAACGCGGCGGATCCACAACTTCAACCGCGGCAAAAACGTTTCGATCGTGTATTCGCCGACCTCGCGTCGCAGGGGATCGATCCCGCGTCGCTCCAGCTTGCCTGGGACTTCAACACCGCGAGCGAAGACGCTCTCCACCGCCGCTTGTTATCCATGCGCGATGACGCTTTGGCGTTCGTCGGTCCGGATGGTCCGCCGCTGGTGATCACCAGCTCGGTCGTGCTGTCGACTGCGGACGATCCAGATATGCACATTCGTATCGAAGGCACAGTGCGCGTGCCGAGCTACACCAAGATCAAGTTTTTCGGCCTTTTCGAACATACCGTGCTCAATCTCGACGCGAATGGTCTCCCACAGCGCAACGGAACCAAAGACGTCAATTTCTGGATGGTCGTCCCGCACTCGATCACCACGACGAAGAGCCACGGTCTTATTCAATATGGACATGGCTTGCTCGGCTCCGGGTCTCAGACACTCGGTGGCCACAACAAGGCGATTGCCAATCAGCATAACTATATTTTCTTCGGCTGTGATCTCGCCGGATTCTCCGAGCAAGATCAGCTCGCGGTGGGTCTCGCGGTCAACAATATGTCGGCGTTCGAGTGGATCGGCGACACGATACATCAGGGCCTGATCGACTATCTCGTTCTTGGGCGCGCGGTTCAGCAACACGTTTCCGAAATTCCGGCGCTCCAAGGGGCGAATATCGATACTTCCCGTTTTCACTATTCCGGAATCTCCCAAGGCGGAATTTTCGGCGGGACCTATATGGCGATCAGCACAGACGTCACCCGCGGCCACCTCGGTGTTCCGGGCATGAACTACAATTTGCTCTTATATCGATCCGTCGACTTCACCCCGTTCTTCGAGATGATGAGACGTTCGTATCCGCCCTCTGCAGATCAAGCCGTGTTGCTCGGCCTCGCCCAGCTCATGTGGGACGGCACGGATCCGGTCAGTTATTATCGACACATCTCCGCTGCGCCGTTCCCCAACACGCCGCGACATGAAGTGCTCGCGGCGCCGGCCAAAGGTGACTATCAAGTTGCAGTGTTATCGATGGAGCTCGTCGCGCGTACGCTCGGAGCGTGGATGCCGATCCTCGCAAACTATGACGATGAACGCACGCCGTTCGACCTTACGCCGGCGGACTATCCACACCTCGGTTCAGGTATCGTTCTTTACGACTTCGGCAACCCTTGGCCGCCGGCGGGCAACTCGACGCCGATGGATGGGCTCGGCGATCCGCATGGGCTCCCGCGCCGGCTCCCCGCGCACAATCGGCAGATGGATCATTTTTTCCGTACCGGTGAGATCATCGATGTCTGCGGCGGCGACGGCTGTCGACCCGACTAAAAACCTCTTCGCGTAGCTTCGGTGAAGCCGGATAAGGGCTGCGGCAGGGTGGGCTCCTGGCCCAGACGGGGGTCACCTCGAAACAATGCGGTGACTCAGCCTGCGGATTAGCCTAGTTTCGCCGATGATCGGCGGAGATGCTCTGGAGCCCGCGACATCACCCGAGTCTGCAAACATCAAGAGCCGCTGGTCGGCCTCGAAGCCATTCGCCCGCACGGCGGGAGGGCTCGCGGCCGCCAGCCCGCTTTCGTTCCTGATCGCCGGCCGCGTACACGGCGAAGCGAGCCTGCTCGGTCCGAGCTGGGTGCTCGTGGTGGCGATCGCCGCCTCCGCCTCCATGTGGATGGCGGCACATCTGTTGACCGAAGATCCGCGGCGCGGTCGCGTGTTCCTCCTCGCCGCCGTTTGTTCGCTGTTCGCGCTCTCGGGCCACGCATTACTCGACTCACCCGCGCTCGCGCTCGCCGCGCTTTTGGCTGCGCTCGGTTGGTTGAGCCCATTTTGGGTGAGAGGGCTCAGGCGGCCGGGTCTAATCCGCCGGCCTTTTTTCGTCGGCCGCGCGCGCGGAGCCTCGATCTCCGCAGCGCTCATCTCGCTGGTCGTCTTCGAGACGCTCGAGCAGAAGACCCCGATCGATCTGGCCGCGCTCGGGATGTCGCTGGCGATCGGGCTCGCGCTGGTGCTCGTGTGGATGAAAAAGTACGGCGCCGCGCACAAGAAACGGATGGCGATCATCGCGGGCGCGATCGCGCTCGAGGTGTTGTTGGTCGCGACCGAGTGGGGCGACTGGACCGGGATGGTGGTCTGTGCGGCGATCGTCCCCGCGATCTCCATCTTCGCGCTTCCGTTGCGACGCCGCACCTCGCTCGAGCGGGGGGCGTGGTGGGAGCCGATCCTCAGCCACCCGGAACGTTTGTTGGGCGCGACCTTCGCCGCGTTGTGTGCGCTCGGCGCCATGTTGCTCGCGTTGCCGGCGAGCCTGTCCGCGGGCAAGACGATCTCCGCGGTCGACGCGTTGTTCACTGCGGTCAGCGCCGTGTGTATCAACGGGCTGATCGTCCTCGACACCGCATCCCACTTCAGCGGCTTCGGCGAGCTGGTCATCCTGCTGTTGATCCAGGTCGGCGCCCTCGGAATCATGACCTTCTCCACCGCCGGCCTGAGCTTCTTCGTCCGCAGGTTGAGCCTGCGCCACGAACGGGCGGTCGCGCTGTTGATCAGCCCGGACGACCGGGGACGTATTTTCTCGGTGACGCGCGACGTGATCATCTTTACCGCGATCACCGAGCTCGCCGGCGCGTTGGTGCTCGCGGTGTGTTTTTGGGTCGAGGGAGATTCGCTCGCCTACGGAGCGTGGCGCGCGCTGTTCACGTCGGTCTCCGCGTTCTGCAATGCCGGCTTTGCGCTTCAAGTCGACAGCTTGGTTCTCTACCAGTCGAACCCGGTGGTGCTCCACACGATCGCCCTGCTGATCATCGTCGGTGGCCTCTCTCCGGTCGCGGTTCTCGCGATCCCCGCCTTGCTCCGGCGCCGCGGTGAGCCGGTCCGCGCCGGGGTCAAGATCATCTTGGTCTCGGCCGTCGTGCTCACCGTGCTCGGCTTCGTCGCCTTTTTAGCGATGGAGTGGTCGAACGTTCTGCGGGGGATGTCGCTCGCCGATCGACTCCACAACGCGTGGTTTCAGTCGGTGACGCTGCGATCGGCGGGCTTCAACTCCGTGGCTTTGACCGAGCTGAGGCCGGCGACGATCTCCTTGATGATGGTGTGGATGTTCATCGGCGGCAGCCACGGCAGCACCGCCGGCGGGATCAAGACCACCACGCTCGCCGTGTTGATCCTCGCGGCGGTCGCCGCCGTTCGCGGACACGCGGAGGTTACCGTGTTCGGACGGCGTATTCCGCACCGCACGATCTACAAAGCTGCAGCGATCGTCATCGTCGCGGCGGCGGGCGTGTTCGCCGCGTTGGTCGCGGTGCAAGTCACGCAAGACATGCCCACGTTGCTCGCGTTCTTCGAGGTGGTGTCCGCGCTCGGTACCGTGGGCCTGAGCGTCGGCGGAACGTCGCTTCTAGACGGCGTCGGCAAAGTTGTGATCATCTCGTGCATGTTCATCGGGCGTATCGGAACGCTCACGCTCTTTATGTTCCTCAGCCGGCGCGCAGCCTTTGCGCCGTCTTGGCTGCGTCCCGAAGAAGAGGTCGGCGTTGGGTAAGGGAGTCGCGAAATGGTGAAACAAGCAGTCGTGGTAGGGCTCGGTCACTTCGGAATGGCGGTGGCGCGTTCATTGACCGACCGTGGCGTCGAGGTTTTGGCGATCGACGAACGCGAAGACCGCGCTCGCGCCGCCGCTCCGTTCGTCACCGAGGTCGCTTGTTTCAACGCCGAGGACGCGGAAGCGCTCGCCCGCACCGCACCGGAGCGCCGCGACGTTTGTATCTGCGCGATCGGCGATGAAGCCCGGGAAGCGTCGATCATCTGCACCGCGCTTTTGCGGCAGATGGGCGCACGACGAGTGATCGCGCGCGCGAACGACGAGCTCCATGCGCGCATTTTAACGCTGGTAGGCGCGCACCTGGTGGTCAATCCGGAGCGGCAATTCGGCGAACGTTTTGCGAGCCAGATCGTGCACGAAGGCGTGATGGGCGAGCTGCAGCTCGGCGACGATCTCTTGCTGACGGAGCTCCGGGCTCCCCCGTCTTTCGTCGGCCATACGTTGATCGATCTCCAACTGCCGAAGCGACACGGCGTAACGGTCGTGGCGATCCGACGCCAAGGAGCGGTGATCATGCCGCAGCCGACCGAGCCGGTCGCGGCCGAGGACCTTTTGGTCGTGGTCTCGAATCAAGGCGCTGTCGCGAAGATGATCGAACGGAGCTGAATCGTGGAGCTGCGACGAGACATCATGGTCAGCCTCGGCGTCTCCATCACGCTGCATTTGTTGCTCGCGTTCGGCGCGATCGGTTTGTTCTCGCGCATGGGCCCGGCGATCGATCGCATCCTGACGCAGAGCGCACCCTCGATCGACGCCGCGGAGGAGATGCTGGCGATCCTCGCGGAGTCGGAAGGGACCCTCAACGAGCAACAGACGCTGCGATTTCAGGCCGCTTTGGTGAGCGCGCGCGGGTACGCGAATCTGCCTCGAGAAACGCCGCTGATCGACGCGATCGCCATGGCGTCGCTGAGCGCGGAAGGTCCGGCTGCGGTGACCGAGCTCGTCAAGAACGTCCGCGAGCTGGGGGCGATCAACCGCGCCGAGATGGTCACCGTGGGTCATCAAGCCCAACGCCTGGCGACCGCCGGGGCTTGGGCTTCGGTCCTCATCGCGCTCGCTTCGTTCGTGCTGACGATCGCTGTCATCGCACGCACGCAGGCGCGTGTCTTCGCGCCGATCGCGGAGCTCTACGCCGTCGCGAAAGCCGTGCGCGCAGGCGATGTTCTGCGGCGAGGACGGATGATGCAGGCGCCGGTCGAGCTGCGGGAGCTTCTGGCTATGCTGAACTTCCTCCTCGACGAGATCCACCCTCGCGTGAAGGCCGATGCCGGCGTGGCGGGCGCGGGCACCGTCGAACGCCTCGCGCTCCTGCACTTCCTCGAACGCGAGCCGGCGCCGTCGTTCATCGTCGATGATCGTGGAGCGGTGCTCGCCTCGAATTCGGCAGGCCTCGAGCTGTTGTCGAAACGCGAGGGTGATGCGCTCCGGGCGCGGCTCGCGGGGCTCCCGGGTGCTCCGCTCGCCGGCGCAACTCGGCTGGGAACAACCGGGTGGTTGTGCCGGGGCGAGCCCGAAGCCCGAGACTCCTAGTCGCTCGAACGATCAGGGGACTGGCCGGGCGAACCGCCGGTAGAGCACGAGCATCCAGCCCAAAGTAAAGGCAAAGAACACGACCAGCGCGGTGATGAACGAGGCGTTGGCGAGCTGCTGCGATCCGCTTTGATTCGCGTCGAAGACCAACTCGAAGACGTACGCGGTGAAGATCAACAGCCCGATCGCGAACCCCTCCGACCAGCTCTTGAACGCCGCCACCGTCTGCGCTTTACGGGAAGGTGCGAGCCAAAAGTCTTTGTTCGGCAGGTTGATCAACGACGGCGGCAGCTTCTCCACCATCAGCGGTCCGAGGAACGCGACCGCCAGCGCCACGGCCAGCGGGATCAGCCCGAACAAAAGAAACAGGTCCTTGCTCATCCAAGCGTCGGCCCGACCTCCGGGCCCAAAGTGCGACGCAAGCAGCTCGGGCATTCGCTGCATCCGCGTGGCGAAACGGAGGACCACCAGGGCGAGGACCAGGATGAGCGCAACTGCTGAACGCCGCATGAACGAGTCGTGAGCACGCAGGTTGGGACGACAAATCGAAACCCGGCGATCGCAAGGAGCGATGAACGAACGCGCGCAGCTCGCGGGCTCATCCGCTTCGACGAACCGCGCTGCTGGCTACTTGCGGCGGCCTTCGAGCTTCTTCTTCGCAGCCATCACCAAACGCAGGTTCATGTTCATGCGTTTCGCGAGATTCATCACTTCGGGGCGCGGCAAACGATCCAACAGACGTATGGCCGTGAGGACAGGTGTCTTTGGATTGTAGACCAGCCCCTTCACCACGCTGGGATTCTGGGTGTAGCCCGTGTTTTCGGCGATCTTTTCCAACACGTCGGGGTTCATCGTGGGAAGGCGCGCCATGAAGGCGATCTCGTCGAGCGAGATCTTGGCGTTCCTCAACAAGTAGTGATGGACCGCCTTGTTGCTGTCCATCGCCAGCGCCATGCGCTCTTCGCGCCCACCGGAGAGCGCCATGTTGATCTTGTCGTCCATGCCCATACGCTGCAGGCGCCGGCGGATCGGCATCTTGTCCGGATCCTCATCCGGCACTTTGTCGATCATCCGCGTCACCGTCGGCGGCGACTTCGGCAGGTCCACTTCGTTTTTGATGCGGCTCTTCGCGGACGGCGTGTCGATGTAGTTACACGCCAAACGGAACCGCTCATTGTTCTCGTCGAACGCTAAAGTCACCGTGTTCGAGGTGATCTTCTCGACCACGCCCCACAAGTTGAACAGGTTGTGACCGGGCAAGGTCAGGCGCAACTCGGCGATCTTTCCAAGCTGCGACTTCTCCTCCGCGAACTGCACGTCGAAGCGCTGCGTGACGCGAAACCTGTCGCGCATCGCCGCGAACTCCGCGACCTGCAGAAACTTCACCACGTAGACGAGATATTCTTCGCCCGGCTCGGGCCTCCGAAAACCTTCGGGCATCGCTTGTTCGACATCTTCGTCCGCCGCTTCCGGCAACGGCTCTTCGTCTTCTTCCGCCATCTCGCCCGCATCATCGGCGTCGGTCGCGCCGTCGAAGCTCGCCGACACCGTGTCGCTTCCGAGCACGTCGTTCGCGCCCGGATCGGTCTCTTCTTCGGGGATGATCGAGGCGATCGTCTCGCTGATCGAACCGAAGGCGATCACCTCCGGCTCCGCAGGCACGGTCCCTGTTTTCTCGCCGTCGATCAGACGTTTCATGCGATCGCCGCGCATGAACAGATCGATCGGCAAACGACCTTTCGTCGCCGGATCGATTTCGAAGCCGACCGCGAAACCACGTCCCGCGATCTTTGCTCCGACCTTCGCGCGCAGATCGAACATCGTCCCGTCGGGCGATTCGATGCGCACGATGATCATCGACAGCGGCGGCGGCGGCGCCGATTTCCACGGCACCAAGAGCCCACCCTTGGAGATCGAAATCTCATGATCGCGCCGCAGAGCGCGGGCGGAGCGATAGCGGACGACGAAGCCGCTCTTCTCTTCCGTCACAGGCCGATGATTCTGGCACGCCCCCGCCTCTACACCAAGGCACCCACCGCCGCTTCCACCGCAGCTCGGATCTCACCCGACGCGATCATCGCATCGATCGTCATGATGTCATACGCGAGCACGCGATCGACGTCGTGATGTGGAACCTTCGCGCGAATCGTGCGATGCGCGGCCGCCACTCCACGACCCGGAATCAACCCCACCAGATCGACCGCCTGACACGCCGCGAGCAGCTCGATTCCCAAACAAGCCCGCGTATTTTTCACAACCTCGACCGCTTTTCGCGCCGAGGTCATGCCCATCGAAACGTGGTCCTCGCGATTCGCCGACGTAGGGATCGAATCTACCGAGGCCGGGTAGGCGAGCACGCGATTCTCGTTCACCAAGCTCGCCGCGGTCACCTGCGCCATCATGAATCCCGAATTGAGCCCCGGGTTCCTCATCAAGAACGCCGGCAACCTGGAGAGCGCCGGATCGATCAGTTGCTCCACACGCCGGTCCGAAATGTTCGCCAGCTCCGAAGTGGCGATCGCCAAGAAATCGAGCGCGAACGCCAGCGGCTGTCCGTGGAAATTTCCACCGGACAAGATCGCATCGCCTTCACCTGGCTCCGCGAACACCAGCGGATTGTCCGTACCCGCGTTGAGCTCGGTCTCCAAAATTTGTCGAATGAACGCCAGCACGTCGCGCGTCGCACCGTGCACTTGCGGCATACAACGAAAAGAGTACGCGTCCTGAACTTCGTCGCAGTCCGCATGGGATGCGACGACCTGACTCTCCGCGAGCAAGGTTCGCAGATTCTGCGCCGCGAGCCGCTGGCCGAGGTAACCACGCACGTCTTGAATGCGCGCGTCGAACGCCACCGGCGTCCCTTTTTTTCCTTCGAGGCTCATCGCGCCCGCGACATCGGCGATCGTCGCGAGCTGCTCCGCTTCGAGCAACGCGAGGCACCCCAGCGCGCCCATGGCCTGCGTGCCGTTGATCAAACACAGACCTTCTTTTGCTTCCGGCTTCAGCGGCGCGATCTTCTTCATCGCCAACGCGGCGCTGCTGGTCATCTTTGCGCCGTCGAGGATCACGTCACCTTCGCCGATCATCGCGAGCGCCAGATGCGCGAGCGGCGCGAGATCGCCTGACGCACCGACGCTGCCTTTGCCGGGGATGATCGGGTGGATGCCGAGGTTGATCATGTCGAGCAACATCTCGAGCGTTTGCAGGCGTACGCCCGAACGGCCCGTGGCCATCACGTTCGCTCGCAGCAACATCAGCGCGCGCGTTTGTTCGAGCGTCAGCGGCGGTCCGATGCCGGCCGAGTGACTGCGGATCAAATTAACCTGAAGCTGCGCGAGATCGCCGCGCGAGATGGGCACCTTTGCCAGCGCGCCGAAGCCGGTGTTGATTCCATACACAGCCTCGGGCGACTGCGCGCGTTTCTCCACCAGCGCACGCGCGCGTTGCACGCGATCGACAGCTTCCGCCCCGAGCGAGACCTTCGCGCCGTGGTTCGCCACCGCATCGACGTCCGCGAGGGACAACGTCCGTCCGTCGACGATCACTTCGTTCATCGCCGATTGGGTTAACAGGGAAGAAATTTAGGGTACAGTCCGATCGCGTGGCTCTGCTTCCTCGTCCCCCGGCGCATCCTTCGCTCGTCGTCGATCTCGCGCGCATCGTCGGGGCTCAAGGCGTTTCGACGCAGGACGGCGATCGTCTTTCCTACGCGCGCGACGCTTGGCCGCGCGATCTGATGCGGGTTCGCGCGGGTGTTGTTCCGGCCGCACCCTCCTGTGTCGTTTGGCCCGAGAGCCCGGAAGAGGTCGCACGTGTGCTCGATCTTGCGCGAAAAACCGGGGTCCCCGTGGTCCCGTATGGCGCGGGCTCGGGTGTGTCGGGTGGTGCGCGTCCCTCCGAGGGCGGCATCACGCTCGATATGAAACGGATGCGCGCCATCCGTTCGCTCGACGAAAAAAATCTTCGCGCTGAAGTCGAAGCGGGGATCATCGGTGAACGGCTTGAACGCCGCTTGAACGATCGCGGTTACACGCTCGGACATTTTCCCTCTTCGATCGTCTGCTCCACGCTCGGGGGTTGGCTCGCTGCGAGAAGCGCGGGTCAAACGTCGACGCTCTACGGAAAGATCGAAGACATGACGCTCGGTTTGGAAGTGGCGACGCCGAACAAAGTGCGCCGCATGGAGAGCGCGCCGCGTCCTGGAAGTGGGCCGGACTTCAACGCGTTGATCATCGGCTCCGAAGGAACACTCGCCGCGATCACCGCCGCCGAGCTGCGCATTCGACCCCTGCCGGCCGCACGCGAGATGCGCGGGCTTCGTTTTCCGGACGTACGCGCGGGTTTGGAAGCGATCCGCAAGATCCTTCGCGCAAACATCAAGCCGGCAGTCGTGCGTCTCTACGATGCGCTCGACACCTTGATGGGCCGCGGCAAAGGGAAAGAAGACGACCTGGACGAAACTCCAGGATCGTTCGCCGACTTCGGAAAAAACGCGCAGTCGTTCGTCGACGATCTGACGAAGAAGCTCGGCCCGACGAGGTTGCGCGACCGCCTCACGCGCGGCCTGGTCAAAAGTACAGTACGGGCGGTGCTCGGCTCACCGCTGATCATCAACCGCGCGATCGAAGTGTTGCCCGAAGATTGTCTGTTGATCCTCGGCTTCGAAGGACAACCGGCGTTGGTCGCGGCCGAAGCACAGGCGGCTTATGCGATCGCCTTCGCGGAAGGTGCGACCGATCTCGGCCCCGGCCCCGGCGAACATTGGCTGAAAAATCGCCATAACGTCTCCTTCAAACAGTCGAAGATGTACGCCTCGGGTGCGTTCGTCGACACCATGGAGGTCGCCGCGACCTGGGATCGTCTGTTGCCGATGTACAAAGCGGTGCGCAAGGCGATCGGCAAAGAAGCGCTGGTGATGGCGCACTTTTCACACGCGTACGGCGAGGGTTGTTCGATCTACTTCACCTTCGCGGCCGCAGGCTCCGAACAAGTCGAACAAGCGATCGCGCGTTATGATCGTATCTGGAAAACGGCGCTGCTCGCGGTACACGAAACCGGCGGAACGATCTCGCATCACCACGGTATCGGCGAGCTCAAAGCCCAAGGTATGGCGCGTGAGCACGGTCCCGGCGGGATGCGTTTGTTGTCCGCGGTGAAAGCGGCGCTCGATCCCTACGGCGTGATGAATCCCGGCAAGCTCGGCCTCGAGCAGCTGCGCCGTCCGTTGCCGCGTTCGGCGTCGCGGATTCCGGAGCGCGATCGCGGCTTCCCCAAAGAAGTGCTGCTCGCGGTCGGTGAAAAGAACATCTTCACTTCCGGCAGCCGAACGACGGTGCGTCCTCCCGACGAGAGCGCGTTGTCTGCGTTGTTGCGTGTGGCGCATCCGCGTTCGATCGCGGTGGTCACCGATCAGACCGGTTTTCGCGCGCCTCCGGGTGCCGTGAACATCGATCTGTCGCGCTTCGAAGGTGTGACGCGTTTTTCGGAACATTCCTTGTTCGTGGAAGTGGAAGCAGGCGTGGTGATCGAACGCCTGGAGCGCATGTTGAACAGCCACGGCATGACGCTCGGTTATGTACATCCGCGTGCGGTGATGCGTACGGCGGGTGCGGCGATCGCGCGCAATCTGCTGATCCGCCGCGGCGTGGCGTTCGGTGATCTCAAAGATCTCGCTTTTGCGGTGCGCGGTCTACTGGCCAATGGATCACCGGTGGAGACGCGGCCCGTTCCGCGTTCGGCGACGGGCCCGGAGCTGGACCGCGCGTTCATCGGTGCCCAAGGCCGGCTCGGGATCATCACCAAAGCGACGTTGCGTATCGCTGTGCTTCCGGCGTTCAAAGAGGCGATCGCTTTCGAGATGAAGTCCGCGGACGAAGCGGTCGAATGTGCACGTTTGGTGCTCCACCGCGGCGTACGTCCCGCGGCGGCCCGGGTGGTCGCTTCGAGCGAAGGCACCACGGTCGCGTTCGAGCTCGCGCATCACTCCGAAGAGGTGATGAAAGGCGCGACGGCGATCGTCACTTCGGCGGCCGCCCAGTGTGGAGGCTCGCGCATCGACGAAGATTCACGGGCGATCGGCGGTCGTTTCGACGCGGTCGTGGAGGTCGCGTCCAAATGGACAGGTGCCGTCGCCGCGTTGAGCGCGATGCGGACCGCCTCCGAAGGAGAAGCGTGGCTCGACTTTCTCGCGCCCGAAGGGGTCTCGGTGGTCGCGCGGGTGCTCGACGCAACGACGCGCCGCCGAGCCGCGGAAGCAGGCATCGCCGCGGGCGGACGTTTGATCGCCGGTTTGCGCGACGACGAAGAAGCCGAAGCCGACGCCTACGCAGATCTCTCTTTGGCGCTCTCCGCGATCCTCGATCCGACCGGCGTGTTCCGCGAACGTTAGTCTTCGACCACTCGATCTCTTCCGGCTCGATCGAGACTCCATCATGCAGGATCACAGCTCCGCGCAGCTCGATGGCGGGAGCATTCCGTCGCCGTCGAACCACTGATAACGAGCTCTCGGTCCATAGCGGGGATTCGACCCGTTTCGGACGTAGATCCCTTCGAGCGGCTCAAGCGGTCGCGGATCTGCATGGCGCCGCGGAGCATAACACGTTAAATCCAGGTGCGGATGGTGGCACCGAGAGCGGCTCTCGCACAGCTCGACGAGCGAGAAGATCGCGGCATCGATACATGCACCACGTGTCCGAAGCTCTGTCGCTGGGCGTGTCCCGTCGCCGAAGCCGAAGCGCGCGAAACGGTTTCGCCGCACTCGCTCGTCGTGTTGAGCGGTCTCGTCAAACGCGAGATCGCCAGCATCGAGACCGCGGGTGATCTGCCGTATCACTGCACGCATTGCGGCGCGTGCACCGAAGCGTGCCTCCACAAGAACGATGTCCCGCTGTTCCTCAGCTTGGCGCGTTCGCGCATTCAATCGCCGCCTTCCAAGGTGAGCGAAGTGCGCGGCCACTTCGGCATCGCCGGCAATCCGCAAGGTGCAGCGCTCGACGGTGTCCTCGCGCGCATCAGCGAAGAAGCGGACGTCGCGCTCTCGCGCAATGCAAAGAGCCTCTATTTCCCGGGCTGCGAGACGCTGGCGCAATTTCCGGAAGCCGCGACCGCCTTGCTCCGCACCTCGCTCCTGTTCGGATTGCCAGGTGTCGCGGTGACACCGCTGTCTGCTTCCTGTTGCGGAGCGGCGCTGTTTTTTGCGGGCGACATCGAAGGTTTTCGTCTTCACGCCGAACGTTTCGCGCAGCAGATGAAAGACGTGGAGACGTTGATCGTGCACGACGCCGCGTGCGCGTACACCATGAAACAACGTTATCAAGACGTCGGCGTGTCGCTGCCTCCCGTTGTTGTGCACGTCGCCGAGTTTCTCGCCGAACGTGTCGGCACTCCGCGCGCGCGGGCGAACGAAGCGAAGGTCGCGTACAGCGATACCTGTAGCCTGGCCCGCGGCCTCGGGTTGGTGGAAGAACCGCGCGCCATCCTGGCGAAGCTGATCGAGGGCGGCGCGATCGAGCTGCCCGGATTGAAACATCGCGAGGTCGATTGTTGCGGCGCTTCCGGGCTTTTGCCGCTGACCGCGCCCGAGACCGCGCGCGCCATGGGCGAAGCTCGAATTCAAGCGTTTCGCGAGAGCGGCGCCGAAGAGCTGGCCACCTTCAGCCCGCGCTGCGCCGCCCATCTGAAGTCGATCGAGCCTTCACTTTCGATCGTCGACGTCGCGATGTTGCTCGCGCGGCTCTAACGCGGTACGCGGGCCGCGATGGCTTTTTACGCCTGCGTCATCGTCAACCCGGCGAGCGCCAACGGTGCGACCGGCCGCCGTTGGCCCGAGCTGCGCGCTGCGCTCGATCGTGTGCTCGATCGTTGGGACAACCAATTTACGCTCGGACCCGGCGATGCGACGCGCCTCGCGCGGAAAGCGGCGCAAGACGGCTACGAGATGATCGTCTGCGTCGGCGGCGACGGCACGATGAGCGAAGTCGTCAGCGGATTGTTCGACGAGAACATGCAGCTGATCCGCGACGATTTGGTGATCGCCCCGGTGCGCCAAGGAACCGGCGGCGATTTCGCGCGTTATTTGGGGCTTCCCGGCAAAACACCGGAGTGTGTCGCGCATTTGAAGGGCGACAAAACACGCGCCTGCGATATCGGGACGATCGAATATCTCGCGCACAACGGTGAGACGAAACGGTCGGCGTTTTTGAACATCGCCAGCTTCGGTTTGTCGGGCGTGGTCGATGAAAAAGTGAACACCACCAGCAAGGCGCTCGGCGGCAAAGTCTCCTTCTTCGCGGGATTGGCGCGCGCGCTCGTCAGCTACAAACCACAAGAAGTGAAGGTCACCGTCGACGAACAGCCGTTCTACGAAGGTCCGATCGTCACCTGCGCCGTCGCCAACGGACAATATTTCGGCGGCGGCATGCGCATCGCTGCGAAGGCCGAAGTGGACGACGGACAGCTCGACGTGGTGGTGCAGATCAAAAGCGGCCTCCGCGAGATCGCCAACGTCGGTGATCTGTACAGCGGCAAGGTGAGTGAATGGGCCAGCGTCCGCGCCACGCGGGGAACGCTGATCCGCGCCGAGGCGACGCGCGACGAGCGGGTGTTGTTGGACATCGACGGAGAGCAGCCGGGCACACTTCCCGCGACGATTCGGCTGATCCCAAACGGGGCACGTCTCAAGATCGCGTGAGGTCGGCCGAACCAACGATTCGGGATGTCACCCGTAGTGTTGCTCGATCGCGCGTTCGATCATCGACGCGCCCGCGATGTACGCCCGCACGCCGAGCCGGGTGCGCAGCTGGAGCTCGTCGATGAAACGCGCGCCCGCTGCGCTCGTGGGATCGGCCATCGCCAGGTCGAGGAAACGATCGCCGACGCCGAACGCGAGCACGGCGTGTTGTCGCGCTTCTTGGAGCGACACCAATTCGACGGCGTTGGTGTCGACGGTGATCTCGTCGAGGTTCACTTCGGGAATTTCGAGCTGACGCGAGAGCGCGAAGACCAGATCCGCTTCTTCGACGGTGCCGCGTTCCACGAGAATTTTTCCGAGTGGCACGCCCGCACGTTTTTGTTCGGCGAGCGCCGCACGGAGCGCGCTTTCGTCGAGCACGCCGGCCGCGACCAAGATCTCGCCGAGGCGTTTCCTCGTCACGCGGTCGATCTTGCCACGAACAGAGGCTCGATCCCATGACCCGCGACGCCAGCCTGTTGCAGCGCCAGTCTATTGAATGGAAGGGCGTGAAGCTCGAGTGGGCGCGTCTCGCCGCTCTATCCGGCGATCGTGTGGTGCTCGTCGAAGGCCGCGATCTGCTGATGGTGCTCGACCTCTCCGCGTCGCGCGGACGTGTCACGCACGTACAGCGCCTGCGTTGGTCGCCGCAGACGATTTCGCTCAGCCCGAGCGGACGTTTCGTGCTGCTCTCCGCGTCGCGCGGAAACTACGCGACGTTGTGGGATTTGGAAGCGGGGCAGGGCGTCTTTGAGCTCGCGGCGCCGGAGTCTATCGCCGCGACCGTCGCGCGTTTTCGCGGTGAGGAACTGCTGCTTTTTTCGCGTGAGCCGGGCGTGCTCGAAGCGCTCGCCTTGCCTTCGCTCGATCCGCTCTTTCGCGTAGAGCTCGATCGTTCGAAGCCCTTCGTCTTCTCCTCGATCTTCGTGATGCCGGATGAGGGCCGCTGTTTCGTCTCCGGCCACCGTTATCTGGAGATGTCGGAGGAGCTCGCTTCTTTTTCGCTCGCCGACGCGTTCTCCGATGCGGGCCGCGTCGCGCGAGCGATCGACGCACCGACTTCCATCCAGGGAACGCGCATCGTGCACGGTGCTTCTTCGCGCTCCGAATGTGTGACGCTGGTGGAACGCGACGAAACGAACGCCGCGCTCTACCTCGGCGAAACCTGCGCCGTGTTGACCACGGCGAATGAACACACCGGGGTCATGGCCACCGATCGCGCCCTGATCGTCGGGCGCAAAAACGCGCTCCACCTCAGCTCGCGAAAAGATCTCTCCGCGGAACCACTGTCCGTGCGGACACGGGGTTACGGCTTCGATCCCGCCGGCAGCCGACTCGTCTTGATCAACACGAAAGGTGGAGTCGAGCTCTGTCAGGTGGCCGGATGATCTCCGCGCTCCTCCTCCTGGCCATCGGATCAGCACCGGTGCGAACGGCGATCGTCCTCGACGGAACCTGGTCGATGGATCACGAGCTCGGCCGGCAAGCAGTGACGTTGATCTCCGGGCTTTCGAACGCGCGCGATCAAGTGACCTTGATCGCCATGAAAAAAGAGCCGGAGCTCTTGGTTCCGCTGATGCCCGCGCGTGAAGCGGCCGCTGCGTTGAACGCGGCGATCGATCGTATGGTGCCGCTCGACGAGCCCGTCGCTTTGGTGCCCGCGGTGGAGCTGGCATACCTGCAGCTCGCGCGCGGCCCGGTCACCGCGGATCAGATCTTCGTGGTCACCAACGGGGCGCTGGAAGACGTCTCGCGACCTTCCTCCGTGCTCTCCGCAGAGCTGCGCGCGGAAGAGATCGCCCTCTACGTGGTCTCCGTTTCGCGCGGCCAGGTGCCCGCTTATTTGGGAGCTCTCGCCGAAAACAGCGGTGGAGAAACGTTGCTCATCGCCGATGGCCGGTCGCTCGGGCTGTCGCTCGCCGATCTCTATATTCGCCGCCGAAAAGCCAGCTTTTTGATGTCGGCCAACGGTCGCGTCCACTTCGACGCCGACGTCATGGAAGCGATCATCCTGTCCGAAAGACCAGCTGGTCTCTCGATCAGTTATGCGGCGCGTCCCAGCGGGGAAGATTACGAAAGCGGCGGTGAGAAGATTGTGGCCATCGCCAACGAGAGCGCGATCAGCCTGGAAACACGGCTCGAAGGCGCGACGGTGACCGCACGATTTCTCGGTGAACATCCACCGTCTGTGGTCGATGCGCGAGTGCGCGATCCGGCGGGGGACGTCGAATGGATCCGCCTCAACACCACGACGGTCGCCGAATATCGCGCGGACCTGATGATCGAAAGATCAGGTGAGCACGAGCTGACCTTTTACTTCGAGAACCGTGCCTTCGTGACGCGCGCGCAGCTCTCGAAGAATGTGGAGGAGCCGCTGCTCGCCGTGGCCGAGCCGAAGACGCCGCTCTTCGTCTACCCGCTCTTGATTCTCTCCGCGCTGATGTTCGTTTTCTCGCTGGTCTTCATGCGGCGAAAAAAGACGGTGGTGGTCCACGTCGAGACACCTGCACCGCCGCCACCACCGGCGCCTCCTCCACCTCCGCCGAAGGAGCCGGACTGGCTCGAAGCCGCGCAGGACCTGGACCGGACGCAGCGGGCGCTGGCGACGATCATCGGTGCGTCGAAGGACGAGCTCGCCGAGATCACCCAACGCCTGCAGCGCTTCGCGACGATGGATGGTCTCGCGGCGGAGCACAAAGGCCGCGCGCTGGCCGTGTCGGATGCGATGGCCGCGTTTCAGATGGGCTTCGAGGAGGCGGTCGAACACGTAGGTGCCCTCGGCATTCGCCTCGCCGGAACGCTGCAAAGCCTGGATGGGCCCGAGCCGGAAAACCACGGACCGGAGGCCATTGTCGTAGAAGCCGCTCCCCCAGTTGCTTGAAACGCTCGACACCCTTAGGATTCTTGCGAGCCCGTGGCGGACGCATCTCAAGCGCAGGGGCTCGATCCGCGGACTCAAGCCCAGGAGAAGCTCAACCGCCTCCCGGTTGATCTCGAGACCTTACCGAAAGAGCTCCTCGCGCGTTTGGAAGAACGCGCGCGCGCGCCCGATCGCCGTTTGATGGTCGGACGTTATCTCGTCGCCGGCGAGCTCGGTCGCGGCGGCATGGGTGTCGTTTATGACGCCTGGGATCCCGGAATCGAACGCCGCGTCGCCGTCAAAACGATCGAGCCGGATCTCGTCCCCGAAGAAGATCGGGACGAGGTGATCGAACGTTTCCGGCGCGAAACGAAGATCGTCGGACGACTGCATCATCCTGGGATCGTCACCATCTTCGACTATGGCGAAGAGCGGGAGCCTTCACCCGGATCCGCCGCGGTCGCCGGCTCGAAGTTGTTCTACTACGTGATGGAGTATCTCGAGGGGCAGTCGCTCGCTCGAGTGCTGCGCGAACGCCGCACCATGCCGGACGTGGAAGCGGTCGCCATCGTCACCGATATCCTCGAAGCGCTCGCGGTGTCGCATTTCGCGGGCGTCATCCACCGCGACATCAAACCGTCGAACATCTTTTTGCGCGGCGGCACGCAAGCGGTGTTGCTCGACTTCGGCATCGCCAAGACGGGCAGCGTCGCGCTGACGCGGCAAGGTCAGATCCTCGGTACGCCGAGTTACCTCGCGCCGGAGCGCCTCCGCGAAAAAGAGACGCCGGTCGATGGCCGCGCGGACATCTTTTCGCTCGGCGTTCTTTTGTTCACCATGATCACCGGCGAAGCACCGTTCGTCGGCGAAGACGTCTATGACGTCATCGACAAGATCGCGAAGACGGCACATCCAAAGCTCGCGCGCAGCACGCCGAGCGGACAAGCGCTCTCCCGCGTCCTCGATCGGATGTTGGCGAAGAAGCCGGACGATCGTTATTCCAGCGCCAACGAAGCGGCGATCGCGCTGCGCGGTGTGCTCGGTTTGCTCCGTGCGACCAGCGCGCTCGCGGGCGACGGTTTGTTCGTGCAGGGCGTGCGCATCCGCGACGAAATTCCGGACAACGCGGCGACGGAGATCGCGACACCCTCGAGCGCTCTGCCTTCGCTCTCGGATCACGAAGCGGACACCGGGCGTCACGCGCTCGTCGCGTCCGTGGAGATGCCGCTGTCGAGCGTGACTCCGATGGACGAGTCGGGCCAGATGATGGGCGCACTGTCCGCGGAGACACCTGTGCGCATGAGCGAATTGCTCGGCACCCGGCCGGAGCTGTCGCTGCAACGGGAAACGCGCGAGCTCGATCGCGGGCTCGCGAAGAGTATTCCGCCGCCGCTGCCCGTGCGGACACTGGTGACCTCTCGTGCGGATTCGACGGTCGATGACCACCGCCGCAGCAGCTCGGGAGAGATCTCGTACGAAGGCCACGGCCCGACGAACGACGAGACCACGGACGATCAAACGATCGCCGATCCCGATGCGGGCCGCCGGGGTGGTCCGGAAGGATTGACCGCACCGAAATACCCGACCGTACGGGGAGGCCACGAGTCGATCGCGGCCAGCGGCTCCTTCTCTCCCTCCGTGAAGGGGGCGAAGGTCCTCACGGGCCCGGTCAATGTGCTCAGCAAGAGCCCGTCGGGTGGAACGCCGGTGCCGCTCTCGGCGCGGAGCCCGTTGTTTCGCGCACCGTCGAAGCCGGCGATCGAGAAGCAGCAAGGGGAGCACCTTCGCGCTTCGAGCGCGGAACATTCGGAGCAGAAGACCGAACAAGATCGAAGCGCGCGGCCCACGGTGCGAAAAGCCGTCGGGCCGCCGCCGCGTGCGAAACGTTCGCGAATTGAAGCGTCGCTCGTCGATGAAGACGATGTGGTGGTGAAGCCGGCGCCGCTCGATGCGTTGAAGCCGGACGAAATGCCGACGCAGACCGGTTTCCGCGTGCCGCAATCGTCGAGAGACGGTCCGCCGCAGCCGATCGCGGAAGACGTCCAAAACCGCATCGCCGATCCCGCGGAGCGCGCCGAGGATCGAACGCATGGCGGCGTGATGCTCAAGGACGACGACTCCGGTGAGACGCCGGAGCTCGACATGCCGCGAAGCGCAGCGGTGGCGAGAAAAACTTTCGGCACCGGACGTGCGACGAATGCGCCGAAGACAAATTCGAAGGGCATGCCGATCCAAGTGCGGATGGTCGGCAATGTCGGCTCGAGCGCGGATCGCATGCGTTTGGTGCGGCGCCGCGGCTTCATGTTGCTCGCGGCGATGTTGGCGGCGATCGCCGTCGGTTTGTTGCTGGGCCGTTTGAAGCAGCGCGGCAACGCGAGCGAGAGCGCGCAAGAGAACAAACCGTTGGTGGAGCCGCGCGCGATGAAAGCGCTGCCGGATTCGACGAACGGCGAGATCGCCATCGTGAAGCCGCCGCCGGCGACGGAGATTCTCCAAGAGGCCTCGAACGCCTTCCTCGAAGGGAAGCTGCAAAAGGCGGAGCGCCTTTACGACAGCGCGGTGCGTGCGTCGCCGGAGAAGAGCGAGCTGCGCGCGAAAGCGTTGCTCGGCCATGCGGACGTGTTGCGCCAGCTGGGGAATAAAGAAGGCGCGATCGAATCGTATCGTTCTTTGCTCGCGGATTCGCCGCGCAGCGCCGAGTCGGAGAACGCACGCGTCGCGCTCGGTGAGCTGGGTGTCGAAGTGATCCAGCCGGTGAAACGCGTGCAGAGCGCGCCGAAGAAGATCGAGCCGAAGGAGGAGACGGATCCTTCGGCCAGTGCGCTCCCGAAGCCGGAAGAGAAGGTAGAGAAGAAGCTCGAGCCGCCGGTCGTGCAAATCACGCCGGACATGACGCCGGAACAGAAGTGCCGCGCGTTGATGACCATCCATTTGAACGATCGCGCCGGGGCGGTGAAGGCGCTGACGGATCTGGCGCGTGTCGAGCCGAACATCGGCTGCGTGTACTGGCATCTCGGCAACTCGTACAAACAGATGGGTGATGATCGCGCCGCGTTGGTTTCTTTCCGCCGGTTCCTCGAGGTCGAGCCGGGCACGCCGCGGCGTTCGGCCGTCGAGCAAAAGATCCGCGATCTGGCGACCAAGCTTGAGGAGCGCTGATGTTCGCGCTGCTCTTACTGGCAGCACCACCGTCCGCCTATTTGCCCTGTCAGGCCGGGCTTTCTATTGAATATAAAGTTGAGCCCGCCGGCGGCGCTGCCTTCTCGATGACCGAGACCGTGCAACCCTCATCCCCGAAGATGTGCCTTCTCGAGCAGACTGTCCGATCGATCAGTGGGCGCACCGAGGTCAACGTCTTCGCGCGCGAGCTCCTCGAGGATCGCGTTTTGAACGCGGGTTACGCGGAGCTGATCCTGGCCTTTCGGCCACCGCTGCTGGTCGCGCCCATCGAGCGCGGCAAGAAATGGCGCTACCAGACGACCGACTACGAGATCGAAGGTGCGGGCGTCCCATGCGAGGTTCCCGGGGGAAAATTCGAAGATTGCGTGCGGGTGCGCGAGCGCTCGCGCGACGGAAAACACGAAGCGACCTCCGTCTATGCGAGAGACGTGGGCTTGGTGATGTACGAGTCGCGAGACCGGCGCATACGTGCGACACGGATCGTTCGGCCGGATTCCAAAAAAACATCGGGAAGATAGGCCCTGGGGTGGCGAGGATCTCGGAACCCGGACAAACTTTCCACGCGCGTGAGTGATGAGCCCGAGGCGATCCCGTTTCCGAACGGACAACACGCGACCTTGGCCGCGTTGATCGACGTCGCGCCTGCGGGGTCGGTGATCGAAATTGCGCCTGGAAGATTCGTCGGCGCGGTGACCATCAATCGTCCGATCACGCTGCGCGGTGCGGGCGATCTGTCTCGGCTCTCCTCCGAAGGGCGCGGTGCGGTGGTGCGCATCAACGTCGCCCACGAAGGGCGGGTGGTCCTCGAGTCTTTGATGCTCGAAGACGGCGAGAGCGAGAGCGGCGGCGGGTTGATCGTCGAAGCGGGCCGCGTGCGCGCGTACAACGTACAGATCCGCCGCTGCCGATCCGAAAAAGGCGCCGGTGGCGCGATCGCCGTGCTCGGCGGCGAGCTCGACGCGAGCTTGGTACGAGCACACGAGACGAGCGCGGATCGAGGCGGCGCGGTGTTCGTCGGTGGTCGCGGATTTTTGCGCCTCTGTGAATCCGAGCTCCGAAAGAGCGAAGCACGTCTGGGCGGCGCGATCGTGTTGGAAGACGCGGCGCGGGCGACCATGGAAGCGTTGACTATCGGCCGCGCGCGTGCGCGAACCTCATCGGGCGGACAAGCGATCTATCTGCGCGGAGGAAAAACCGCGCATCCGATCCTCTCTTTGAAACGGGTCCGTCTCGAAGATGCGCCGATGGGAATGCCGTTGGTGCTCGATCCCGCATATCCCGGGGAGGTGACGATCGCCGGGAGCGACATGCCGCAGGTGGTCGCGAGCGTCCCCGGCGTCGTCGACGCGGGCAACAACCGCTGGCGTTGAATTCATCCGGGCTTAGAGCCCGCCTTAGGCGCGACGACATCGACCCAGTTCGCAGCGTTGTTCCCGCTGCGAATGAAGCCGCGCAAGACACGCCGCTCGTGGCGCGAATCGTCGAGCCGGACCGCGTGATACGAACGTTCGTTGGGCGCAAACGCGAGGAAATAATTCGGCAGCGCTGGAGCAACGCGCGCGATGTCGAAGAGCTCCCATGGGAGCCAGCTCCGATTGTCGCCGATGCCCAAGGTGAGGCCCAGCGGGCTCCGCTCGATCACGTGATAGAGCTTCGATTGGTTGAGCTTGGTCCGGCGCAAAACGCGATCGAGAACCTTGCCCGTGGTGCGCGTCAAAAGAGGTCTGGCCGCCGTCGGCGTGCCCGCTTTCGGTTTACACAACAGCGTGCCGTACGGCCGAAGCGCTTCGTTCTCCACCAGGAACAGCTGAAAAGTGATGATCTTCTCCGCGACGTCGGCGTGCGGCGCGACCTCGTATCCGGGTCGATCGATCTGGATGTCGAACACGCAGGTATAGTCGGATGCACCGGACGCGAAGAACTTGAATTTCTCGCGCGGGATCGGCGTTGATCCGTCGGGGAGGGAAGCGCTGAACTTTGAGAGCAAGAGGCGCGAAAAGTCTTCGGAAGCGAAGAAATCTCTCAGCGCGCGAAGATACTCATTCGCGTCGAAGTCGCGAAAGACGAGCCCGTTTTCATGATACGGCGTCGCTCTTCGATTGTGTCCCGAGCCTGGATAGGCGGCGTTCCGGAAGAGCGAACGCTCGGGAAAACTTCGTCCCAGCTCGCGAAAAAAATCCGGCGGTAAAAGCTCCGGGACAATGATGTGCGGAAACGGTTCCGCGGCGATCGGAGCCTCGCGGATCTTTCGGATCGCATGCGCAGCACAGAGCTGGGTCAGCTCGCTCACAAGAAAGACCTCAAGCGCTTCGCCAGCGCTCGCGGCTTCTTCATCGCTTCGATCGCATCGCTCCAGCGAACGATCTTTCGGGGCTGCGGGAGGTCGGTGCTGATCACTTGGAAGAGCGGACGCGTGTCCAAGGTCGAGCCCCAACCCGCCGGCTCGCGATGGAACTCAGCGATCTTGACCGTCTGCACGCCGGTCTCTTTGGACCAGTCTTCGAAGGCGCGTTTCTCGGACTCTTTCTCGCCCAAAAATTCGTCGAAGAGCAGCAAGCTTCCGGTGTGGAGGAGCGGTGTGAGCCAGCGGAGCGCGGTGGTCGTCGAGGAATACAAGTCTGCGTCCAAGGACGCAAAGGCGACCGGGCCCACTCTGCTTGCGAGCTCGTCCGTCAGCGAGTCTTCGAAGTATCCGATGACCAGCTCGACGCCGGGAATGTCGGGCGGGTCGCAGGCGAACGTTCCAATCTCGGCTTTCTCATACTTCTCGGTGAGTCCCTTGAAGGAATCACACGCGTAGATTCGTTTGCGGCTGCCGAACAGCTGGGTCCGCTCGAGCTCGCTGACGACTTTTCGTATGTAGCGCGTCGAATTCCCTTCAGCGACTCCGAATTCGATGATGCTGCCCTCGACGTTGAAGCTGGTTTTGACCGCCATTTCGAGAGCGACTTCGCGCGGTGGAAATTGCACGCGGGTGCTCATCTCACTCCATTCCATGATGCGTAAACAACACAGATAGACGGGGTTTGGTCCAGTCCAAAGATCGAGAATGAGCGGGGCGCTTTAGCGTGCTCTCAAGGACAAAATGCCAGAGCGCTCGCCCAGGTCGGCGCAGCGGCGGCGTGTTGATCCAAGAAGTAATCCTGCAGATCGAGCCCGCGCGCGATCGCGCCCCACGCTTGCGGCGCCGTTTCGAACTGATCAGTGCGCGTGTCGTAATATTCGTGATCCATACAGTTGTTCGCAGCGTCGTAGGTGGCGACCATCTTGTCGTGTCCATGGCGAACCGCGACTTGGGCTGAGGTCACCGCGGCGGCCGCATTGACCCGGAAGGTCTCCGCGTAATGGTACTGTTCGGTGCGGTTGCACCAGATGTCGTTCGTGGAGAAACAGTCGGTGAAGTCTTCCCCGTCACCGGCCAGGACGTTGTAGCCGAACGCGTGCTCATGCAGCGTTTGATAGACGTCGACCATGTGGACACCGGCGCGGATCACCGTGCCCGGGAAGGCGATGTCGCCTGCGGCGTTCGGGTCCAGATAGGTGGCGCCATCGGCGATGATCAGCGGAACGCGCACGCCGCTTTCATACGCTGAGCCTTTGCCGCGGCCGGCGGCGTTGAACGGTGCTTCTTGCACCTGATTCGGCGTTCCGTTGTCGCCCATGACGATCACCAATGTGTCCTCGAGAACAGCGGGATCCATGTTGTTCAAAATACGTTCGATCTGCAGATCGACAAACTCGACTTGTGCAGCATAGGTAGCGCGCGTTTGATTACAGACCAGCACGCCGTCGATGCAGTCGCGGAAACGTTGAGTACGGACGTTCAGGTCAAGCGAATCGACGTCTGCATAGGTCCAGCCGGCCGCGCCGCTCGCTGAGTGCGGAGCGTGGAACGCGACCAAAGCGATGAACGGATCGTTCGCGCGGCCGTTGATCCAGTTGAGCGCGTTGGTCGCGGTGTTCTTGGTGGCGTGTACGGTTTCGGTGCCCACGAAGCCCTGCGCAGTGGCGGACACCCAACCCATACGAGCCCAGGTGTCGAAGTCGCCGCCGATGTCGCCGCCGAGCGCGCCGTAAAAACGCTGCCAGCCCGCGAGCACCGGGCTCGGTGCGACGAAGAACGGCGAAAGCGCGGGATAGGTGGTGCTGCCGCCAGCATCAGCCAATGCGACGTGCCATTTGCCGAAGAGGCCGGTGTCATAGCCCGCATCCGCAAAAGAGTCGGCGAGCATTTGGTGATCGGTCATCACCAGCTCGGGCACGTTCGTTCCGAGCGGATAACCGACGCCGTGGACGTACGGTTGCCTTCCGGTTTGCAGCGACGCGCGCGACGGCGAGCACAGCGGGCTCGACCACGCGCGTGCGAAGCGCAGTCCGCGAGTCGCGAGCAGGTCCATCGTTTGCGTGTCCGGAAGATCGATCGGTGCGTAGCCCGCAGCCGTGTAGTCGGCTTCGTAAGAGCTCACTTTGCTGTTCCCGAGATCGTCGATGAGGAAGATGAGGTAGTTGGTTGCGTGTGCGTTCGAGCTGAGAAACATCGACAGACCGATCGCCGCCGGTATGCCGAGCTTCGTTGAACGTAGTTTCATGATCTGCTCTATGGATTGAGCTGCTCCGATCTGACGCGCGCAGGTCGATAGTGTGGATCGAGCGCCAGCGCACGTGCGTAGTCACGCCGTGCATCGTCGAGCCGCTTCTCGCTTTCGGCGAACACGCCGCGGTTGAACCATCCTTCGGGGCGATCGAGCTCCACGCGGAGCGCTTCGTCGAGCTCTTTTCGGGCGCGCGGATGGGTCGACGCGAGCACCCGCGCGGCTTCGATGCGAACCAGACGCACCGGATCGTCCAGCAGCGCTCGTGGATCTTCGGTGCAGAGCAATGCTGTACTTCGGATCAGGGCGTCGGGATCGCGGAGCAACTGCGGATCGACCTGCTCGCAGGGCAGGCGTTCGAGCGCCGTCACGCGAACAATCGCCGGTGTGTTCGTGTCGAGCGAGAGCCGCTTCAACGCGCCGGGCTCGTTGTTCGCCAAGATCTCCCCGTAGTGCGGCCCGCGGTGTTTGTTGTTCGGGAACCACTCGCGGAGCTTGGCATCGGCCCAGGCGGCATCCTGATCCAAATGACAGGTGCCGGTACAGGCGTTCGGTGTGCCGAGCTTGAGGCTGAGGTCGGGGCGAGGGATACGAAAGCTGTGGTCGCGCCGCCGATCGATCTGCAGATACGTGCGCTCGGGCATGTGGCAGTCGGCGCAGGAGATCTCGCCGGGGTGGCGGTGATGTTCCGGGCCGTCGACGCGCGGCCGGGAGGCGAGGCCGGGGAATCGTTCGAGCGGCGGGGTGGCGTTGTGGCAAGAAGTACAGGTGGCGTTTCCGGTCGCGGTTTTGCCGCTGTGGGGATCATGGCAGTCGGTACAGGTCACGCCGCGTTGGTGCATCACGCTCTGCGCGAAAGAGCCGTGTTCGAAGACTTCGTCTTTGATCTGGCCGTCCACGAAGTAGAGCGCGGGATCGAGCGTCATGGGCCGATATTGATCGAGAAACGCGGCGCCGGGGCTCGCGTGTTCCACGAGCGTGCTTCTTCGCGCGTGGCAGGGTGCGCAGCTCTCTTTGTTGTTTAAGGCGACGCGGGGATCGGCGGCGTGTCTCGAGCCGGGGCCGTGACAACTCTCGCAGCCGACGGCGAGCTCCGAGGACGTGGTGGCGAAGGTGTCGCGGCGCGGATCGTAATTTTTCTCGACGTTCGTCGAGTGGCACTCGGCGCACATCGTGTTCCAGGTGAAATAACGGCTCTTCCAGTGGAAGTCGCCGTTGTCGGTGCGGAACCACTTTTTCTGCTGCACATCCCAAGCGAGCGGATACGCCTGTAAACGGCCGCCTTCGAGCTCCACCAAGTATTGTTGGAGCGGCTCGAAACCGAAGGTGGCGCGCACCCGGAATTTTTCACCGTCGATGGCGACGAACAGCGCGTCGCCTTCGCGCACAAAAGTGCTCTTCTCGAACGACTCTCCCGCAAACGGTGCGAGCGCTGTTTCCGGCGGGGCCATCGCTTGGGCGTGATGAGACTCGCGCCAGCGGGCGCTCTCGGCGGGATGGCAGCCGGCGCAACTTTCGCTGGTGACGTACCTGGCCGGAGGATCAGCTGTCCTACAGGCCAGGATGCCGAGCGCAGCGATCGAGATCCCGAGGCGCATCGCCAAAGAGGTTATGCAGCGAACGGCGCGAATCTGACCTCACACCTGAAGCCGCGCCTCCAAGAGGTTCCCGAGCTCCTCTTCGAGCGAGGAAAGGTGGGTCTCGACACTCTCGTGCGGGCTGTGGAGATCGATCACCTCGAGCCGCAACACCAGACGCATCACGCCCTGTTTGGCGCGGGTTATTTCTTTGGCGACGTTCTGTTTCGCCGCCTGCACGCGCGAGAGCTCCTCGGCGACCATGGGACGCCCGTTTTCACCGAACGTTCCGCCGAGCTCCACCAAACGTTCGGCGGTCTTCGACAGGCGCGACAGCTCCATCTGCCGTTGCTGGAGCGCCGTGTCGAGACGCGCCGCCGCCTGGCGATACTCGCGTTTTCTCGGCTCATCGACCGGCAGCCGATCGATCTGCACCAACAAGTTGTCGATACCCATCGATACTTGCTCGGGCCGCTCAGGCAAGAGGCACACCGGAAGGTAAGCTGGCCAAAAGATCAGGAGCGCAATTCGCACCGGCCAACCGCGCGGGAGCTTCCGTATTCCCGCGAGCCAGACGGCGACCGCGAGACCCGCCGCGAGATAGACCAGCGCCGAATACACGATGCTCACTTTTGGCCTCCGAGCAGCAGCACCAAACGTTCCACATCGCGCCGGCTCTCACCGGTGAACCACTCCGCTTTCGCGTGAAACAACGTCGGATTTTCCGGATCGAGGTACGGTCGAAACGCCCAACCGCTTTGGCACAACAACGCGAGAAACAGGACTGTGGCGAGCGCTGCCGGGAGCGGGGTGAGCCACTTGAACGAGCTGCGCGCGCGGCAGATCAACACGCCGATCACCGCCAACGCGATGAACCCCGCGGCGAGCATGCCGTCGAAGTCGACCTCGTTTCGGCGCAACAACAAGAACAGGCCCGCACCGGTGGCGACGAAGATCCCGCCGAGCGCCAGATGCCCGCCGAAGACGGAGACGATGTTCGCGAACGGCGTCTCCACCTCGAAGAACTTCGACAGCGCATAAAGCGGCGGAAGGCACAGCAAAAACGCGGTTAAAAATGCGCCCGCCACCTTCGCGGCGACGATCAGGTTCCAGACGGCGCCTCCGCCTGCGGCGATCGCTCCACCGAACACCGCGAAACCGAGCGCAGCGACCGCGAGATCGATCGTCAGCGTGCGCGCGGGATCGTCGACCTCGTCCGCGACCGACGGCCGGAGCAACTGCGAAAGACGTTTCACCACTACGTTCATGAGAGCCTCCCTTCGATTCCACGCGCCAGCCAGCCGAGCATCGACTGCGCCTCCGCGAACAACATCAGACCGATCCACACCAAAGAGAGGATCGTGCCGCTTCGGGTGACTGATCCTCGGATCAGGTCGAGCGAGAGCGGGATCCAAAAAGCGATCGCGCCGAAGGAGAAAGCGATGATCGGAAAAGTCTGCGTCGCCGTCGGCGAAGTGAGCAGATAAAACCAGATCACCGGTGCGTAACAGGCGACCGAGAGCGAAGCGCGCCGCAGCGCCCGGGCCGCCCGCGAAATTTCGTCACGCAGCTCGCTCTTCGCGAGCACCACGCGGAGCACGAGATATCCGGGAAACGTAAAGAGGAGGGGCTTCAACAGCGCAAAGATGTATCCGCCGGGGTCGAGCCAATCGCCGGCGTAGCCAAAACGCATCAAGCTCACCACCAGCGCGAACAATCCGGTGCTGGCGAGCGCAAACAGCGGCGAGGCCCAGAGCTCGTGTGAAGGCAGCTTGGTTTTGATTTCGGGGATCGAAGGTGCAGCGTCGAGCGGTGTGCTGATCATGCGCGGCACACGCAATGAAACTTGCGTGCCACCACATGAAGCATGAGCGCGCGCTCACTTTGCTGCGTACGACGCGTAGCGTTGCGCGCAGGCGAGTACGCGCAGCTTAAGCAAGCGAAGCGCGCAGTGAGCGCAGCGAACGAAGGCCTAAGACCTCTGCTGGGAAGCGATGAAGTTGAGCGCGCTGCCTGCTTTGAACCAAGCGATGTGTTGTGGCGACATCGTGTGGTTGGCGAGGATCTCGTCCTTGGTTCCGTCCTCGTGACGAATGACGATCTTCACCTGCGTGCCGGGTGCGAGCTCCGAGAGACCGACGATGTCCAAACGATCGCGCTCGCGGATCTTCTCGTAGTCCGCGTTATCCGCGAAGGTCAGCGCGAGCACGCCTTGTTTCTTCAAGTTCGCTTCGTGAATCCGCGCGAAGCTCTTTACCAAGACCGCTTTTGCGCCGAGAAAACGCGGTGACATCGCGGCGTGCTCACGGCTCGAGCCTTCGCCGTAATTCTCATCGCCCACCGCGATCCAACCCATCGCTTTTGCTTTGTACGCGCGCGCCACTGCGGGGATCGCACCGTAAGAACCGTCGAGCACGTTCAACGCGTGGCCGCGCTCTTTAGCGAACGCGTTGTCCGCGCCGATGAACATGTTGTTCGAGATGTTGTCGAGGTGGCCGCGAAACTCGAGCCACTTTCCCGCCGCCGAAATATGATCGGTCGTCGTCTTGCCCTTGGCCTTCAACAACACCGGCAGATCCGTGAAGTCTTTGCCGTCCCACGGCTCAAAACGCGCGAGGGCTTGCAGGCGGCGGCTGTTCGGATCGATCTTGACCTGCAGGCTGCCTTCTTTCGGCGCCGCCACGTAACCTGTCCGCGCGAACACATAGCCGTTTTTCGGCAGCTCATCGCCCGACGGAATCGGCATCGTCACGCCGTTGATCGTGTCTTTCATCGGATTGAACGACAGCTCGCCCGAATACGCCATGGCGACGGTGATGTCCGGCGAGCCGATGAAGGAGAGCGTCTCCGGATTTCCGTCGTTTCTGCCGCGGAAATTGCGGTTGTACGAGGAGACGATGGAGTTCGAGGTGCCCGACTTCAGGTCATCGCGCTGCCATTGTCCGATACACGGACCACACGCGTTCGAGAGCACCGTCGCGCCCGCCTTCGTGAAGACGTCCATCAGACCGTCGCGCTCCATGGTCGCGTAGATCTGCTCCGAGCCCGGCGACACCATGAGCGGCACCTTCATCTTCAATCCGTGTTGGTTCATGCCCTTCACGATCGAAGCTGCGCGCGTGATGTCTTCGTACGAAGAGTTCGTGCACGAACCGATCAAGGTATAGGTGAGCGTGTTCGGATAACCTTCGCTCTTCACCGCGGCCGCCATCTCGCTCACCGGACGCGCCAGATCGGGCGAGTGCGGTCCGACGAGGTGGGGCTCGAGCGAGCTGAGATCGATGTGGATGACGCGGTCGTAGTACTTCTCGGGATTCGCCAAAACCTCCGAATCAGCCGTCAAACCCGCGCGGTGTTGCTCCGCGAGATCCGCGATCTCTTCGCGCTCCGTCGCGCGCAGGTAACGCGCCATCGATGCGTCGAACGGGAAGACGGAGGTCGTCGCGCCGTGCTCCGCGCCCATGTTGCAGATCGTTCCCTTGCCCGTGCAGGAGATCGACTCCACGCCGTCGCCGAAGAACTCGACGATCGCGCCGGTGCCGCCCTTCACGGTGAGGATTCCGCAGAGCTTCAAGATGACGTCTTTCGGTGCTGTCCATCCGGACAGTTTGCCGGTGAGCTTCACGCCGATGACGCCGGGCCAGCGCACGTTGAACGCTTCACCGGCCATGACGTCGACCGCGTCTGCACCGCCGACGCCGACGGCGATCATGCCGAGCCCGCCTGCGTTCGGCGTGTGGCTGTCGGTGCCGATCATCATGCCGCCCGGGAACGCGTAATTCTCGAGCACGACTTGATGGATGATGCCCGAGCCGGGTTTCCAAAATCCGATGCCGTAGCTCGCGGAGACGGAGGCCAAAAACTCGTAGACCTCGTAATTGTCGTCGAACGCTTTCAGCAGATCGTTCTTGGCGCCCGTGTGCGCGACGATGAGGTGATCGCAGTGGACCGTCGAGGGAACCGCGGCTTCCTTCATGCCGGCGTGCATGAATTGAAGCAGCGCCATCTGCGCGGTGGCGTCCTGCATCGCGACGCGGTCGGGCCAAAGATCGACGTAGCTCTTCTTCCGCTCGAGCGGTTGAGCCTTCGGATCGTTGACGTGTGCGGTGAGGATCTTTTCGGCGAGCGTCAGCGGTCGCTTCAGGTGCTCGCGGGCTGCTTCATGCTTCGCAGCCATGGTCTTGTAGACTCTCTTGACGAGATCGATCGATGAAGTCATCGATCGCTGTCTAGCGCAGAACTACGCCGCTGTCTTCACTGAGCGACGGGGCTTGACGCGCGGTTTTTGTTGCTGCGGCCACTCGAGGACCTTCGCTTCGGCGAGCCGCACGCGCAGCTCGAATCCGCGCACGCGGTCGACGAGATCGTCGTCCTCGCCCGCGTGCATTTCGCGGATCTCTTCAAGACGTTCGGTGAGCAGCTCGACGAGCTGGGCACCACCTTCGCGGACCGTCTTCTCCGTCGATCGTTGGGTCGCCGTCTCGATCATTTCGATGAGGCGCGACGTGCGCCGCGCCAGCGCATTGACGGTCGTTTCGGACATTCTCGCACGCATCATCACAGCCTCCTCGCGTCCGAAAGTATCGGATCGCATCGTTAGAGCAACGAAGGAGCGCGGCGATATGTTCCGCGCAGGCTCGCCCTCTATGCATATCTACGCGCAAAGGGCCGAGATGGGTCTGATTCAATGACGCAGGCGGGTAAGCATGAGGTGTAAGGCTTTGTGATCGACATGTGGATTCGCCTGAGATACGACCCGCGCATGCAGCTGAAATCGCTCTCGTTGATCACGAGTTTCTTCATCGCGATCGCGGCCATGGACGCAAACGCCCAGGTCTTGATCACCGAGGTTCAGCCGAACCCGTCGGGCAGCGACAACGCAGAGTGGGTCGAGCTTCACAACGTCGGAGCCGCGCCCGTCGACATCAGCCTGTGGACGATCTCCGACTCCGGCGCGACCGCTCGGCTGTACGCGTTCCCGCAGGGCTCGGTGGTGGCTCCCGATCAAGTCATCATCGTCACGCGCCAAGCGACGGCGTGGATCGCGCTCGCGCTCGCTTCGACCTTCCCGGTCGTCGTGCCGGATTACGAGCTCGCCGCCGGCGCCGATGATCCGCTGATTCCGAACCTCACCGGCGCAGGCGGCAACGAGCTGGCCCTGGCGCAGGCCGGTGACGCCGTCTATCTGCGCGACTCTGTCGGCATGTACATGGACGGAATGGAATACGGCCCGACGGATCGCGCCGATATTCCCGGCCTTCCGCAGACGATGGTCGGCGGCGAAGGCACCTCCTTCGTGCGCGTCGCGCAGGCGGGCTCCTCGCTCGTCGACTTCACCAACGCGAACACGCCGACCGCGGGCACGGGTTACGAGCCGGCGGCGAACAATCCGCCGGCGATCAGCAACACCGTCAGCGTTCCGCGCCACGTCCGCGCGGGTGATGCGATCACCGTGAGCACGCTCGCCGTCGACACCGATCCGGTGACCACCACGCTTCACACCGCGGTCTCCACCTCATCGACCGGTCCCGCGAGCGCGGCGTACGTCGGCGTCCCGATGACGGCGACGGCGAATCCCGGCGAGGTGTCGGCGACGTTCACCGCGGCGGCGACAGCGGTGACGTTCCACGACGACTACGTGCGCTACTACGTCGAAGCGAGCGACGGGACCACGACCGTGACCAACCCGCTCAACGCCACGCCTGTCGCGGCGAACACCGCTTATTTTCAGCGAAACGTCATGCCGCTCGGCCCGTCACCGCTGTCCGACGTGCGCGCGCAAAACACGGCGCAGATCCCGCTGTGGCGTAATCACTCGGCGACGATCGAAGGTGTCGCGCTCACGCGTGCGGTGGCCTTTGTTGCGAATCGGACCAACTTCTTCGTGCAGTCGGGCAACGACGCGATCCGCGTCTTCGCCACGCCGGTGATCGCCGAGAACGTGCAAGCAGGCGACATCGTGCGCGTCGTCGGAATGATCGACGTGTTCAACGGCCACCGACAGATCGGTGAGCCGGAGCTCGCGGTCACCATCCTCTCCTCGGGCAATCCGGTTCCGGAGTCGGTGCACACCATCGCGGACATCATGGCGAACGGTGAAGTGCTCGAATCTCAGCTGGTGATCATCCCGAACGTCACTTTGGTCGGAGCGCCGGCCAACTGGCCGTCCAACGGAAATGCCACCCTGGACGATGGTACAGGTACGATCACCGTGCGGGTCACCTCGGTCGTCGACCTTGCGGGCACGCCGGCTCCGCAAGGTGCGTTCGACATGCGCGGCATTCTCGGACAATTCGACGCGAGCGGCATCGGCGGTTATCAGATGCTCCCGCGCGACCAGAACGACGTCCTCATGGGCACGCCGATTCCGGACGCAGGTGTCCTCGAGGACAGCGGCTCGGTCGACACGGGACCTGGTCCCGGCGATCCGGATGCCAGCGAAGATTCGGGTACAGTCGATCCGGACGCCGGCGAAGTCGAAGAGGACAGCGGCATGATCGGGATGGACGTCGGCGGCGACAGCGACTCCGGCGAATCGAACCCGGATGCGACGGCCGACAGCGGCGTCGCGCCGAGCGATGCGACCGTGCCTCCGGCTGATGCGGGCGTGATCGCTACGGACGCGACGGTCCGCCCCGACGCCAGCACCGGCGGCAACGGACGCGAAGAAGAAGAAGGCTGCGGCTGCTCCACCACACAAGCGCCGGTGAGCGGGGCGGCTTCGCTGCTCGCGTTCGTCTTCGTCGCAGGTTTGTTGATCACGCGGCGGAAGTCTTAGGCCGCGAGCAGCGCAACACTTGAAGCGCATCGGCGAGCTTCGTCGTGCGCTTCAAGACCTCGAACACTTCGGCCGCCTCGTTCGAGGCTTCGGCCATCGCCGACAAAAAACCTTTGGTGCGATTGAGCGCCGCGCGTTCGGGCTCGTCGTAGCGCGGACAAGCGAGCACCGCTTCCACGAAACGTTCGATGAAAGCGGCACACTGGCCAAAAGACCAGGGTCCCTGATCCATGCCGCGCATCCAACGAAAGAGGTTCGGCGTGCGAAACGCTCCGCGGCCGAGCATGAAGGCGTGTGTTTTGGTGATCGCTTTACAACGCGCCAGCTCGGCCGGCGTGAAGAGATCTCCGTTCGCGACGACCGGAACTTTCACCGCTTCTTTGGCGAGCGCGATCCGCGACCAATCCGCGGGCGGCGCATAACGTTGTTCGCGCGTGCGGCCGTGAATGGTGATCCACTCGGCGCCGCCGGCTTCGGCTGCTTGCGCGAGCGTGACCACGTCGTCCGGATTCTCCCAGCCGAGCCGCATCTTCGCCGAGACGCTGACGTGGCGGGGGACACGCGCGCGCACCGCACCGATGACGTCGGTGAGCCGGTGCGGCGACTTCAACAGCGCAGCACCACCGTCGCTGCCGTTCACCTTCTTCGCCGGGCAACCGAAGTTGAGATCGATCCCCGGCGCGCCGAGCTCTGCAGCGATGTGCGCCGACTCCGCGACATGTTCGGGCTCGCCTCCGAGCAGCTGCACCAACACCGGCGTTCCCGAAGGGGTGACGCCGCCGTGTTTGAGCTCGGGACACTCGCGCAGAATCGTTTCTGCTTTCAGCGGTTGGTGCGCGACGCGGATGAACTCGGTGACACAAAGATCCATCCCGCCCAAGCTGGACAAGAGATCGCGGACCAACGCATCCGAGATCCCCTCCATCGGCGCGAGGATCAGGATGTCGCGCATGGAGAGAGGACGTTAGAGGGCGAGACCGCGAGCCTGCAAGCTCTCTTTCAACGCGCGCAAAGTCGCGGAGGTTCCCGCGGACATGTTGTCGTCTTTTTTCGCGATGGAGAGCGTGTCCGAGTAGCTGATGCCCGCGGGCAAACCGAAACAGGCGAGCAGCGCTTTCCACACTTCTTGTTCGACGGAGCCGTTGTCGATGGAGAGGCACTTCGCGGCCATCAACAAGCCCGAACCTTTCGCGTCGCCGGCGTTCAAACCTTCACGCTCCGCGCAGAACCGGCCGAGCACGAAGTGCAGGGCGGCGCCGAGCGTCTCTTCGGTGGCGTGCGCGTAGAGCTTGTTCACGTCGACGCGGAAGCGCGGTCCTTCTTCATCGGCATCGAGCTCTTTCACCCGTACGATCGGATCTTCTTTCGTGCCTTCGTAATAGCCGTGATTGATGAACCGCTGATCCTGAAGCTCTTCCGCCCACTCGTTGTAACCGGCGATGCGGTGAAAACGAGCGAGCGCGCCGTGGATCGGGCGACCTTCGAGCAGCGCCGCCGGCTGGCCGGGATCGATCGGGGAGAGCTGTTTTTGCAGCTCCGCTTGCGGGCGGAACGAGTTGTAGCTGACGACACGATCCCAAAGATCGGCTTTGCCGTCGCCGTCAAGATCCTCCGCCTTCTTCTGAAAACGCGTGTCGCTCGGATAGTAGTAGTTGTCGGAGTTGTTGCGCGAGTTCTCCGAGGACATGTCGATCCACGTCGCGCGGCGCGCGAAGCCGTCGAGCGCGTTCATCAAGGTCCGGCGATCTTCACCGCCGTACGAAGAGTTTCGCGACTGCACGACTTGAAGATCCGGATAACGCGCGAGCAGATCGTTGTGCACACCTTTGCCGCCGCACTGAAGGCCGAAGAAAACTTTGGCGCCGATCTGCGGCGTGCCGTTTTGCAGCTGTCGCTGCACGTTCCGGCCGTAATCCGCGTGGCCTGAATAGATCACGATCTGCGTCGACGGGTCGTTCATCTTGCGAAAGATGCCGTTCGGCCCGTTGTACATCTTCATTTCGACGTTCGTTTCGACGCCGTTGTTCACCAGCTTCTTCGACAAGGTCACCGTGCCATCGGCGTTGTCTTTGCGGGCGAAGCCATGCGCCACGTAATCGGCGAGCTCTTCGTCCCAAAAGCCGTTGCCCACGGAGTAGTCGATGCGCAGCGTGGTGTTGCCGTTTTTGAACCACTCTTCGTAGGGCGGATTGGTGGGGTCGATCTCCGCCATCAACGCGCCCGCCACCGCGCGCACTTCGCGCGGGAGCTGATCGAGCACGCGATCGAGATCGTAGATCATGAAGTTGCGGTTCAGGCCGTGGGTCTCCGCCTTCAAGCAGCGGAGATAGTCGTCGAGCGCTTTCTTCTTCACCGCGGCTTCGGCCGGATTCGCGTCATCGAGCGAAAGGGCGAGATCGAGGAGCAGCGGCGCGGAAGCGGAGCGCGCTTGCAACATCTGCTGTTTGTTTTGGTAACCGTTGTTGCCCGGCATCTCGCCGAGCGCGCCTTGGAAAGCTCCGACTAAGGCTTGGATGGCGAGCTCTTTTTGCGCGAGGACGATCTTCGGATTCTTGAAGAGCTCCGCACCGCCTTCTTCGAGCGTCGCCAAGCGCAACATGACTTCGCCGAGCTCGATCGCGTTTGCCGCACGATCTTGACCTGGCCTTCCGACCAGGTTGCCCGACTTCGAGAGGAAGACGTCTTTGCCGTTGCCGAGCTGGACCTCGACCGCATCCCGCAGCGCGCCCGGAGCGACCGGCGCAAAGCCGATGCCCGCGCGGCGATTTCCGGCGAGCCCATCGACGTAGCGGTTGAGGATGTCGCCGACCGCGTTGTTCGCGACGGCCGGGGGTTGGTTCCGCCCGTGGACCGCGCCGCCTGCATGGTTGAAAAGTCCAGGCCGGCCGCGCACATCCGAAGAAAGCTCAGGCATGTGCGTATTATCGCCACAATGTCGGATAAGTTGCGGCGATTGCTACGGTGGGGGCTGGCGTTCCGGACTTAGCGTCGTCCTGGGCAAAAACAGTTCCGTCAGCCAGTTGAGAAACGCCTCTGCATTCGCTCGATTCGGATCGAGATATCGCCGAGTGATTGCGAGGCCGAGCGGGGTCCCCGGATCCTCTTGCCACGCCAGCCACGTGTGAATAACGGCCTTCGAAAAATGGCGAGCCTGAAATCGCCGCAGGCTCTCTGGAAGGTCGCTGACTGTTTTCTGTGCCCGCAACAACAGTCCATCGTCGTCCGTCGCGAGGCTCCGCAAAAAGTCTTCGAGCATGCCGGATGAACGATTGTTGGGCATCAGCCAGATCCCGAGCCGAGGAAGCGAATTCGACGACGACAAAATGAGACCGTCAGCAGGTAACTCGTGTGGGAGAGCGTAGCCGGATTGCTCGAGGGCCGCCCGCACAGAGGTCCATCGCGCGCTCATGTTCTCGTCCGCGTCGACTACGGCGCCAAGAATCGACACCGCGGTCCGGGGACGAACGGAGAGATCGTCACGTAGTTTCTCATAGCCTTCTTTTGCGACGACTTCGAACATGGAACCGTTGTCGATATTTCGGGAGTTACAGAGCTGGTAGATGACTTCACGATCGTCTCTCCCTTCAACCAAGAGGACGTTCGACTGCCGAGGCGGCATCGCTAACGAACCTCAATCGTGTCGCGGGCGATGATGCCGAGCTCGCGTTCAGAGAACACGTGGCTCGATACGCGGTCATCGGTTCGCTCAAGGCGCACGAGAGCCCCGACTTCGGGATGCTCACGCGAGACGAGCGAGAAAGCGGAGATGCAGTCCCAGCTATGGGTCGTTGCAAAGACCTGCGTGTTGAGAATCGATGCGGCTGCAAAAACGAAACGCCAGAGCTCTTCGTGAACTGAATAGTGAACGCCGTTCTCAAATTCATCAACGAGAAAGCAGCCGGCGCGCGCGCTCGCAATTGCGAGCGCGATCTCCAGAATGCGGTTCATTCCGTCGCCCATCGATTTCAGCGTCTCCGGCTCCTGCTTACCTGTGCGGCGCACTAGCGGGATTCGAGTGGATAAGCTTCCAGGAGCTTTGATGAGTGACATCCGCTCGATCGTTGGTTCGATTATTTGAAGTGCAGCAATGAGATCATCTTCACCTGCTCTCAATACGACCTGGTCGTAGAGCAGCGGCATCTCTGTCGGCGGCATGCCCCGCGCCGGCACATACTGACAGGGTGCGAGGTGCGGCCCGCGCGTTTCGGGCTCGGGTGCGAATCGCGACACGCGCCGTAGCCTTTCCACGGTGTGAATCCTTCGCGTTCCATCAAAATCCACGACCAGGGCATCCTGGGTATCGTCATCGAGCTCGGCCTCGGATCCATCGCTTTTGACCACGATGCGCGCTGGCGAGCCGTCCGGACCGTCTATTCGGCGCGTCAGCTCTAAGGCGACATCGAGTCGATGTTCTCCTTCCGCATTCGAAATGGAGAATCGTCTCCCTGAGGGCTGTGCTCGACTCGCATGAAAAAGACGCTGGAAATTTAGCTGAGCATCGTCGCCCGTCTGGTACGCGTATTCATCCCGTCGCCTCAGCAAGCTGCGTATTTTGTTCGGAGCTGCGTGTCCGGCTGCGAAGAGTTGGATGCCGTCGAGAAGCGAGCTCTTCCCGACATTATTGCGACCGACAATGAGATTTATCCGTCCGAATCCAGAGATCTTGAGGTTGTCGAAAGTTCGAAACCCGACAACCTCAATGGAGGGGAGCATCAAGGCGGACATTGAACGACGTTAACATGCGCCCCTAAGACACACAAAAGGAATGGCGGTCTGATAAGCCCGCGCCTGTTCCTTTGGACAGTATCGCTAAGGGCACCTCTCGAGCGCGCCGAGGGTGGTTTGGGTGAAGGCGTGCGCTTGCCCCAGCTCTTTGCCCCAAACGAAGTTGTTCGACTGCGACTCTCCGCGCTTCAGGGCGTCGGCGAACGCGGAGGGCAACCAACGGCAGATGCCGGCCGGATCTTTGGGATCCGCTTCCAACACCAGACCGTAGGCGTTCAAGAAAGCGATCAAACCATTCGGATAGAACGCACCTTCGTTTTCGATCTCGGTGACCTTGCGGCAGGTGTCGTCGCGGATCTGTTTTTTGGAGGCGATGCAGCGGTACATCGTCCGCCAGCCGCCCGAGCTTTGTTCTTGAGAGAGATCGGGCCGCCCGTCCGCGAGGACAGTGTAACGAGCGGCGCTCATCTTCGCGAAGTCGATGAGCCACTGTTTTGCGGGCGCGTGCTCGTACAAACGTCCCAGACGCGAGACCCACTCGATCCACACCGGTAACATCCACGCCTGATCGGAAGGACAGTCTCCCTTTTCTTTCGGATCGTCGAAGTGTGAGCCGAGCAAGTTGCAGGTGTGGCCGCGCTCCATCGAGGTCTTCGCCAAATGATCGAAGTACACCAGCGCGCGATCGCGGAAGCGCCGGTTGTTCGCGTCGCCGCCCAGGCGCGACATCTCCGCCGCCGTCAACAGCGGCTCGAGATATTGATACGTGGTGCGGCTCGCGGAGAGCTCCAGCCAGTGATCGGGCTTCGAATTGCGCGGATCTTTGTACATGCGCATCGCCGTCTCCGCGCCTTGCGTGAAGAAGTCGGTGAAGCGGCGATCCGCAGTGAGCACGTACGCCAGGTAGTGGACCTTGTTGTAGCTGTAGTCGCCCGGACATGCGCCGCGCCGGTGGTTCAAACCTTCGAGCCACGGGCCGTCGAAGCCGCGCGCGGTTCCGTAACACGGTGCGAGCCCGCCGAAGGAAGAGGTGTCGTATTTCGTGCCGGGATCGGGACGGAAGCTGATCGTCTCCGCCATGGTCATCGCTTCGTAGAGCGCGAAGTCGAAGAGGAACGAGGGATCCGCGGTGCGCAGAAACTGCTCCAGCTCGATCAAGCTCCAATCCCAATAGTTGTTGTCGCCGCCTTCGAAGTATCCGTTCTCCAGCGCTTCACACTCCGCCGGATTACACGCCGTGCGCGGCAGATCCGGCCACAGCTGCGTGCCGGTGATCCGGTAGCGACGCAGGTAATCAGCCGTCTTTTCGTGGATGCGATCGACCTCTTCGTCGAACGCCGAAAAATCGCCGGAGAGCTCGCCGGCGGGGAGGGTGCCCCGCGCACGAGTGGTATTGAGATATGCGACGCTCGGTGTCCCGAGCAGCGGCCGCGTGGCGTGGGCGTACAGCTGCGTGCCGCGGAGCGCGAGATCCGGGGTACCTGTACCAAAGTCCAGCATGGCCTTCGACCAGATTCCGCGCGCACCGCCGACGAACAGCTCCTCGCTTTGAAAGTCGAGGGCCAGCGCGTTCTTCTTCGGATCGAAGCGGAGCGCCTGCGGATCGCGCGGACCGAGCAACCCGATCGTCCCGACGGCATACAAGCCGCCGGAAGCCAGAGCGATCATCGGCCGGTCGGCGAAGGTGCCGAGCTCCAGGTTTTTCGGGCCTTCGGTGATCGAAAAGACCACGTTCGGCCGCTCCGGCGATCGTTTGTCTTGTTGCAAAGAGACGAGGGCCGCCGGTTTCAAGCGGTGGACCTGATCCGCGCCCCGCACCGTCACCTCGGGTGCGGGCATCGAGAGCGGCACCTCGAGATAGACGCGATCGACCAGCTCGCGCTGTTTGCCGCCGTGTGCGGTGATGTCCGTGGTCTTGCCGTTGTAATACGTATGGTCGAACAGGACCGCGCCGCTCCCTGCCCAAAAGGACAGGCGTACGGTGTAGCGGAAGATCTGTTTCGGATAGAAACCTTTCGCCGCGATGGTCACCACGTGCGGGCCGCGCCGTTCGATCTCGAGTGAAGTGAGCTCGCCGTCCGCCGCGTCGGAGATCGCACCGTCCCGATCGAGCGCCATCTTCGTGCCTTCGCTGATCACCCGCCAGGCAGCACCCTCGCGAACCTCGACCTTCGCCAGACCGCTCAGCTTCTTCTTGGCGATCGTAAAACGCGCGACGCCGGTGTCGACGATGATCGCTTCCGGGTTCTCGTCGAGCCGGAGCACCGGACCGAGCGTGGCGCTCTTCGCCGGATCATGTTTGAGCTGCACGTAGCCGCGTGTCTTCGGTGCCGCTTCGCCGAGCACATGGACATAACCCCAACGAATCGGCGCGCCGCAGTTGTCCGGCCCGTCGCCCCAACGCGACAGCACTTCGGTCTGGGTGGCCAACGCGCGTCCGTCGGGTGTCGCGGCGTAAAATCCGGAGAGCGACTTCAGATTCGCGCTCCGTGGAAAAGCGATCGGGAACGACAACACCTGCGGATAACGCGGGACTCCGAGATCTTCGACCACCGCGATCGGCAGTGAAAAAGGATGTGTCGTGCGCGGGCAGCTGTCGGAAGCTGCGAAGGCCGCCGTCGAGCTCGAGGCTCGAAGCGGCTCGATCCCCAACACGCGCCCGCTGTCCGCGGAACGTGGTGCCGGGCTCGTACTGGCCAAAGGTACAGGTTGCTCCGCGGTCGCGCACCCGACCAACAAGAGCGACACGGCGAACGCGCGCATCACGAGCCTCCGACGACCAGTGCGGGAATGCGGATCGTCGGCTCCGCGTCCGAGATCGGCACGTCTTGTCCGTCTTTGCCGCAGGTGCCGACGCCGAAGCCGAGATCGCTGCCCACGCGATCGATCGACTCGAGCACTTCCAAACAATCACCGGCGAGCGTCGCGCCGCGGACGGGCTCACCGATCGCGCCGTTTTCGATCAAATACGCTTCGGAGACCTCGAAGACGAACTGTCCCGTGATGGTGTCGACCTCGCCGCCGCCCATGCGCACCACGTAGAGCCCGCTCGAGGTGTCGCGTAAAATCGCCGCCGGATCGTCGGTGCCGGGCGCGATCATGGTGTTCGTCATGCGCACCATGGGGCGATCGCGAAACGACTCGCGCCGTCCTTTGCCGCCCGATTTCGCGCCGAGCACCAGCGCGGTCCGTTCGTCGTAGAGCAACGAGACCAAGATGCCGCGGTCGATGATCTTCGTCCTTTCGGCCAGGACCCCTTCGTCGTCGATGGAAAAAGTGCCGTTTTTCTCGGAGATCGTCGCGTCGTCGAGGACGGTGATCTTTTCGGAAGCCACCCGTTCGCCGATGCGATCGCCGAGCGCCGACAAACCTTCGAGCACCAGATCCGCTTCGAGCGAGTGTCCGACCGCTTCGTGCACGAACGTTCCGCCGGCTTCCGCCGCGAGCACCACCGTCATTTCGCCCGCGGGCGCAGGTTTCGCGAACAACATGCGAAGCGCGCGGGCCGCCGCGAGACGCGCGCATTTTTCGATCTCTTCTTCGGAGATCAGCTCGAGCCCACCTGTCCCTCCGGCCGCTTCGTAGGCGCTCTCGGTGCGGTCACCGTCGCCGGCGATCGCTTCGACCGCGACCATGGCGCGCACGTGTTCTTGCGCGACGATCCGTCCGTCGCTCCCCGCGATTCCTGTCCTTCGGATCGAATCGCGGACGGTCACGCTCACTTCGCGGATCGCCGGCGAGAGGCTGCGCGCGATGTGATCCGCGAGCTCGGCCAGCTCGATGCGCCGTTCGAAGCTCACCGACTCCGGCCTGATCTTTGCCGAGCTGACGTAGATCGCGCGGTGCTCCGCAAAGGCGGCGACAGGACCGCTCCCGGGAAAAGCGATCTCTTTCGCCAAACGCTCCGCGCCGGAGGCGTCGATGGCGGTGGACGAGGAGATCCGCGTCCTCCCATCCTTAGAGACGGATCGTGCGGCAAATCCTCGTTGGCGGTCGCGCGCCGCTCGCACGACGGCTCCGCCTTCGAGGCGCACGGCGGCGATCGCGTGGTCCTCTACGAAGAGATCCCCATAAGCTCCGCCGCCTTGCGCGAGCTTTCCGAGACGCTCCGGCTCAAGGCCGAGAAAGTAGGGCGACAGGTCCGCCGAGGTGAGCGTCATGGGACAATGAACCTCTCTTGATACAAAGTGATGGGTCTTTGAAGTGGAATTAACGGGGGTGCGTTTCTTGACTCGCGGCTCGGTCCCCATAGAATCAACCGCCGATGCGGCCTGGTTTCTCTCGCGGTCTCGCGGCGTTCCTTTTTGCCGCGCCCCTGTTCGCGTGCGCGTCGACCGGCGCTGTCGAAGAAGAGATGAGCCGCATGCGTCGCGAGATGGCGGCGATGAAGAAAGATCTCTCGGAAGCGCAGCTCGCGGTGCAGCGTCTCGAAGGACAGGTCACGTTGATCTCCGTCGGCCGCACCACACCCGTGGAGCGCGCGCCGGAGACGCAGGTCGCGAAACCGTCGTCGTCTTCGCGCTCGGGCGGCGTCAGAAAAGGTGTCTTGCCCGTGGTTCGTTTGGGAAACAAAGCGGAACCGCACGCTTCGGGAAACGAAACCGAATGGGATGATGAAGGCGCGATCGACGACGGCAGCCCGCCGCTGGTGATCAAGCTTGGTCCCGACACTTCGGCCCACGACGAAAAAGATCGTATCACGGTCGATCACGACGTCCTGAAGAAACCGGATCCAAACCTTCCGAAAACCGTTCCGTTCAAAGCCGAAAGAACGGCCGCCGAAGCGACGAGCAAAGAGATGGAAGCCGAATATCAAGCGGCGCTCCAGAAGCTTCGCGGCGAAAACAAAACGAACGAAGCGCTGGAGATGTTCCGTGCATTCCGTGCGGCGCATCCGAAGTCGAACCTCGCAGACAACGCGACGTATTGGTCGGGCGAGTGTTTGTTCGCTCAACAATCGCACGACAAAGCGATCGTCGAATTCGAACAGCTCATTCGCGATTATCCAAAATCATCGAAACGCGGCGACGCGATGGTGCGTATCGGCGAGGCTCAGGTCGCGCTCGGGAACACCGAAAAAGCGCGCGCAGCATTTCAGCGTGCAATCGAAAACTATCCGAAGACCGACGCCGCAGGCCGCGCGCGTTCGGCGCTCGCGAAACTTGGGGATGGAGGAAACTGACAGTATGAGCAAGCTCGGCGCGATCATGTTCTCCGCGTTTGTGCTCTCGCTCGGCGCGTCCGGTGCGTATGCGCAGGACGAAGGCGACGATTCTGATTCGATCCCTGTCGAAGAAAGCGAGAGCGAAGCATCTTCGGACGATGGAATGCGGGCTCCATCGGGGGAGACCGCGGGCGGCGGTGAAACGACTCCGCAGGTCGCCGAGACGCACGTCGTCGGCGGCGGCGACACGCTCTGGGATCTGTGCAGCAAGTACCTCAACAGTCCTTGGTACTGGCCGAAGATCTGGAGCTACAACCCGCAGATCACCAACCCGCACTGGATCTATCCAGGCAACGAGCTTCGTTTCTATCCGAGCGACGAGAACCTTCCCACGAACGTGGAAGTGTCGCGTCAGATCTCGACGAGCGAAGACGATGATGAATCGGTGCCGGATTCGCTCGACCCAAATGATCTCGTTCGTACGTCGGGCAACATCGAGGTTGGGCGAGTCGATCCGAACTCGTTCTTCTCCTCATACGTCGGTTTCCTTCACGCGAAGGAGCACGAACAGTCGGGCGAGATCGTCAACTCGGACTCAGAGACCTACATGTTGGCCGACTACGATCGGACCTACGTGAAGCTGAAGAGCGCGGCGAAGAAGGGCGAAAACTACGCGGTGTATCGCACGCTGCGCGAGATCGAACATCCGGTCACCGGCGAGCCTTACGGCTATGCAGTGGAGGTCATCGGCGGGATGACGATCGTCGACACCAGCCCGAGCGTCGCCACCGGACAGATCGCGCAGGCGTATCGGCCGGTCGAGCGCGGTGATTTCGTCGGGAAGTGGCCGGAGAACTTCGGACAACGCGTGAATCCGGTGTCGAACCAGACGGACGCGCAGGGGTACATCATCGACACGCTCGGGGACATCTTCACCGAGGTCGGCGAGTACCACGTGGTGTTCATCGACAAGGGTCGCTCGCACGGCGTGCAGCAGGGCAACACGTTCGCGGTCGTCGATCGCGGAGACGGTTTCACGCGTGAGACCCAAGGTTTGCCGAACGAAGACATCGGCCAATTGATGGTCGTCGACGTGCAGGATCAGGCTTCGACTGCAGTCGTCGTCACTTCGCTCCGCGAATTGGGCATCGGCGACAAGATCGAGATGCGCAAGAACTAAGAGTCCGCCGCTTGCCTGTCCTTTCGGCCAGCTGTCCCTCTGGCCATTCTCCTCCGATAGATCCGAAAACCATTCCGTTCGCCGAAGATCGTTGATCTTCGCAGGTATGCACCTTCATCTTCGGCGCGTGGATTCGAAACACGCGATCGGTGAGCCCGCGTATCCGCCGCGTTTGTATGCGCTCGAGGATCCGCCGGCAGTGCTCTTCGTTCGGGGAAAGCTCCCGCATCTTTCGCCGTCCGTGGGGATCGTCGGATCGCGGCGAGCGACCGAAGATGCACGTCGGTTTACCGAACAGTTGGCGTTCGAGGTGACGCGCGCGGGGGTCACGGTGATCAGCGGCGGCGCGCTCGGGATCGACGGTGCGGCGCACGAGGGCGCGATCCGCGCGGAGGGACAGACGATCGTCGTGCTTCCTACTTCGCTTTCGCGACCTTCGCCGCGTGCGCATTACCGGTTGTTCCGGCGCGTGTTGGAGCAGGGCGGTGCGTGGATCGCGGAGCATGAGCGCGCCGCACACCGGAGCGACTTTCGGATGCGCAACCGCTTGATCGCAGCACTTTCGGACCTGATCGTCGTCGTGCAGGCCGCGAAGAAATCCGGCACCTGCCATACTATCGAAGCCGCACGGCGCCTCGGCCGCACCGTCGCGGCTGTCCCTTGGCCGCCGAACGATCCGCTCGGCGCGACCTGCCTCGATGTTCTGCGCATGCGCGGTCCGCCGATCGGAGGTGCGGGTGACGTGTTGCGCTTGCTCGGAATGCGCGTGCCAAGAGGGAGAACGCGTCCGGCGATCGGCGGCTCTCCGGAGCGGGTTCGGGTGTTGTCTGCGCTCCTCACCGGAGGCCAGACGCTCGACGTGCTTCAACAGTCGACAGGGATCGCTGCATCCGCGCTGCTCGCGTTGGTCACCGAGCTGGAGATTGAAGGCGCTGTCGTCGCGGAGGCGAGCGGACGGATCGCGTTGGCGGCGGGCGCGCTCTAGGGGATCGACCCTTGCGACTGTTGCGGGACGGAGGCAATCTCCACCCGGAAGTCGATCGATGTCGGGCCACGAACGACCGAGGACGAACGCGGGGCGACGGGACGACGAGCCCGAAGAACCGACGGATCAGGGCCCGGCCGATGAGCCGACCGGACGGATCTACGACGAGCCGAATCTGCCGCGCCGCGAAGAAAAAAAGGAAAAGAGCGAGCCGCGCGTGGTCGCACCTGATCCCAACACCGGCGACATCGTCGGAGATTACGAGCTCCTCGAAAAGCTCGGCAAAGGTGGGGCGGGGTCCGTCTTCCGCGCCAAAAAAAGATCGGACGGCGCGATCGTCGCGCTCAAGGTGCTCTCGGCCTCGAAGGCGAAACGCGCGCGCATCGTGCAGCGCTTCTTCGATGAGGTCCGAGCCGCGAGCGCGGTTCATCATCCCGGCCTGATCCGCGTCTTCGACTTCATCGAGATCGAAGAGCCGCGACGTTTGGCTTATGCGATGGAGCTGGTGCTCGGCGAGACGCTTCGCGATCGCTTGAAGCGCGACACGAAGCTCGATCTCCGCGAAGCGATCCATGTCGGCGCAGAAGTGGCGGGCGCGCTCGGCGCGCTTCACGACGCGGGCATCATCCACCGCGATCTGAAGCCCGAGAACATCATGCTCATTCACCCGAAGAGCGCAGCCATGATGCCCGGGGTGAAGCTGCTCGACTTCGGCGTGGTGAAGTTTCTTCCGCAAGACAAGTCGGCGGGCGCCAAAGAGAGCGACGAAAAGAAGGGCACCTTCGTGGGCACGCCGCGCTACATGGCGCCCGAACAAGCGGCGGGCGGCGTCGTCGATGCGCGCGCGGATCTCTTCGCGGTCGGCGTGTTGTTGTTCGAGATGATCACCGGTCACTGCCCGCACGAAGGTGATTCCTTGCGCGACGTGGTGATGGCCAAGCTGAAGGGCGCACCGCGGATCATCGTCGGCAAAGAACAAGAGATCTTGCCGCAAGAGCTGACGGACATCGTCGACTCTTGCCTGAAGCTGAAGCCTGCGCTGCGCCCGAAAGATGCCCGCGAGGTGGTGCGTGCGCTTCGTAATGCGGAGGCGGTGTTGTTCGTCGTCGGTCCGGTGAAAGCGCACGAAAGCGGGAGCTTTACGCGTCCGGCCTCGCTGCTGTCGATTCCACCGGCGAGCTCGAATTCACACGTCTCGCTGCCCCCGCGCGCGTCTTTGGTCGCAGCGGGAAGCGGCGGCACGAACCCCGCGGGCTCGATCCCCCCGCGCCCGCCGTCACCTGTCCAACCGATCAGTCCCGCACCGATGCCTCCCGAACCCGTGCCCGCCGTCGATGAACGGACGGCCTCCGCAGGACGCAAGTTGGCGCTGGCGGCGATCGCGATCGCGGTCTTGGCGGTCCTCGTTGTTTTGGCGGTCTATTTCTTCAACCAGCCGATGTTGATCGTCCCGCTCGATTCGCAGAATTCGGGAGAAACACCCGCGGGAAACACGAGCACCGTGACAAAGCCGATCACATCCACCAAAAGCGGGTGATGGATCGTCCCGTCTTCGTCATCGGTGCCGGCCTCGCGGGTTGTGAGGTGACGCTGCAGCTCGCGAAGCGCGGCATCCCCGTGCGCCTCTTCGAGATGAAGCCGAAGAAACGGACGCCCGCGCAGGTGAGCGATCACTACGCGGAGCTGGTCTGTTCGAACTCTTTTCGCTCCGACTCGCTGGAGAACGCCGTGGGCGTGATCAAAGAAGAGATGCGCCTCGGCGGCGGCGAGATCATGAAGATCGCCGAGGCGACGCGGGTGCCGGCGGGGAGCGCGTTGGCCGTCGATCGCGAACGCTTCGGCGCGCAGGTGACCGCGGCGGTGCGTGACTGTCCTTTGGTACAGGTGGTGGAGACGGAAGTGGTGAAGCTTCCCGATCCTGCGGAAGCGCCGGATGTGGTGATCGCCACCGGTCCGCTGACCTCGCCCGATCTCGCCGCCGAGATCACCAAGCTGTGCGGCGATGCTTCGCGCCTTTATTTTTATGATGCGATCGCGCCGATCGTCTCCGCGGAGTCGATCGATCAAACGATCGCTTTTTCGCAGTCGCGCTACGGCAAAGGCGACGGTGATGACTACGTGAACCTTCCGCTCGACCAAGAGCAATATCTCGCCTTCGTCGCGGCGATCGTCGCGGCGGAGAAGGTGACGCCGCACGAGTTCGAGGAGGCGAAGTACTTCGAGGGCTGCTTGCCGATCGAAGTGATGGCCGAGCGCGGCGTCGATACTTTGCGTTTCGGTTGTATGAAACCGGTGGGGCTGACCGATCCGCGCACGGGTCGTGAGCCGTACGCGTGCGTGCAACTTCGCACCGAGAACCTCGACAAAACCGCGTACAACTTGGTGGGGTTTCAAACGCGGATGAAGTGGGGCGATCAACAGCGTGTCTTGCAGATGTTGCCCGGCCTCAAAGACGCGGAGTTTTTGCGGCTCGGACAGATCCACCGCAACACCTATCTCGATGCGCCGGTGTTGCTCGACCGAGAGCTCCGCTTGAAGAACGCGCCGCATCTGTGTTTCGCGGGGCAGATCACCGGCGTCGAAGGTTATGTGGAGTCGACCGCGTGCGGGATGTTGGTCGGCCTGATGCTCGCGGCGAAAAGAAAAGGGCACGCCTTGCCGCAACCGCCGCCCGAAATGGCGCTGGGCGCGCTTCACCGTCATGTGCTCGGGACGAATCGCCCCGTCGGGGTGAAGGCGCATACGCCGTCGAACATTCACTTCGGATTGTTTCCGCCGATCACCGGGCGGGTGTCGAAGCGTGATCGAAAAGCGCTCTACGGGGAGCGTGCGCTGGAATCGGCGCGCGCATATTTCGCGTCGATCGAGCAGTTGCTTTAAGATCGACCGCATGGCGCTCGAAGCAGAGGTCGCAGACTTTCTCGACTTCTTGGAGAAGGAGCGACGCGTCTCGCCGGCGACGGTGAAAGCGTATCGGGCCGATCTCGCCGGCCTGCAACGTTTCCTCGCGACCCGGAGCTTCACGGGCAACGCGAATAAGATCCAAGCGGGGATGGTGCGCGCGTATCTCGCGGCGATTCAGTCTTCGACGGTCGCTCGCACGCGGGCGCGGAAGCTCTCGGCGGTGCGCACCTTCTACCGCTTTCTCACCAAACGAAAACGCGCCCAACGCAACATCGGTGAGGAGCTGGCGACGCCGAAGCTCCCGCGTGGCGTGCCGCGCGCGTTACAAGTCGACGAAGTTTTTCGGCTGCTCGATGAGAAACAAAGTGTGCCGCCGTTGTTGCTCCGCGACGTGGCGATGCTCGAGCTGCTCTACGGCTCCGGTCTGCGTGCCGCGGAATTGGTTGGGCTCGACGTCGATCGCCTCGAGCTCGATCGCCGCGTGGTGCGGGTGATCGGCAAAGGAAACAAAGAGCGCATGGTCCCTTTTGGGTCGAAGGCGGCGGATGCGCTCCACCGCTGGCTCTCGGTGCGCAGCGAAATCTTGGCACACACAAAACATCCGGATTTGGACGCGGTGTTCGTCAATGCGCGGGGCACCCGCCTCAGCTCGCGTTCGCTCCGGCGGCGTTTACATGCGCGCGTCGAAAATACGGGTGTGGGAAGACGCGTGACGCCTCATATGTTGAGGCATTCGTTCGCTACACATTTGCTCGACGAGGGCGCGGATCTGCGCGCGATTCAGGAGATGCTCGGACACGCGAGCCTCTCGACGACGCAGCGGTACACCGCGGTGTCTGTGGAAAAGCTCCGTACCGTTTACGATTCCGCGCACCCGTTCGGGGAAAAGAAATAGTCGGCGCGATCGACCGTGCCCGCTTGACCCAAGGGCCTGTCGGTCCTTAGTAGGTCGAAGAAATGACGACGGTAGTCACCGCCCGCAAGGGTCGAAAAGTTGCCCTCGGCGGCGACGGCCAAGTCACCTTCGGACAGACGGTGATCAAGTCGAACGCCAAAAAAGTTCGACGTCTCTATGACGGAAACGTGCTCGCAGGATTTGCGGGCTCCACGGCCGATGCGTTCACGCTCTTCGAACGTTTCGAGGCCAAGCTGAAAGAGCACAACGGCCAACTTTTGCGCGCCGCGGTCGAGCTGGCGAAAGATTGGCGCACCGACCGTTTCTTGCGCCGCCTGGAAGCGATGTTGCTCGTCGCGGATCTCGACAAGACGCTCCTGCTCTCGGGGACAGGTGACGTCCTCGAGCCCGACGGCGGCGTCGCGGCGATCGGAAGTGGTGGACCGATGGCGCTCGCCGCCGCCCGCGCGCTCGCTGACAACACCGATCTCATGCCACGTGAGCTCGTCGAAAAATCGCTGCGCATCGCCGGTGAAATCTGCGTCTACACGAATCTCGACATTCTGGTCGAGGAGTTGGGTTGATCGAGATGAACGAGTATTTGAAGAGACAAGGATTCACTCCGCGCGAGATCGTCGGCGAGCTCGATCGCTACATCGTCGGACAAGACAAAGCGAAACGTTCGGTGGCCATCGCGCTCCGCAATCGCTGGCGCCGCCAACACGTGCCGGCTGAGCTGAAAGACGAGATCGTTCCCAAGAACATCTTGATGATCGGCCCGACCGGCGTCGGCAAAACGGAGATCGCGCGCCGCTTGGCGAAGTTGATCCGCGCGCCGTTCGTGAAGGTGGAAGCGTCGAAGTTCACCGAGGTCGGCTACGTCGGCCGCGACGTGGAATCGATGGTGCGCGACCTGGCCGAAGTATCCGTGAATCTGGTGCGCGCCGAAGCCGAAGAAGCGGTGAAGGTGAAGGCGGAGGTCGCGGCCGAAGAACGCCTGCTCGATCTGTTGTTGCCCGGCCCGAGCGGAAGCGACGGACGCATGGGGTTCGAGGATCGGCCGAACGAGCCCTCGAATGACGCTTCGAAGACACGCGAGACGTTTCGCCGTTTGCTCCGCGAAGGAAAGCTCGACGAGCGCCAAGTGGAGATCGAAGTCAGCGGGCAACCGCAGATGAGCACGGTGCAGAACTTCTCCAACGAAGGTGTCCAGGACATGGTCATCCAGATCCAGGACATGATGGGCATCCGCGGGATGAGCGGGCCGAAGAAGCGCCGCAAAGTGACCGTCAAAGAAGCGAAAACTTTGCTCGCGCAGGAAGAAGCGCGGCGTCTGGTCGACATGGACGCGGTGAATCGCGAAGCGATCGAACGCGCCGAAGAAACAGGCATCATCTTCATCGACGAGATCGACAAAGTCGCGACCAGCGGCGGCAAAGCCGGCGGTCCCGACGTGTCGCGCGAAGGTGTGCAGCGCGATCTGCTGCCGATCGTCGAAGGCTGTACGGTGAGCACGAAATACGGGCGCATCAGCACCGATCACGTGTTGTTCATCGCGGCCGGTGCGTTTCACATGTCGAAGGTTTCGGATTTGATCCCCGAGCTACAAGGGCGTTTTCCGATCCGCGTCGAGCTTTCGGCGCTCACGGGCAACGACTTCGTGCGCATCCTGAAAGAGCCGAAGAGCTCGCTGATCCGCCAATACACGGCGCTGCTCGGCGTCGAAGGTTTGGAGCTCGACTGGAAGGAGGATGCGATCGACGAGATCGCGTCCATCGCGGCTCAAGTGAATCAGTCGCTGGAGAACATCGGCGCGCGGCGTTTGCACACCGTCCTCGAAACGTTGCTCGAAGAGATCTCTTTCGATGCACCGGAGCGCCGCGAAAAAGCCGTGGTCATCGACCGCGACTACGTGCGTGGAAAATTGTCGAAGGTTCTGGAGAGCGAAGATCTCTCGAGGTTCATTCTCTGATGCACGCCATGATCGAATCGAACGAAGCCCGCGCCGAACAAGCGAAGACGTTTTTCACGCCGAACTACAAGCCGGCGCCGCTGGTCGTGGAGCGCGGCGAAGGTTGTTACCTCTTCGACGTCGAAGGAAAGAGATACCTCGATCTCGTCGGCGGAATCGCAGTGAGCGCGCTCGGCCATGGGCATCCCGCGTTGGTCAAAGCGATCCAAGACCAAGCGGCGAAGGTGCTTCACACCTCGAACTTGTATTTGAATCGGCCTTCGCTCGAGCTCGCCGAAAGACTGCGCTCTTTGTCCTTCGGACAACGCGTCTTCTTCTGCAACTCGGGTGCGGAAGCGAACGAAGCGCAGATCAAGCTCGCGCGCCGCTACGCTTGGGATCGCGGCGAAAAGAAGCGAAACAAGATCATCTCTTTCGACGGCTCGTTTCACGGCCGCACTTTTGCGGCGCTGACGGCGACGGCGCAGCCGAAGTATCACGAAGGTTTCGGCCCGATGCCGGAAGGTTTTGTGTACGCGAAGCTCGGCGACGTCGAAGCGCTCGAGAAGCTCGTCGACGACAGCGTCGCGGCGATCATCGTCGAACCGATCCAAGGTGAAGGCGGCGTGCGTGTTCCGCCGAAAGGTTTCCTCGCCGCATGCCGGCGGATCGCCAGCCAGCGCGGCGCATTGTTGTTGTTCGACGAAGTGCAGGTCGGCGTCGGCCGAACGGGGACTTTTTTCGGCTACCAACACGACGACGTCGTTCCCGACGTGCTCTCTTTGGCGAAAGGGATCGGCGGCGGGCTCCCGCTCGGCGCGATCATCGCGAAGGAAGACATCGGGGTGCACTTGGTCGTCGGCACGCACGCCACCACTTTCGGCGGAAATCCCGTCGCGTGTGCGGCGGGTTTGGTCGTCGTCGAGACCGTCACCGCGCCCGGCTTTCTCGAACAGGTCCAGACGCGCGGGAACCAACTGGTCGAAGGTCTCAGCGCGCTCTCAGAAAAACACGGGAAGGTTTTCAAGGAAGTTCGCGGACGCGGCCTCTTGATCGGCGCGGAGCTGCGGAGTGGTTTATCTTGGGACGCGAAAGCGATCGTCGACGCGTGTCGCGCGCACGGTGTGCTCACGCACATCGCAGGTCCGGACGTGTTGCGTCTGGCCCCGCCGTTGATCTTGAGCGAACGTGAAGCAGAAGAAGGATTGCAGGCGATCGATCGCGCGCTCGCCGCGTTGAAGGTAACCTAAAGGGGACGATGACCGAGGACGGGGCCGCAAAAAAGGGATTCGTCCCCAAGCTGCGATCGGGCCTCGATCTCACACGCCTCGGTCTGTCGATGGACGAAGGTTACGTCGCTTCGCGGATCGACGGCCGCACCAGTGTTCAAGACATCGCGCATCTCGTCGGAAAATCGAGAGGCGACACCGAGCTGATCCTGGAACGCCTGCGCAAAGTGGGCGTGCTCGAACAAGGTGGCACCGACGATCTTCCGCGCATTCCCACCGCGCGCGCGATGCACAAAGACGGCGACGACGATTACGGCGAATTCATTTTTCCGCCGGCGTTGATGCATGAGGAGTGTTCTCTCGACAACGAGATGCGCAAGCGAGTGATCTGGTTTCACGAACACCTCGAGAAGTGGTCGCACTACGAGCTGCTGCAGGCCCCGCGCCGCGCAGACGAAAAAGAGATCAAGAAGGCGTACTTCTTACGCAGCAAAGAATGGCATCCGGATCGTTTTCCGCGCGGCAACGTCGGCTCGTTCAAGAAGATGATCGACGCGATCTATTTTCAGGTGAAGGAAGCGTACGACGTGCTCAGCGACCCTGTCCGGCGGGGGAAGTACGACGAGACCGTGGTCTTCACGCTCGGCGAAGACGAGATCGCCGAGATGCTGGAAGAGCAGCGGCGCGCGGATCGCGAGAAGAAGCGCGAAGACGAAGCGGTCGAACGGCGGCGCAGACGCAACCCGGCGCGGCAACGGATGGATCAGGCGCGCAAGTTCTATGAAGACGCGCTGGAGAAGGAGAAGGCCGGGGAGCTGTTGGTGGCGCTGCGTCTCGCGCAGACGGCGGCCGCGTACGACGAGAAGCCGGAGTACGTGGACGCCGCGGAAAGGCTGAAGGTCTCGGCCGGGGAGCTGCGTATCGGCCCCTATATGCGGCGCGGGATCGCGATGGAGTCGATCCTGAATTGGGACGAGGCGATCGACGTTTTCCGCGATGCGGTCCGCGTCGCTCCCGAACATGGACTGGCCCATCTCAGACTTGCGTACAATCTTGTCCTTCGCGGTCGGGATCCCCATGAAGCGACCACGCACGCCCATCGAGCGGTCGCGCTCCTTCCCGATGACCCGGAATCTCACTTTGTCCTCGGGATGTGTTACGAAAAAGGCGGGATGGAAAAGGCGGCCGTGCGAGCGTTTACACGTGCGCTCGAGCTCAAGCCCAACCATAACGAAGCGAAGAAGCGGCTAAAGAAGCTCAGATGGGGCTTCTGATAAGAGCGAAGTCAGAAGGGAAGGCCGCGAGTCGATCGTGGCCTGGCGAGCGAGGGAAGGGTGGCATCAGAACCGGTCATCGGTATCGACTTGGGAACGACGAACTCCTGTGTGGCGGTCGTCGAAGATGGCGTTCCCAAGGTCATCCCGAATCGTGCGGGTTACCGGACGACGCCTTCGATCGTGGCGATCGCCGAAAATGGCCGACGCTTGATCGGACACATCGCGAAGCGGCAAGCGATCACCAATCCTGAAGGCACCGTTTATGCGGCAAAACGCCTCATCGGGCGCAAGTGGAACTCGCCGGCGGTCGCCGCTGCGCTCGAGACCTGCACGTACAAGCTGATCGAAGGACCGCATCACGACGTGCGCATCGCGCTTCGCGAGAAGATCTACAGCATCCCCGAGATCAGCTCGATGATCCTCTCGGAGATGAAGCTGATCGCCGAACAATATCTCGAACGTGAAGTCGAAAAAGCGGTGATCACCGTCCCCGCTTATTTCAACGACGGACAACGACAAGCGACCAAAGATGCGGGCCGCATCGCCGGCCTCGACGTCGTCCGCATCATCAACGAACCGACCGCAGCTTCGCTCGCCTATGGTTACGGCAAGTCGCTGGAGCGCAAGGTCGCGGTCTTCGATCTCGGCGGCGGAACGTTCGATATTTCGATCCTCGAGATCGGCCACGGCGTCTTCGAGGTCATGGCCACCGCCGGAGATACCTATCTCGGCGGCGAAGACTTCGATAATCGCATCATCGAGTGGTTGGTCTTCGGCTTCTTGAAAGAGCACAAGATCGACCTCCGCAAAGATCGCATGGCGCTGCAGCGCATCCGCGATTCGGCGGAGAAGGCGAAGTGCGAGCTGTCGAACGCACCACAGGCGGAGATCAATCTCCCGTTCATCATCTCCACCGGCAAGAACGACGCGCTCCATCTGCAGCGGACGCTGACGCGCGAGAAGTTCGAAGATCTGGTGATCGATCTCTGTGAGCGCTGCATCCAGATCTGCGACAAGACGCTGAAGGACGCGGGGATCGACAAGAAAGATCTCGACGACGTCATCTTGGTCGGTGGCCAGACACGCACGCCGAAGATCCAAGAGATGGTGAAGGAGTTCTTCGGTCTTTCGCCGAGCAAAAGTGTGAACGCGGATGAAGTCGTCGCGCTCGGTGCGGCGATCCAAGGCGCGTCGCTGCTCGACGAACGTTCCAACGTGTTGTTGTTGGACGTTACGCCGCACAACCTCGGCATCATGATCGTGCACGGATATTTCCAGACGATCATCGAGAAGAACACCACGGTTCCGACGTCGGAAAAACACGTCTTTACCACTGTGCGCGACAACCAGACCGCGGTGCGGATCATGGTCTTTCAGGGCGATTCGCTGCGCGCCGAAGAGAACGAATTGCTCGGCGAGTTCATCTTGTCGGGGCTTCGTGAAGCGCCGCGCGGTGAGGTCGAAGTCGAGGTGCAGTTCGAGATCTCCGCGGACGGTATCGTCTCGGTGTCGGCGAAGAACCTCGAGACCGGTTTGCAGCAGAGCATCACCGTGACTGCAACCTCCGGTTTGACCGACGAAGAGATCAAGAAAATGGCCGCGGAGTCTTCGGACTACGCGGTGACCGTGAAGCAGAGCGACGCGTTCGAGCAGGAGAAGGCGCAGGTCGAAGCGATCGTGCGCGACATCGAAGGTATCTTGCCGAAGGTTCGCGAGTTCATGAACGGGTCGGAGTTCGGGCGCGAGGCGCTGCTCAAAGCAGAACAGGCGATGGCGCGCTCGAAGATCGCCATCGGTGCGCGTTCGATCGATGAGCTCAAGCAGTCGAAAGATCCGCTGGAACGGACGCTGCGGATGTTGCGCGGTGTCGCGCAGCGCATCCCTTCTTGATGATGTCAGGAGCTTGTGACGGGTGAGCACCGACGGACCCGAAGGCGGCGGACCACCGGAGCTGACGGCGGCCGAGTGTGTCCGCGCGGGCATGTATTGGTTCGGGCGCAACGATCTCGCTGCGGCTGAAGCTTGGTGGCAGCGCGCGCTCTACCTCGACCCGGCGAACGTGCGTGCGCAAGAGTGTTTGCGCCTCCTGGCCAAAAGTACAGGTCGAGCCGAGGAGATCCCGGCGAAAACGCCGCCGCCCATGCCGGTGGCAAAGCCGGCTCAGGCACGGCCCAGCCCGGCGGAGCTCGAGAACCGTTTGTTCGCGCGGGACGTGCCGGGTGGAGATCTCGACGTCGACGTGGCGGCCTGGGCTTTAGGACAGGCGTCGAGCACGTCGTCTTCTTCGACGGATCCGCTGGAGTTCGCCACGGACATTCCGGAGGACACGGGCGACATCATCCACGTCGATTCGGGGACGCCGGTTCCGGAGCTCGAACGCACGCCGTGGGACGACGGGCCGGCGCGCACCAGCGTGGTGACGGTGAGCAGCTCGATCGAGCACGACGCGATCGGGGAGCACACGCCGCTTCCGGACATCGATCGCGAGCGTTTTTTCGGTCGCGGCGGTGAAGGCGACGATCCGGATTTGGTCGGCGTCTTCGATCAACAGGACGAAGCGTCTTTCGAGGATGTGCTCGACGAGAAGAGTGATCCGGTGAGGGCGCCCGAGCGCCCCGTGCCGAGAGCCGAGGCGGAGATCACCATCGACGAACCGATCGAAGCGCCGCGTCGCGAAGAACGAGCGTTGGCTTCGGCGTCGCCCGATGAGCTGATCGGACAAGCGCGCGATCTGTTCGCGCTGCACGACTTCAACGGGGCGATGGAGCTGCTCGAGAAGTTGGTGGAGCTGTCGCCGAATCACGCAGAGGGCCGTTCGCTCTTAGTGCAGTGCCGCTCGCAATTGGTGCGCATGTTGGAGTCGAAGCTCGGCGATCTGGATCGCGTCCCGCGGCTGATGATCTCCAGCGAAGAGGTGATTTGGTTGAACCTGAATCACCGCGCAGGCTTCATCCTCTCGCAGATCGACGGCACGGTGACCTACGACGACATCATCTCGCTCTCCGGGATGCCGCGCCTCGATACGCTGAAGATCATGGTGGAGCTTCTCTCGACCCGCGTCATCGGATGACGCTGCGCCTCCGAAGGCGGCGGGGTATTCTCGCGCCTGGACAAATAGTGAATTAACCGTTCACTATTCGACTGTGGCCCAGACCCGGAAGGATGACGTCGAGCAACGGATCCTCGACGCCGCCGTCGAGCTGTTCGCCCGCGGCGGTTACGCGAGCGCGGGGATGGCGGCGATCGCCAAAGCCGCGGGTGTCTCCGCGGGCAACCTGTACCGTTACTTCGCGAACAAAGAAGATCTCTTCGCGGCCGCGATTCCGCCGGACTTCGTCGCAGAGCTCGAGGCGCGGTTGAAGCGGAGGACCGAAACTTATGGGCGCGCCGAATATACGAGCGCGGCCGAAGCGCTCCTCCACTTTACCCTGGAAGATCGAAAACGGATCGTCGTCCTCCTCGCTCACAACCAAGGCAGCGCCTACGACGGCTTCGACGAACGCCTGGTGGAGAGCCTCTCCAAAACCGCCGCAGGCTACGCTGTCCGAAAGATCAGTGGCGCGGAACGCGAAACTTTGGCGCTGATCTACCGCGGTTTTCTCAAAGCGATGGCCGCGATCCTCGCGACGCAAGAAAACGAAGATGTGATCCGCGATCGCATCGCGCACTACACGCGTTATCACCTCGCGGGATTGGAGGCGTTCCTACGATGACCGAGCTGATTCAAATCATCGACACACAGAGGCTTCGCAAAACGATCGATCGCGTTGGGCTGGAAGATGCGGGCCCGCTGCTCGCGTTCGCCTCGAACGAACAGTTGCTCGCCGTGCTCGACGAAGATCTGTGGAAAAACGAGCGGCCGGGCGAAGTCGAGGTCTTCGATGCGGCGCGTTTCGCGATCTGGATCGAGGTGTTGCTGGACGCCGGCGAAAAAGACGCCGCGGACCGGGTGGCCGCATTGCCCGAAGAACTGTTGGTGCTCGGCCTGCAACGACACGTGTGGGTCGTCGATCGCCACGAGCTGTTCAATCTGCTCGCCGAGCAAGAAGACGAGTCGGCCTTGATCGACAAGGCCCTGGAGAGCTGCGTGACCGTGGACCTCGGCGAGCACACGTTGATCTCCCGCAACCACGACGGCTTCGACGCCATCGTCACTGTCCTTTTGGCCATGGACCACGAACACCGCGAGCTGGTCGATCGCGCGTTGTCCCGATGTTGCCGAATCTCCGCGGAGCGGATCGAAGACAACGGGGGTTTGTACACCGTGCTCTCCGCACCGGAGCTCCTCGAGGGCGACGCCGCGGAAGAACGCGAGCACCGGCGGAGCGCAAAAGGTTACGTGGCGCCAGAGCGAGCCCGAGAATTCCTCGCGCGTGCGGCGATGGAACCTGTACCTTCGGCCAAGAAGCCGCGGGAGCTCGTCAAAGAGGTGAGCTCCTTTCGCGCGGCGATGCTCGATCTGCTGGAGCGCGACGCGACGCTGTACGCGAGACGTCTCGACGAACTGGCTCATCTCGCGAACGTGCTGCTCGCGGGTCTCGGCCTCCCGCCGAAAGAAGCGATGGAACGAGCGATGTCTTACACGAGCGCGGGGATCGATCTGGTCTCGAACGGTGCGGGCAACGTGTTGATGCTCGAGACGGTGACGAAGATGTTCCGCATCGGTTATTCTTCTTCGCCCCGCAGTGCGCGCAAACGTGCGGCGATCTCGACTTCGTAACCGATCTCTTTCGGCTCGTAGTAGCGGCGGCCGAGCAGATCGTCCGGCAAATAGGTCTCGCCGTCCGCGAATCCGCCGGTGTCGTGCGGATACACGTATCCTTTGCCTTGGCCGAGGGAACGCTGGAGCTTGGTGTTGGTCGGCAACAGCTTCTTCGGCGGCGGCAGCGGCCCATACTTCATCACGTCTTTTTTCGCCGCGTTGTACGCCGCATAGGATGCGTTCGACTTCGGCGCGCTCGCCAAATACGTGACCGCTTGCGACAGCGGCAGCGCTCCTTCCGGCAAACCGACGAGCTCGAAAGCGTGAAGTGCGTTGACCGCCACCGAAAGCGCGATCGGATCGGCGTTGCCCACGTCTTCGCTGGCGAAGATCACCATGCGCCGCAGGATGAAGCGTGCATCTTCGCCGCTCTCCAACATACGCGTCATGTAATAGATCGCGGCGTCTGGATCAGAGCCGCGCATCGATTTGATGAACGCGGAGACGATGCCGTAGTGCGCGTCGCCTGTCTTATCGTACAGGAGAGCGCGGTGTTGCAGCGCTTCCTCCGCGAGGGCCTCGGTGATCTTCGATTCCAAAAGTTTTGCATCGCGCGCGGCGACCTCGAGCGTGCTCAGCGCGCGCCGCGCATCGCCGTACGAACCGGAGGCGATCATCCACAACGCACCTTCGTCCGCTTCCACCTTTTCGAGCCCGAGCCCGCGCGTCTCATCGCGAAGCGCGCGTTGTAAGAGCTCGACGATCGTCTCGTCGGCGATCGCTTCGAGCACGAACACCCGCGCGCGGGACAACAACGCAGAGTTCAGCTCGAACGACGGATTTTCCGTGGTGGCACCGACCAGCGTGACGGTTCCTTTTTCCACCGCGCCGAGCAGCGCGTCTTGTTGAGACTTCGACCAGCGGTGGATCTCGTCGACGAATAAGATGGTGCGTTCGTTGTGCTGATTGCGTGCGCGGGCCGCTTCTTCGATCAACTTCCGCAGCTCGGCGACACCGGAGAGCACCGCGGAGATGGCCACGAAACGGGCGCGCGTGCTCTTGGCGATCACCTGGGCGATCGTCGTTTTGCCGGTGCCCGGTGGACCCCACAAGATCAGCGACGGAACACGATCGTTCTCGATCAACGTGCGCAAGAGGCGCCCTTCGCCGAGGATCTGATCTTGACCTAAAACCTCCGCGAGCGTGGTGGGACGCATGCGATCGGCGAGCGGATCATCGGGTTTGGAGCGCTCGCCCGCGGATTCGAATAGATCGCGCACCGCCTGATCTTGCCAGAGGAGAACCGCCGAAGTCTTGACGGAACGTCCTTTGCACTTAGTTTGCAGGGCGAAATTATGAATGCCGAGAGACTCACAGTCCGATCCCAACAGGCGATGAACCGCGCGCTGTCGATCGCGCGCGAGGCTCAGAACCAGCACCTCGAAGCGGAGCACGTGTTGCTCGCGCTCTTGGAAGACCAAGAGGGGATGGCCCAAGCGCTCGCGAAAAAAGTCGGCGCCGATCCAGGGAAGATCTCCCGAGAGCTGAAGTCATTAGTCGCGGAAGGCCCGAAGGTCACCGGCGGTGGGGCGGGCAACCTGTACGAAGGGACATCTTTCCGCACGCTCTTCGAAAAGGCCGAAAAAGCCGCATCCAAGCTTCAGGATCAGTATCTCTCCGCTGAACATTTTTTGAGCGCCGCAACCGAGCTCGGCGGCCGCCTCTCCGAGCTGTTGAAGCGAAACGGCCTCACCGCGGAGAACATCGCGCGCGCGTTGAAAGACGTGCGCGGAAATCAAACCATCCACGAACAAGATCCCGACGGGAAGTTCCGCGCGCTCGAGAAATATTGCGTCGATCTCACGCAGCGTGCATCGAACGGCAAGCTCGATCCGGTGATCGGCCGCGACGAAGAGATCCGCCGCACGATGCAGGTCTTGTCGATGCGCCGTAAGAACAACCCGGTGCTCATCGGCGAGCCGGGCGTCGGCAAAACGGCGATCGTCGAAGGTATCGCGCAAAGGATCGTCAGCGGCGACGTGCCCGAATCTTTGAAAGGCAAACGTCTGCTCGCGCTCGATCTGGGTGCGTTGATCGCCGGCGCGAAGTTTCGCGGTGAGTTCGAGGAACGTTTGAAGGCGGTCCTCAAAGAGATCATTACCAGCGAAGGCCAATACGTGTTGTTCATCGACGAGCTTCACACGCTGGTCGGCGCAGGTGCGGCCGAAGGGTCGATGGATGCCTCGAACATGTTGAAGCCGGCGCTGGCCCGCGGCGACCTGCATTGCATCGGCGCGACGACTGTCAATGAGTACAGGAAGCACATCGAAAAAGATGCGGCGCTCGAGCGGCGTTTTCAGCCGGTGATGGTCGAGCCGCCGAGCGTCGAAGAGACGATCGCCATCTTGCGCGGCTTGAAAGAGCGCTACGAAGTGCACCACAAGATCCGCATCCGCGACAACGCCTTGGTGTCGGCGGCGATGTTGTCGAACCGCTACATCGCGGATCGGTTTCTTCCGGACAAAGCCATCGATCTGGTCGACGAAGCCGCGTCCACGGTGCGCATGGAGGTCGACTCCTTGCCGGCGCCGATCGACGAGATGCAGCGAAAGATCCTGCAGCTTCAGGTCGAGCAGCAGGCGATGAAAAAAGAGAAGGCGACCGAACGATTGAAAGAGATCGAAAAAGAGATCGCCGAGCTCAACGAAAAAGTCGGTGCGATGAAAGCGCGCTGGCAGTCGGAGAAAGAGGCGCTCCAATCGATCGCCGCGATCAAGTCGGACATCGACCGTTTGAAGACGGAAGAAGAACAGGCGACGCGCCAGGGCGATCTCGGCCGCGCCGCGGAGATCAAATACGGACGTCTCCCTGAGCTCGCCGACAAACAGAAAGTTCTCGAGAAGCGGCACGCGGAGGTCACCAAGAACGGCTCCTTCCTCCGTGAAGAAGTCACCGACAAAGAGATCGCCGAGATTGTGGCCAAGTGGACAGGTATCCCAGTGAGCAAGATGCTCGAGGGCGAGTCACAAAAATTGGCGCATATGGAAGAGCAGCTGCACGAGCGCGTGATCGGGCAGGATCGCGCGGTGAAAGCGGTGTCGCGAGCAGTGCGGCGTGCGCGCGCGGGGTTGAAAGATCCGCGGCGTCCGATCGGCAGCTTCATCTTCCTCGGCCCGACCGGCGTCGGCAAAACGGAGCTGGCCAAGGCGCTCGCCGAACGTATGTTCGACGACGAGAGCCGAGTGATCCGCATCGACATGTCCGAGATGATGGAGAAACACTCGGTCGCTCGACTGATCGGCGCGCCGCCCGGCTACGTCGGTTATGACGAGGGCGGATATTTGACCGAGGCGGTTCGCCGCCATCCTTACAGCGTGATCTTGTTCGACGAGCTCGAGAAGGCGCACTCGGACGTGTTCAACGTGTTGCTCCAGGTGCTCGACGAAGGGCGCCTCACGGACGGCAAAGGCCGGACCGTCGACATGCGGAACACGATCATGATCATGACGTCGAACCTTCCGCAGGAGCTGTTGCAGGAGCGCTTTCGGCCCGAGTTTTTGAACCGCATCGATGACATCATCGTCTTCGACAGCCTGACCAAGGACGACGTCCTGCGGATCGTGCCGGTCCAGATGAAGGAGCTCGAGATGCGCCTGCGCGATCGCGGGTTCCAGCTCACGCTGACGGATGCGGCTGCGGCGTACCTCGCCGAGAAGGGATACGATCCGGTCTACGGCGCGCGTCCCTTGAAGCGGGTCATCCAAAGCGAGCTGGTCGACACGCTGGCGCTCGACCTGATCGAGGGCAAGTTTGAAGGCAAGACCAAGATCGCCGTCGACGCAACCGCGAAGGGGATCGAGATCGCCGCCACATAGAAAGCGAAGCGCGCAGCGAACGTCGAAGGCCCGCACGCGGACTTGTTCCGCCGTCGACGGGGCCGGGGCTCGTGATGTTTTGAGAAAAACTGGTGTGCCGGGCGAGGCTTCCTGCTATGGGAGCCCCGTCCGTGCCGCGCCTCGTCTACGCACTCTTCGTCGCGCTCGCGGCCCTACCTTCTCTCGCCTACGCGCAGACGGGCACCTCGACCGCATCCGCGTCGAAAGCCGGCACCGTCGAAGCGATCGAATTCGAGGGATTGAAACGTGTCGAGCCCGCGGCGATCCGCGTGTTGCTCACCAGCCGCCGTGGCCGTCCGTACAGGCCAGGCGCGGTCGCCGAAGACATCCGCGCGATCTACGGGATGGGTTACTTCAACGACGTCAAAGCGTACGAAGAGACGCTGCCCTCGGGCGGCATCAAGCTGGTCTTCGAGGTCAAAGAGAAGCCGTCGGTCGGCAAGGTTGTCATCAAAGGCAACGACGACGTCTCCGAAGACAACATCAAAGACGTCATCGACATCCGCCCGTTCACCATCTTCTCGGACGCGAAGGTGAAAAGGAACGCGGAGAAGATCAAAGATCTCTACAACGAAAAAGGTTTCTACCTCGCCGAGGTCAGTCCGAAGATCGAGCCTTCCGGCCAAAACCAGGTGAACATCACCTTCGAGATCGTCGAGAACGCGAAGGTCGAGGTGCGCCGCATCCGTTTCGTCGGCAATCAGAGCTTGTCGGACGAGACGCTCAAAACAGGGTTGATCACGCAGGAAGGAAACTTCATCTCCTTCCTCACCGGCGCGGGCACGTACCGAAAAGACGCCTTCCAGGTCGACCTGTTGCGCGTGTCGAGCCACTACTTCGACAACGGCTACATCAACGTGAAGGTCGACTCGCCGGACGTCGAGATCTCGGCGGATCGCAAGTACATCTACATCACCATCCGCATCGAAGAAGGTGAACAGTACTCGATCGGAAAGACCGGTTTTTCGGGCGATCTTTTGGAGACGGCGGAGCAGCTCGAGGGACGCACGCAGATTCGCCAAGGCCAGATCTTCAACCGCAGCAAGCTGGGCGAAGATCTGCTCGCATTGAAGACACGTTACGAAGACGACGGTTACGCGTACGCGAACATCACGCCCGTGACCTCGATCGATTCGAACACCCGGATCATCGACATCACCTTCGACATGCAGAAGGGCGAGAAAGTTTACTACGAGCGGATCAACGTCATCGGCAACACGAAGACGCGCGACAAAGTTGTCCGGCGCGAGCTGCGCATTTACGAAGGTGAGCTCACTTCCGCTTCGCAACGCGAGCTCTCTCGCCGACGCGTCACCGCGCTCGGCTACTTCGAGAAGGTGGAGATGAAGACGCGCAAGGGCAGCGCCGACAATCTCCAAATCGTCGACGTCGAGATCAAAGAGAAGCCGACGGGCACGTTCCAGATCGGCGCCGGTTTCTCCTCGTCGGAGAACTTCATCGCCACTGCGCAGATCTCGCAAGACAACTTCTTGGGCCGCGGCCAGTCGGTTGCGTTGTCCGCGCAGCTCTCCTCGCTCCGCCAGTTGTTCCAGCTGCGCTTCACCGAGCCGTACTTGTTCGACACCGACTGGACCTTCTCCTTCGACGCATTCAACACCGAGACTGCGTTTAGAAACTTCCAGCGTTCGTCGACCGGTGGAGATCTCACTTTGGGTCATCCGATCAACGACGAGATCCGCTTCTTCCTCACGTACACCTTGGAGTTCGTGCAGAGCTCGGGCGCGGATGTGATCGATCGGCAAGCCGCGTTTTATCCGCTCAACAACTCGGGTCGCATCAGCTCGCTCCGCGGCAGCGTCACCTACGACACGCGCGACAACCGCTTGTTCCCGACGAGCGGCCAGTACCATTCGTTGTCGGCGGAAGCCTCGGCGTTGTGGCTCGGTGCGAGCGAGTCGCGCACCTTCCAAAAGTACAGGCTGATCTCGCGCTTCTATTACCCGGTGTTTTGGCAGCTGGTGGCCAAGCTCTCGGCTCGCGGCGGTTTCATCAACTCCACGAGCGATCAAGGACTGGCGCCGTCCGAGAAGTTCATCATGGGCGGCATCAACACGCTGCGCGGCTACGAGCCGTTCACCATCAGCCCGGAGCGCCGCGTGACGGTGAACGATCGCGGCAGCGGTTTGTTCGATCCGACCTCTTCGACGTTCGCCTTCCTCGAGGGCGGCAATAAAGAGCTGCTCTTCAACTTCGAGCTCGAGTTCCCGATCTTCGAGCAGGTCGGTATCAAAGGTGTGCTCTTCGCGGACGCGGGCAACGTGTACGGCGAGGATGAAAACTTCTTCTACCTTGGTGGAAAACGCCGCACGCCGCAGCTCGAAGCCAACGATCCTTTTTTCTTCGATCCCAGCTCGCTCCCGGCGGGTCTGTTCTGGTCGGTCGGCTTCGGCTTCCGCTGGTTCTCGCCGATCGGGCCGCTGCGCTTCGAATGGGGCATCCCGCTGACGCGCCGTCCGACGGACGAAAAAGGTCCCCTGTTCGAGTTCTCCATCGGCAACTCGTTCTGACGTCGTGAGCAAACACGCGAAGAAGATCCTCCCGCTGCTTTCGAAAGCGGTACCCGAGCCGAAGATCGAGCTCGACTTTCAAAACCCCTGGCAGCTGCTGATCGCCACGATCTTGAGCGCGCAATCGACCGACAAACGCGTCAATCTGGTCACAACTGATCTCTTTGCCAGGTGGCCGTCGCCGCGCGCGCTTGGTGAGGCGTCGCAGGAAGACGTCGAAGCGGTGGTGAAGTCCACCGGGTTCTTTCGCAACAAAGCGAAAGCGATCCGCGGCGCGAGCGCGATGATCGCCGAAAAACACGGCGGCGTGGTCCCAAAGACGCTCGAAGAATTGGTGGAGCTCCCCGGTGTCGCGCGCAAGACAGCGAACCTGGTGCTCGGCGGTGGATACGGCATCGCGAGCGGCATCGTCATCGACACGCATGCTGGCCGAGTGGCCAGGCGGCTCGGCCTCACCGAACACGAAGACGCGGTGAAGGTGGAAGAAACGCTGATGGAGATTTTTCCACAGAGTGAGTGGATCGCCGTCGGGCAACGTTTGATCCTCCACGGGCGCTACACCTGCGTGGCGAAGAAGCCGAAGTGCGGAGAATGCGCGCTGAAATCGGTCTGCCCGTCCGCGGTCGAATGATCTTATAATCGGGCCCGATGCGCGTGCTCACTTTCTCTGGATCGCCGAGGCAGATCGGCGAAGCGTTCGGCGAGTCCTGCAAAGAGCAGATCGGCTCCTTGTATCGCGCGCGCGTGGAGAACGCGCTTTCGCAGGCGAAAGAACACGGCGGTCGCGCCGTCGACGAAGCGACGATGTTGCGCGTTGCGCGCGGGTGTCTCCCGCTCAGCGAAGTCTACGACGCCGAGGGCCTGTCCGAAATGACAGGGATCGCCCGCGGCGCCGGCATGAGCGTGGAGCAGATCTTCGCGATGAACGCCTTGACCGATCTACGAGACACTTTGGCCTTTGGCCAAATGGACACCTGGCCGGTGGATCAGGAGTGTTCGTCCTTCGTCGTCGCCAAAGACAAGAGTGGGAGCGGCAACACTTTATGCGGCCAGACCTGGGACCTCGCGACCGACAACATGCCGTTCGTCGTCGGTCTGCATAGAAAACCAACCGGACGCCCCGAAACGTGGTGTCTGACCACGGTCGGTTGTTTGAGCCTGATCGGCGTCAATTCAGAAGGTATCGCCATCGGGACGACGAACATCCGCACCAAAGATTCGCGGCTCGGGGTCGGTTATCTGCAGATCATCCACCGCGCGCTCGGGCTCTCGAAGCTCGACGAGGTGGAGCGCGCCATCGTCGATGCGCCGCGCGCGGGCGCCCATTATTATTACGCGGTCGGCGAACAGGGCAGGGCGATCGCGGTGGAGTGTACGGCGACGATCGCCAAGACCACGAAGGTGGATCGCGGCTCTTTCGTGCACTGCAATCACATCCTCGACGAGGAAGAACGAAAGCTGGAAGCGTCGACGCCGATGGCTTCCTCGATGTGCCGCCAATCGAGGATGGGCGAGCTGCTCGGTTCTCTGCAAACGATCAGCGTCGCCGACACGCAGCGTTTTTTGGCGGACCACGAGAACGGGAACAACGCGATCTGCCGCCATGATTACGCGGGGATCAGCAGCAACGGCTCGATCGTCATCGAGGCCGAGTCACGGCGGGCCTGGGCCTGTCACGGGCCCGCCTGTACGGCGACTTGGATCGAGCTGACAGCGCGATAGAGCGCGTGTACACCAAGGGTCGTGGTCGCGCCGAAAGACATCACCACCGCGGACTCGTTGCTCGAAGCGCTCGACGCACGTCCCTCCCGTGATCCCGCGGCGCAAAAAGTCTTCGACGACGAAGTGTGGAAACATCGCGGCGCGACCGGCGCAATTTTAGTGACCGATCTCTCCGGCTTCACGCGGATCACCAAAGCGCACGGCATCCTCCACTTCCTGTCGATCTTCCGCCGCTGCCAGCGCGCCTGTGTGCCGCTGATCGAAATGCATCACGGCAAGCTCCTCAAACAAGAAGCGGACGACTTCGTCGTTTTCTTCGATGACGCGGGCAGTGCGCTGCAATGCGCGATCGACATGTTGTCCGCGACGCGCGGGATCAACAAAACGCTCGCCGAAGAAGACAAGATCTACATGTGTATCGGGCTCGAATACGGTCCCTTGTTGCGCCTCGACGACGATGCTTTCGGCGACACGGTCAACGTGGCGTTCAAGCTCGGTGAAGACGTCGCGCGCCCCATGGAGATCTTGATCGGCAAACACGCCTTCGACCGCATCACGCAGGATGGGTTCGACCTGTCCTATCTAACAGTGAGCGAGCTGCAGAGCGCGACGACGGGTGCGGTCGCGCTCGCTCATCATTCGATCCGACTGAAAGAAGAGGTCCCCTCGAAATGACCCATGCCACCGGCGGCGAGCTCGTCGCCAAGATGCTGAAAAAAGAAGGCCTGAAACACATCTTCACGCTCTCGGGCCTGCACGTGGCGCCGATCTACGACGGCTGCGTCAACGAAGGCATCGCAGTCGTCGACACGCGGCACGAACAAGCCGCGGCCCACGCGGCGGATGCCTATGCGCGCATCACCCGTCGTCCGGCGGTCGCGATCGTCACGGCAGGGCCCGGCGTCACCGATGCGATCACCGGAATCGCCAACGCAAAACACGCCGAGTCGCCCGTCTTGTTGATCGGCGGCGCGGCACCGCAGGCCTTGGCGACGAAGGGCGCGCTCCAAGAAGTGGAGCAGGTCGACCTCTTCAAACCGATCACCAAGTTTGCGGCGCGGGTGGAGAAGGCGGAGCACTGCGCCGCGTTCGTGGCGACTGCGCTTCGTGCGATGACCACCGGCCGCCCCGGTCCCGCGTTTTTGGAGATGCCTTGGGACATCATCTCGGAGAGCGTCGATCTCGATCGCATCACCATCCCCGACTCCTATCGCCCGCAGCGCATCGCCCGCCTCGCGGATGAATCGATGATCGAAGCCGCCGCCAAAGCGCTGAGCAACGCGAAACGCCCGGTGATCATGGCCGGAAATGCGATCCACTGGGACGAGTCGCACGGCACAGCGATGGAGCTGGCGAAGACCGTCGACGCGCCGCTGTACTTCAACGGTATGGCGCGCAGTTGTTTCGACGTGAACGATGCACACGTCTTTTCGAAATCACGGCGTGAAGCGTTGCTCGAAGGCGACGTGATCCTGCTGATCGGCGCGCCGCTCGACTTCCGCCTCGGGTACGGCAATGAGTCGACGATCAGCAAAGAAGCGATCGTCATCTCGCTCGATCAAGACGGCAGCGAGCTCGGCCGAAATCGCGACGTACAGATTCCTTTGGTCGGCGATTCGAAGAGCGTGCTCACGCAGCTGGTGCGTGCGGCGAAGAAGGCGAACCACAACGAGTGGATCGCGATCTTGCGCGCGCTCGAAGAGAAGAGCTTGGCGAAACAACGCGTCCGCGAACAAGCGAACGATTCGCCGATCACCCACTTCCGTTTCGCGCGCGCTTTGGCGGATGCGATCGATGACAACACCATCGTCGTCGCCGACGGCGGCAACATCGTTTCGGTGACGGCGAAAGTTCTCGATCGCAAAGTGCCGGGCACATGGCTCGATCCCGGTCCGTTCGGATGTCTCGGCGTCGGCGCACCGTTCGCGCTCGCGGCGAAGCTCCTCTATCCAGATCGCCACGTCGTCGTGGTGCAAGGCGACGGCTCCTTCGGTTTGAACGGCTTCGACTACGACACCTGTCTGCGCTTCGGATGCCCGGTGACCGCGGTGGTGGGAAACGACGCGGCCTGGGGCCAGATCTGGCTTCCGCAAAAAGCGATCTACGGAGAACAACGTGCGGTCGGCACGCTCCTGCGTCCCACGCGTTACGACAAAGTTGTGGAAGCGCTCGGGGGCGTCGGCTTTCACGTCGAAAAAGCGGAAGAGCTCACGCCCACGATCAAACAAGCGATGGGCTCGGGCACCGTCGCGTGTGTCAACGTCACCATCGATCGCCTCGCGCTCGAAGGCGCAGGTGGTGGAGCGTACGCCATATGAACGATCTGACGCTGAAGACGGCCGACACCTTGTTGTTGGTGATCGATGTCCAAGAAAAGTTGGTGCCGGCGATGCATCCTGATCTTTGGGACAGGATGCGCGCGAACTTGCTGCGCCTCGGGACGGCGGCGAAGCTGCTCGAGCTCCCGGTGTTCGTCTCGGAGCAATACCCGAAGGGCCTCGGGCCCACGCTCGGTGACGTCAAATCGGCGTTCGAGGGGGCGCGCACCTTTGAGAAGTCGGTGTTCGACGCCGCCAAGGACGAGACGATCAAGAACGAGCTCTCCGCATCCGGACGGCCGAAGATCATCGTCGCCGGCATGGAGACCCACATCTGCGTTTATCAAACCGTGCGGTCTTTGGCGGCAACGCATCACGTGCATGTGCTCGCGGATGCGGTCGCTTCGCGCAGCCGCGAAAACTACGAGGTGGGGCTCGACCTGATCCGAAGTACAGGTGCCACGGTGACCTCCACCGAGACCGTGCTGTTCGATCTCCTGGAACGCGCCGGTACCGACGCCTTCAAAGTCGTCAGCAAGCTGGTTCGCTGAAGTACGCCATCGGTGGGTTGCCGGACCCGTAAGGTGACGAATCGGACGGCGAGAAGTTGACGCTGATCCCGGTTTCCGACAAGTTCCGTGCGTCGCATGACGCGGGTGCCTACTTTTGTCACGGCTCTCTCGATGGCGCTCGTCCCCGCGTTGGCGAACGCGCAAGCGACGTCATCTGAGGAACCTCCGAGGGTCGAAGAGATCCGCGCGGTCGAGCGCGGCGCCTTCGTCGAGGGAGACGTCGGCCTCGCGTGGATCGTCAACAAGATGAACGATCGCGGCTACGGGCCGTCGATCGCAGCCTCGATCTCCGCAGGTTATGACGTCTTGCCGGTGCTCTCGCTGGCGATCGCCGTCCACGCGATGTCCGCATCGGTGAACGAGCCCGACGCGAGCGACACCGGTGTTCGCGGCGATCTGTTCTTCTTGATACCGATGGCCGAAGCGCAGTTCGCGCTGATCACCACCGAGCGCAACTTCCTCTACGTGCGGGGTGGGGCAGGGTTCGCGTTCGGGTTGCCCGGCAAGATCGACGAACAAGAATACGGTGGAAACGGCCCCGCATTTTCCGGCGCGGTCGGCTTCGAGCGGTTCACCAAGCTACGGCACTTCTCGATCGGAATCCACGCGGGCGTCCTCGTCGTGACGAAGCCGGACATCGGCATCGGGCTCTCGATCGCTCCTACCCTTAAGTACACGTTCTAGTCCGGCGTCGGCGGCTCGGCCGTTCGACGCGAAATCAGGCCGAACTCTCGACGTTTCCGCCTGTCCCGGATAATGTCCGCGCGACATGCCAGAGGGCGAGATCCGCGAAGCTCCGGCCGAAACACCGGCTTCGCGAAACGGTAAATCGAACGGGAGCGACGTCACATCATGGGGCAAAGACCGCCATGATCTCGACGCTGCATTCGACTCCGACGGCTTGTTGAGCATCGAGCGCTTGCGCGAGCTCGAGGCGGTCCTCGTCGAACAACAACGATGGAGCGATCTCGCCGAGCTGTACGCGCTCGCCGCGCAGCGTGCGCCCGAAGGTGAAGCGGGTCGCGCGATGATGCTCTCCGCGGGACTGCTCACGCTGGAGAAACAACAAGATCCGCGCGCAGCGGAAGTGTTCCTGCGGCGCATTCTCGCGTCCGAGCCGGACAACCTCGAAGCGCTCGAAGCGCTGCGCACCATCGCCATCAACGCCGCGCGCTGGGAAGAAGCGGCCGATCTGCTCGATCGTTTGGTGTCCGCGTCACCCGATGAAGCGAAGCCGGAGCTGCTCTTCGATCTCGCGCTCGTGGCGTACGAACGTTTGCACCAAGTGGAACGCGCCTTGGTCGCGCTCCGTTTTGCGTACGAGCTCGATCCATCGCGCCGCGAAGTGCTCAGCGAAGCGCGGCGCATCTTCATCGCCGAAGAACGTTACCTCGACGCGAAGAACGTCCTCGACGACGAAGCGCGCATCGAGGGTGCGGAGAACATCGCCGAAGCGTACCGCCAGCTCGGCATCACGCTGCTGCAAAGCGCGCAGAATCATGCGATCGCCGAAGCGTGTTTGGAACGCGCGCGTGCGCTCGGCGACGGGGAGTCGCTCTCCAAGCTCGACGAGCTCGCGCACATCAAAAAAGAGTGGGAAGCGAAGGCCAAAGCGCTGCGCGACGAAGCCCTGGAAGCGCGCGATAAACGCAAAGCCGCGCAGCTCTATCTGCGCGCGGCGGAGCTCTATTCTTTCTACGGGAAAGATCCGATCCGCGCCGACGAATATCTCGAGCGCTGCCTCTTGTTGTTCCCCGGTTATGCGCCGGCGCTTCGCTTCATCGAAGCGACACATCTCGAACAAGGTCGCGGCGAAGATCTTGTCCGCAAGCTGAACGCTATGGCCGGAGCGGTGAAAGATCCGTCGGTCAAGGTGGAGATCCTGCTGCGCGTCGCCCGCCTCTTGGAACACGCGCCGAACGCCGAGCCGCAGGCGATCGTCAACGCCTACCGCCGTGCATTGGCCTTGGCGCCGGGACATCGCGTCGCGGTCGCACAAGCGTCGCATCTGCTCGGCTCACTGAACCTGAACGCCGATCGCGCGAACATCCTCGAAGCGCAGCTCGCTTCGGTCGACGACGAATACGCGAAAACGGAGATCCATCTCGAGCTCGGCCGCCTCTACGCGGAGATGCTCGGCGATTCGAACCGCGCGCGGGCCCATTTCGAAGCGGTGTTGGCCATTCAGCCGACCCACTTCGAGGCCGCCTCGGCGCTGCGCGCGCTCTACAAAGATGCGCGCGAGCAACCGCTGTTGTTGTCGGTGCTCAAGGTCCTGGTCGAATATACACCTGATCTCTTTACCAGGTTGGAGCTGCTCCACGAGATCGCCGCGGTCGCCGCGGATGTCGGCCGCGAAGAAGTTTTCGCCGCGTACAAGCGGATCTTCGAGCTCGACGCTGAAGCGAAATCGGTGCGCAAAGAACTGGAAGAGCTGGCCGCGGCGCTCGGCCGTTGGCAGGCGTTGGCGGACGCATACTCCGCAGCCGCGAAGAAACGAAGCGGGACCAAAGCCGCAGAGCTGTGGATCGGCGCGGCTCAACTTTACGATGGGCGCCTTCCGCGTCCGACCGACGCGATCGACGCCTATAAACGTGCGCTCGCGGAGATCACGCATCACGGGGCGGCGCTCGATCCGCAGCCGGTACATGACGCGCTCGAACGTTTATTGCAGCAGCAGAACGATCCCGCGGCGCTCGTGGAGGTGTTGCGCAGTCAGCTCTCACGCAACACCGATCCGGAGAACGAGCCGCTGTTGTTGATGAAGATCGGCGGCGTGCTCGACCGCGAGCTCGGCGATCTCGACGGTGCGATCAAGATGTTCGCGCGCGTGCTCGAACGGCAGCCGAACAATAGCTCTGCGCTGCTCAACCTCGACGATCTTTACCGTCGCAAAGAGGACTGGGCCAGCTTGGTCGGGGTGTTGGTGCGCCGCGAAACGCTGGCGGACGGTGCCTCCGATATGGCGGAGCTGCAGTGCCGCCGTGCGCGGGTGCTCGACGAACGGCTCCAGCAACGCGAAGAAGCGGCCGATCTCTATCTCGACGTGTTGTCCACCTTCCCCGATCAGGCGGAGGTGGTGCACGCGCTCGGCAAACTTTTGCTCGAAGACGTGCGCAAAGAACGGATCGCGCGCGCGCTCGAGCCGATCTTCCAGCAGCGGGGACAGTTCGGACGCCAGCTCGACATGTTGTCGGTGTTGATCGAGTCCGAGCAGGATCCGAAACAACGCCGCGATCTCGCAAAACGAGCGGCGCAGGTCGCGGAGACGCGCCTCGGTAACTTGGAGATCGCCTTCGAGCTCGCGGGTGAAGCGCTGAAGAGCGATCCTTCACAAGAAGATTGCCGCGACACCTTCCTGCGGCTCGCGGCGGCGACCAGCGAATATAAAGCGGCGGCGGCGATCCTCGAAGAAGCGCTGCAACGACCTGATCTTCAGGCCAGTACGGTCTCCGCGCTCGCGGGTGCGCTCGGCGATGTTTTCGACGGGCAGCTCGAAGACAAGAACAAAGCGATCGACGCTTACCAGCGTGCGCTGCATGCGGACGGCGGAAACGCCATGGCTGTCGCGGCGCTCGAGCGTCTGCTCGGTGCCCAAGAACGTTGGAAAGAGCTCGCCGATCTGTTCAGCGGGCAAGCCTCACGTTCTGCGGAAAAGAACGCAAAAGTGACGTTGGGCCTGGCGATCGCGGCGATCCGCGATCAGCGTCTCGGCGATCTCGACGGCGCGATCGATGCGTATCGCGAAGTTTTGTCCGTGGAGCCGGCCGAGACCACCGCGCTCGGCAAGCTCGCCGAAGCGCTCGAACGCAAAGAGCGCTGGCGTGAGCTCGTCGGCGTGCTCGATCGCATGCGCGACGCGTCGAGCGATCTCGAGATGCAGGCCGCGACCGACGTCAAAGCGGGCGAGGTGCTCCACCAGCGCCTCAAGGATCGCAAAGCAGGCATTGAACGTTACCAGCGCGCCCTGTCCAAAAGACCAGGTCACCTCGGCGCGGTCAAAGGTCTCGAAGCGCTGCTCGAAGATCTCGAGATGCGCCCCCAAGCGGGTGCCTTGCTCGAGCCGTATTATGCAGAGTCGGAGCGCTGGACCGATCTGGTGATCGCGCTCGAGTCGCAGCTCGCGTCGGCCGCAGAGCCGGAGCGCCGCCGCACCCTGTTTTTGCGCATCGCCGAGGTGGAGCGGACCAAGCTCGGCCAAGCGGACGCGGCGTTTCAAACCTTGTCTCGCGCGTTCCGCGAGAACCTGATCAAAAAGGAAGAGCGCAAACAGCTCGAGGATGCGGCCGTCGCTTCGCGAAAAGCGCGCGAGCTGGCGCAGATGTACGAAGACGCCCTCAATCCTCGGGCTGGCCACGAGTCGATCGTGGCCCACGCCAAAGATCTGGAGCTGCAGCGCGATCTGGCCCACCTGTACGATGGGCCAGCCGCCGATCCTGCGTCGGCACGTTCCGCCTGGGAACGTTTGTTGAAAGACAAACCCGCGGACACGGAAGCGCTGGAGGCGCTCGAACGCCTGCATGCGTCGGGCGACAATCCCGCGGCGCTCGCGGAAGTATTGCTGCAGCGAGCGGAAGTTTCGACCGGTGAAGAACGGGTTGGATTTTTTCGCCGTGCTTCGGCGATCTATGAGGAAGCGGCGGAAGATCTGCCGCACGCGATCCAAGCGATGGAGCGCGCCGCGCAGGAAGCGGGCGAGGATCGCGGGATCTATCAAGAGCTGGAGCGTCTTTACGGTCTCGCCGGCGAAGTGGTGAAGCTGCGCGATGCACTCGAAGCCCAAGTCCGTTTGGTCGACGAACCGCTGCAACGCGCGAACTTGTTGGTGAAGCTCGCCGAAGTTTCGGTGAAGCTGGAGCTGCTCGACGATTCGGTCGCGGCTTATGAAGCGGCGCTGATCTCGTTGCCCGATCACAAAGAGGCGAAGCGCGGGCTCGAGACTTTGCTCAAAGGTCCGGCCGGCCCGAAAGCCGCGCTGGCGCTGGAGCCGTTTTATCGCTCGGCGGCGGACTGGAGCTCGCTCGTCGAAGCGTACGAGATCCTGGCGCGCGCTTCGCACGATCCGACCGAACGCGTGGAACGTTTAGTGGCCATCCGATCACTGTGGGAAGAACGTTTGGGCCGCCCCGATCGCGCTTTTGCCGCAGCGGCGCGTGCGTTCCGCGAACGTCCCGACAGCGAAGAATTGCTCGCTTCATTGGAACGGCTGGCCCGTCTCTCGGGACAGGTGGAAGAGCTGCTCGGCCTCCTCGAAGATCGCGCGGAAGCGCTTCCCTACGTTTCGAAAGAGCGGACCGAGACGCGAATTCGCATCGCCCGTTTCACGGAAGCGTTGATCCACGATCGTGCTCAGGCGATCGACGCGTGGCGGCGCGTGCTCGAGGAACGGCCCGACAACCTTCCTTCGCTCGAAGCTTTGGAGCGCCTGTACTCTCGATCAGGTGACGCGCGCGAGCTGGTCGAAGTGCTGAAGACCATGGCGGCGCTCGTCGAGGATCTCCCGGCGCGCACCACCCATCTGCGCCGCGCAGCGTTGATCCTCGAAGAGAAGCTCGGCGAACGGGGTCCCGCGGCACACAGCTGGGAGCTGGTTTTGACGCTCCTTCCCGGCGATCGCGAAGCGCTGCGGCGCCTCGATTCGATCTACACGGAGACGCGCGCATTCGAAGAGCTTTCGCTGGTGCTCACGGAAGAGATCCAGATCGCGGAGCGCCCCGAAGAGCGCGGAATCTTGTATCTCCGCCTCGGTGAATTGCGCCGCAAAGAGCTGCAGGATCCGCGCGGTGCGCTCACGTCTTTTGCGGCGGTGCTGCAAGAGGGCGAAGTCGCAAAACGCGCGTACGATGCGGCGGTCAATCACGCCTTCGAGCTGGTCGATCACCTGAAGATCTCGAATCCCGAGCTGGCCTCGCTCGCGGCTGAATTGGTCGAGCCGCACTTCATGAAACGCGGCGATCACATCCGCGTGGTGTCCGCGAAGGAAGCGCGCATCGCGGCGGCAACCGATCCGATGAAGCGGCGCGCATTGCGCTTCGAGATCAGCGAGGTCTACGAGCGGATCAATCAACCGGAGATGGCCTTCCTCGCTTTGGCACGTGCGTACAGCGAGACGCCGAACGACGCAGAGCTCGCCGAAACGCTGGAGCGCCTGGCGCAAAAAGCGGACACGGAAGAAGAGCTCGCGGACATCTTCGCTGAAGGATTGCCGGCGATCGAAGACGAGAAGCTCGCGCTCCGTCTCGCGCGCAAAGTGGCGCATATCTACGACGCAGGTCTCGATCGCGGGGAAGCGGCGGTCGCCTATTACAACCGCGTGCTCGCGCTGGCACCCGATGACAGCGCGGCTTTGGTGGCGCTGGAACGGATCCACCGCCGTTTGGGCAACGCGGGCGAGCTGGTCGACGTGTACCGCGGCCTTTTGCGGATCACCGAGAACACGGAGCAGAAAAAAACTCTGTGGAAAGCGATCGCGCAGATCTCCGAGGGCGAGCTGCGCGATCTCGACGGCGCGTTCGAGGCGTATCGCGAAATGATCGCGCTCGACGGAAATGACGTCGCGGTGTTGCGCGGGATGGCTGCGCTCTGCGAACGATCGAATCGTTTCCAAGATCTGGTGTTCGTCTTGCAGCGCGAGGCCGAGCTGGCCGCGCGGCCAGACGACAAAGCGCAGGTCCTGTTACGCATCGCGATGTTGAAGAAGGATCGGCTCACCGATCCCCTCGGCGCGGTCGACGCATACAAACAGGTCCTCGAAGTACGCCGCGAAGATCCCGGTGCGATCGCCGGCCTCGGTGCGATCATCCGCGAAGGCGGCGAGGCTCGCCCGAAAGCGGCGGCCGCGCTGGCGCCGGTCTATTACCAAAGCGGCGCGTTCTCCGACTACATCGCCTGTCTGGAAGCCCAGGTTCCTTCGGCGAAAAAATCCGAGAAAAAGGGCCTGTTGGACCAGATCGCCGAGGTCTACGAACAACGTCTCGGCCGTCCCGAGCACGCGTTCACCTATTCGTGTCGCGCGCTCCACGAAGATCTCTTCGACGACGCGGCGCGCGCTCGCGTGGAACGTCTCGCGAACGAGAATCAGCTCCATGAGGATCTCGCGGGCTTTTATCTCGACGAGATCGACGCGGTCGACGATCACGAGCTGCAGCTTCACCTCCGCCGCCGTGTCGCCGAGATCTATGATCGCAACGTCAAAGACGTGACGCGCGCGATCGCCGAGTACAACAAAGTGCTCGACGTCGCGCCGGGTGACTCCGAAGCGTTGATGGCGCTGGAGCGGCTCTACAAACAAGCGGGCTCCTTCGGCTCGCTCGCGGAAGTGTATCGCCGCCGCATCGCGCAGACCGACGACCCGGTCGCGCGCGCGAAACTTTTGCGCGAGTTCGCCCGTCTGCAAGCGGACTCCTTGAAAGATGCGCCGGGGGCGATCGCCACGTTGCGCCGCCTGCTGGACATCGAGCCGAACGACGTCCCTGCGCTCGAACGCCTCGCACGTTTGTGCGGCGATCAAGGTCGTGCTTCGGAACGTGCGGATGTGCTCGCGCGTTTGGTACAAGCGGCGCCCGAAGGCTCGGAGATCGGGCTCGATGCGCGTTTCGAGCTCGGCAAATTGAAGGCCGAGAAGCTCGGTGATCTGGGTGGAGCGGAGCAGCTCTTCAAAGAGGTGTTGTCGCTCAATCCGGAGCACGAAAAGACGCGTGAATTGCTCGGCGAACGCTTGGAAAATGCGGTCGCCGAAGACGATCACTCCACGGCGCAGGCGACCGGCGAAATGCTCGCCGAAGCGATGCGCAAAGCGGGCGAGCATCAGAACTTGATCTCGGTGTTGCGCATGTTGTCCCAAGGATCAGCCTCCGCATTCGAACGGGTGCGTTTGAACCGCGAAATCGCGGACACGTACCGGCAGAAGCTGAAGAATCCGGAGCTGGCCTTCACGACTTTGGCGCAAGTCTACAAAGACGCGCCCGGCGTGGAAGAGGTGCGCTTCGAGCTGGAGGAGCTCGCCGAAGAGCTGTTGATGTTCGACGATCTGGTCGCCGTCCTCGAAGCAGGTTTGGAGAACATTCCCGACTCTGAGCTGTCGATGGCCGTCGAGCGCAAGATCGCCGAGACGCTCGAACAGAAGATCAACGATCGCGAGCGGGCTTCGGCCGCGTGGCAACGAGTGCTCTCGCACCTGCCCATGGATCCGCAGGCGCTGGAGTCCATGGATCGTTTGAACCTGGCGCTCGGCCGATGGGCCGCGTTGACCGACGTGCTCGAAAAACGCGTCGAGCTCGCCGAAGGCCAGGACGACGCGATGCACGAATTGTTGATTCGTGCGGGTGCGATCTGGGACGAACGCCTCAGCGAAAAAGCGGAAGCGATCGAATATTACCGGCGCGCGCGGGCTTTGAAGCCACGCGACAAAGAAACGTTGGTCGCGCTCTCCCGCCTGCTCGATCCGGCGGACGCAGATGCGGCGCCCGAATTGTACGCGGTGCTGGAGACGCTCCACGACACTGCGCAACACGGAAAAGATGCCGCGCGACTGCTGCCGCGAATGGCCGCCCTGGCCGGTGGCACACTGGCCAAAGGGACACTGGCGATCGATCTTTGGCGCAAAGTTCTGCTCAATGAGCCGAACCATCCGGAAGCGTTGAAGCAGCTCGAAACTTTGCTCGAGGCCGAAGCGCGTTGGGAAGAGCTCGCGCAACACTTGGAGCGCCAGCTGCACTCGGCGCGCGACGAAAAAGAGGTGCTCCGCCTCCAGCGCAAGATCGGTTTCGTCAAAGGGACTCGGCTCGGAAGCATCGACGAAGCGGTGCGGTCGTGGTCGGAGATCCTGAAGCGGAATCCGAACGACGTCGAAGCGTTGATGTCGCTCCGCAACATCTATCGCGACGCGAAACGGTACGAAGATCTCGTCGCCACGCTGCGCAAATTGATTCCGCTCCAGCTCGACGCCGAAGGTGTCAAAGCGGTCCGTTTCGAGCTGGCCGAAGTTTTCCTCACCAACCTCAATCAGCGCGAAGAAGCGATCGAATCCGCGAAACGGGTGCTCGACGTGGAGCCGCACACCGAAGCGGAATTGATGCGTCTCGAAGAGATATTCGTGGCCACCGGTGCGTTCGGCGAAGCGGTCAAAGTGATGAACGCGCGCGTCGAGCTCGCGGATCGCAACAGCGAAAAGATCGACATCCTCTTCGACATCGCCACCATCTACGAAACGCGGATCTCGCGCCGCGCGGGTGCCGCATCGGCGTACGAAAAAGTCCTCTCGCTCGAGGCCTCGAGCGTGAAAGCGTATGACGCGCTCGCGGCGATCTATGAAGGAAACGGCGACTATCGAAAGTTGGTCGAGCTGCACAACCGGCGGCTCGAATCGACGGAGGACGTCGCCGAGCGCCGGCGCCTCTTGTTCTCGATCATCGACATTCAAGAACGTTGGCTCGGTCAACCGGAGCTGGCGTTTACCGCGGCTTGCCGTGCGTTCGCCGAAGAAGGGGCCGACGAAAACGCGCAAAATCTCGCCGAGCGCCTGGCCGAAGAGACAGGAAGCTGGGAGATCCTCGCGGAAGTTTTCGAGGAACAAGTCGAACAGGTGGGCGTCAATCGCGGCGTCGATCTGCGGCGGCGTCTGGGTGAAATTTTCCTCGAGAAGCTGAACGAGCCGGCGCGCGCCGAGAGCCAGCTCGAACAAGTTCTCTCCAGCAAGCCCGAAGACGAAGTTGCGCGCGCGCTCTTACAGCGGATCTACGAATCGCAGAACCGCTGGCGCGATCTGATCAACCTCATGCACGAGCAGCTCGAACAGAGCGGCATCGAGCTGAAGAAGGGGCTCTACCGGCGCATCGCGGACATCGAAGAGACGAAGCTCAAAGATGTCGAGGCGGCGATCTCCTCGACGAAGCGGATCCTCGATCTCGATTCGGAAGATCACGTCGCGCTCTCCGAGCTGGAGCGCATGTTCCGCGCTGCCGAAAAATGGCATCCGCTGCTCGGCGTGCTGCAGCGGCAGCTGGAATTGGCGGAGGCCAACGAAGAACGCATCAAGCTGCGTTTTGGGATCGCGCAGGTTTGGGACGAAGGGATCGAAGACAGCGAACACGCGATCGAAGCGTATCGCGACGTCTTCACGCTCGACGAAAACCACGTCGCTTCGCTGCGCGCCTTGGAGCGCCTCTACACGCAGGCCGAACGTTGGATCGAGCTGATCGACATCTACGAACGCCAAGTTCTGCTCGCGGAAAATGCGGGCGAAGCGATCCAAATGCTGACGCGGATCGCCGGAATTTGGGAGGAAGAGTTCCGCGATCTCGAAGGCGCGAGCGCGACGCTCATCCGCGTCTTGGAGATCGATCCCGAACATCTGCCCACGGTGAAGAACCTCGAGCGGGTGTGGAAACAGTCCGGTGATTGGGAGCGTCTGATCGAAGCGACGCGGCGCCACATCGAGCTGATCGACGATCCCAAAGAGACGGTGGAGCTGTACCTCACCGTCGGTGAGATCTACGTCAAAGAGCTCGGTAAAAGTGAAGCGGCCGAAGACGCGTATCAGTCTGCGCTGGAGCTCGATCCGTCCTCACGTTCGGCGATCCATGCGCTCGGGCAACTGTACGAAAGGGCAGGTAACTGGTTCAACGCGCTGGAGATGCTCCAGAAGGAAGCGGTCTTTGCGAGCGGTCAGCCCGAAGCGGTCGAGATCTTCTACCGCATGGGCAAGATCAACGAAGACATGCTCATGGACCGGGACGCCGCGAAAAAGGCGTACAACCGGGCGATCGATCTCGAGCCCTCGAACGCGCTGGCGCTCCGTGCGCTGCGCAAGATCCTCGAAGACGAAGGTGACTACCGCGAGGTCGTGAACCTGCAGGCGCAGGAAGCGCGCTTCAGCGAAGATCCGCAGGAGAGCGCGGAGCTGTTCCAACACGCAGCCGAAACCTGCATCGACGAGCTCGACGACAACGACTCTGCGGTCAAACTGTACGAACAATCTTTGTCCGCGAAGTCGGATCACGTGCAGTCGCTACGCGCGCTCGGCGATCTCTATTTTGCCGGCGAGGAATGGGAAAAAGCGGAGAAGCTGCTCGAACGTTTGGTGGACCTGCTCGATCGTCACGACGACATCGAAGAGCTGGTGAAGCAGAATTACCGGCTGGCGTACATCGCCGAAAAGCTCGACGACGATCACCGCGCGCTGAAACGTTATCTCGCCTCCTACGAGCTCGACTCCACGTACCTGCCGACGCTCGAAGGTTTGGCGGCCGCGCTCCTTCGTGCGGAACGTTGGGATGATGCGCAGCGCATTTTCCAGACAATCCTCATCCATCACAAAGCGTCGTTGACCGATGCGGAGGTGGTCGATCTCCACTTCCAGCTCGGTGAGCTCGCGGTGAAGCTGAATCAGCTGGAACGCGGAAAGAAGAGCTTCGACAAAGCCCTCGATCTCGACACCAACCACATTCCCACGCTCCGCGCGTACGCGAATCTCGCGGAGACGCTCGAGCAGTGGGAAGAGGCCTACGATCTCCGCGAACGTTTGATCGTGCACCTCGAAGCCGAGGAGAAGCTCACCGAGCTGATCAGCCAGGCGCGTTTGTGCCGCGACAAAATTCAGGAGCCGTACCGCGCGATCGATGCGTTCTGCGAAGCGCGCCGCATCGACGCGGACAATCCGGAGATCCTGCGTTCGCTGGTGAAGTTGTTCGAAGAAACTTCGCAAGCCGCGCGCACCATCGAGACGATCGAAGACTTGGTGCGCATCAGCAATGCGCCCACCGAGAAGCGCGATCTGCTCTACGATCTCGCGCACATTCAGTGGGACGAACAGAAGAACGTGCAGGAAGCGGTGAACGCGCTCAACCGCGCGCTCGATCTCGATCCGATGTTCTTCAAAGCGTTCCAAAAGATCGAAGAGATCTTGGGATCGACGAAGAGCTGGACCGCGCTCGAAGAGAATTATCACCGCATGATTCAGCGTATGCCGAAGGAGCAGAAGGCGGCGCGCATCGTGTTGTGGACCTCGCTCGCCGAGCTCTACCAGCGCGTGTTGAAGAACGACGATGGTGCGAAGACTTCGCTCGAGGTCGTGCTCAAGCTGAACACGGAAGATTACACGGTGGCGATGCGGCTCGCGGATCTCTACGGCCGCCGTCGCGATACGGCGCCCAAAGCGATCGCGCTCTATCACCAGTATCTGTCGCAGGCGTCGGATCCGGCACCGCCGGCGCGGCGTCTTTATCAGCTCTACGCAGAGTTCAAGCAGCTCGATCGCGCGTTCTGTTCACTCGCGGCGTTGATCTTGATGCGCGCGGCGACCGAGGACGAACAGAAGGCGTATTCGATGTTGTTGAAACGTGCGCCCGCCTCGGCGAAGCGCGCGCTCACCGACAACTTGTGGCGGACCGTCGTGCTCGATCCTGCGTGTCGAACCTCGCTCGCGGATATTTCGAGCGTGCTCTATCGCGGTGCGCCCGCGTTGTTCGGCAATCAACAGAAGGCGCTCTTGTTGAAGAAGAAGGAGCGAGTCGAGCTCACGGATCCGAAAAATCCGCGCGTCCGACTTCGCTACTTCGATGTTTGGCAGCGCCTGGCGAACGCGATGCACGCCGGCGAGATGGATCATTATCACCGGCAAGGCGTGAGCACCGCGCCTCGGATGTATCCCGGCATGCCGCCGGCCTTGGTCGTCGGTGAGCAACACGAGGCGTTCAAGGAAATGCCTCCACGGCAAATCGCTTGGATCCTGGCGAGACAGATGGCTTCCGGCCGGCCGGAGATGGCGCTCGCGCGCTCGCTTGGTCCCGACGAGGTGACGGCCGCGCTCGAAGCGGCGATTCGCATCTACGTTCCCGAAGGGAGCGGGGTCGATCTCAACGTCGATCCGCGGCTGATCGCCGAGTGGTCGAAGCTCCTCCGTCATGAGCTCCAGGAACGCGCGCTAAAGGCGTTACGCGATCCCGTGGTCACCTGTATCGAGCGTCGCGAGATGCGGCACATGCGGTCCTTCCTCGAAGGTACAGAGCATTCTGCGTCGCGCGCTGCGTTGCTGATGGCGGGTGATGTCGCCGTCGCCGAGCGCGGGTTGTCCGAGTCCGAACCCTTGGTCGATGTGTCCTATCGTGCGCGCGTTCGGTCGCTCATCCTCTTCACGCTCTCGGAGGATCACTTCGTGTTGCGGGAGAAGCTTGGTTTGGCGATTGCCTGATATCGGGCTAGACCGTTCGTAAGCTAAGACCGTTACTTGACCTAGAAGCCGGAGGATTCCTAGGATCCTCTGTCTCTCTCTGAGCGTTTAGAAGATGAAATTCACGTGCGACAGCTGCGGTGCGCAGTACATGATCGGCGACGAGAAGCTGGGCAAGCGCGGCGTGAAGGTGCGCTGCAAAAAATGCTCGTACGTGATCATTCTCCGGCCGAACGGATATCAAGGCGCGGCCGACAAGAAAAGCGCGAGCGCTGATCTCGAAGCGTCGACGGCCGACATGACGCCGTCGCTGCCTCAAGATGCGATGGGACCGACGACTCCGTTTCAGACACCGTTGTTGAACGGGACGGACGATGCGCTCGGCACTGTCTCCTCGGACATGGGTCTGTCGAAAGAGTTTGCGGCGATGGGCTTCGACGAGCCCGCACAACCGGCCGCAGGCTCACGTTCGCTCAACGTCAATCTCGAGGTGAACAAGCTCGAACCGTCTTTTCCCGATACGTCGTCACCGTTCGCGGACGACGGCATCGGTGGATCGCTGGACGACGATCCCAAAGAGGATCTGGAGAGCGCGCTGGCCGCTGCGTTGCCGCGGTTGCAAAACGACGATGACGGCGACGAGCTGACCTCGGTCGACAAACGACCTGATCTTCCGGTCGGCGCGATCCCGCGCGACGACGAAGAAGAATTCGAAGGGGCGACCGTACCTGGCCATCCGGACAGGGAGCCCCCGCAAGTCGCCGTGCTCGGCGCGACCAATCCGAGCGACGCATTCACCGACGGTGAAGACGACGAAGCACAGCAGACGCGCCGCCTCTCTTACGACTCCGCGCGGGGGTCAGGAACTGCTGGGGCGCCGGTCGGTCCACCGTGGGGCGGGGGACCGGTTCCTTCGGTGCTCGACTCCGATTCGCTGAGCGCGAACCTGAATCGCCTGGAAAAAGACGAGCTCGAAGACATGCACGCCTCGCTCTCGGAGAGCCTGGGGAAAGAGCAGAGCTCAGCGAAAAAAGCACCGCCTCCGCCGGAGCGCGGGCGTTCGGCTGTGCAGGAAGCGCCGCGTTCTTCGCCGCGTTCGAACATGGCTTCGCTGAACGCGCTCGCGGCGGCCGCGTCGTCGAACGAGCCTTTGCCTCCGTTCGTCGCGCCGTCGACCTCCGCGGCGATGCCGATGGGCGCAAACGGTGGTTCGCACCAAGACACGCCGATGCTCGACACCGAGCTGAAGAGCGCGTTCGACGCGATGTTCAGCCCGGCCGCGGCGCCCACGCCCGCATATCAAGAGAACGTCATGCAGGCGACGACGACGCAGGACTCTGCGCCGGCCGAGCTGTTTCGCAGCGCATACAACCCGGATTCGGCGCCGAAACGCCGGGGTTCTTCGGTGGTCGCGGGAGAAGCGGATCGCCGCGCGACGCGCGTCTTCGATCTCGAAGCGATGCAGCAGGTGCAAGCGGAGCAAGATCTCGCGCAGCGCCCGGTCTCGGTCGCGAACGGCAAGAAGCCGGACGGTGACGCGCCCGAGTGGTACGTGGCGATCAACGACGAGCAGGTTGGACCGCTGACCTTCGCCGATGTGCGCGCGCGCTGGGAGCGTCAAGACGTCGCGCCGACCTCGCTTTGTTGGAAGCAGGGCATGCCGGATTGGACGGCGATCAAGAACGTCAAAGAGCTCGAAGCGCTCGGCGACATGGACGACAAAGCTCGCACGGTCGTGTCGCGCGTCGAGGCGAACGACGAAGCGGACGACAAGACGAACGACGAGCCGCCGACGATCGCCCATCCCGACGACGATCCGCGAAAGATGTTGCCGCGCGCGACGGTGGAGACGAAAGACGAGCCCGAGGAAGAACCTTCGTGGCGTCCCTCCGCGGCGAGCGCGCTGGCCTCGTTGGCAGCGGCGGAGCTCGCTGAGCCGGCACCTGTCCTTGCGGACAAAAAAGATGTCGCCGTGGGCCGTGCGCTTCCGGCGACGAGTGACGCGCTGGAAAAATTGCTCGCCGGTGATTCGAAGACGAATTCCTCGCCGTTTGGTGCGGGGGAGCAGTCGAGCTCCGCGATCCGCCCCTTGCCGAAGCGGACGGAGATCGTCTCTTCGGTGTCGCTGCGCGATCCGATCGCCTCACGCACCCGTCCGAGCTACGTGGTGCCGGCGGCGATCGTCGCGGGCTTCCTCTTTTTGGGCGTGATCTTGTTCGTCGCGCTCCGCAATCCCGCGCCGCCGCCTGCTCAACAGCAGGTGGCGATGCAGCAGACACAGCCGGCGCAACAGCAGCTTCAACCGGGGCAGCCGGTGAACGTCAACGCGCAGCAGATCGTCCAGCCCGGTCAGCCGCAGACTGCGCAACCTGGCCAAGTGGCCACCGGTACTCCGGGCGAGCAGCCGGTGCAGCAACCGTCGACGGCACAGCAACCTGGGCAGCAGGCTCTGGTGGCGCAGCAGCCGGCCGAGAAGACCGTCGAGTCCGGGAGCGGCAGTCCCGAAGGTGAAGCGCTCGCCGTGAAAGACGACGCGAAGCCCTCGAAAGAGCCGCGCCAGAAGAAAGCCCCGCGCGAACGCGAGTCGAAGGAATCGAAGGAAGAACGCGCGCCGAAACGTGAAGAGAAGAAGGAGCGCCAGGAGACGGTCGCGGCTTCCAAAGAGCCGGATGTGGAGATCAGCGACGAGGACGATCTGCTCGGCGGTCCGAAGAAGAAGACGCGGGTGATCGAAGAGCCGTCGAACGATCTCCCGAAGCAGCTCGAGGATTCGGACATTCTGGGCGAGCTCCGCAAACACAAGAACGCGATTCAGTCGTGCCGCCAGAAACAGTCGACGGCCAATGCGGGCCTCGAAGGCACGATGACCGTGACCTTCGTGATCGAAGGAAACGGCAAAACGAAGCGCCACGCCGTCGAGCCCGAGAAGTTCAAGACCTCGGTGGTCGGCAAGTGTGTCATCGACGCTGTGAAGACTTGGACCTTCCCGAAATTCTCGGGCCGACCGATGCCGGTCGATTTCCCGGTGCGCGTCGGCGGGAAATGACCCGGGCCGTCGCGCCGATTCATCCGTCGGCGGACGTCGTTCCGCTCGGACGTTTCGACATCCACGATCTCGATACGATGCGACTCCTGCTTCGCGGGAGCTCGGTCGTCGATTGGTACCGGCTGCACTTTCAGTCGCGCGCGGAGATCGACGCGTTCTTGCGGGTGAACGAGCTCGACCCCGGCGACGCGAAAGACCTGGAGCGCCTGCAAGAGATCCACGGCCGCGCCATGGAGTATCTCGTGGAACATCTGCGTTACCGCGTGCCGGACAGCATCGGCAAAGCGGAAGACGCGCGCGTGTTGTTCGAGTACGCGTCGGGGACGAAGGGGCGGCGCAAGGATCGGTTCTTCGCGTGTCTCGCGTTGAAGGTCATGCACATCGTGCAGCACCTCGACTCGCACGAGCTGTTGTCGATGTTGCCGATCTCGCACGCGGAGATCGCCATCTTGATGCAGGCGAAGATCGAACGTGTGGTGCGCGGTCTTTTGGAGCGCAACTTTCCGATCGTCGAGTTCAGCGGCAACACCAAAGCGCCGTATTCGGTCCTGACGAAGTTGCTGGCGAAGAAAGACACGCAAGCCGCGCAGATGTTCGACAAGCTTCGCTTTCGTTTTACGGCGGAGCGGCTCGAGGATATGGCGCCCTTGTTGCTGGCGCTGTCGCGCGAGCTGATGCCGTTCAACTATCTGGTTCCGAACCAGGCGGAGAACACGCTGGTGGATATCGATCGGCTGCTGACGCGGTCGGGCAACCTGTCGGCGATCCGCGCGATGCAGGATCCCGATTCGGATCTCAACGAAGAAGCCACGAATGACGTCAGCTGGATCCGAAAAAACGAGTTTTCCGGGCCCGAATACAAGGTGGTGAACTTCGTCGCGGATGTCCCGCTTCGCCTCGATCGGGTGCTGTCGTTCACGAATCCGCGCTTAAAAGGCCTCGGTGGAATCGTCTTCGTCTTGGTTGAGTTCCAGGTGGTGGACCGGATGACCGCCGAAGCAAACGAGACAGGCGACAACAAACATTCGCTGTATAAACAGCGGCAGCGAATGAAGGTGAAAGAACGTTTGGAACGCGGAAAGCGCCGCAAAATTCGGGCGCCGGAAGCGAGCGAGCTTCATCTCAACGGTGTGGAGCTGGACACGGAAGGCCCGGCGACCACCGAAGATCTCGGAGCGGACGGGCGGGAGGTGCTTCGATGAGGCCGGCAAGCGGTGGGGCGCAGATGTCTTTTCCTCGGCCCGGCAAAGCGGTGATCGTGCTGCTCGCGGTGAACGTGCTCGCCTACGTGCTCGAGCTCGTTCTCTTGCGCGCGAACGTCACCTTCATCGAGGATCTCTTTCTCACGCCCGCAGACGTCTTTGAGCGCGGCTACGTTTGGCAGACGGTCACCTATTGGTGGCTGCACCGCCCGGACTCGCCCGGCCACTTGTTGATGAACATGTTGTGGTTGTGGATGTTCGGCTCCCAGCTCGAGAAGTGGTGGGGCGCGAAACGTTTCCTCATCGGATATGCAGTGTTCGCGTTCGGTGGCTCGGTGCTCACTTTGTTGATCGGTCTCTTGTCGCGAACTGACCTGTTTGCGCCGATCATGGGCGGATTTTGGACGAAGGCGCACCTCGGGGCGTCGGGCGCGGTCATGGGCGTCACCATCGCGTGGGGCCTGACGTTCGCGAACCAGAAGATGAATTTCCTCTTCCTCGGCGAAATGAAGGGGAAGACGTTTCTGATGATCATCGTCGCCATCGAGCTGTTGATGGCGCTGTCTTTCGATCCTGTCTCTTCGACCAGTCACTTCGGCGGAATGATCGCCGCGTGGATCTTGTGCCGCGGCATGTGGAAGCCATCGAAGTGGAGTGAGCTGTTCAAACGTATGGGTCTGGAGCGCCGCCGCCGCAAGGTCGAGAGTGAGCTCCGAGTGATCGACGGCGGAAAGAGCACACCGCCGAAAAATCCGCGCGATTGGAACTAGGTCATTGGCATGAATACGAATCCGTTTGAGCCGCCCAGCGAGTATGCGCAGGCGCCCCAGGAAAAGCCGCCGGGTGATCCAAGACTCCCGCGTGCTGACTTTCTCGAGAAAAAAGGCGCTGGAGCCGTCAGCTGGCAGGCGGTGTTCGCCGAAGATCGGCTCTGGCTCACGCCGAGCGACGGTCGTCCGGTGTTGATTCTCACGCATGCAGAGCTCCTCGAGCGCGCGACGATCAGCTTAGGGCTCGTCAAAGCGATCGTGTTGAAGCAGCTAAACGACCGGAAGAACCTGGTGTTGCAGCTTTTGCCCGAGTCGCAAGCGGCGCTACGGGCCTGGATAGAGCCGAAATACGCGCAGTACCTGAGGGCCGCGCTCAAACAGCGCATGCGTTTCTCCGTCGTCTTTGGGCTCCTCGTGCTCGGTACTCAGTTCATGGCGCCCGAGGGTTCGGCGAACATACTCAGTTTCATCTCTGGAGCCGGCTGGCTTTCGCTCGGTCTACTGACCTGGTTGCGCCCCCATGCCGTGTTGTTCGTGATCGATAGTGTCGTGTGGTTGGTTGTCGCGACGAATAATGCAAAATGGGCCTACGAGACGGACTCCGTGTGGAGCACGATCTTCGCTGTATTCTGCGTATTTTTCGCCAAGGGCTCTTATCACTTGTGGCAATTCTATAAAGAGCCCGCTCCGGAGCTTTAAAGACGCGGTTGGGCGAGCTCCTCGGCGATGCGCGAAAGTGAACGCGTGAGCTCCGCCGTGGTGCACGTGCTGCTTTCGACCGCGGCGCGATCCGAAGCTTCGGTGCGCAGATCGTAGAGTGTCGAGGTCGTCAGGCAGTCTTTGCCTTGGCGGATGATTCGCGTGCGGAGGACCTTCTCGGCGGCCAGCGCTTTGCCGAGCTCGATTTGACACTTTTCATCGACGCAGGCGCGATAACTGTCGAGCTTCGAGCGCGCGAGCTCTCGTTTGATCGCCTCGCTCGGCACGACCCGAAATCCGCCGGTGCGCGTGAGCAGCGCAGCGAGGATTTCGGTCATGGCGGCGCGTTCTTTCGTTTTCAGGATCGTCGCCTCGACGTCGAACACCGCCACCAGCGGGGCGCTGACGAGCTGCGCCGGCGGAGTCGGTGGTTCCTTCTTTGGTTCTTTGGGCTGTGTTTTTCGTTGTTCCTCGAGCTGCGCGAGAAAGCGCATTCATCCGCGTATCCAGCGACTCGAGCGCGGTGATCAGCGCAGAACAGCGCGCATTGGAGGTCGACTCTGCGAATGTACGAAATCGCAGCGCGCGAAGAGCTCGGTCGGCCGCAGCGCTCACGTGAGGATCCGGATCTTTCGCCAAGAGCTCGAGCGCACCCCTCGCCTGTGGATCACGAGCGTCGAGCGCTTTTAAGGACTCCGCGGCGCGGCGGCGGACCTCGGGGTGTTCGTCGGTCGCGCGCAGGGCGACGGCCGCGATCCTCGATTGGTCTTTCTCTCGAGCGATCGCCAGCAGCGCGCGTGCGCGGACGATCGGATCATTGAACGCGAGACTCTCCTCGAGCGAACGCGGGCTGCGCGCGAGCTCCATCCGTTTTTCCACCGCGGGGAGCTCGCGCTCCAAGGCCTCGAGCAAAAGCTCGGCTGCACGGGCAAAACTATTCGCGAGCGGCGAGCCCGCATAATACAAACCGGCATAACCGAGCTCGTTGACCTCACCCGAAACAAAACGCGCGAGCTCGACCTCGGAAACCGGATCGAGCACCGCGATCGAGAGCTCGGCATGCGCGCGAGCCCAATCGGTGGGGACGCCGAAGATCGACACCACCGGCCATGTGCCGAGCGTGACTGCCGCGAGCAACATGTTCATTCCGGAGTAACCGAAGCTCTGGTGGCTCGCGCAGGTGTAGGGATCGGAGAAGACAGTCATCGGCTGGCAGAAGGGGCCGACGGTGCCGCGAAGATGTACATCGGGTGCCTTATGCGTATTCGCGGACAACACGCGCGCAAATAAACCGGCATTCGAAGATGTGTCGTGAAGCTCTCCTCGAGCCCGGCGAGGACGTCGCCCGAAGCCCCACTGAAAGAGACTGTCGCATTCAGCGGAGATCGATAACGTGCAGTCTTTTGCGGTGCCGGAGGCTCATAACGTCCGGGCTGAGCGAGGCTGACACAAGCCATCGACCCCGAAGCCCACAACAAAACGACCAGAGCGAACCGCACGCGTCTGTTCTACGATGGAAGACGAAGATTCTGCGAGATCGAGGTATGAAAGGCCGGTGAGTCGCGAAGACGATGTTCTGTGTCGACTGGCCGCCGCGCGCGGCGCGCAAGATCCTCCCGCCGGCGGCGCTGGAAGAGGTTCTCGAGGCCGAGGCCAGAATACAGTTCCTGTCGGAGTCGCTGGATGGAAGAGACCACGCAAAAGATACGGGCGCTCTCTTGAGTGGCTGAGCGACCACGCCTCGCGGAAAGTCTCGAGATACACGACAGCGAGGCAGCGGTTCGGGATCTGCAGTTGCATGCTCGATGTCCGAATCACGCCGCGCAAAAGCCTACATCGCCGCCGCCGCCCTCGTAGCCTTCTCATCGACCGTCGCAAGCGCAGTCGCCTGGATGACCGTCATGCCGGGCACCCGCCATCAGGGCCCGCTTCCGCGTCTTTCGGCCGCCGACGAGGAAGTCGCTCTCGAGCTGCGCCGCCATGTTCAATTCCTCGCAGGAGACGTCGGTCCCCGCAGTCTCTGGAGCGACGGCCTCGATCGCACGGTCGAATACATCGAGAAAGAAACCCGAGAGATGGGCTGGACGCCAGGGCGATCGCATCAAAAGATGGATCATTTCGATCGGATAGCACTATGTTTTTCCGGAGGATTGCGCG